>JAEIGA010000408.1_pt1 | contig 63090 bp, 75 predicted proteins | sample 9270691 | NCBI WGS metagenome assembly JAEIGA01 (sample SAMN17057246, study PRJNA624740) | gut metagenome | biome: biome; isolation source: fecal sample | host: Bos grunniens | place: China: Xizang | collected 2019 | reverse complement strand
CAGGTGCCTTATTGCGTTGAAATTGTTCTACCAGATGGCGAAGAGGTAGAAGAAAGGTAGAAACCCCGAAAGCCCCGCGCCCCAAGGCTTTCAATAATATATTTCTACTTTTCTACTATTACTACTTATAAATAATAATATTAAGCAAATGCCTTTATGCCCCATATATCACATATATATGTTTGTAATTTTTAAGTGGTAGAAGAAGTAGTAGAAGATTTCAAACCCTTGCAGCACAAGGCTTTGAGGGCTTCTACCAGTGGAAGAAAAATAAGTAGAAGGGAGGGCCATAATGAGACTTTCAAGAGAGCAGTACAAAAAAATAGCAAACAACATTAAGACTATGAGGGAAATCTATTGGGATACCTTCCTTATAATCAACGGGAAATTTCCCAAGAACGATAAAACAATGCGTTCCATGTGGGACCTGGAAAGAAATTTAAGCCGTACATATTATCAGCTGGAGAGGGAATTCTTCAAAGACTATCCGGAAGCCAAACAGAGCGACTACAGAGGAGGTGAAGCAGATGGCAGAATCAACGACACCGAAGAAACGGGGCAGACCTCGTAAAAATCCAGAGCCAGCGACTATGGAGCTTACGACTATGGAAGAAACCAAACCCGTAAAGCAGACTCGCAACCGTCCGGATTTGAAAAACTTCGGGCAGGAAAATGTGGAGGCTGGGGATAACGCTAAATTTCTGCAACACGCCCTGACCATCCGCAATATGCCGCCCATCGACATTTCAGATCCGAAAGAAGTTGAGCGGCGTATAGACTGGTATTTCAATCTCTGTGTTCAGGATGATATGAAACCCTCGGTCAAGGGCTTCCTGAATTCCTTGCGTATAGCCAAATCAACTCTGTGGAACTGGAAAATGGGCAACTACAGAGCCGGGACACATGAAGAGATTATTGTTCAGGCTTATGATGTTCTGGAGGCGCTATGGGAGGACTATATGCAGAATGGGAAAATCAATCCTATGGCGGGTGTTTTTCTTGGAGTCAATAATTATGGATATAAAGATGTAAAACAAGTCAACCTCACTCCGGTAGTGGACAATCAGCCGGAAGCGGTGGATATAGCTGCCATAGAGGCAAAATATGCCGAGCTGCCAGAGGATTGATTTCCATCTTTGTCCAAAGTCGAACCTGATAAAAAAGGCAAAAAAATGTTGAAAAAATCAGCGACTTTTTTGAGTTTTGCGACTATGGCCAGCGACTTTCAGGCAAATAGCCAGCGACTCCAGCGACTTTCGGACCCCTGGAAAAGGCCGAAAAAATGCGCAAAAAAATAATCAAAAAATAAAAATTTCCAGAATTTTTCCACCCAAAACCGTGAAAATACAGTATTTTACAGGGAAATAAAGGAAAAATGCGGATTTTTGGGGCTGAAATATACCCGGCGAAAATAGCCCTATAATCGGCGCGTGTGGGCCGTTTCCGGCGCTGGCCTGGTGTTTTCTTGTACAAGACCCCGCGCCCCTATACGGCCCCGGAAACGGCCTTAAAATGGATGTTAGTATATAAGCGGATAATAAAAAGCCCCGTTATCCTGGCCGGATCCGGGGCAAAGCTGCAAAGAAAAAACCGGGGATCTAATCCCCGGTTAAAATGTTTCGTCAAACATAAATTTGTTATTTGCTTTATATACGGCGTTCCAACGTGTGACAAGATCCCGCGCGGCTTTTTTTGTTGTACATATATTGGCGGATACAATCCCCTTAATTTGTAGCTTTACTAGTAAATTATCGGCGTCCGTTACTGGTATAGCATAGGCATAATATTTATCATTTTCGCGGATCTGTACAGCAATATATATTTTTTTCATTTCAATTTACCTCCAATATAAAAAGCCCCGTTTGCCGGGGGCTTGTGTTTATTTTTTGTATCTATAGTTATTAGTTAATTCGAATATTATAGATATAGGCAGCCAAAACGCGGCCAGGATCACAATTATAATTATCATATATCCCCCTTAATGCGCATACACGGCGATTTTTTGGCCTGGCTTTGCATTAATGCAAAGTTTACACGCGGCGCACGTCATGCCGGTTTTACGGCCTTTTTCGTCCACGGCCGGACAATGTGGGATTTTTTCAAGTTCCGGCTCGGTGCCGTCGTCGTAAATAAATTCTTGCAAGTTATACGGATTATCATAGTTCTTTTTCCAAATTGAAACGTTAATAGCCAGGTTTTTCGGGATCACGCCGCCGGATTCAATAAAGCGCTCTATAAAATTAAATCGCTTTGTATAGCAATAAAATTTTGTTTCCGGGTTATTTTTTACGAATTCGACCCAATCTGTAAAATATCCATAACTTAAAAATTCGCCGCTCGAGTGTATGCGCATTGCAGCCACCATATTATAATCTACAAAGCGCTGCAGATCCGCGAAAAAGCGCGGGCGATCAAATCGGGCTAGTAAAGTATTTCCCCCCTGTGATTTGATAACAGTATTATGATAACGCTTTGCGTCGTTTACGGCATAACAGGCAGATTTGCAGCCGCTGCAGCAGCCGGCACAAGATCCGGCCACGTTTGTTAGTTGTGTGCCGTCTTTAAGTGTTAACGGCGTATCACCTGGCAGCAGATTAACGGCATAAATCCCGCGGCCTAATTTTGAGTTCCCGTTTACAATTTTAACCCTTGTTTCGTCGTCAATAGTTAGGTGATACTTGACAGATTCTTGATTTTTGAATAACATATAAAAGCCTCCGTAAAATGATTTTTTGTCTGTTGTTTTGTGGTGGTCCGCCCTGGATGTATTGCGAGTACATGCCAGGGCTTTTTATTTTGGCTTTGTCTGTATTGCGAGTACGGACAAAGCTTTTTTATTTATCTCTGATAATGATTTGAAATAATGGTTTACCTTGTGGATCGCGCCCAATATAGCGCCCTAGAATTAACATGCTGCTGCAGCCGTTTCTATAAAGCGGATCACATGGGCTTTTATTTGTCCGTCGTAGCATTTGAAAATCGTTTCATAAATCGCGGGCCCCTCCGGATCAATAATGAAAACCTTGAAACGCGGGTTCCCGTTTATATCGTTCTTTTCTTTTTTGAAAAAATAATTAATTGCGATCCCGTCAATTACTACGGTTTTAAGATCATGTATTTTTGACATTGTGTTTCCCCCTGTTTATATGATGTTTATTAGAGAAATAACTCTATAATTAGAGTATATAGAGATATAACTCTAAAGTCAATACATTTAATCCAAATAATTAGAGAAAAATCTCTATAATTTTACCGTGTCATATTTGTACACATTAACGACACCATAAAAGCCCGGCCGCGGGCTTGTTTGGTCCGGGCTGGGCCCCGGTATGGTGGCCAGGTGATCCGGAGCGCTGCTTTTTTTGTTACTTTTTGGCGACGGCCCCCCGGGGGGCATCTGGAGCCCGGCCCCGGCCGGGCAAGGTGTCTGAGCAGAGAAAAATATAAAAAGACAAAAAATAGAGAAATATCTCTTGACGCGAGATATTTCTCGTAGTATGATAGGTGCATAAGTTGAACAGGGGGAAACAAAATGAAAATCGAAGAAATCATGCTTGATATAATGAAAGAAAAGGGAATGAGCAAAGCTCAGCTTGGTCGTGCTGTTGGAATTGCAGATGAGAAGAATCCCAGTGATGTTATAAATAAAAGATTGAAGCAAAAGAACATCAGCGTTAATGTACTTCTGGAGATGTTGGCTACAACCGGCTATACACTCACTATCGTTCCTTCAGGTCCCAAACTTAAGGATGGGGAATACGAGGTGACTATTAATGAGTAAGCGTTACTTCTACGGTCGTGTTTCTACCAAAGATCAGAACCTTGCTCGTCAGCTTGAGAGTGCAAAACAGTACAAAGATATAGACCATGTTTATACAGATAAGCAGAGTGGCAAAAACTTTAACCGCGATGGCTATCAGCAAATGAAAGCTGCTCTGGAGTATGGCGATGAAGTAGTTGTCCATGCACTGGACCGTTTGGGACGTAATAAGGAAGCAATCAAAGAAGAGCTTGCTTGGTTCAAAGAGCATGGTGTTGTAGTACGCATTCTGAATGTTCCTACAACTCTGATTGAGTACCCAGAAGGACAGGAGTGGCTGATGGAGATGGTTAATAACATCCTAATTGAAGTCTTGGGAGCTTTTGCGGAGCAGGAACGAGAGAACATCCGCAAACGTCAGGCTGAGGGAATCGCTGCTATGCCGGTGGATGAAAATGGCCGTAAGCTGAGCACAAAGCCAGGAAAAGAGGGCAAGACCTACGGTAGAAAAGAAAAGCGTCCCGAGAATTTCCTTGAAGTGCTCCAGCGTCAGAGGGCAGGGGAGATTACTTTGAAAGAAGCACTGGAGCTTACTGGCTTGGGCCGTACACGCTGGTATGAGTTGGCCAGGGAAGTTGCAGCCTAAATCATGTCCAAATCGAACAAATACGACATTGCCTTTGAGCACTACCGTGGGTATCGCCGGTATACTGTGTCCCATCCGGATTACAGCGGCGAGCTCCTGGTAGCAGCGCCAGATGATGTGGCTGCCATTGTGGCAGCTGCGGAATACTGGCAAGCTCGTTGGCAGAGCTTTGAGTTTTATGCCTTTTGCAAAGTAGTCATATATAATAGAAAGAACACGTCAAAAACCGAAGGGATTGACTGAGTAATGATGGATCATTATCATCGTCAAAATGTAGAAATAGTAATAGATATGAAAAGTGAGCTATATAAAAGAATTGCCGATATAGCCATTGAAGAAGGAATCCAGGTGGAAACCTTAGTAGATCATTTGGTAAGTGCGGGAATAGCGAGACACATGAAAGAACGTCTGGAAGTATTGATGCGCTCATTCGACAAAACCGAAGGGACTGACTGAGTAATGGGGGACCGTTATCATCGTCAGAATGTAGAAATAATCCTTGACCGAGAGGGAGAGGTATATAAAGAAGTAGAGGAAATGGCAGCTGCTGAGGGTGTGCCGGTTGAGGCTTTGATAGACTCGCTTGTGTCACGCTGGATAGGCCACCACATAAAAGACAATATTCGCTTCCATAAAGCAATGGAGGTGAAGAACAATGGATCATGTAATTAACAGCCTGCAGAACTGGCTGGATATCTACAAAGAATCTGAGCCGAACAATAAAAAAGCCCACGAGTGCATTAAGAACGCAATCGTGGAGCTGCAGAAGTATTATCCTGTGACTAAAGATGAATTTGGGAACGAGATAGAAGATAGAACGCCCAGAGCGCCACACTGCTATGTGTGGCGCTTTTCGCCTTGAAAGATGGAAATATGAGGTATATACTGATATCAGAAAAAGGTTGTGCATCTAGGAGAAAAATATGAGTGCTTTAGAAGATGCAATAAAATTATACAAAAAAGAAAATCCTAGGACAGGGTGTTTCCGTGGTATTAAGAGAAAATATGTTGAGCCTATGGAAGAAAAGGAAAAATCACAGATCAATCAGAATATGAAAATGGATTTAGAAAAAATAATTCAATCTCACCCGACTGTGTTGCTTGAAAGAGGCACCACAAAAGCCGTTCTGAGCGATGTTTTTGGAGATAATATTGCTAAGATAAATGCGCTGATGAGTGCGTATGACATTGGAATAGTAAAAGCAATTGAAGAAAATCACCCTGTTTCCTCGATTTTCCACACCAATCTTGTTAGTCGATTGGTATTGCGCTACTCAATGCAAGAAGCAGCCGCAACATGGGCGGTTGATACTTGGGTGAAAATTATTACACCGAGCGTAATTGGTGATTTGATGTCTGTAAGACAAGGGAAGCCTGTTGGGTCAAGAGATACGTTAAATAATTCTGATATTGCTGAAGAAAAATCTATTGCTAACCCCTTAGATTCTAATATCATTGATTTAGGAGAGCGTTCTAGATTTGATATTCAGCTGGACATTGCTGATAACCACAGTATAAAGAATCATGAAGACATAAAAAAGAAAAGCAGTTTTTGTGAAGCGTGCATCAAGTTAGTTTCAACTATATTTTCGGTTGTAAAGGAATGCACATTATGGTTCTTAACGTTCTATTTCTTTGTATCAGGGATTATCTTCTTTCCAAGTGTCGCGGCTTTTTTATGCTTTTTGATAATAGCAGTAATTTTCCCAATTGGAGGTTGGCAGAAGTTAGTCAAACGAGTCCTACCAAGAACATGGATAAAAGTGGTTTTGACAGTGGCACTTGTGATAGCCGCGATTGTTGCATATCAACCCATAGCGGAAGAAGCTGAGTCTAACAGTAATGTGAAGCATTCTGAAGCAATGATGATGGAATACGAGGACCCTATAGTTGCAGTTTCGGAAAAGCAGATAGAGGATACAAAAAATGAGGTCATAGAGCAGCCAGTTAAGGAAACGCGGGCCCCCGTGACAATGGGAGAAAAAAATGCTCTTAAATCTGCCCAATTCTACTTGCAGCATATTGCATTTTCTTATACTGGTTTGATAGAACAGTTGGAATCTGAGGGATATTCCCATGATGAAGCTGTTTATGCTGTAGAGAATTGTGGTGCTGATTGGGATGAGCAGGCAGCAAAAGCGGCGGAATTCTACTTGAAGTATTCCGCATATTCTTACACTGCTCTGATAGAACAGCTAGAACATGATGGTTTCACATATGAGCAAGCTGTGTATGGTGTAGAAGCAAACGGCTATTAAAAAACACGGAGTTATGTGCTATGAAGAAAATTATAAACTTGATAGCAAAAGACGCGCTATGGTGCATAATGGCAGTGTTTGCTATAATAGGGCTCGCCTTTTCCCCTAGTTTTACAAGCCTGTTTGCATTGCTCTTTGCAGTGATAATAGCACCGGTTTCACGGTTACAATGTATTGTGAATCGAGTTTTACAGACAAGAAAAAGAAAACTAATTGCACTTGTAGTGCTGTTTATTCTTACGTTTTCTTTCGTGCCTTCAGCAGAAGAAACCGGTGAACAATCCGAACCAGTGGCACAGGTAGTTGCTACAGAAGAGCCCGCAGTGGAGCTGCTTAAAGAAATCCCTTTCCATACTCCAGAAATTTTGGAAGTAGCGGAAAAGCCTCTGCCAATAGATTCAAAATTTGAAATCCACTTCTTAGATGTTGGTCAGGCGGACTCGATGTTGGTGCTGTGTGATGACCATACTATGCTGGTAGATGGTGGAGACCCTGATGATTCAAGCTTTATTTATTCTTATCTAAAAGACAAGGGAATAGAACATTTAGATATTATTATAGGTACTCATGCCCATAGTGACCATGTAGGCGGCCTTGCTGGAGCACTTAACTATGCAACAGTTGGTACTGCATATGCACCGGTTAATGAAAGTGAAAACAGTGCGTTTGTTAGCTTTGTTGAGTATCTTGACAAGCAGAATGTTTCTATAACAGTACCTGCCGCGGGTGATAGTTTCGAGTTGGGTAACTCAGTGGTTACTGTACTTGGGCCGATAGATCTTTCAGAAGAGCCGAATAATACCTCTATTGTGATCAGAATTGAATATGGTGAGACATCTTTCATTCTGACAGGAGATGCAGAAGAGAGTGAAGAAGTTGACATTTTAAGCTCTGGCTATACCTTGGAGAGCACCGTTCTGAAGGTAGGGCATCATGGCAGTAGTTCATCTACCAGCGAAGCATTCCTTAATGCGGTTAATCCTGAATATGCAGTAGTGTCTGATGGCGTTGATGCATCTGGCTTTGGTAGGCTGACAGAAAAAACATTGGGTAAGCTGCAAGCTGCAGATATAGAGGTGTATCGCACAGACCTGCAGGGAAATATCATCTGCACAAGTGATGGGAAAACAGTTTCTTTTAGCGTTGAGAAAAATATAGACGTGGATACTAGTGCGATAATGCCACTCGTATTAGAAACGCCTACACCTGAAACGACCGAATCTCAGGTAACTAAAGATATACCTAGCCCAGAACCTACGCCGGAGGGAAGAACTTATATCCTTAACACAAATTCAAGAAAATTCCATTACCCGTCTTGTTCAAGTGTAGGTAAAATGAAAGAATCAAACAAAGCAGAGTTCTTTGGAACGCGGGATGAAATCATGTCCATAGGATATGACCCCTGTGGCTCGTGCCATCCGTAATAGGTGCCTAGAACTCGATTTGATAAGGAGAATAGGTCTGGAGAAAAATATTTATCATTGATTTTTACTTAACGCTCCACCTAACTTCGACAAAAAATGCGCTGGCGGCAGGTTTATAATGCCGTCAACGCATGATTGTGCGAATATTTGAATAGGGGAGCAGTAATATGTCTTACACCGCAGAAGAAAAGAACCGGATGGATTATCTCGTTGATGTATTCGGAGAGTACATCCGGGGGAATAAAACCTTCGATATAGTCTACTCGGAAAAAATGGGTTATCTTACGATAGATATCCAAAGGGGAACAATAGAAACAGTAGGGGAGCTGAAAGATTATGATGCCTTGCTTAAGGAGCTTTTCTTTCAGATCAGCAATGATGTCCGGTCTCTGAACATGATTGGCTATCACGATGACATTGACCTTTTCCCGGAGGAAATTATTGAGGTCCGCCGCCGGGTGGTGCCTATTCTGGACACAATGATCCAGGATAGGGAATACTGTCTTGCAGCACTGGACTACTATCTGGAGCATGTGAACGACTGAGAACTTGGTTCGCATAATTCTCATTTAACGAACCAAGCGGGATTTCAGAGAATCTATTTTCCAAATTTACAATAATCATGTGGTGACTTATGATTGAACTAGATACTGTAAATTATATAATTGAATCATCAAAAAGATTTTATGATGAATTGAAACAGGATCCCAATGCCAGGTATCGTTCGTGGGAGCATTGTTATTCAAGTTTTTACCATGCCCGTGGAAAGAAAGATGTGGACATTGATTATTTGAGCCTGCAGCTTGCGTTCTACTTGGCAAGTTGGGGAATGTATCGAGGATCGTCTTTCTTGCTGCAGAAAGATTATAAAATACACATTCCTGTGATTAAAGAATTGCTGAAAGAAAAATATGACCCATTGATGGGGATTGAATGCGCAGAATTTAGGAAAGAAAGCAATCAGCATTTGCTTGAAGAAATAAATAAGTTTATTGGTGAGTATTATGAAACCGTGCGAAACAGTGTCAAAACACAAGAAGTAAAAAATAATGTGTCATATACGCTCATTACTAAGATTCTGATGGGTACGCTTGGATGTGTGCCTGCATTTGACAGATATTTTGTATCCGGGATTAAAAGGCAAAAGGTAGCCACTGGCAATTATAATACTAAATCAGTGCTTCAGCTTGTTGACTTTTATGAGAAAAATGCAGATAAACTCAATCAAGTCCAGAAAAGTATGAAGGTGTATGGATTGCCATATCCTCAGATGAAAATTATTGATATGGGTTTTTGGCAGATAGGATACGATTTTGACACTCAAAAATAATAAAATATAGAGCGCCAGGGGCGCCATCTTTTGAAAAAAGGTGGTGCTCTTTTTTATGTCAGAAAAAGCATTATTAAATATATTAGAAAAAATAAAGAGTCTGCCGGTGCAGGCGGAAGAATCCCTTGAAGATGCACTTGGGCTTATCATTCAGCTTGAAGATGTGGCGCAGCTGATGGAATGGAACCGATGGGTGCGCCGTGAGGCCAGGGTATTGCGCACGGCAGAGGCTTATGAGATAGTGCGCAAAACCTACTTCCTCGGCGGAAAGCATAATTTTGATGATTTCATGGTGGCAATGGAATGGAATCGTGAGCCGAAAGCCCGCTTCTGGCTCCCCCGCCGCAAGGTTTTGGAGGGAAAACACCATATTGCCACGCAGATCCAGGAATTTATGGATGACCCGGAGGCACTGTTTCTTGGTTTCTCCATGCCTCCCGGCTGCGGCAAAACCACGCTGATTAAGTTTCTGCTGGCATATATAATAGGAAGAGACCCTAAATCTGCCAATATGTACATCTCCTATTCTGACGGCATGACCAAAATGCTGCTGGACAGTGAACGCTCCATGCTGACAGATACGGCGGAGTATTGCTTTCACGAGATTTTTCCGGGGCTTGGAGAGCCGGCAATCAGCGCCGAGTATAAAACAATCAGTTACCGCCGTGCTGGGGACTTCCCTACCCTGGGTCTTGTCTCCATGTCCGGTTCGGTTACTGGTCGTACCCGTGCCAATACCTTCCTTATCACCGATGACCTTGTAAAGAATAAGGAAGAGGCCCGTTCTCCGGAGCGCTTGGATAAGCTGTATTCGGATTATACTGCTACCCTGACTACCCGTATGATTGGTGATAATGTGAAGCAGATAATGCTGGGAACGCGCTGGAGCTCTTATGATCCCATCGGTCGCATGGAAGCAGACCACGGAGATGATCCGCGCTATCGTTTTATTGCTATCCCCGTTTGGGATGAAAACGAGAAGTCAAATTTTGAATATGACCATCCCGACCGCTATACCACTGCGAAAATCCGTGACATCAAGGCCACCATTGACAGTGCTGACTTTGAGTGTCTTTTCATGCAGCACGGCATAGAAAAAGAAGGGCTCGCCTTCCCTTCTGATGGTCTAAATTATTATAACGGCGTCCTGCCCGATGGTGAGCCGGACAACATCTGCTTTGTCAATGACGTGGCCTGGGGCGGCGGCGACAGCTTGAGTATGCCGGTGGCCTATGTGTACGGGCATGATGTTTATATCCATGACTGGATATTTGACCGCCGGGATAAAACCTGCACCAAGCCCCGTGTGGTGGCGAAGATCCTGCAGCACAAAATCAAGATGGGTCGCACTGAGGCCAACAACGGCGGCGATGAATACTCTGACGATGTGTACCGCATCCTTCGGGAGCAGCACCAGTACAGCATTAATATGTCTCACAAAAAAGCACCGACAAATATGGCAAAGCTGACCCGCATAGAGCAGCACGCCCCTACTGTGCGCAGCTTCTACTTCCGCAGCGACAAATGCCGGGATGATGACTACCGCAAGGCCATGAACGAGCTGACTAGCTTCAGCTTCACGGTTAAGAATCTACACGATGACGCAGCAGACAGCTTGGCCATGTTGGCAGATTACCTGGCCAATGGGATTAAGACAGTGAGCGTGGGAAAACGACCGTTTTGAGAGAACAAACGCCCGAGGGAATCCCTCGGGCGTTTGTTTACCATTTTATCTTTATGTAGGTTCGTGGCCCGTCATTAATCAAACCCAGTAGAGAGCCACTACTTAATTTAACATCAAGACCCTCTTTTCTTAATCGGTCCATAAGGGCGGTTATTAACTCGGAGCCGCCATTAGCCTCGTAATATTCTCCGGCATCTAGGTAGGCTTGAGGCTCTTGAGTATAAGAGAATTTGACTCCTCCGCATAGATCTACTACGCGTAAAGGGGCATCGCAATAATGGCGAAAAAAATCAGGAGCCTTGAAACAGTGAGCATAAGAGCGTTTTCCCCCTTTAGCAGTCTCGGTACAAAAGCGAAGAATTTCTAGAGCTTCGTACTCGACTATATCGGGCAAGACTGCTTGCCAAGCATTGTAGAGCTTAGCCTCCTGAGCCTGTTTCTCTGCTTTAATTTGCTGTTTAGATTTAGTGTTCTTGGCGAGTTCATCTGCGAAACCCATGTTGTACCCTCCCATAAAAGTAAACTTCGTTCGTTGTTAAATGTGTTTTCATTATACACCCTGTGTCAATCAATTAAAGCCATTTGGGGGAGCCAAACGGCTCCCCCAAATGCCCATTAGTCCAGGTCAATCCGCTTTTTGATAATGGAGGTATCAAAATAACTGAATTCGTTTTCGCAAACTCTGCGGAGGTACTCTCTTCCGCCGTCAACGGAGCAGGCACCACAGCGACAGGTGACAAAATCGTGTACGTGAGTTGACTCGATTTCTTCATTGCATATTCTGCAGAGAATGGAATTTCGTTCAATCTCCATTTCCTCGATAGCGTCCGGGGCATTGTGATCAGTATTGAGGAGTTCTCGCCTTGCGTCTTTCATGGCATGATACATATTCAGGAAAGACCAAAGCTGTGTTTTTCTGATGCGCGCAGATTCTTCGTCTCTGAAATCTTCATCAACATAATCGCATTCCTCGGCAAGTTTGGTGGGCATGGGGATTTCCCAGTTGTCAACATACTTGAGAGGAGAGTCGTAGATTTGATAATCTACTTTGGCGTACATGCAGCGGAGAAGCAGTTCCTCGAGGAAAACTATGTCTGCGGTCTGACCGGGGAAAACATAGGCACCGAGCACTTTCTGAAGACTCGAGTAGTCCCAACTATAGCAGAACGGAAGCAGCCTTATACAAGCGAGCTTAGTGATAATAGTGTTATCATCAAGCTCCCAGAAAGGAGTTTCTCCATCTGCGAGTTCAGCTCCATGATCGGTGTTTATATGCTCCCAAGGCTTGATGATTCCCATGTCCGCGATAGAGTCTCTGTTGAACAGAGGGAGACACAGGTGCCAGTCGCCATCGTTGTCGCTTGCAATATAGGAGAGCACATAGTCGCGCGAGGGGCGATAAGGCTTTTTGCTGGCAAGCTTACCGATAAGGGAATCGAAGGTGGAGGGCACTTTTTCGGGGTACTCTGCATCCTCAGCTACAATTTTAATAATCCGCTCCCGAGCTTCGGCGAACAAGCGGCGGCCATGCTCGCTAGAAACAAGGTCTTTATAAAGATCCTGAACAGTTCTCATGGTGTAATCCTTTCTTGTTAATAGTTTGAGGGACCACACTCCCCCAGCTTGTTGATGGGGAGTGTGGAATTGTGACCATTAATCGTCGAGGTCTTCATCGAGGCCATATTCTTTGTTTGCAGCCTGCTCGAGTTCTTGCTTGATCTTTTCGTGAAGCAGTTCGGGCCAGTTACTGAAATCATCATCTTCAATGCGCGGATCGGGAGCGATGACCTGGTCATTTTCATCAAGAACAATAGGCGTCTTGCGAAGACTGAAAATGTCCTTCAGGAATTTTGCGAAAGCGGGAGAGGGGCGGGGCTCCTCTTCGTCATCGGAGTACATCACCTTTGCGAGCGTTCTATAGTTCTTGCAGAGCGTGTTTGCAAGGAGCATGTAGACATGGAAGCAAGCATCGGCGACATAGTCATCATCCATGAAGGGGGGCAGATCATATTCTACGTGAACATCGCCACTGGAGTCCATGTAGAACTTACCATATCTGCACTTACCGGTAAGATGATTGCATGCTTCAATCATCTTCTTCTGCTTGGCGGGAGGCGTGCCGTTCAAGAGGCCGAGGACTCTGATTGCTACATCGCTGTTATCGCTGTCGCTAATGAAGCTACACATAACAGTAGGGCCGCAATCGATGTTAATACTACAGTGCAAAATGGAATAGTTGTTGTTTGCAATAGTGGCTTCTTCAAGGGAGAAGTGCAACTCTCTTTCTTCAAAGGCGTTTGCGATAATGCGGGTGGGAGTGAAGATCATGTTTAAGTACCTCCTATTAAAACTTATTTACTTGGTAATGGTAATCTGGTCTGCAATAATCCAGGAGCTGTTATAAAAGCTGCTGGTCATGGGATAGACAGTGAGGTAATTGACTCCGGAAATGTCAAATTCAAAACTGACATTCTTCTGGTTGTCACTAAGGCGACCAGTGGAAAACAGAAACTCATCGCCGTCATAGAACTCAAGCCACATGGTTCCGGTGTTACCTTCGAGCTGATAAAGGTTGCCAGAGATAGTGGAATACTTTGCGCCCAGATCGTAGCGAACATACTTGCTGCCGCTTTCGCTGGTGCAGAGCATGTAGCAATTCTTGTGACGATAACCATTGGTGTCAAGGCGCTCAGTTACATAGTCTACAGTGTCTATGTAGCCAGTATCCTTGCTGTAGAGGGGAAGGTCGAAAAGCTTGATACTGCGGCTGTTCTTGCTGTAGCCGCTGTTGTTATCCTCTTTCTCGCTTGCGCTGTTCTGAGAAGAGACGCTACCGCTGAAAGCAGGCTCGGTTTCTCTGTAGCTGTCGCCACAGTTGCGGCAGGTATAGACGCTGTAACCGTTGATGCCAGTACTGGGAGCCTGGTAATCAGAACGGTAGTATGCGTGGTTGCAGTTTCTGGAGAAACCGCAGCCGGTCAGGGCGAAGAGGCATGCAATGATGAGAGTGATGATAATAAGCTTTTTCATGTTTTTTATTTTCCTTTCGTTTATGTATTTGCTCTCTGAGCTTATGGCTTTATTATGCATGCTAGCGGATTGGGATACTATCTCACTAACTTTTCACTTGTTTTCACTGGATTTTCATTTTTTCAAAAATGGATGTGGCTGAAAATTGTCAGTCTTTGAAGATAAAAACCCAGAAATCTTCTCCGCCGGAGAATGCACCAACTATCAGAGCTAGCAAAAGAACTACACCGATGGAAGCAGCAACCCCGGGCTTGAGGAGCAGCATCACAAGACCTATGAGGAGGAGAATTATCCAAAAGACTATATGTGTAATAAATGGGGCAGCCAAAATTCCTAAATAGCTCTTACCCATGAAGGCAGCAGTCACACTGGAGACACAGGGGAGCAAAAAAACCTTAAAAAGTCTAAGAAACGAATCGAAGTCACGGTATTCCAAAAATTCTTCTACGGCATCGATTCCTATATAGACATTAATTTTGTTCAACACAATTGTAAAAATAATCCCCCATACTGCGCCAAAAATAAGATTAGAATGATTTGCGTTGTTCATAACGAGCTCCTTATCTAAAAAATTTTTTGATGTGAGTAAAGCCTACACTATGTACGAGGAAAATATCATTTCACTTTTCTTTCACTGGATTTCACAGTTTTTCACAAAAAAATGCTCGGGCTGAAAATAATCAGCCCGAGCGTTAAAGCTTGGATTAAAATGTGAAGTTTATACGATTTCCTATGTTGATTTTTTTGCGAGGGCTCCGGCTACATCTCCCACTTCTTCCAGATAATCGGATCCCATACGTTTTTCGCTCGCTCAATTAACTTTCTAAGCTCGTGATTTGTAAGAAATCTTGTGTATTTGTCGAATAACACGTCATACAATTCCAGTATTCCATCGTAAGACTCTGTTAGTTGATTGAGCGCTACTGCAACTTCTCTAGTCAAAGGAAGCTCTTGCAAAATCTTTTCAAGGGAGTCGTAAGAGTAAGAATCGTCTAATATAAAATCACTTATAGCTCTTTCTATCTGCGACTCTACCAGATCGGCTTTCACAACAGTATCATCTACCCACTCCATAGGAGAAGATTGCTTGAAATGATCCTTGTATATCTGCTTCAGCTTAGGATATTTGTTATCGGGAAACTCGGTCATTGATAACTCGAAAATCTGACCGGAGAGGCAATGAGCGATTTTGTGCTTGAAGCCAAGCTGCCTCCAGACACTTTCGCTGAACTTGGAAAAAGCGTTAGTATACAAGGTTTTGAAGAAAATTCCCTGCTCCGCATAGTAATACAGCTTGTCCATGAGAGAATTCATTAGCAAAAGGAAATTGTCCCCTGTTCTGAAAGGACCTTCGTTTATGCTCAAGTTCAATATGTAAAGGTAATATTCCCCAGGGAGGAATAGGAACGGTGTATAGGATGGGTCGAAAGAGCTTTCCAAAAACTTGCCTTCGATTACTTGCTCCTGCTCCGCCTCTGTAATAGGGAGAAAAGACCAGTTGCCGACAATGCGTTTGTCCTCAGGTGTATACATGAAATGAAAATAATCGTTTCCATACTCTTTCAGGTACTGGGACCAGTGAGCTGTATCGGATTCATTCAAAGGATTTATGTTGGGATAGAGAGCCAAGTCGTTTTCTACCAGGTTCTTGGAGATGTCATCTGCGGTAAGACCATTTTTCAGGAGCTCATCATATGAGACCAGTTCTACGCGAGAAGGGGATTTTTTGTGAAGGGCTTGTGGCTTTGAGGCTTGGGTTTGCCTGTCTTTAAGCTTTTTTGCGTCGGAGGCAGAGGTAATGATGTACTTTGCGAGGGCTTCAATGGTTTGCTGTTTCTTGATGATATGAATATACTCCTCGGGAGTTGCCAGCTCCTCAAGGCAGCAGCTTATTTTTTCCCTTGCGGTAAGAAGTGCGTTTTCACCATCTTTGGCAGCAAAAGAATTAGTGTATTCAAGAAAAATGTTGTATGCGTGTGAGTTGAAAGAGAGTGTGTTTTTGAAACCATCTTCGGGGAAAGCTTGGTTCGAGAGATCCTGCGCATCTAACTCTTCAAATTCTTTATGATAATTCCTGGAATCGCGCCAACTATCGGTGGTGGGCCAAAACACAGTGCGTTTTTTGCTGCCATCGGGAAAATATCCCTTGTCATAGCCATTGCGCATACGGGTTTTAAGATTGGTTTCCGCAAGCAGCAAATCTGAGCATATTGCCTCTTCGGACTTGCCGCTGAGCTGCTTCAAAATATGGATATAGGATGTGTTGTCGATGCCTGCCATAAGCCGCCTCCTTACTTGTTGGTATCACAAAGTGCGATTTCAATTCCCACGACACCGTATTGTGCTTGTTCTTCTTTTGAATAGTATTTCTCCATGTCACTAGGGAGCGCGTCCTCCCCTTTTGCGTATCCGCATTTTTCGAGAGGAAGTGTTGCGTACAATTCCTCAAAGGAATCAAAAACATGGATAGCAACAACTGTGGTAGTAATTCTGGCATTGCTGTCAGCGAGCTTGTCAAACACAATGGTATCCCCTACTTTGACTGCTTTGCGTTTTTCATCGTATAAGCGAAGCTCGAAGGTCTTTGGCCCTGCAGCGATCTTCTGAAAAGGGGCATCCTGCAGATGCATAAAGTGTGTCACGCGCTCACATCCTTCCAAATCAAATCCTATGATTCCAGTATAATCCATATGTCAAGAGCCAAGAAAAAAGGGAGCCAAGCGGCTCCCGTGGATGCTTATTTGTTGATATAGTAGAGGTCAGAATCTTTTGTTAAACAATCTCTCAGCAGCATTTTTTTCGGCGTCGGCTTCCTGCTGGAGCTGAGCTCTTATTTTTTTCTCGCCAAGCTCATACAAATCGGCTTCGTGACAGGCCTTTCTGTAACTTTCAGTAACGGCAGAAACAATTTTGTTTCTGATGGCCGGACTGACGCTGTTAACTTCTCTTTCAAATTCTATGGCAGAGAGCGATTTTTCGCTGGGTGAAAGCGGGTCTTTGTCGGTAACTCCGAGACAGACGAGAGGATATACAGACCCGCTTGAACCTTTGGAATATTCTGTGCCTACGAGAAGGGTGTTACGTGTGCTATGGATCATGACGGGTAAACCAGTAAAGTATTCAAAAAAATGAGGGCTCTTGCCGAAAATGTAAAATGGTATGTGCTTAAAGCCTATTTGAAGAGGCTCGAACTCCACAGAAAAACTTGCGCCGGAACAACGAATACCCCGTTCCAATTCCCGCTGGATTTGCACGCGATGACGTTCTTCGTCATATATGGTATATCCAACGCCGCCGTTAACTTTAAAAAACTTCATACTACAATAATCGGCCTCAAAGTTTACTGGGCAATACTTTCTGACAAACGAATCTTGCCGGCAATGCATCTGATAGGTATTCTCGTCAACGGTTTTGCCTGTTATACCACAGACACGGCGATTATTTTCAGCCAGGCGAGCAAAACATTCCATAATGACAATCTCCCTTTCAACCAAACTTTGCCGTTATTATATACCCCGCCTCTCCTTTTGACAAGCCTCCCCTACTATGCGAAAATATAAGTATAAATAGGTTTTGAGCGACAAGAGCGCCATTGATCCATCCGGGTCAGTGGCGCTCTTTTTGCTTTTTGGGGGTGAAAGCGATGCCTATTACCATTGATTCACTTGACATACAAATCCGCGCCAGCGCCGGGACTGCGGCGGCGAACATAGATAGATTGGCTGACTCGTTGGGAAAGCTTAAAAGCAATGCAGGGCTTACTAAGGTGACAAACAATCTCAGTAAGCTCTCTGATGCTCTGGATAAACTGAATTCTTCTGCCGGGGCCTTGGGCACATTGGAGAAACTGGGCGATGCAATGAACAGCCTTGCGGGAGTGCAGAAGCTATCCGGGCTTAGCAGCGCGCTTACAACGCTGAAGCGATTGCCGGATATCATGAAAAGCATTGATTCATCAGCGGTGACAGCCTTTGCCCAAAGCATGAAGGGACTTGCGGACGCCATGGAGCCTTTGGCTACGAGAATAACAGCTGTAGCTCAAGGATTTTCAAGGCTACCTTCAAATATCCGGGGCGCGGTTGCAGCGGTGAACGGGATGAATACTGCAAGCCGTGGTACTGGACCAGCCTTAAATACCGGCAGCATAAATCTGGCATCATACATCCACAATGCCAGAGCGATGATCTCATTCATGAATCGGATAAGCCATGCAATGAGTGGAGTTATGGCCGACGCAATTGAATGGGATGGTATCCAGTACCGCTTCGGGCGAGCCTTTGGCGAGGATGCGGAGGAAATGTACGAATATATCTTGAAGCTCAATGATGCGCTGGGGATAAATGTGCAGCAGTTCATGCAGTACAGCTCTTTATATGGTTCCCTTGTAAAAGGTTTTGGCTTGAATCAGCAGAAAACAACGGCAATTGCAATAGGTGCAACGGAGCTGACCTATGACATCTGGGCTGCATACAACGACAGATATAAAACTTTGGAAGCAGCGTCCGAAGCTGTGCGCTCAGCCCTTACCGGGGAGCTTGAGCCTATACGAAATGCCGGGGTGTCACTATCCATGGCCTCAATGCAGGAATATTTGGATGGCTTGGGGATGGCACACATAAAGGTGGAAAATCTCTCCGAGGCAGATAAAGTTCAGGTCCGTTATGCAACAATGGTAAACGCGGCTATGAGTCAGGGCATTGTCGGTACTTATGCCAGTGAGATAAAAACTGCTGAGGGTGCGGTGCGAGCACTGAGCCAACAGATGCAATCACTGTCTCAAGGTTTAGGCTCCATATTCATTCCGATTTTATCAGCCGTCATCCCGTGGATCAGTGCATTTGTGACCTTGCTGTATCAGGCAGTGGCGGCGATTGCGTCCTTCTTTAATCTCCCCTTCTTCAAGGTTGATTGGAGTGGGAAAAACAGTCTCGGTGGCGTAGCTGAAGACGCCGGAAATGCAGAAACAGCGCTAGGCGGTGCCGGTGCTGCGGCGAAAGAGTTCAAGCGCTACCTAATGGGCTTTGATGAACTGAATGTTATCCCTGACACGCCGGATGCCAGTGGCGGCGGAGGCGGTGGCGGAGCAAATCTGGATAGTCTTCTGGATTTGGAGCTGAACACGCTTTGGAAAGATGTAGATGCACAGGTAAATGAAATTGTAGAGAAAATCAAGGAATGGCTGGGGATAAACAAGGAGATTAAGACATGGGCAGATCTGTTCCATACGAGATTGGGTCAGATTCTTACCATTGTTGCCTCTATCGGCATTGCCTTTGGATTGTGGAAGTTAAGCGGCCTTGTTGCAGCTGTAGGCGGCGTGGCTGCGGCCACCAGCGTTCTTTGGAAATTTCTCGCCGTTGTGGTGGCGGTATATGGAGCAATCACCTATTTCACCGGACTCATTGATGGCTGGATAAACGGCGTCACACCGCAGACCATTCAGGATGTTGCTTTGGGCTTAACGCTCATAGCAGGCAGCTTAGCCATTATGTTTGGCCCTCTTGCCGGTTTAGTTGCAGGGGTTGTCGGTGCGATAGGGATGCTGGTAGTCGGGATAAAGGATTGGATTGCCACAGGTGAGCTGAGTAATGACACTGCCCTGCTTATATCCGGAGGGCTTGGGATAATTGCCATCGCCTTGATTGGACCGACCGGGGGCATTTCCCTTCTCGTTGCTGCACTGGCAGCCTTAGCCCTTTGGGTAACAGCGAACTGGGATAAGATAGTTCAAAAATTTGAAGAAGCTAAGAAGAAAATCTGCAATGTCTTTGACTTCCTGACTCTGAAGACCGGAGAATTCCCTGAATTTCTTAATGGCAAGCTTTTGGGAGATGTACTGTGGTTTCTCCGCGAAACCGTGGAAGGATTTATGGAGTTCAAGGAGAGCATAGGCGCAGTGGTGAGCTGGATGAAGAGCATCCATATACCTACATTCCATATAGATTCCTATTCTCAGCACGCTATATCCATTCTGGGGAAAACTCTCAGCTTCTCCCTGCCGAGAATCAGCTTCTATGAGCAGGGGGGATTTCCGAGCAGTGGAGAGCTCTTTTTCGCCCGGGAGAACGGCTTGCCGGAGATGGTGGGAACCATGGGCGGAAAAACAGCCGTGGCCAATAATGATCAGATTGTTGCCGGTATACGCCAGGGGGTTTATGAGGCGGTTGTGGCAGCCATGTCAAAGCAAGGTGGTAATCAGCAGAGGGTTGAGCTGTATCTGGATGGCAAGCTTGTGGCGGACAGCGTTACGAAACATCAGAGAAACAGTCTCAGAGCAAGAGGAGGATGAGCCAATGAAGCTAACTGTGGATAATGTGGATATGCTCCCCTTCATTGCTTACCGGGGGCTTAAATGGTCAAGGAACGATATAGATGCACCGAACTCAGGCAGGACGCTGGATGGAACCATGCACCGTGGACGTGTGGCCACAAAGATTCGTTTGGATATAACATGCAGACCACTGACAGCGGAGGAGCTGAAGACAGTGCTCAATGCCATAGAGCCAGAGTATGTGACAGTGACCTACGATGATCCCATGCAGGGCAGAGTGGTTAAGCAAATGTATTCAAACAATAATCCGGCAAGCTTTTGTATCATGCAGCCTGATGGTACAGAATGGTGGAACGATATCTCCTTCCCTCTTGTGGAAGTGTGAGGTGGGCGCATCATGCATGAAACATCGGCACTATATAAAAAGGTGTTTGCCGGAAGCCATAGAGTTGAGACCCGCGTTGCCATCGGGGATGTGGGTGTGCTCATAAGTGAGCGCGGAGAGTCCATTTCTTTTGGCGGTACAAGGATATTGGTTGCCCGTTCTGGCGCTGATGCTGGCTATGACGAAAGCATACTCATGAATGTGGCCACAATCCGGCAGGTGTTCAGCAATGACAAACCCCAGGTGGGCTGCTGCGTCGCGGGTGAAATCGACCTGGAAATGCTGAAGCCTGCGGGAGAGCTGCCGAGAATGGCACAGCTTGTTCCCTATGTTCGCTTGAGCAATGGCGTGGAGCATAGCGAGTGGATTCAAAAAGGTGTGTTCTTTGTAGATACGAGGGTGAGCAATAAGGATGACTCGGGCTTGGAGATTTTGAGCCTCCATGGCTACGATGCCATGATGAAAGCAGAGCAGGATTATACCGGCGCTTCCCTGCCCTGGCCGAACACGGATATAAATGTAGTCCGGGATATTGCAGGCATTATGGGGGTACAGCTGGAAGCAGAAAGCACCGAGAAGATAAACCTGGGTTATACGATCCAACTGCCCAGTGGCTATACCTGCCGTGAGGTGCTGGGCTATGTGGCCGCCATGTATGCCGGCTGCTTTGTAATGTCGGACATGGGCGAGCTGAAGCTTATACAGCTTAACAGCATTCCGAAAGAAACAAGATATCTTATAGATAGTGCGGGTTACGCAATCACATTTGGTGGAGTCCGCATCAAAGTTTAGAGGTGATAGCGTGTCAGCAACAGGAGCAACAAACATAGGCAAAAGGCTCAGCAGCATGGAGCTGGCCCCGGAGTTTGACGGCTATTCAAAAGTAATTATCCAGGTAACAGACGACTTGTTTTATGAGGCAGGGGTGAGCACTGGCAGAACCTTGGAGCTTAAATGCCCATGGGGAACACAGCAGATGGCCGAGGATATCCTCTCCAAGGTCTGGGGATATCAGTATCAGCCCTATAGCGCGGATGGCGCTTTGGTAGATCCGGGGGCAGAGCTCGGCGATGGCGTCACAGTGAATGGTGTTTACTCAGGGCTATATAAGCAGGAAATACAGTTTGATTCCTTGTGTGCATCTAAAATAGCGGCTCCACAGGATGAGGAGCTTGACCATGAGTACCCTTTCCAGGAGCTGACGGATAGAACAGTTATCCGGCAGTTTGCCAGCACCAAAGCCCAGTTTGCCATCCAAGCTGATGAGATTGCCGCAAGAGTTACCCGCGAGGGCGGGGATAGCAAGGCCTTTGGCTGGTCATTGACCGAAGAGGGCTTCATTCTATCCAGTGGCAGCAAGACGGTTTTCGCAGCAAATGAGGACGGCATCGAGGTCACTGGGAAGATAACCGCCACAAGCGGATATATAGGCAACAGCGCCCAAGGCTTTGAGATAACGGGCAACGCCATCCGAAACGGCGTGCTGAGTATGGATGATGCTGACCACTATGGCGTGTACATAGGAACAGATGGGATTGTGCTTGGGAAAGGCGCTTTCACGGTAGATAGCTCGGGCCATCTGACGGCAAGAAGCGGAGTCTTTGATGGCACGGTCAAGGCTGGAAACATTGAATATGGCGGCGATGCGGGAACATTTGATGGCTATGGATTAACCGGAGGGACAGTCACCGGCGGCTCTGGCGGCGCGATAGGCTATGACACGATAACTACCGCCAACACATCAGGCGGCATTAATACAAGCCTTGGATATGCAGATTTTTCAAATGGTGTGTTCAATGGATGGAATACTGCGGGCTATGTGTCAGCTACCTGGGGTTATTTTGACTGGATAGTTATGAACAGTCAGATTTATGCACCCGGCTCACTCCAAGTGATGGGTGCTGATGGCGAAACGCCGGTGACAATTTACTACTTACAAAAGCAGTGGTGGTGATGATTCTGGATACAGTAAAGACGGCAACAGGCAAGCTTTTCGATAGTGACTATATTGCGACAATACCAAATCCGCCGCAGGCGTATATCCGCGTTTGCGGTACTTCCCTCCCCTTGCTGGCCGAGGTTTTCGGCAATCGTGAAGAAACCATCCAACTGTGGCATGGGGAAACTTATCTTGCCATGTATACAAAGCTTGTGGCCCTTGTGCCTGAAGGTGATGCAGTGAAAGTCGTATTAGCGAAGGAGTAGGCCTATGGACAGACAGCTGTTGAAGAACATAATAAATACCCTTGACGGCATTGAGGTCAAGGGCAAGGAGAATATGGACAGGCTCTTGGGCTGTATAAATGCCTTGGAGAGCATGCTTAAGGTTGAGGAGATACAACAACAAAATAAAAGTGATGTGATCGAGAATGGCGGATAAGGCGGTATCTGAGCTAATAGAGGCGTCGGAGGTAACGGCTTCAGATCTCTTTGTTCTGGAGCAGGCAGGCACGGCAAAGAAGCTTTCGGGGCAGACTCTGACAAGCTTTTTGCTGAAGCTTGTTGAGGGGCATGGAGGAATAACGGGCATTGCAAAAACCAAAACAAGCGGCCTGGTGGATACCTATACCATTACCATGGCGGATGAATCCACTACCAGCTTCGCTGTCACAAATGGGGCCAAGGGTGACAAGGGAGATAATTCTTATACCTGGATTAAATATTCCAGCACTATGCCAACGAAAAATTCAGATATCTACGACACACCGGATAACTATCTTGGCATATATACGGGAAGCTCAAGCACAGCGCCCACTTCTTATTCTTCGTATAAGTGGTTTCAGATAAAAGGGGCAAAAGGTGACACCGGTGCTGCGGCAAGCCTTATCTCTCAGACCGTAAAATACCAAGTGAGTGCAAACGGGAATGTCATCCCCGATGGGGCATGGCTTAATGCTATCCCGACAGTTCCCCAGGGGCAATATCTTTGGACTCAATCCATGCTGCAGTTTAACACCGGGGTGGCGCAGGTTTCCTACAGCGTGACTCGCTTTGGCATGGATGGCACCGGCGCTGTAAGTACGGTGGCAGGCATTTCTCCGGATGATTCCGGGAATGTCAGTCTGACTGCCAGTGATGTAGGTGCGCGGCCAAGTTGGTGGGTGCCAAGCGCTGCAGATGTAGGGGCAAGACCTGTGACATGGACGCCTACTGCTTCAGAGGTGGGAGCTATCCCCAACACAAATGGAGCAGTGACCGCGGAAAAGATTGCAAGCGGAGCGGTGTCATCTACATACACTGCAACAATCCCTGCAAGCGGTTGGACGGGCTCGGCTGCACCTTATACCAACACGGTCACGGTTTCTGGCATTTTGGCCGCTGACAATCCCCTTGTTGACCTTGTGGCAAGCTCTACTTTCGCCACAGCTCAGGCGGAAATTGAGGCTTGGGGCTATGTGTATAAGGCGGTAACAGCGGCAAATAAGGTGACTTTCTATGCCACGGAAAAGCCTGCGGTGTCGGTTAATGTACAACTAAAAGCGGTTAGGAAGTAAAAAAGGGATGCGTGGGCATCCCTTTTTTATCTGTCCCCGTAAACCATTTAATGCAGGAAGCAAGCTGCAGGGGTTGATTATTTCACGCAAAGGAATATAATGGTAGCAAACAGCCAGCTATGAAGCAAGGAGATTGAATCGTGGGTTTTCTTGATTTATTTAATACTCAACCAACCACACCAACAGTCCCTAGTATTTTACCTGATGTGGCAAAGCAGCAGATCTTGTGTGGGCAGTTGCCAATACTTGCGCCAAATAATCTCTTCCTAAAGAATGGCGAAATCTGCCACTACGCGGATCGTGCCATTTATGAAAAGCGAACCGTAAGCAAGAGACGCATACGCAAGAATACTGGTTATAGTGTGCCTGGGCTTTTCAAAGGAACAAGAGTCCATTTTGGCGGAGGCGACACTGAATATGTAGATGATATAAAATATTCGACGATAAAGGGTATTTTATATATCACAACGAAACGGATTATCTTCGTAGGTGGGGCTGATGGCTTTGACCGCAAAGTTGAAGATCTTGTTGCAGTTACACCCTACTCAAACTGTATCGAACTTCAGTTCAGCAAGGAAACCTTAAAGTTGTTCGTGCCCGATGGCAATCTACCGCATATTGTGCTCCGGTTAATATAACTCCTAATTTTAGTGTTGGAGGCGTAACAATCGCATGTTCAACAACCAATGTAAAATTAGAACCATTTATTTTCTTGTTGATACAGGAAGGCAAATGATAGGCGATAAGATAGGGTCTCTTAACTGCATGTTAGCGGAAATGATAACCATTGATCTTCCAGAGCTTGCTAATTCGCTAGAAGATGAAGAACTGTATGTTCAGGTTATTAGCTATAATTCACGTGCTACAAAGCTATACTCCCAACCTATACCTATGAGGGATGCTGTTTTGAGTGAGCTATATGCCTCTGGGAATAATGATTTTGGGGCGGGACTTGCTGCTATAGAAGAAAACTTACAAAGATTTAATCCGATAGAACAAAAACCTCCCATTATTATCGCTTTTTCAAATGCTTCAGTTACGGATGATTATGAGCAAGTGTTAGCTCGTCTTTCGAAAATTGAAGGATTTAGAAGTAGTACCCGTATAGGGGTGCTAATTGGCGAAGATGCAGACAAAGATGCATTGAGAAACTTTACTCAAAATGAAGAAGCGGTAATTCCTATATCTGACAAGCACTCATTCAGAGCTCTTTTCAGACTTAAAAACACAGAGGAAACCAGTATGATAGATTTGAAATCAATTTTGAAGCAGCATCCTAACTGCCTAAATAGCAGAGCGTCTTTTAAGTCTGTTCTGCTGGACAAGTATCCTGCAGAAAAAAGAATGATTAACATTCTGACTCTTCTGTTTGAATGTGGTGTTGCAAATAAAATCAAAACAGCGCAAAATATTGCTGAAAGAGAAATGCATAGTCTTATTTCTCACGTAGAAAATGAGTACGGCATTTCAGGGCAGTATTCCCAAGAAGCCATTTTAATATGGGCTAAGGCGTATGGTGTGAGTGCAGAGCAAATTAAATTGAATCGCCAATCTGACGATGCTTATTCCTCTACTAACATGAAAACACCTATCACTACAACCCCAGTTCCTACATCTTCGGCTTCCACTAAAAAGCACTTGGGCGGGGGTATTTACTTGGCTGGATACGATTTCCCCGCCGGGGATATAAAGCTAGAGGTAACGAACATAATAAAGAATCACGATGCAATCTACTATGCAATTTTGCGAAAGAATTCTCCCTCTAATGACATTGTTTCTAACGGTTTTTTCAATACCCAGGCAATACTGACATTGGCTGAGGGACAACGGCTTGAAATCGGCTTGCAAGGCGAAGTGGATTTAACGTATATCCACTTAAACTAACCTCAAATGCTTAAAAGCACAGTTCTAACATAGGAGGAAGACAGATTATGGGCGTAATGAAAATTGGCGATACCGTCAAGATGAAAAATGGCGGTGAAGCAAAGATACTGGCAGAGTTCGGCTCCGGCGGTCAGGGCACTGTTTACAAGGTTTCCTATAATGGCAAAGAATATGCCTTGAAGTGGTATCACAACGGAGCTTTCAGGGGCAAAGAAGCGGCGTTCTTTGACAACCTTGAGAACAACATTGCAAAGGGTGCTCCTACTGACGCATTCCTGTGGCCACTTGGCATCACTGAAGTGCAGAATGGTTCCTTTGGTTACATCATGGACATTCGCCCTGCTGGTTATGAAGAACTGACCAACTTTTTTGTAGGTTCTAAGAAAAAGCAGCAGGTGCGCTTCAAATCCTTTACTGCAATCTCCACTGCCGCGATCAATATAATTCAGGCCTTTAGAGAGCTTCACAATAGAGGCTACAGCTATCAGGATATTAATAACGGTAACTTCTTTATTAACCCCTCCACAGGCCAGGTGCTGATCTGCGACAATGACAACGTTTCTCCTTTTGGTACAAACCTTGGTATAATGGGCAAGCAGCGTTGGATGGCCCCTGAGGTTGTCACTCTCAAGTCTGATCCGGATAAGCACTCTGACCGTTTCTCCCTTGCCGTTGTCCTTTTCCGTTTGCTGTTTATTAACCACCCTCTGGAAGGCAAATATTCTACTCCGCCATGCATGACAAAAGATCTTGAGAAAAAGTTTTATGGCACTGATCCTATTTTTGTCTATGACCCCAACGATATGCGGAATAGACCAATTCCTGGAACAGATAAAAACCTCAAGTTGTTTTGGAGCATCTACCCTCAGTACATACGTGACCTTTTTGTCCGTGCATTTAGCCAAGAAGTTATGCATAAGCAGAAACCTCGAATTCTTGAGAAAGAGTGGTTGGATGCCTTTTTCCAGTTTCGAGCTGAGATTGGCAAATGCCCTTATTGTAAGAATGAAATGTTCTATTCTGCTGAAGGCGTTAACAAATGCTTCGAGTGCAAAAAACAGCTCCCCAAACCCGCAAGGCTCCTGTTAAATAAACATCATCTCCCGGTATACAATGGCTTGCAAGTTTATCTGTGGCACATTGATTCTGCTCGTGAAGATATTGAGACTATCTTCGGTGAAATCGTAGCTAATCCGAAAAACCCAAATGTGTTGGGTCTCCGCAACTTGTCCACATATACATGGAAAGTCAATCTCCCCGATGGAAGCCAAAAACCATTAGCTCCCGGAAATGTTGTTCCAGTCAAAGATGGTTTTGTAATTGACTTCTTCGGAAACAACAAGTCTACAGCAACAATGAAAATATAAAAGAGAGGTACAAACTATGTCACTGTTAGATCAAGTCACTCCTGCACCCCGAAAAAAAATGACGCTCTTCTATGCTGTCGATACTTCTGGAAGCATGATGGGAGACAAAATTGGCTCTGTAAATGCAGCTATGGAAGAAGCCATTACCGTAGATTTGCCCGAGATCTCCACCGCAAATGATGATGCAGAAATCCGCGTTGCGATTATGGAATTTTCAAACGGATGCTCTTGGGTTACCCCGTCATCTGGCCCTATCGCCATCAACGATGTGATATGGAATGACCTCCAGGCAAGTGGTCTGACAGACCTTGGTGCAGCTTGCTTAGAGCTTGACAAGAAGCTTTCTAGAAGTGAGTTTCTGGAATCCCAGACCGGTGCATACGCTCCTGTCATTCTGCTGATGAGTGATGGTGGCCCTACTGATAATTGGGAAAAGAGTCTCCAGCAGCTGAAAAAGAACAATTGGTTTAAGCATGCAATTAAGATTGCAATAGCAATCGGTGAAGACGCAGACAAAGAGGTTTTGGCAAAGTTTACTGGCTCTTCCGAGTCCGTTATTGAAGTACACGACAAACACACACTGAAAGCGCTTATTCGCAAGGTTAGTGTTCGCGCATCTGAATTCCAGAGCCATAGTAAGCAGACCTCTGATGTAGTAACTACACCTGAAGAAGATTCTGCAAAGATCGTTCAGGATGTAAAGGACGAGATTGCTCAGGAAAATGGCGGAGCAAACGCTCCCATATCTATAGATGACGGTTGGGGCACTGATTGGTAATTTTCTTTTCGGAGGAAAGCAATGAATTCAATGTATGATTTTGCTTTTTCCGAACAAGGATATAACCATATCAAAGCGGACAAGGTGTGTCAGGATTCCTCTGGTCACTATTCAGATGATTTGATGTCGGTTGTCGTTGTAGCTGACGGGCATGGAAGCGACAATTACCCAAGAACTGATAGGGGCTCCAGCTTTGCTGTGAATGCCACAATCACTGCTATAAAGGAGTTTGTTAACGCCGTAGAGAAAAATGCTATTGACATCTCCACTCATAGCGAGATTTATTTGGAGCAGTTAGCAAAGAGCATCTTAGCAAGTTGGTATTCCGCCGTCGATGATGATTTGAGAAAATATCCTTTCTCGGAAGAAGAGCTAGTCAAAGTATCAGACACGTATAAAAGAAGATATTTATCTGGTGAACGTCAGGAAAAAGCATATGGTTCAACGCTGATTGCGGCTTGCCAAACAAAGAACTATTGGTTCGGCCTTCAAATTGGAGATGGCAAATGTGTCTGCATCGCTCCCGATGGCTCTATGTCTGAGCCCATTCCCTGGGATGATGACTGCGAGGCAAACATAACCACCTCCATCTGCGACGCTGATGCAATTGATGAATTCCGGTATTTCTTTACGAGGGAGTGTCCTATTGCCACCTTAATGGGAACTGATGGTGTGGATGATTCCTACTCAAATTCTGAAGAGCTATATGTCCTATATCGATCTCTTCTCGCAATTTTTGCAGAATATGGTCAGCAGATAGGTGAATCTGAAATTAAAGAGTTTTTGCCAGGTCTTTCTCGCAAGGGAAGTGGAGATGATGTATCTATTGCTGGTATTGTATCTTCAGCTCTCTCTCCCGTTTTTGTTGAGGTTCTAAAGGCACAAAGCCGCTTTATAAACGCTAATGCAGAGAGAGAAAAAGCTGAACACGAACTTATTCTTGCTGAAGAGAAAAAGGAATATGTTCTTTCTGCTATGAAGAAAGCAAAATTGAACTATGAGCAATGTATACAGAAAGCAGAAGAAGCTCACACAGCGTTGGAACTTGCACTCCAGGACAGAGAAAAAACCTTGAAATCTTTCTGTGAAGCAGAAGCTTTGCTGCGAAACGCACTTTCGGCATATCAAGCGTTTTTAGCCGGGGCTGACACTTCTCGGGTGCTTGGTGAAGATTTATCAGCAGATAACACTTTCTCTGCTGAAGCAAATCTTGCTTCAAGTGAAATAGTAGATTCTGAACAGGAGATTTCCGACCATTCAGAATCTGAAGAGCTTCCCACGGGTGACTTCGAGTTTCCTTCTGCAGTAGAGCAAGATCAGGATAATGAAAGGCTGTAAATAATGACTGCTGTAATTGCTGTAAGCAAATGTTCAACACATAAGAAGACTTATGCTATTCGTTTCGAAAAATCGGGACGGGATTGGACATATACATGGGCCTTCCCAATCAATGAAAAAACTGCAGTACGCGAAGACTACGACAAAACCTCCATTAGAGGGCGTCTATTAGAGGGAGAAGAATACCCTGGTTGCCCATTCTGTGGAACTAAAGGTTTTTTCTATTGCTCTTGCGGCAAGCTTAACTGTTGGAACGGCCGTAGCCGTAAGGCAACTTGCAGTTGGTGTGGCAATTCTGGTGAACTTAGCAACGGTATATCTTCCATTAACATTAGCGGCAATATCTAAGAACTCCCTTTTGGTTTTTGAATAAAAATACCCACGTCACTACAATTGTGACGTGGGTATTTTTACTGCTCATCATGTTACCTTTTACTTTGTAATCCTATTACGCATCAAATATCTCCTGGTGCGTCCCTGCCAATTCCCGTTATGTATAATACGTTCAACATAGGGGGAGTTATACAGGTACGAGCGCAATTCTGAGTTCTTCATAGTTCGAGTACGATGCCTTATACGCCTTTCAAAATCCGCCTTCTCATATACATAGAGAGCACCCATAGTCTGTTCAGTAAACTCAACTATAACATACTGATCAAACTTCAGTATCAGAGAGCTACTGGTCATTGCCATATGGATGTCCTCTGTATAAGGAACATAGTCACTCCAAAAGATCAGTCTTTCATCGCTGAGATTATTGCGGAAACTATCACGTATTGTAATATAATCCAACCAACGTCGGTATTTGATAACTAGATTCTGAGGATAAGCATTGAAAAACTTTTGAAACCTGTTTGTGCCAGAGACATCTGTATGTCTTTCAATAAGATATTTTCCAACAAGATAAAAGTTCTTAAATTCCTGTATATCTAGTAATGAAAGGAAATTCCGTAGATAAAGATGGATTTGATTTTCATTATATCTGGAAACTATTCGTTTCAAATCCTGATCTTTTGTACGTAAGTAGGCTGATTTATCACAATAACAATAGTAGTTCTCTATGCAGGCCTTACCAAGAGAGCTTTCTGGGGAAACCTTATATTCCTGCAATGCCCGCTTAAAAGACTCTACTTGCCCTCTTAGGAGGACACATCTTTTTCCTACAGCAATAGGAATGTTATCACTCTTGAGCACATCAAGAAAAACATCAGACGTAAGGCGGCTCGCCTTAAAAACAGCCGGTGGAATCTCCGGGTGATCCTGCACAATTGCGGAAAGCAGAGAATTAATCTCTTTATTATCATATGTGTCCAGCCATAAAGAAAACATCCTTCTGAAATTTTCTTCAGTAATACGCATCCTTATGATAGTTTTCAGGTTTTGCAGCGGTAAGCCTAATACATTACCATTTATGTATTCAATGAGCTGCCTTATTCGTCTTGGGGGAATAATAGGAGCTTCAGCTTTTATTTCTCCCTCGGACATATATGCCCATCGTCTTAATATTTTGGCAAATTCTTGATCCGATTTGTATTCAGGAGGGGCTGATCTCAGGGGGTGTTTTTGCGATATTTCACCTAGCGAGATATTCAGTTTACGAGGAGTATAATTACTTTTCATTGCTCCCACCTAAAATTTCTTCCAGCTGAGCCATCATTTCTTCATCTTTAAGCCTGAACTTTATTTCAACTCTTCGGGATGCGTCTAAATTTACGGTTCCGTCTTCGTTATAAATAGGCATGCTCCATGATTTGCCGTTTGCAGTTAAAAGGCCTCTTAGTTCTATTATTTCCTCTTCAGTGAGCAACCCATGCTCCGTATCCAAACAATATTGCACGACAGATATGGCTCTGCTTTGTGACAACAGCAAATTCATCATGTATCCGCCGATAGTGTCTGTATGCCCTTCAATAATTATTTCTGATACCGAGGGCGCAAATTCATCACTTAGTATGATGGAAAAGTATTTAGGCAAAAATGAATCTAGGAACTCTAGGCCTTCCATCTTAAGGCCAGCACTTCCACTATTGAACAGCAAATTACTATCAAACATGATGGCACCAGTCTGAGAATCTATAGAGATATTATACTCAGAGTTAGCAAACTCTTCTTGGAGAGTTTCAATCAGATCGGTCCTAATACTTAAAATTTCATCTATCTGTTCCTGCTGTTGCTCGATAATCTTCTCCTGTGCCTCCAGTTCAGCTTGTTTTTCTTCATAAGTAATACGCATTTCAACAAGAGTACCGGAAAGAATCAAGACAAAAGTTAGAAGAAGAGAAGACATGATATCCGAATAAGACTGCCAATAATCCAGCTTTTCGCTGTGTTTTTTACGTCTTACAGAACGTCTAATCATTGGCTGCCTCCTTCAACAGGCATCACAGTTTTGTTGACTTCTTCTATAAGCTTGGTCATTGCATCTGTATATTTCTGAGTTTGGTCAGAGAGGACCTTCAAGGTATCTTCACACTGGGTTTGTGCCTTTGCGATAAGATAGGGAACAGACTCTGTCGTATCTCTAACATCTGCAATAGTTCCACTCAAATGCTGGGTTATTTCAGCAAGTCCTCTGTCAAATTCATTAAAGGTGCGAGTCAGTACAGTATCCAGATTCTTGTCCAGCAGTTTTGCAGAGGCTTCCATAGATGCCGCAGCTTTATCCAGACCAGAAGTTGCCTGAACAGCATGGCTGGTTATACCGCTTATTTCTTGCTTAACCGCATCTGTAAATGTCTGATTCTGCTGCTGCACAAATTCTACAAAATCATTGGTTGTTTGAATCAGGGATTCAGTCTGTGCTTCTGCTACTGCAACAGTGGATGCAATCTGAAGGCGACTTGTTTCGACAATATTTGTACATGCGCCCGAAAGAAGATCCAACTGTTCAGAAGAGGCTTTGGTCAATGTTTCAAGCTGTGCCTTGTTGTCTTCCGCCAAGCGTGCCGCCTGTTCAGACAACATTTGCATCTCATCCTGAGCAGTAAGGGACAGCGCCTGAATCTGCTGATGACTGGATTCTGCCAATATCTTTGTAGACTCAGAAAGGATAGTCATTTCTTTTTGAGCTGCTTCTGACAAAGCTTTTACCTGTTCATCGCAGCGTTCTTGCAGAAGCATTATTGCATTGCGTGCGTTTTCAGCTTCTTTATTTACGCTCTCTGCCAGCTTTGCAACGGATTCTTCGCAACCAGTAATTTTCTCTATATATTCTGCATTCTTTTCATTTATTGTATTCGCAATTTCAATTTGCTTTCTTGCCAGCTCAGCTTGCTGTGAAATAGCTGTTTGCATTTCATTTACTTTACCCATGAACTCATTCATTTCGGCAACAGACTTCTGGGTAAGCTCATGTATGCTCTCTATCTCAGTAGCAGTCTCACACATTTCATTGATGATCTTTTGCATCTGTTCAGCAGAGTTTTTTTGCCATTCGCACATATTTTCTATTGTTGCGCCCAGGGCTTCAAATTGTCCGCCAAGAGCATCGTTCATAGAGCTAATAAACTCTTTTACAATCTGCTCCAAACCTTCTTTTTGTTGGGTGCTGGCAACCTTGGCAAACTCCTCTATGGTAGACTCCATCTTTGCCGTAACTGGGAGCAGAATTTCTGCCATTGAGTTGCTTATATTAACAGCAAATTCGTCAGTAAACTTTTGTAGTGATTCGGTTTGCTGCTGCTGATATGCAAGAAGCATATTTTCAGGGCTTTTCTCCGCGCAATCTAGTTTGTTTTCCTGGAATAAATCTAAAAAATCTTCCATTTTAGCTATGGCAGACCCATAAGCTATTTTATAGAAAAGCGAAAAAATTAAAGAGGCAATTACACCGGCAATACTCGTATAAAACGCAGTATACATGCCCTCCAGCAAAATATTGATGCCATTAAGCAGCCCTTCTGTGCTTTTAACATCCAGGCCTCCAATACCCATTGTCAATCCAATGAATGTACCTAGCAATCCAAGACCAGTCATTGTGCTGGGAATCCATTCACATATTGTTCCATGCGAAATGCTATTTATATACTCCGAATGGTAGTATTCTGTGATATCGGTATACGAGCTTATTTGATTTGTATTGAATAGTGAGTTTCTATACTCCTCAAAAGTATTTCTAAGCTGCTTTCGAGCAAAGGGGTTTGCATTCTCTGCATTCTTTTCTGACAAATAAGCCTTAAGCGCTATAGAGCCCCCTTCTTTTCGTAGCTTTCTGCTTGCTTTTTTGAAATCCTTCCCGATACGGAAAAGCCGCATAATTTGAAAAGCGCCGAATATAAGCCCAAAGAACATAATCCCTATGATTATGCTCATTACATTTGTTGTCCCCACCATCTTTTTTCTCCTCTAATATTAGACAGTTAATGTTATTTCTCTAGAAATGAGCGATGGACCATCCCGGCGCTCACACTCTAGCATATACGAAAGAGGATTTTCCACACTAATTTCATTGTCTGTGAAAGTAAATTGCGAATTTGGTATTTTTATAATTTTTTCTGTTTTCTCTGAAAAAGCTTCTTTTATTTTTAGCAAATACTCTGTAGCCCCTACTTGATAGGACCACATTAACTGAATGCCATCATTTGCGACACGGACTTCTCGTATCTCAAATTCAGCATTATCGATAGGAACTGCAATTTGCAAAACATTAGAAAACATTGAAGACTTTTCTGAATCCTTAATTTTGCTTCGGACCACATAGCTATAAAGTTTCCCAACGGAAATATCTTTGTCCATAAACCGCGGCAATGCAAACATTCCTTGTTCAATAATACTTGCTTTTTGCTCGTCAACAGAACGCCATATTTCATAACTGCCTGCATCTTGTTGCCGCGTCCATTGCAAAGATATTCCTTTAAGCGTATCGTTATAACTAATCTTTACTAACTGCGGCCCTGGTGGGGGTAAATCGTCTTTATCGGGAATCGGTAATCCCATATATGAAGTTACTCTATTAATATTATCGAAGGAAAACCCTTGAAAGCTTTGTATCCAGAAGTCAACAGCACCTTTTGCTGCTGCTTCAACAAGGCCATATTTCGTCTGTAGATCTGATATTATATGATCTTGCTCATCATTGCTAGGTGGATTACTTGCTTTAATAGCATCCCAGATGCCCGCCCTATATGCACTCACTAATGCACGATATTTCTTCTGTTCATTGCACATTGCATCGCTTAAAATCGCAAGCAAGATGTTATCATTTGAAACAGCTTCCGGGCGTTGACTTATATAATGCTTAAACTCTAAAAGTCCCATTTTCCCCTTACACACCAAATCCCTTAGTTATTCATATTACCCCAAACACACAAAATTCCATGCTCAGAATATCACATATTTAGTATTGGGTCACTGCTCATATTATACAATTTCACCCCAACGTTTTTGGCTATTTATACGGCACGGTGGTTCTCTTCCTGGTGAAAACGGCGAAATATCAGTAATGTAATTTGCCCTCTGCAGAATATGGTATACGGTTTCTGCATACTTCCCTCCTAACGAAAAAAGAGTTGGTTAATGTGCAGCTTAAAGCAGTGAGAAAGTAAAAAAGGGATGCGCATGCATCCCTTTTTTATTTAATATCAGTTGTATATATCACTTCTATGCCCGATGCTAAGTACGAGTATTACTATCTTTTCATCCTGAATATCAGCAATGATGCGATAGTCTCCTATACGGTAACGCCATTGACCGCTGCGATTTGCGGTAAGGCCTTTGCCGTGTTGCCGGGGATTTTCACAACCTTCCAGATTCTTGCGAATCCATCCGGTGATGATAGACGCTGTGTGTTTATCCATCTTTTTGAGCTGCTTAACTGCAGCTTCAGTAAGTTCGACATGATATTTCAAAGCAGGCCCAACTCTCTTTCTGCTTCATCGAGCGAAAAAGTAACGGGATTTGCTTTGTATTCTGCCATAGCTTTTTCATAAGCTTTAAGGTCGATTTCGTCTTCGATTCTTTCGAGGACAGTTTGGCGAACAAGTTCAGAAACGCTCATGCGATTCATTGCAGCATAGCTTTTAATAAGAGCAGTTTCGGCTTCACTGAGTCTTAAGGAAATAGACATTATAACGCCTCCCTTCTGTAATACATTGTAATACAGAAGGGGGGCGCTGTCAATAGACTGATATGACGGTTTTGCCAAGAAAAAAGCTTTAGCCGTTGACGAAAGGAATCCTGTGACTACCTGTCCCCGTAGGGATATGATTCAAGATCTGTGTGTTCGAGCTGATCTTTGGCTTTCTCTGCCTTGGCTTCCTTGGTGAAAACCTTGGGGATGGCTGCCGGGTCCATGACATGGGTGAAGACGGGGCAGGGGCAGCGTTGAGAGTTGCAGCGATGGGTTGAGCCGTAATAGCAGCTCTGCCGGCACCTGCCCAACTTGGCCAAAAGCTCTGGATCACGATCGGATTCATACAGCTTCCCTTCTGCATTCTTAAAGGAGCAGAACTTGTACTCTTCCTTATATGAGTACATAAATCCGTTTTCAAAGATATCAATGACCCGCAGGTAATCCAAAGTTTTTGTGGTCTTATTGATGAAGTAATATTTTGTGTGGCGTTTGTATTTCATTTTGACTCTTATAGCAGATGCCCACACTGATGACATATCTTTTGGCCGATATCACACAATTATTTCTTATTCATTACTTATACTTTTTAGGTTTCTTGCAGTAATCACACTTTCCAAAAAGGAAAAATTTTTCGCCGCAATAAGAGCAAATGCCACGCGACTCTGCATAAGGGGTGTCCATAATACTGCGACCCCACAAGATTTTTTTGTTTGTGCAGTTAATATTTTTGAGGTTAGAACAGCCCTTAAATGCGTAGTAGTCAATCAGTGAAACTTTTCTTGGAATATCAACAGCTACGAGGGAAGAGCATCCATGAAAAGCACCACTACGTATAGAGCAAAGGGTTTTAGGGAGCTGGATGCTTGCAAGGGAGGAGCAGTTCCAAAAAGTTTCGTTAGCAATAGAAGATATATTATTCGGAAGCCTTATGCTTTTAAGTGAAACGCATTCCATAAAGGCTGAGTGACCAATCTCGGTAACACTATCAGGAATGCTTATATCTCTAAGCTTGGAGCAACCCTTAAATGCACCGTGACCAATCTTATTGACACTGTCGGGGATAGTGATGCTTACAAGAGAGGAACAGCCAGAGAAGGCTTCTCCGCAAATTTCTGTAATATTGCTGGGGATGGTGAAGTGGGAGAGGGACTTGCAGTTTTCAAATGCGTGATAAGGAAGACAAGTGATACTGCTAGGGATAGTGACCGCGGTAAGGGAAGTACATCCAGAAAAACTAAAGTTAGTAATATAGGGAGGGAGAGAGACTTTTTTGAGAGACGAGCATCCATCAAGATGAATCCACCTGATATTGCTGGGGATGGTGATATCTTCAAGACTAGAGCAACCGGAAAGGTCGATCTCAGCTATGTTGGCGGGAATGTTGATCTCAGTAATGCTACTGCAGCCGGAAAACGCGAAGTGACCAATCGTCTTTATGCTATTTGGGAGAGAAACACGTTTGAGGGATTTGCAGGCCCAAAAGGCATTTTCTCCTATAGTCTGAACGCTGTTTGGAATAACGAGGCTATTAATAGAAGAGCAGCCGCCAAAGGCGTAGTTCTGAATGGTAGTAACACTATTAGGAATAGTTATAGAAGAAACCAACTCAGGGTGATCAAAAATTCTCTTTCCTATAATCTTTACGGAGCTAGGGATAACAACTTCGGTGGAGGCGCCAATGTATTTCTCTAGCACTCCGGCTCTGATGACAAAGTCGGATTCGGGAGCGTGGTAAAAATTGTAGTTATTTATGGCTTTTTCAACGATGTAGGGAGTGCCGCAAAAAGGGCAGATTGCAGCATCTTTTTTGTTGTCCACCTGGATAGGTGCATTGCAACTTGGACACACGGCGCTTACTATCGGCATAGAGAATTCCTCCTGATGCAAATTTCCACTCCCATTATATTCCTCCCCTGCCCTTTTTTCAATCCTGTCTACAAGGCGTCTACAAGGTGCTTGCTAAAAATTGGCTAAACACAATATATAGTGGTTATGGCAGAAAGATTTCTATAAAATCACGGCAAAAACCACTATATATAGTGGAACGCCTATTGACAAACACCCACTTGTTGTGCTATATTTAGCGCGAGATATGACAAATAGGCATAAAGGTGGTGATGGAATCGGAGACAAGACAACTTTTTGGCAGAAGACAGATATTTACGGATGAGGAAGTCATCACGGCGGAGAACGTTGTTGATGTGCTAAGTAAGGCCCTATACGTTCACTCGCTAAACCAAAGTGAGATCCAGTACCTCTGGAGCTACTACAAGGGTGAGACTCCCATCCTGCAGAAAACCAAAGAGATCCGAGAGACCATTAACCACAAAATCTGGGTCAACAGAGCATACGAGATAGTTACCTTCAAAAAGGGATATGGCTTTGGTGAGCCTATCCAGTACATACGCCGAGGTCAGGATGAGAAGCTGTCGGATGATATAAACAGATTAAACGAATACATGTCCCTTGCCGGTAAGCATGCTTCCGACTCGCGTTTGGCAGAGTGGCTTTATGTATGTGGACTGGGTATGCGCATGGTGCTGCCCGGTGAAGATGCGGAAGAGCCCATCGTGCTTTACACACTGGATCCCAGATACAGCTTTATCGTGAGATTTAACGGTCTTGGGGAGCCGCCGGTAATGGGCGTAAAAATCATAAATAAGGGAACGGGCGCGAAAATTTACAGCGTGTACACCCGAGACCGTTATTTCGAGATTGAAGACACAAGAGTAATTAAAGAGGAACCCCATATACTTGGGAACATTCCTATTATAGAATACCCGGCAAACCAGGCAAGGCTGGGGGCCTTTGAGGTGGTCCTTCCCCTGCTGGATGCTATCAACGAGCTTGAATCCAACAGGATGGACGATGTGGTGCAGTTCGTCAACAGCTTTCTGGCCATTTTAGGAGCTGGCATTGATGAAGAAACAGCCAAGAAGCTGGAAGAGCTTAAAATGCTCTGCCTGCCGGAAGGCACGGATGCCAAGTACCTCTCTGCAGCGTTGCAGCAGGCGGATATTCAGGTACAGGCGGACAATCTGTATGACACAGTGCTGACTATCTGCGGTATGCCGAACCGAAATATGAGCAGCTCCGGCGGCGATAATGGTGTCGCTGTTGAACTTAGAAACGGATGGCCAACGGCAGAGAGCCACATGAAGAGCGTTGAGCAGGAATTTAAGGAATCAGAGAAGCTTTTCCTTAGATTGGTGCTTCGCATACTGCGAGATACACCTGATGTTGAGATGGATTTGAAGCTTGCCAACATCGAGGCCAAGTTCACCCGCCGTAACTATGACAACATCCAGACCAAGAGCCAGGTGCTCACTACCATGCTGGATAATCCGAAAATACATCCGGAGCTTGCCTTCACCCACAGTGGTCTGTTCCTTGATCCTGAATCTGCATACCTGCAGAGTAAGGAATGGTGGGAGGAGCAGGAAAAGAAAGAGGCTGAGGAGATGGACAGCTATGTAAAGTCTTTGGGAGATAATGCCGATGGCGCAGATGACAACACCGTACAGCAAAGCCGACAAGACGATAGCGCATCTGAATAGGCAGTATAACCGGCTGTTCCGCCGGGTGACTTCCTTTGACGAGCTGAACGTTATCCCTACCTCCCATGAGATATATGAAGAGGCCTATGCATTAGCAGAACAGGAGGCGGCACGATTAGCCAAGGCCGTCTATGGCACATATCGCCGCAATGCGAGCGAAGAAGAAAAAGAGGGCTTCGATGCCGCCTCCTTTGTATTGGCTCTGCTTCTGGCCTACAATCCTGTGACCAAGTACGTTTATAAAAATGAAATAGACCGCAAGCGCTCCCGTTTTGCGGAGGGGCTTATTGCAAGCTCCAGACCCCGTGAAGAAATAGCATTGGCCAAGCGTCTCTTAGCTGCAACGAACGCCCAGTTCATGGACGATGTGACATTTAATTCGCTTGTAGAGGCCTACAGCGACAATGGCACGGAGCTTGTCCGATGGGTAACCCATCCGGATGACCGACGATGCAAGCAGTGCAAGGCCATGCACGGCAAAATTTATCCTATAGATAAAATTCCAGCAAAGCCGCACATTCACTGCCGCTGCTGGGTGGAGGAGGTTGAGCGCGAATAATGACCCAGATCAGATGTCCTAAGTGTAACCGCATGCTCGGCTACTTTGAAGGCAAAGGGGAAATGGAGTGTCCCCGCTGCCGTAAGCATAGTATCGTCTGCTTCGACACGGACAGCAGAGTGGTAAAGATGAAGACTGAATAATAAAAAATCCCCTCAAAGCCGAGGGCTTCGAGGGGGAGAATAGAGCATGATAAAGTTCTTTCGGTATCATTTATCTGTTCTATTATGATGCAAATAAGTAGAAAATAATTACCAACATAATAAAAAGTGAAACTAATATAATGAAGCAGCCAACGGCCGAAGAATTATCTTTTGATTCGTTCTACTTTTTTAGCATCTCTTGTTTGTGCCTGCGCTGTTCTTCAACAGCCATTAGCACTTGCTGACAGAAAGCAAGTTCGGTTTTTTCTTCGTTAATACGTCCCGTAATATAGGATACGTTCTGCCCTGTGACTATTTTCCTATTATATGTTTCTTCATGCTTTTTTAATACTTCTTGATGTTCGATGACATATTTTTTAAATAGGATTAGTATACGTTCTTGGACGTCAGGGTCAAGTTCCATCGCCCCATACCGATATTCAAATTTTTTGCGATAGCATTCTAAGGTATATCTTATTTGTCTTACTTGAAATTCAGCAAGATTACTATATGTTCCAAGGAGACGACGAAGGTCACCATTTAAACGAACATTCGTTTCTTTAGCTATCTTTTCATAATAAAGACGTGTTTCATATCTACATTCATGTTCTCCAGAAAGTATAATTCCATCTGCGAGAAGAGTTACTATCCATGTTGTTAATGGGTCAAAATACACATTAACCCCCCTAGCATTATTACTTTAGCCGCCACCAGTATAATCCCCTGCCCTAGCATTTTCAATATCCAACAATCCTAGTTTTGACAATAATCTAATTATTTTAGTATAATATAAAGGTATAGATATGTACCCAAAAACCCAATAAAATACCTGTTTTTTGAGCGTCATGAGCGCCATAAGTCCTAACCAGGCTTATGGCGCTCTTTTTGTTTTTACAGCCAGAGAAGGCTTAAATCGCAGGCCGGTAGAGAAATCGGGATACAAAATTCGCAGAAATACAACTGGTCAGAGAAGACCTGAAAAAACGCACAGGAGGTATGACGTTATGGCAAAAATTGATATCAGCGCAATCGAAGGTTACGAGGCAATGAGCGCAGAGGAAAAGCTGGCGGCACTGGAGGCTTTTGAAATCCCTGACCCGGATTATTCAGGCTTTGTGAAAAAGGAGCTTTTCGACAAGGTCAGCTCCGAGGTTGCCGGCTACAAGAAGAAAGAGTTTGAGCGCATGACCGAGGAAGAGGCTGCCAAAGCCAAAGCCGATGAAGAGAGAGCTGCCATGCAGGCACGACTTGAGGAGCTTGAGCGCGACAAGCAGGTCAATGAGTACACTGCACAGTTTCTGAGTATCGGCTACGACAAGGATCTTGCAAGAGAGACAGCCGAGGCGCTTCAGCAGGGAGACATGAACATGGTGTTTCTCAACCAGTCCAAATTCGCCGCTGCCCGTGAAAAGGCCTTGAAGGCGGAACTGATGAAGAATACGCCTAAACCTCCTGCGGGAAATGGAGCGATGATTGCGGACTACCGCAAGAAAATCGACGAAGCACAGGCCAACGGAGATTACACCGCTGTGGCCTACTACACACGCCTGACTGCTCAGCTGGAGCAGGGCGGCAATCAGCAGTAACCAAAAAAATATAACAACATGAGGGGGTAGATATATATGGCAGATCAGTTTGCAACAAGTTTTGCGACACTTAACTATTCGGGGATGCTCTTCAACAGGGGCAATACACGCACTCCCCTTTCATCTATCATCGGCAGCCGCGCGAAGACTACAAACCATGTAGAGTTCGTGACTGGCCAGGAGTATATCGGAGGTGGCAATGGCTCTCAGCCTGCAATCAGTGAGTCTGCTTCCCTTGCGGCACCTGATGCAAGCGTTGTTACTCGCTCTCAGGCCACTAACGTTACTCAGATCTTCCAGGAAACTGTAGGTATCTCCTATGCCAAGGAGAGCAACATGGGCACTCTTGCAGGGGTGAACATTGCAAGCCAGCAGGCAAATCCTGTGAATGAGCTGGACTTCCAGGTGGCGGCAAAGATGCAGAAAATCGCCCGTGACATCGAGTACACCTACATCAACGGTGTGTACAACAAGGCAACCAGCGATGCTGAAATCAACAAGACCCGCGGTCTTATCCCTGCCATCACTTCCAACGTAAAGGCAATGGGCAACAAGCCTCTTGGTCTTTGGGATGTGGCAGACATGCTGAAGAAGGTCTACGAGGGCAATGCTCCGACTCAGGATCTGGTGCTTTGGTGCGATGCCACTACTCTGTTCCAGATTAACGCAGACGCGGTGAACAACGGCCTGACTGTTATTCCTGCAGCCCGTGAGGTCAATGGTATCAAGCTTTCCAGCGTTATCACTCCTCTGGGCACTGTGTATCTGTACCTGGGTGAGTGCCTGCCTGGCGGAACTGCCCTGCTGCTGAACCTGAATGCTATCGCTCCGGTACATCAGCCTATCCCTGGCAAGGGCAACTTCTTCCTTGAGCCTCTGGCTAAGACCGGTGCCGGTCAGAAGTATCAGATCTTCGGTCAGCTTGGTCTTGACCATGGACCTGAGTGGTTCCACGGCAAGTTCACTGGCATTGCTACTACATTCACTGCTCCTACATACAGCCGCAGCGTATATGTAGCCAATGCAGCTGAAATCGGCGCAGGAGCTTGAAAGCATCCGAAACCAATTGAGGGAGAGGAGGGGTAAAGCATGGCGATGAACACGTTCGGAATTCAGTTGAAGTGGGGAACTTCTGCTGAACAGGTTGCAAAAGTCGTGGATGTGAAGGATTTTCCAGATTTGATTGGAGAACCCGAACTTTTAGAGACGACGACACTTTCAGATAGCCAAGTTACGAACATTCCCGGGATACGTGGTAGTGACCTGCTGACATTCACTTGCAACTATACCTCGGCAGATTTTGCCAAGGTTAGAGCTGAAGAGGGCAAGCCTCTGTACTATGAGCTTGCTTTCTCTGATGGCAGCGCATTTACATGGCAGGGCCAGCACAGCTGTGGTCTCCCGGGAAAAGGGGTAAACGAAGTAGTGGATTTCCAAATTCACATCGCGGTATCCAGCCCGGTAGAGTTTAAGGCTAAAGCCGGTTCTTAAAATCAAGGGGAGGGTCCCCTCCCCTATTCTTTTAATTATAAAGGAGGGCGCCAATGAGCAAAATCAACCTTACACATAATCAGAAGGAATATACCCTTGAGTTCAGCCGTCAGAGCGTCAAGACCATGGAGCAGCAGGGCTTCATTCTCGATGAACTTACTGCAAAGCCCATGACTATGTTCCCTATGCTGTTTCAGGGCTCCTTTATCATGCACCACAAGGGCATCAAGCGCAAAGACATGGATGACATCTACAAGGGCATCAAGGATCGCTCTGCGCTGATGGAGGCTCTTATGGAGATGTATGCTGAAACCCTGTCCACGCTGATGGACGATGATGCCGAAGAAGCGGGAAACGTGAGCTGGGCGCTGGTGAAGTAAGGCCCAAGCAACACCAGCGTTTTACAGATATTTTTGATGAATGCTTCCCGGTCTATCTTGCCTTTGGCATGACGTATGAGCTTTTCTGGGAGGCATCAGCGGAGGTGGCAATAGCTTTTCGCAAGGCTGATGAGATTAAGCGAAAGCGCCTGAACCAGGAGCTTTGGCTCAGTGGTCTCTATACTAGAGAGGCATTGGCTGCCACGGTGGGCAATATGTTCTCCAAGGGCATGAAGCATGAATATCCTGCAGAGCCTCTGGCCCTTACCGAAGCTGAGCAGCAGGAGCGCCGCGAACGGGAGCAGAAAGCCCGTATGGAGAGAATTAAGGCATCGTTCACAGCTCGGGCACTGAGCGTGAATGCCAAGATGGGAGGGGTAGATAAATGACGAGTTTGGAGAAAATAGCCGCGCTGAAAGTGAATATATTGCCGGACACAGACACCGATGAGGTGCTGGGATCCATGATATCACTGGCCGAGGCAATGGTTCTGGACCGCATGTACCCCTTCGGATATCCGGAAGGCACAGTGGTTCCTGCAAGATATGAGCAGATACAGATTCAGCTTGCAGTGGAGCTTTACGGCAGACGCGGGGCAGAAAACCAACTGAGCCACAGCGAGAACGGCATTAGCAGGACGTGGAGCGAAAACAGTCCTCTGCTCAAGCGAATCGTGCCTCATTGCGGGAGTGTGATGAGCAATGCGTAATCTGCAGAGGAATATGCGCAGCATCTACTATGCGGCAAAAGTAGGGACAGAGCCAATACTGGACGAGTACGGGAATGACAGCCTGGAAGTGCGGACGGTATACGGCTCCCCTACCCTGCTGCGCTGTAATGTGAGTGCAAATGTAGGTGTAGAGGCGGCAGAAGTTTTCGGCAGCCAGACTGAATACAGCCGCACCATAAGCTATGTGGGAGCTGGATGTCCTTTGTCTGAAGGCTGCAAGGTTTGGTTTGGAGTTCCTACCAGCGAAAGCCATAACTATGTGGTAGAGAAAGTGGCCGACAGTAAAAACAGCTTTCTCATCGCATTAAGAGAGGTGACGCCGCATGCCTAAGAGAATAAACATAGAGCTTACAGATGCCAGCATCAAAAGCGGCATCAAGGAGCTTCAGAAATATAAGCGCTGGATTATAGAAAAGGAAGCGGAGCTGCGCTCAAGGCTTGCTAGTCTGGGTGCAACGGTGGCATCCATCCAGTTTTCCCGGGCTATATATAACGGCAGCAATGATGTTTCCGTCCGTGTGGATGATACAGGCTCCGTGGCGGTTATATATGCCGAGGGCGAATCGGTTGCATTTATAGAGTTTGGTGCAGGTATAAAGTACGGCTACGGCCATCCACAAGCCGGTGAACACGGCATGGGGCCAGGTACATATCCCGGCAAAGGCAACTGGGATAATGAAAAAGGCTGGTGGTATGGCCACGGCCAGCACAGCTATGGTAATCCCCCGGCAATGGCCATGTACGATGCAGTACAGAAAATGACGGAGGAGCTGACAAGGATTGCTCGTGAGGTGTTTCGGTCATAAAAAAAGCATCCCCTGCTCACGGAGCACCATTAGATGGGCCGGTTAAAAGTGTAGGGAATGCTTATGGCGACACGGTATCATGAGCAGGATTTTCTGTCAAGTTTTTCTAATAAAAAAGAATCCCCAACCACCGCTACTACGCATAATACGATTGGCAGTATAAATGGGGATTCCTTGGAAAAACCGCCTTAAATGAAGGGGTCCAATTCCCCAACATTAGCGATTCTTTAATATGCAACGTAGTACCAAACAAAAAGAATGGTAATCTCAGTACGTTGCTTTCGGGGGAAAGATTACCATTATTTATGGAGAAAGTCAAGAAGAGATATGAGGAAAAGGAGGTTTCGGAACGTGATTGATTTTTCCAATGAAATATTCAATACCGTAGCTGTGGGCCTCCGTTCTTTGTTTGATGGGATAAAAGTTGTAGGCGAGTATGTCTCCTCCCCTAGCAGCTTCCCTACTGTGACTCTGGATGAGACGCAGAATATCCCAGTCCATCAGGACAGTGCGAGACAAAACAAATACGCCCAGGTACAGTACCGGGCGCAGGTTTTTACTAACGGTGAAGGTAAACGCGGCAGAGCCCGTAGGATTTACGGAGAACTGGACGCGATAATGCAGGAGATGGGGCTTGTGTGCATCACATACACTACCAAACCTGCCATATATAATTCTGAAATTTATTGCATCACAGCCACCTACGAGGCTGTGATAGACAGGAATGGAGTGGTTTACCGAGGATAAAAAGGGAGGTGGTATTGAATATCTGTCACAATAGACTCCCTGGATATCCAGATACGCTCCAGTGCGGGCAGCTCAGCGGCGAACATAGACCGGCTGGCGGATTCCCTGAAACGGCTGAGAGAGAACGGAAAGCTCACTGCGGTGAGCAACAATCTGCAAAGGCTCTCAGTTTCATTGCAGGCTCTGCAGGCCTCATCCTCGGGGCTTAATAATCTCCGTGGCCTTGCAGGAGCGATGAAGGCTTTGTCCTCCGTGCCTAAGTCTGCGGGGCTTAACAGTATTCTGAATTCTCTGAGAAAACTGCCGGAAATCACAAGTCAGCTGGATCCTGTTACGCTGACAGCTTTTGCTGCCGGTATGAGGCAGTTGGCGGATGGTCTTAAACCTCTGTCCACAGAGCTTGAACGGGTGGGCACGGCTTTCTCCCGATTGCCGGCGCGAATACAGCAGATAGTGACAGCCACAAACCGGCTCAACACTAATCTGGAGGAAGTAGAAGACAACCTGCAGAACATAGATGTGAATGGGCTAAACTTCGCTTCCTTTGTGACGGGCTTGCAGGCGGTGATGGGAGCGCTGCAGGGAGTGCGTGATCAGTTGGTGGCATACATCTCCGACGCCATTGAGTGGGACGGCATCCAGTTTCGCTTCGGCCGAGCCTTCGGTGAAGACGCGGAAATGGTTTACGAGTATGCCCAGAAGGTCAGCGACACGCTGAAGATAAATATGCAGCAGTTCATGCAGTACTCCTCACTCTATGGCTCGCTGCTTTCCGGTTTTGGTATGGCTCAGGAAAAGATAACGACCATTTCCATTGGCCTTACCGAGCTGTCCTATGACATTTGGGCAGCATATAACGATAGATATAAAACCCTTGAGGATGCATCAGAGGCAGTCAGATCTGCCATCACGGGCGAAATTGAGCCCATCCGTAACGCCGGTAAATGAAATTGCCGCCTGAAAGAGCAATCTTTCAGTGAAAATCGCGGAATAAAGCGGGAAGGCTGAGAAGCTGATCCGAACCGAAGGCTGTACAAAGTACAGTCAGGGGCAACGCATAGAGGGTGAAAAGATATAATCCCTCCACGAGGCCGCGACACCCTACTGGGGTGAAAAGGTATGCTGAACTTACGGGAATTGAACCGTAAGATGCTGAGATAAAAAGCTCGGCGATAACACATTGATTGCGTTGACGGAAGCATCCATGCAGGAGTATTTGGACGATCTGGGCCTTGCCCATGTGAGAATGGCAAACCTCTCTGAAGCACAGAAAGCTCAGGTCAGATATGCCGTCATGGTCAACTCGGCCATGAACCAGGGCATTGTAGGCACATATGCCGCTGAAATGACCACGGCTGAAGGTGCTGTCCGTACCTTGAGCCAGCAGATGAAAACCCTGGGTCAGGCCATCGGATCTATATTCATTCCCCTGCTTTCGGCGGTCATACCCTGGATTTCTGCATTTGTTTCAGTGCTTTATGATGCTATAAAAGCAGTTGCTGCATTTTTTGGCATACCCTTCTTCGAAATAAAATGGGGAGATTCCATCAAACCTATGAGTTCGGGGCTTGCGGAGGTGGCAGACACGGCAGGAACCACTGGCAAGGCACTAGGTGACACAGCAAAGGCTGCAAAGAAGCTGAAGGATTACACCATGGGCTTCGATGAACTCAACATCATTGAGCCGCCCTCAGATTCAGCCGGAAGCGGCGGCAGTGGTGGAGCTGGTGGTGCTGCAGCAAAGCCCGATGCATCCGATTGGGAAGGACTTGACCTGGATACACTCTGGGATGATTCAGTTTTTGCCAAGGCTGCAAAGCAGGTGGATGAGCTCAAGCAGAAGATCCTGGACTGGATGGCTAAATGGAAGACAGAGATAGCTATTATTTCCGGTGCTTTGGGCGTGCTCACTATTGCAGGGCTGCTGTCGAAGCTGGGCGAAGCTCTCCAGTGGGGTGAAAACTTCCTGGGGACCATGAGCAAGATAAAGAAGCTTGCTTCTACAGCCATAGTTATTACCTTTAGTTTTGCCCTTACAAAGGCTTCCTTTGCCAGTTTCATGAGCGAGGACGGAAGCTTTTGGGATTATGTTCAGGGCTTACTCATTGGAGGTGCGGCCACATGGGTGCTTTACTCACAATGGGGCCCGGGAGGCCTTGCCATTGGCTTTGCAGTAACGGCACTTGCATCGCTTTCTGCTGTTATAGAAAACGGAGGTATAAACTCCGCTGAAAGCGCAACGGTAGCGCTGACAGGGCTTGCCTCTGCTGTGGCGGCGCTGTGGCTCGGGTGGAAAAAGCTTGTGCCTGCAATTGCAAACTCTGCGTTGGCGGATGCTATCAGGGCGATAATTGGCGCCTTCAGAGGAAGCAGTGCAGCAAGCAGCGCCCTTACATTTATGTTCCCGACCCTTACAAAGATTGCAACAGCGCTGGTTTCTGCGGGAAAAGCCGTGGGAGCTTTTGTAGCAGGAATCAGCTTACCCGTATGGGGAATAATAGCTGCAATCATTGCAGCAATCGCCTCTGTAGCTCTCTTCCTTGCCCGCAACTGGGACAAGGTGAAAGAGGCCGCGAAAAATTTCTTCAAGGAAAACATCGTGCCCAAGCTTGAGAGCATGAAGGAAAGCTGGGAGAAAATAAAGGATGCCCTCTCCCCTGCCATTTCTCTGTTCAAGAAGGTCTCCGAGCCGGTGAAGAAGCTGGCCAAATCCTTCGGTGAATGGTGGGACAAGGTAAAGCCTCTGAAGGTGGCTCTCGAGTGGCTGGGCAATGCCATTGAATTTGTGGGCGGTGTAATTTTCGCCCTTATATCCGGCGCTCTGGCGGGGATGTTCTCGCAAATTATGGGCGTGATTGACGGATTTATTCAGACCTTCAGCGGTCTTATTCAGATAGTTTCCGGTGTTGTACAGTTCCTCATAGCACTGTTCACGGGCGGAGATGTAGGTGCAGCTGTGGATCTGATGATTTCCGGCATTGTGGATGTATTCAAGGGGCTTTGGAAAATGGTGTCCTCGCCTATTATTGAATTCTGGAACGGCGTCATAGACTGGTTCTGGTCTCTGTATGATGAACTGGTGGGCCACTCCATCGTGCCCGACATGATTGATGCCATTGTGGATTGGTTCCTGGGCTTGCCGGGAAAAATCTTCAAATCCGTTGAGGATTTTGCAAAGGGCATTTTGGAGCGCTTCAAAAAATTGTGGACGGATACCAAGGCCTGGTGGAGCAGCAATGTGGCTCCGAAGTTTACTACGACCTACTGGAAGGGAGTGTTTGATACAGTCCGTTCCGGCATCCAGAGCAAGCTTGAGGAAGCAAAGAAAGCGGCCCAGGACAAATGGACTTCCATCAAGGCCTGGTATAACAAGAATGTAGCTCCAAAGTTCACCAAGGATTACTGGACAACTAAATTCAGCGGTCTAAAGGAAGGACTCATTGAAGCTATTAAAAGCGGTATAAACGGAGCAAGAGAGAAGATAAACAGCTTCATAAATTGGCTCAACGAGCATCTGGAAATTAGTCTTCCTGCTGTTTCCGTTGCCGGCAAGGAGGTTTTCGAGGGAGCAAGCTTCAAGGTGATGACCATTCCCACCATACCCAAGTTTGCCGATGGCGGCATTATAGAGGATGGCCTCTTCACCATGAACAGAGGCGAGATTGCCGGTAAGTTTACTGGCGGCAAGTCTGTTGTAGCCAATAACCAGATGATAATTGAAGGCATTGCGGCCGGCGTCTACTCCGCTGTGATGGCGGCCATGAAGGACAGCAATAGTGGCAACAGCCAGAACATCAATGTATATCTGGACGGCAAGCAGATATATGCCAGTGTGAAGAAGACTGAAGCTGAGCGTGGTGTGAGCCTCATGGGCAATCAGCTGGGCTATGTATATTAAATCTGAGCGCCGGGAGCGCCCATTGGGGAGGTGCTTTTATGGCAGCGTTGGTAACAGTGGCAGGTACTGCTTTGCCTGAACCATCAGAATATAGCGCCAATACCAGCACCATCGTTGACTCAGGGCGCAATGTTTCCGGCTATGTCATTGGAGCTGTGGTGCGGCACGATGTGGCCAAGGTGGAAATGAAGTGGCGATATCTCACAGCGCAACAGTGGGCGAATATTCTTAGCCTCTTTAACCGCAGCTTTTATAACTCAGTCACCTTCTTTAACCAGGGTACGGCTGATTACACCACGAGAAATATGTATGTCTCCGACCGCAGCGCCGGCATGTGGCGCAGAGATCCTTTCACTGGCGAGGTGCTTGGCTGGACCGAGTGTTCGTTGAGTTTGGTGGAAGTTTGATTTCAAAATTAATAAGGAGCCACATGAGAGTGACTCCTTCTAGTGAATAATATGAAATTAATAAATATCAATAGGCGTATTCCTTTTTTGTGGGGCAGTTGCGGTCTTATTGACAATTTTTGTTGGAGTAAGCCCAAACTCAAATTCGCTTATGAATTGAGGGACACCTTTTATGTATTTTGTTTTGCCAAAGAAGTCTTTTTTTGTGGTTTCAGTGCCATATACTACCCAAGTAAAGGTGAAAAAATTCGGGAATAACTCTGCAAGAGAGATTGCCAACATGGAGGTTTCGGAAATTGAGAGACGTCGGTATTTTTTGCTCCGTGGAAGTCTTAAATCGGCGGATATTTCTCTGCAATCAGGATTGAGGGCTGGTGCCCATAAAGACAAATAGAAGGAGTCTTCATTATCATCAAGAAGGTTTGGAACTGAACATCCCGTGATTTCAGAAACATAAAAGGGCCAATTGGGATTCGTGTTCCTGCCTTTAGAAAAAAGCTGATGAAGTTCAGAGGAAAGGTCTTTTATTAGAGAAGAAGAAATAAATCTTTTGTATTCAGGCAGAGATTTGATAAACTCAGCTTCACTATTCAGAAGATATGGAGTACAAAGAGCATCAACTGCGGATGAAAAAGAGTCGCTAAATCTGGCGATGTCTCGTGAACGATAAAAACTAAACGTTGCTTTTTTCAAGGCTTTATGAGGCTCATCCCCAATGTTGCAACGCTTAAATTGTTCTGCAAGATTTTTTAGCGTGAAGCTTACATCCTGTGAGTGCTGGGATATATTTATTTCTGCATCATTAGTTGTGTATCGATACCCATAACGATAAGAAGAATCATAACATTGATAGGTGAATTTCATTTTAGCAAAACAACCTTTTCTGTTTTTTGGCGGTGTAAATTGGCTAAAGTATAACACAGATATTAAAAGAAGGATAATGGGGAATTATACAAAAAAATCCTTGGCAAATTAGTAAAGATGCTTGCCATCTGTGAGGTGTTGGGCTGTACGGAGTGCAGTTTGTCATTGTATAATAGAGTATATAGGCTATGTGCGAGATAAATCGCAATAGATAATATATTAGAAAAACTATAAGAAAATATATAAGAGCGCCGACGAGCGCCATTAACCGATTTTTCGGTTAGTGGTGCTCTTTTTGTTTGGAGGTGGACCATGATTTCTGCGTCTTCCGAATGGGTGGCGGCTCATCAGGGGCTGTTGCTGCCGGAAATGTTTATAGAGCTGGACTATACAGTCAGTGAGCCGGGGCTTCAGGAAGATGCAGTGGCTTCCTCCAACGATGACACAAGCTTTTCTGCGGTGGCGGATGTGGTGAGCATGGAAGAAAAGTCCGGTGCCAGGTATGCCACGCTGGAGCATGGGCTCTGGGGCTTGGATGGGAATTATCCTTACTTTAACGCCCCAGCAGATCCCGGCTATGTTTCTCAGCGCTTATCCGGGGCAGACTGCTTTTTCACCGAGAGGCCGAAGATAAAAATTAGCTTCTCAATGCTTCATACTCAGCTGATTCCGGGCATCAGCATCTCTTGGGGCAGCGGATTTGATGAATGGGCTGAGGAATTCAAAATAAGCGCCTGGGCGGATTCGCAGCAGGTGGCGGAGAGGACAGTGACGGATAACCACTCCCCTTTCACAGCGGTCTGGGTAAATCTTTCAAATTACAGCCGCTTGGAGATAGAGGTCATCAAATGGAGCCAGCCTTATCGTAGAGCCCGTTGCCATCATGTGTATCTGGCCATCCGTAAGGTTTATACCAAAAACGACCTGATGAGCTTTGAGCATAGCCAGACGGCGGACCTGCTGTCGGCAACACTGCCGAAGAATTCCATCACCTTCAAGCTGAGAAACGACGACAGCCGTTGGAATCCGGATAGCCCACAGAACGAGAATATGTACCTGCTTAATCAGCAGGAGATACATCTTCGTTATGGGATGGATATAAACGGTCATGTGGAGTGGATAGACGGAGGCATCTTCTGGCTGGATGAATGGAACACGCCCAATAACGGCATCGAGGCCAGTTTTACAGCCAGAGATGGCTTTACATTTATGAACCAGGATTATACGGGGCGTTTGTCCGGAACCCTCTATGAGATAGCGGAGGCTGCATTGCAGCAGGCCAATCTGCCGGGGCTTTCAACCGGGGCAGATACATATTACCTCTCCCCCGTTTTGCTGGATTATACCACCGATGTGGATGCCAATCAGGATTATTCCGTTTCGGCGGTGCTGCAGATGGTAGCCCATGCGGCAAACTGCGTTTTGTATCAGGACAGACGAGGCACAATCCGCATTGAACCATGGAATGAAAGCTTTTCCGGCTACATGATTGATCCTTTTATAAGTTACACCCATCCCGAGTACAGCATCTCAAAGCCTCTCAAGGAGGTGTCGGTGGGCTATGGCAGCAGTCAGCGAGTGGTGATTGCAAATGCGGACCAGGGCGAGGTGCAGACCATAGACAACCCGATGCTGATAACAGCGGCAGATGCTACAAGGGTTGGCAAAAGGGCTCAGGAGATACTCAGCAAGCGCAAGGTAATCTCCGGCGAGTTCAGAGCCGATGTGAGGATGGACTACCTGGATCCAATCATTGTCACCAGTAAATACGCATCAAACATCATTGCTGTCACAGAGGTGCATTACAGCACCACGGGCGGCGCCATTCGCGGCAAATATACAGGCAGGGTGACATCAATCGTTCTGGAGCCGGAAGTCAGATATTCCGGTGAGTATTACTCGGGAGAAGTCTGATGGCATATCAAACATATATACCGACAATCACATCAGCGGTTTTCTCGGCAAACCCTGCGACAATCAATGCCAAGATAGTTTTGACCGTGAAAGCAAGCGATGTTTTGAAGACTCTGGAGCCGGAGAAGATATATGCCGGCGAAGTTTATGCAGGGGAGGTTTGAGTAGATGGCCATATCATCAGTGAGAGCCCAGGTGAATGGAACCTGGTACACCTTGACATATGACAGCGCAAGCGGCGCTTACAAAGGCACAATAACAGCACCGGGCAGTACGTCCTACAACAGGACTGGCGGCTATTACGATGTGATAGTTGAAGCCACAAATACTGCAGGAACAAAGACCACAGTAACGGGCACTGAGCTGGCTGGGTTGAAACTGGTAGTAAAAGAAACGGTAAAGCCCGTTATAACCATAAAGAGCCCTGCCAAGGGTGCATATGTGACCACCAGCACACCATCTATTGAAGTTGAAGTCGTTGATGAGAATGGTGGCTCCGGTGTGAACATGAACAGCTTTACTTTGAAAATAGATGGCGCTTCGGTAAGCGGCTATACCAAATCCGTAATTACCAACGGAGTAAGGGTTACATACAAGCCCGGTTCGGCGATAAGCGATGGAAGCCATACCATCGCTGTCAACTGCAGCGATAACGATGGAAATGCGGCCAATACAGCGGCATCTACTTTCATAGTCGATACAGTGCCTCCTACTCTTAATGTGACAGCCCCAGAGGAGGGTGTAACGCTCAATAGTAGCATTGTCACTGTGACCGGATTGACCAACGATGCAACTTCCAGCACTGTGACCGTGAAAATCACGGTCAATGGCACGGATCAGGGCAGCGTGACGGTTGCCACAAACGGCAGTTTCAGTAAGGAAATTACCTTGGTTGAGGGCAGCAACACCGTTGTTGTAACTGCAACGGATGCTGCGGGCAAGAGCTCTTCCCTCACCAGGACGATTACCGTGGACACCTCAGCTCCCGTTATCCAGAGCGCCAGCGTTTCACCTAACCCCGTAAATACCGGGGCGACCATGATAATTACGGTGGTGGTGGAATGAGCCAGACAGTAGAAGTAACCCTGCCAAGCAGCACCTTATATGTCTCCGGCACTGTTAATGGAGTGCTGGTCACATGGACAAATGTATCGGGCAATACCTGGCAGGCTGAGGCAGAACGCTCAGACGATGATGTTTATGTGGTAGAGCTGAGCGTCACAGCGGCATCAGGTACGGTTACTTCCCTCTCTACCGTGCTCTTTTACAGTGGCCTGCATCTTATAACCGACCGCACAGCGGCTGATGTGGCACGATGGCAGGAGCTGCGGGACAAGGGCTTTGCAGCCATGACAGCTGCAGAGAGAACCCAGTGGCTGGGGAATATGAAGGGAGCGTATAACTACACGGATCTGAACCGGGTGGAAGGTGCTGTGGCCTATCTTGCTCAGAAGCTCACAGCTTTGGGCCACCCCTTCTCCCCTACCGTCAAGCTTAACTGGTCAAGGGAGGATGTTCCGACAAAGGCTGACATGCTGCGCTATTTTGGCAATGTTGCCAGCCTCAGAACTCAGCTGCCGGTCTATTCGGGGATATCAACAGCACCTACTGCCGGTGACAGAATGGACTACAGCACAGCCAATGAACTGGAGAAGGTTCTTTTAGAGATTGATCATATGTTGGATATGATTCCGGAGTCCTGGATTTATTCCGGGGAAATACTTTCAGGGGAGGTTTGAGATATGCCATTGAAAATTCCCGTGGTGGACAGAGTCCCCACATACCCGGGCAGGGTGAAGCTTGTTCCCGTGTCCGGGCAGACAAACACTTACGATATGACAAGGGCAGACCTCCCTGTTCAGGCAGGAACGCCCATAAACAAGGAGCTTTTTGACAGCAAGGCAGATGGACTCAAGGAGTCGGTGACCATATATGTTTCCACATCTGGCAGCGATACTAGCGGAAATGGAAGCAGTTCTGCTCCTTATAAGACCATAAAGAAAGCTGTAGACAGCATTCCGAAGGTGCTCAATGGTTTCCATGCGCAGATTGATATTGCAGCTGGCACATATAATGAGCGAGTTACCATAGACAGCTTTGTTGGCGGCAGAATTACTTTGGGTGTGGCAGGTCGAAGTGTAACTGTTCGCGGTGTTTCCATTATGTCCAGCAATTCTGTTCGCTTGGCAATACCATTTATCGTTTATTCAGCTTCATATTCTGGTGACGGAGCAGGGCTTTATATGTCCTACGGCAGTAATTTGCAGATCATAAATGAACTTACCGTAAACATGGGCAGTTCACAGAATTATGGCATCGCTATTGAGCATGGTAGCGTTTTGACCACCAACAATGTGCCGGTGACGGTTAACAACTGTGGCAGGGCGGCAGTGATGTCAACCTACGGCTCTACCATGGTGCTCAGTAACATTCAGGGAACTGGCAACACAAACTTCGGCCTTGCCGCCACTCTGGGTGGCATGATTGCTTATCAGACGAAATCTATAACCGGTTCTTCCGGTGATTATCAGCAGAGCGGTGGCCGAATCCTGACAGGCACCGGATGATAGCTTAGTAGATTAAAAGAAGGCTCAAAAATATACCCCAGTGAGGAAGTGAGCTGATGTGATTCGAGGTACAACCCCGACGCATACCTTTCAAATCCCATTCAACACCAATCTTCTTAAGGAAATTCGGATTTCCTACGCTCAGAAGGATGTTGTGGTGGTGGAGAAAACCACTGAGGACTGCAAATTGGATGGGATGAACATTACAGTAAAGCTGACTCAGGAAGAAACCTTAAGATTCTCTGAAAATGTAATGGCTGCATTGCAGCTGAGAGTGCTGCTCAATGATGGCAATGTACTGGCCACGCCGGTTATGAGGCTGGATGTGGGCGAGCTTCTGCAGGATGAGGTTATTCAATGATTCTGAAAGTAGCGTTTCAAGAGAACAATTCCATTCTTAAGGTGGCTTTCGCTGAGAACAGCTCATTAATTCAAATAGATTTTGGAGAGATCTATGAGCTTGAAAATGAAGGGGCAGCAGAGTATGAGGGGTCATATGATGTGACCCCCACTGTTGCAGAACAGATCCTTGCAACCGAACAGCGCATAATGCGCAGAAATTTAGTTATTCGAGAAATCCCCTATCACAGGGTTTCTAATACAAAAGGCGGAGATACCGTCACTATAGGGTAGTCAATGAATCATGAAGGGATGAGATACGATGGCAAAAGTATCGAAGGTTGTTTATGGAGGAAACACGCTAATTGACTTAACCGGAGACACGGTAGAAGCAAGCACCCTACTCAAAGGCACAACAGCCCATGGAGCAGACGGGGAGCTTATTACCGGTACTTGTGATTACGATGCAAATACCAAAGATGCCACAGCTACAGCAACGGAGATTTTAGTTGGCAAAACGGCTTACCGAAGCGGTACTAAGGTAACTGGTACGATGAAAAATAACGGTGCAGTAAACGGCACTATTTCTGCAAAAACTCAGCAGTACACAGTACCACAAGGTTACCATGATGGCTCGGGGAAGGTTTCAATTTCAGGCACAGAACAAGCAAAACTTATCCCTGAAAATATCCGCGAAGGTATTACACTACTTGGCATTGAAGGGACAATGTCCGGTACTGAGGATGCAAATCCTCAAGCAAAAACAATTACACCTTCAACTGAATCGCAGACAGTTCTGCCTGATGCTGACGACGGCTACAACTATCTTTCTCAGGTCACAGTGGAGGCTATCCCTTATGTGGAGAGCGACAATAGTGCCGGAGGCAAGACTGTAACCATAGCATAAGGAAGGCGGATACTATGAGCGACAAAAACGTGAACAAGGTTATCTATGACGGTAAAACGCTCGTAGATTTAACAAAAGATACGGTTACCCCTCAGCTGCTTGCTGAGGGTGCGACCGCCCATAATGCAAGCGGTGAGGCCATAGTGGGCGTGGCCGCTAAAGGTGTTTACTATATACAGGGTACAGGCAGTACGGCAGGTACTTGGCTTGGTGAACATCCCGGCATTACTGAACTGTTTGACGGATTAACCATTGCTTATAAAGTCGGTATTGCGGGGGCATCTTCTACCACTTTGAATATCAATGGACTGGGTGCAAAGAAAGTTGTCAGAAACGTCAGCACGGCAGTTACTACAAACTATGGAGTAAACTCTGTTGTTATCCTGACCTATACCGTTGATACCGGCACAGGCTATTGGAAAATATCTGACTACGACAGCGACACAAAGACTCGTTCATCCAATAAGGCTAATGCAAAAATGTTTCTTATAGGTGCAACGTCTCAAAGTACAAGTGGTCAGACAACCTATTCTAATGCCAACTGCTATATCGGTGCGGATAATCAATTGTATAGTGGTGGCAAAAAGGTCAGCACAAAGGATTATGACTATCCTACTCCGCTTGATTATGGTGCTAAAGGCGATGGCTCAACCGATGATACCGCCGCTTTCCAGAATGCCCTTGCGGCAAACCGAGTGGTATTCGTTCCCGGCGGTACATATAAGCTGTCTGGCGAACTGACCATAGGCAACAACTGCAGTCTTGAGCTATCACAGGACACAGTTCTGGAATTCACTCAGACTAGTGGAAATTGCATTTCTATGACAGCAAGCTCAAGCATTATTGCAAATCATGGCCTGGTAAAAGTTCCTTATGCTTTTACTGGCAGAGCAATAAATATTTACGCCGGACTTGACCCGGATTTGGTTGGCATTCAGCCCTTTACCAACTGGGGCCCCATGTGGAATGCGGCAAGATATATTACAGATCTTCACATCGTCAAACTAAACTCTTATGGTATTGCGCGGTCTATGGATGGAGCTTGCAGCGGCACAGCGGTATATCTTGGCGCAAACAACAATGATGCTTTTGACTTCTTATGGGCAGTCGATTTAACAAGACTGAGAATCGCAGGCGCTTTTAAGTACGGTATTCATTTAGAGACCGTTAAAACCGGCATGGACGGATGGATTCACCAAACAAGAATCAGCGGTTTTGTTGCTGCCGCAGAAGTTGGCGTGTATTGCAAAGAAAGTACACTGACCTATCTCGATGTGATGGTACTCCCAGAGTGGGCGAACGATGACACGAAGTACGCCAAACATGGTATCGTCCTTGAGAACAGTACAAACGTGGATTTAAGTGGATCAAGGGTAATGGACTGGGATGCAAATCATTCGCTGTGGTCTGAGGGCAGTATGTATCAGCACCTTGCGCTTATTGGCAATTGCCACGGCGCAATACTCAATGAGCACTATTACTATGATACATCTACTCACGATATACGCAGCCTGATTTATACCGACACGCCCAGCAATCTTGAAAAGCTGACTATTCTGCAAGAGCCCTTCACCAGATGGTTTAAGCCCATAGACCATGTTCCGTATTTCAATGACGGAAGCTTTGAGAAAAAGCTGGTCTTGCAGGAAGAGCTTGACGAGATAGTTGCTGCTGAAAGAATTGCAAACTTCACAGACAAGCTTTCTACTGCAAAAGATAGAGATGGCTCTGTGTTTAATGGTATCGGTTATCACAAATACGGCTACCGAATAAACGCATCTGACGGCGCAGTTGTAAGCAGTCCTTACTATGGATGCACCGGCTTTATCCCAGCAGTCAAAGGCGACACTGTTTATGCCGATTATCTGAAAATTAAAGCCTCTGACAACAATGTCAACGCTGTTTTATATGATTCGAGCTTTGGCAGAATAATGAATATAAACGCCGGAAACATCGTTTCAAATGGCCAATATTATTACTTGACGGGCTACGAGGAAAACGAAACGGGCTTCAAGGTCGCTATCCCTAACAATACTTCCACCACTAATGTGGCGTATATACGTTTCACTTTTGAACGAGGCGACATCGGTGTAAAACCAGTAATTTCAGTAAACGAGCCGATCACTTACACCCAGACGGGCTATCTGACGGATGGCATAAAGGTAAAGGCTGAGAATGTAGAGGGCTTGTCCGAAGTATTTGGGAATGCGATTGCTACCGCGATTGGAGGGAGTTACTGATGGCTAAATACACTACGCTTAATGGCCTGTTTACTGCCATTGCAAACTCCCTGCGCAGCAAGACTAGCAGCTCTGGAAAGATAGTGGCGGATGATTTCCCATCTGTTATTGACGGATTGAAAATAGGCGTCACTCCAAGCGGGACAAGAAGCATTACTGCTAATGGCACTTATGATGTGACCAATTACGCAAGTGCATCTGTAAACGTTCCCTCCACCGGTATTACACCAAGCGGAACTAAAACCATTACCACCAACGGCACTCACGATGTCACGAACTATGCGAGTGCGCTGGTCAATGTCCCAGCACCAGAGCAAATTTCCGTGGTGCGAACGGTTACATTGGGTGCTGATGTTACAGGCGCGACAGATTATGTGCTTCTATCCAACGATGAATTTATCAAGAAACATTACGCTGACAACGGATTTTCAGCAACTTTGATTGCGGTCAGCCCAGTTGCCTCTGCCGCCAATGTGGTGCATTTCTCATATCAGGGCAACAGAAATGTGGGTTCAAGTAATGTTGCGCGATATGGTATAGGTCTTAGAAGCACAAGCGCATCAGCAATAGGTACTGCAAACCTGACAGCAAAGATAAACGGCGAAGGCTGGGGGCAGCACTTGCGTGTAAACAGTTCGGGTAAATTGAGTCAGTATTTGCACACAGGATACATTCTGAAAGCCGGTACTTACATTATTGTGCTGACTTGCGCTGATTAAGGGGGTGCGTATGATTAACATTTTACATCTTATATGGATCGTGCCGCTGGCGGGTTCCCTTGGCTTTTTATGGGCGGCGATCCTGACAGTGGCAGGTTCCAGGCGGAAGGAGCGAGAACATGGGCGAGGCGTTTATTGTACGCAGAGGTGGCAGCGGAAAAGCTAATCTCTTTGCGGCGATTGGCGTTATATATCCTGCGGGATATGTTTGTACTTGCACAGATGGAAGCAAGAATATTGCCGGCGTGGGAGCAGATGGACAGTGCGTTTTTGCCATCCCCTATGAAGGCAAATGGACAGTGAGCTGCAGTAACGGCAAGACTCAGGATGTTGTTATTACAGCCGAGGGGCAGAATGTGCTTATTAACTGGCAACAGTTCGTTCTGTTTGCCGGTGGTAGTGGCCTGGCAAAGAACTATAGCGGTATATCCCTGCCGAATGGAGACAATACTGTCTCGAGCTCTGCAATCACAATGGTAAGCAGCAATACACAGCGCGAAATATTTTATATAAGCCCTGCGATTGACTGCTCAAGTTTCAGTAAGATTACAGTCAAAGGTCAGCAAACCGGCGCGGGCAGCGCAGCCAGCACATTAACAGTGGGTGTGGTTGAGTCTATCCCGACCGGGACCAGTGACTCCCCTGCTTTTGTAAAGAGTGCAGTGTTTGATATAGCCAAACCTAATACAGAGCAGACTTTAACCGTGGACTTGAGCTCGGTAAGTGGCAACTGCTACTTTGCAATCTGCGGATACTACATGGCTCCGGGCTTTGTGAATTCTATTGTGTTTGAATAGATAGCTTTTAGATTAATTAGATTGGGGGAATGAAGTATGGGCAAGAGAGAAGATTTTGTAAATAAGGCGATTTCATATCTGGACAGAAACGAGGCAGATGGCAGCCATAAGGCGATCATTGATCTTTATAACAGCATCACTCCCCTTCCCGTGGGCTACAAGGTGAGCTACACCGATGACTGGTGTGCGGCCTTTGTAAGTGCCGTGGCCAAGGCCTGCGGTATGACAGGATTCATTTTCCCTGAGTGCGGCTGTGAGCGCATGATCAAGCTTTATCAGAAAGCTGGGCGCTGGCAGGAAAACGATGCCTATACTCCTCAGCCCGGAGATATCATCTTCTATGACTGGGCAGACAGCGGCACGGGCGATAACACCGGCTTTGCTGACCATGTGGGCATCGTAGTGGCGGTCAACGGCACTGTTATCAAGCTCATTGAGGGCAATCTTTCAAATAAGGTGGGTTATCGCAATCTGCTTATAAACGGCAAATACATACGAGGCTACGGCCTTCCTGATTTTGAGGGCGGTTCTGCTAAGGTGGAAACTGCTAAGCCCTCCCCTGCTGTGACTACTCAGGCCTCTGGCATCACTATAAAGCTGACTCAGCTTGCAAAAGGCTCCAAGGGCGCTGAGGTCAAGTCAATGCAGACCCTGCTTATCCGTAAGTTCTCTATAAGCTGCGGTACAAGCGGCGCTGACGGGGATTTCGGCAATGCCACTCAGACCGCGCTTAAAACCTTCCAGAGAAGAAAGGGTCTTGCAGCTGATGGTATCTGTGGGCGTGACACCTGGTCTGCCCTGCTGGCGGGGTGAGCATCATGGAAGAGATGGAAAGAAGATTTGAAGAAGAGCGCTACAACTGCCTCATCGGCAGAGTGGCAGCTATAGAAGACAGACAGAAGGACATAGAGCAGCTTGTGTCCTCTGTGGCTGTCCTGGCCCAGCGTATGGGCACTGTAGAGGGCAATGTGAGCGAGATTAAGGGCAATGTCCGCAGTCTTATGGAAAAGCCCGGAAAACGCTGGGACAGCGTTGTAGAGAAAACCCTTCTGGTAGTGGTCGGTGCGGTTGTCGCATGGATCCTCGGCCAGATTGGAATATAAATTGAAATGGGGGTCGATAATTTATGACAGACGCAATTATTGAAATCGTGGTACAGGTAATCGGGGCCCTGGCAGTCACGGCAATCACCCTTGCAGGTGCGTGGCTCACATCTATCATCGGCAAGAAGACCCAGCTGATGAACATAAACATCGCCAAGGATGAGGTCATTTCGGCGGCAGTAATCACCGTGGGTGAGCTGCAGCAGACCACTGTAGAGAAGCTGAAGGCGGCTTCTGCTGACGGTAAGCTTACTCAGGAAGAGATTACAGCCCTTGGCAAGGCACTTGTAGAAGGCACTATAAATAAGCTTTCCGAGCCTGCACACAAGCTGCTGCAGGCGGCCGGCGTTGACCTCCTTGACCTGATCCACGGCGCAGCCGAGGATTGGCTGAATGCGGTGAAGACCGGCAAGGGAGAATAAATAGGATAAAAGAACAGCCCGGGATTTCCCGGGCTGTTCTTTTATAGAGTCATGGAATACTTGAAAGAGCATAACTCAAAGCTATGATTGGCATATTTTTTGGCATAATCAGATATGTTTACTTCCTTATCGGTAAGAATAAAAGTGCATTTTTCACCTTGTATTTCAAGGCTGTGGTAAGGCATTTTTCTTTGGTTGATTAAACTCCAATATGACCCATCCCATTCAATGTCACATATTTCATTGTCAGCTTTTAGCCGATATATTATTGAGAGTCTGATATGATTGTTTTTTGCCCACTTAAACAGATAAGAGTTTATGCGTTGACCATAGGGTGTTATTTTGAAAGTTGAACAATGTTTTATGCCAAACAGCGCTTTAATTTGGGTCTGCTGTTCGCTTGTTATCGCCAAACTTCCTGTCCAAGAGCGAAGGTTGTATCTGTCGTAGTCATCAGAATCTTTATCTAGAATGAGTCCGAGATCCTTGATTATCGGGAAATAAGGGGTTTTTGATAGGTTGAATCCATGAGGCCGTGAGGGACGGTAAGTGCCTTTGGCAATATTTTTGATTTTTTCTTGGGGGAGTTGACAGTTGTTTAAGATTAGCTCTTCTATAAAAGAAACTGCTCTATGTTCGAAATTGCCAGGATAAAGATATGTGTGTCCTGCTATGGTATAGCTTTGCCCAGCTTTTGCCTTTTTAGTGATTTCTTCCTCTAAATTTGAGATAATACATTCAGCTTGGAAATAGCCTGAAAGGATTGAGTCTTGTATTATTAGCTTGAATCTTGCAGCGCTGGGGCAGGTTGCAAAGGAAGCAGCTGAATTGTATTCAGCATTAATTTCGTTATTAAGTTTATCTCTGAAGTTCATAATAATACCTCATTAAGTATAGTGAGTAGTGAGATTTTATTGTTGTTCTATTCTACTCTTCCTCAGCTCTTTTTACAAGTTCATAAGCTGTAAGAATAAAGACACCCCGCAGTTTTCCACGGGATGTTAATGGATTGTGTGAAATTTTCAAGAAATCCTTGTGTCAGAAAAATAAAGTACCTTTAAACTCTTGCATTGTGGAAAACTTTGTGGTAAATTATCAACAACGACAACGGACAAAACAAAAGCCCCCGGCTGGTAACCGAGAGCTTTTCGAATAAGTGACATCCGCAAAGGTGCTGGTAACACCCTGCGGAACT
>JAEIGA010000407.1_pt1 | contig 63101 bp, 88 predicted proteins | sample 9270691 | NCBI WGS metagenome assembly JAEIGA01 (sample SAMN17057246, study PRJNA624740) | gut metagenome | biome: biome; isolation source: fecal sample | host: Bos grunniens | place: China: Xizang | collected 2019 | reverse complement strand
TTTTTAAAATTTTTATTTTTTCTACGAACTCTATGTTTTAAAATTTTTTACAACTCTAAAAACTGCTACAAAATAACCCTCAAAAATGACAATATTTCAGTCAAATTCGAGGGTTTTCTGCAACATATAACCAACGACTGATTAGATCAAATTCCGAGCTCTAGAAACCCTATTGGAACCCTACAATGCAGCACGTTAATTAACATAAAAATTACAGTTACCATGCAACCGTATCTTTTGGAGTACAGATTCGATATCTTACTATTCCCCCTGTAAATGGATCGACCATAAAATCTTTATCCACTACATCATCAATAGCAAGACTTATCAATCTGTCTTCCTCATACTCAGTTAAATTCTTATCAGAAATCCTAGCACGCCTTGCAACCTTATCACATGTGAAGTACCCCAAAACTCTAGTGTCCCAATCCAACCAACTTTCATATTGAGTGAATGGAGACCAGGGATTATTTGGAGTTGTAATCCAAAAATCTAATTCTTTATCCATAACAAGCTCCTTTAAAAGTTAAGCAGATTTCTTATTCAGTACGCTACTGATACTACCTTCAGCAACACCACAAGCTTTAGCAATTTCTTCATAAGTAAAACCAGCATTAAACATTGCTTTAATTCTTTGTCGTTTTGCTGAACCGATTCTATCTGTCTTTGGCATTGCTCTTGACAAATAATCATCTTCATCAGCATTCTTAAGTAAATCATTCAGCATTGAAGGAGAAATTGCTTTATGTTCAACAGCTTCCCATTCACGATCTGTAAAACGAACTCTGTTTTTAGCAGCGCCAGTTTCATAACGAGCATCCTTAATTAATGTACCACGAAGTTTCTTCTTTTCGTCGCCATCCATGTCAGGATTGTCATTATAGGCTGCATTAAATCTACTGCTTGCAATCAGGTTGGCCTGTCTCTCCCTTACCGAGTTACTCTTAGCTATCACTAGCTTCTCTTTAAGGGACTCTACTTCTGCAGCATACTTCTTCCTTGCCTCGGGGTCTGCTTTATCTTCCTTGACCCTTATACTCTCTAAACGGGCACGGTTAGCTAATGTTTTGAAGTGGTTAGCAAAATCAGCATACATCCTCTCTATCTCATTAGGGTTATCTGATAGTAAAGTTCTTGCGTCCTTTGCTTCAGCCATTTGAGTTGATTCTTGAGTACGCTTTTCATAACCCTTGGTTATCCAGACCTCCTTGCCACTACCTTTGTCATAGGAGTAGGTACCATCTTTGTTCTTAACGATCTTTCCATCAGTGGTAGCCACTAGTTTCTTACCGTTCTCATCTACCATGAACTTACTCTTACGACCTGTCTTGGGGTTGACGTAACCATCAGGAGCCTCTACATACTGCTTCTCTCTGATAGCTTTGGTTGTATACTTAGGTGGTCTGTATACCTTCTCACCAGTCTCTTTGTCTATAGTGTATGCCATAGACCTAGCGTCTACTGTAGTCTTAGACTTGGACCTACTCAGCAATGAACTAGCGCCACCATACTTCTCTTCACCATTCTCATCGATACGATTCTGGTATTTCTTTTTAAGAGATTCGATGTCGTAGTCCTGATAAGCAGCCTTGTAATTGAGCTTGTGCTTGTATGCATCAATGATTACCATTGAATACCTAACAGCTCTACTCAACTCCTCTTCATCCTCACATCCACGTGCATACATGTCTGTAATTAGGTTAGAAGCTATACCCATTTGAGTACTTCTCTGCTGTGTGTTACGAATCAGAGGATAAGTCGGTTCACCATTCTTATCAACCATCTTACTGAACCTTGGATTGTCAAGGCCATACTCAGCAGTATCAAAGCCTTCAAGACCTGGTAAAGTAGGAGCAGTCTTAACGTTAGTAATACGTTCAAACTCTCCTGATGCTGTCTTTCTTGTAAGAGGGATGACAGTAACAGTATCACCATCAAAATCAGCACCTGATAGTTTGTTTGCAACTGCTTGGTTGATACCACAAGCATCCATTGCATTACCAATTCTATCACGTGCATCTTTATTTCTATTATTAACTTTAAGAATCGGAGATTCAAAAGGACCTGCATAAGGATAACGAACAGCTGCTACGATTGTACCATCAGGAAGATCGGGACAATAGCATTCTGTATCCTTTAAAGAAGGAACGGCCCTTAAAACATGGACTGACTGTCCAGCGATAGGAGCAGCTTTAAGACTAACTGCATTACCATCAAATTGATCAGCCAAATCTATAAGCATGTTCTTTTTGATGGTTGGATTTGTATAAGACATTACCTCAGCAAGTTCATCTTCAGCCTGTTGGATCTTAAGTGAAAGCTGTTGCTTTACAAGTTCCTTTGACTGTTTACCTAAGAACTGTGATGGGGTGTTACGATTCCATGTTGACCATACACCTTCTGCATGAGCATCTTCTGGTGTAGAACCAACAATATTAATAGCTGATACCTGCTTTGTTCCGTCCTTATTAAGAATATAATTGCCGTCTTTATCTTTCATATAAGTCTGAACGACTGTAGAACCGAATGGATTAGTGTCAGATTCTTTCATTGGTTTAAGAGCTTTCTTATAACCACCTTCTTCTGACTTGTTAGACCAAACAAGAATATCACTGCCATCAGGAACATCACTGGAATAACCAGCAATACCTTTAGCATACATAGGACCATCAGGAGTATTAACTGCAATACGGACCTGAGCATAACGTGCGTTACCTAGACTAAGAGCGGGATTAGTAGGAATATAATTGCCATTAGCATCCTTTTCTGCTCTAATCATTATCTCACCATCCATTGCTCTACCACCATTCTCATCGTACTTGATAGCAACTTGGTCAAGCTTTAAGAAATTTGGTTTTACAAAATGTGATGGGTGATCAGGGTTCTGTATACGCTCATCGAGACTTGATAACTCTTCCAAAGTCTTAATGTCGTATTTATGTGCTCTAAGATCCTGTTTTGTAGTTCCTGGATCAGCTAAAACTCGGTACGTTGTCATCTGATTGGGGTTAGTAATCTGTTTAACGTCAATCGTATCAACAACGTAACCTTTCTGCTTAAGTATTTCTAATGATGTATTAAGTGAATCTGGTGAGAGCCCTAAGTTAAGCTCAACACCTTTTCCTACATCAATATAATGTTTTTCTTTTACTGCCATCTCTAAGGTTTCAGCAGCCTGAAAGATCTTTGTGCTGTTACCTGTAGTAGATGTAGTCAAATAAGAACGGACAGAAGACTCATTCACTCCCATGATTTTTCCAATCTCTGTGGGAGTATAGACTTTACCAGTCTCGGGGTTGATGGTGTGAATATAATAATCTGCTGTCCGTTGTTTATCACTTCGTACAATATTGGTTGCAATCTGTTTAACCGCTCTGAATTCATTAGAGTTCTTGAAACCCATAGCCTTTACAATCTGAGCTTCGGTCATTCCTTGCTGTCTGTACTTCTGAATTCTATCGTAGATTTCCCAATCATGCTGATGTAACCTCTGTCCAGTTCCCCATGGATAACGACCTGACCCTCTACCTGGAGGATTCTCATCATGTCCAACGCCACTGTGAATTATGGCATCAAGCTGTTCACAAATATAATTGCTCATGATTCTAACCTCCATTTAGTTTTTTCAGTATCTTGTCGCCTCTCTTGATTCTTGTCATGAATGGGAGAATGTCAGAAGCTGTTGGTTCGATTGTTGTGATTTCACCGGATTGATAGATTCTGAGTTCAGTCTTTATCTCTCCTGGTTTAAATTTGTATTCGATACAAAAATAAGCAGCATATTCAATCAACTGCTCAGGTTTTGCAGGAATTCGACCAGTTTTGAGATCGAAAATCCTAAGTAATTTAGTTTTATAGTCAAATGTAAGTGCATCCACAGTTCCAAAAGCATCATCTGACACTCCAATCGGAACCTCTGCAAACATATCATAACCTATAGCATCATTCACATAAGCCATGAAAGTCTCAGCGAACTCTCCTGGTTCTATGATTGCTCTTGGTATGTCAGACTCAACTAACTTATCAAGAATCATGTCAGCTGCATGAGTCTTGTCACGTACTCTAAGCTTTTTGTTGATTCTGAAACATGCTTTTTCATGCAATGCAGTCCCAATTGCTGCAGCGTACTGAGACCTCATCATTGCTAAGAAATCATCTTCATTTAAATCCTTATCAAGTCGGTGACTACTTGGTGATAGGAATGAATGTTTACCTTCCCACTCTTTGTGTTTGTGAGGTGTAAATATAAGACTCATTTAAACACCTCCTTAAGTTGCTCAAGAACGTACTCAAAGTTCTCAGGGTAAATATAAGAACCAAAAGCCCAATCACGAAACTTGTCAACATACATTTTCTGTTTAGGCTTTTCTTTCATTGACTTGATACATTCTTCATACGATCTCTTTACTTCCAAGAATGCATAGTTCTTTTTGTAGAAGACTGTCAAATCTGGAATACCATCTTTGTACTTAGCATCGTTCTTCAAAATAACGCAACCAGGAAATAACGATTTTAATTTTCGTATTAATCCTTTTTGAAAATCCCTTTCTAACATTTTGTTTACTCCCTTCACGAAAACAAAAAGAGAGTTTATGTGCCGAATCGACATATAAACCCTCTCTCTCCATTAAAAGGTATGATTTTTCCGCGAACCCTATATCCCGGGACGAAATTTTTCCAGCGACCCTATATCCCCGAATTGAAATTTACTCATGATCAACATCCCAGTACCGTTTTCTGTATTCTGGAAGATATTTTGCTGATTCTTGCACCTCTTTATATGTGGCCCAAACTAAATTATCAGCTCTATTATCAAGATTGTTACCATTACGATGCGCAACTTTATATCTTGATGATGATTTACCAGGAACAAACAACTCAGCTACTAATTTGTGAATATAATAGCGTTCTCCATTGATCTTTATTGTGTAATAACCATTTGTGATTGTGGGATTAACTTCTTTAAAACTACCATTTTGTAATCTAAACACACTCCCAACCTCTGAAATGAAGTAAGTTCCATTTCCATAAGGTATTGCTTCGAATCTCATAACCTACCTCCTACAAAAGCTTTAGTATTGAAGTTCTTTTTGTTTGTTAATGCTTGCCAAATAGCTTTATCCATAGTTGAATATGATTTGAGATAGTAGTAATGAAGTTCTTTGAATTGTGTGTTGAGTCTATCTATCCTACCTTCAGCTTGCTTCATCATCTTGTATGAGTAGTTAAGTGAATAGAATATAATTGTGTCTGTGGTTATACAATTCCATCCTTCAGCCGCAGAATTGTATTGGCATAGATAAGCCCATTTATCTGAGTCTGGAATCTCTGTATGCTTCTCACCATTCCACTCACCGACCTCATACCCAAGAGTTGTACAAGTTTGACGTAGTATCTCAAGCTCATATGTGAAGTTGTAGAATATAATTACTTTATTCTTACCATGAAGAGTTTTTACAAGTTGTGTTATTCTATCTGGGTCTGAGTTACAGATTTTACGTAGCACATAACAAAGCTTACCAATCTCATCAATAGGTTCGTTTGTAAATGGATCAAATCTAAACTTCCATGTATCTTTGTACATCTTCTTATCATACGCACACCAAATATCATGATAAGTCTTCTTTAATTCAAATGGTGACTTCATAACAACTAGAATCTCTGCACGTTCAAATTTTAACAATTCTTCATCTTCATAATGATCAATTACTGGATAGTTCATGTATGGTTTGAAAACAACATGACAGTTCTCAAAGTCTGTTTTGTTTTTGTAGAAGTCATTAGCTACAAACACAGGCATATAATCAGACCATGTATCACCAGGAGTTGCTGAGAGTAGGATCCATTGATTTTGATTCTTTCTTGTGATGTGGATGAAATGCTTAACCCATTTACCTTTACCAGTAACACGCTGCTCATCAAATATAAAGATAGCATTATGAACATCTCTATACTTTGCTATATTGTTCCAGGAATCTATGTAAACGGTGTTTTTAATTCCTTTCTTTTTGTAGTTACCAATGTTAGTAAGTCCGAAAGGATATAATTCCATTTCCCAATCAAGAGAATCTCTTTTCTTTGCTGTTGTGATGATATAAACATCTGCATCAATTTGTGGGAGAGTGTAAGAACCAAATGATTGTAATTTCTGTTTAGTAATCGGATCAATCACATCAACACCAACTGTTCCACCAAGAAGCTTAGTGTAAACGTAATATAATGATGTTCTAGATTTACCAGTTCCTACACCACCACAAAGTATTGAACCGTTACGTAATCTATCAACAGCTTTAATTTGATAAGGGAATAATTCAAGATTCAACATCCTTCACAACCTCTGTTATATCAACAACTTCATCTATTCTTAACTTGATAGATGCTTTGAAAATACCTTTGTCATATAGTTCGCTAGTGTTATCAACCGTGTGATGAACGAGTTCTTTAAGAGTATCAGCATATTCATCACTTACTTCCATGTAAGCTTCTACTATAACCTTCCTCATTTTGTCTCCTTATTAATCATCCTAATATTTCTTTCTTGGTATTATCCAAGATTCTTTTATTTTATAAACACTAAAGGATTCAAATAATTTAATAGCATCTTCAGCGAAGTGAGCACGAACGACCCAATAATCACCAGGTGCTACATATATCCTGTAATGGTTTGGTGATACTTTTTGAATCATAACCATTGTTTCAATTTTATTCATATAACCTCCTTATTTAAAACGTTCCTTTCTCTATCATGTTATTCCACATTACACGAGCTCGTTCCTCCACAAAAATTTTTAGATGTTTAGTGTGATATGGATTGTTTATTTCAACCTCCTCTTCACAAACACCATTAGCGCATTTTATAGTGCATTTGTTTCTTGTTTTTATAATTATTGGTTGTTTACCACAATGACATGGTTTTAATTTAATAGTCTCCATATTAAAAAGAAAGAGCCTGAACTTAATCAGACTCCATATCCTCCTTATACTGTTCCATTAATAAATAACCTTCTTTAATCCATTTCTGTACCTCACCCATACAGTTTGGACAAAGATCAAGGGTAATATTATACCCACTCCCTTCATCTGTAATTTTTAATGTGTTGTATCCATGGCCACTCTTTTTTAATTTCATATAATAATTTTTATAGAATGTACCGCATCTATCACAGCATTTAGCATCCATTTAATCACCTACCCATCGACAATAACTATTTTCGTGCAACATGGACAAGTAACATACATAGAGTCATCTCCCGGGTCTAAGTAATGTATATCTTCTTTTTCATATGAAAACTCACACTCACAATATTTACACTTTGCAACTCTTAATTTCCCTGGTTTGATGATTTTAACCATATTACATACCTCTCAAACTTGTGATGATTTCGTTGTAGAACGCTCCTTCCGGTGCAAATAACCATGTAACCCAACCTGTACTAAGTAAAGCAGCTATAAGAAAAATAACAAGCAAAACGATTGTTACAATTAATAAGAGGTATCTAGTTGGGTTATAATCATACGAATCCATACCGTACTTCTCTTCGGCAGCATCTTCTCCCATTTTAAAGAAATATAATGCTTTTCGTAAAAGGTATAATGATATAAGTGTGAGTATTACCCATAAGATAAAATATCTTAATGAGTTAAATATTCTATATCTACAATAGGCCTGTGTAACATGATCTATAGTAACACCAAGCTGAGTCGCTATAGACTGTAATAAATCTTTAACTTCTTCTGTCATTTCTTCTCCTCGTTTCTTTTCTTGTTGATCTCCTTGGCTTTTTCATCAGCAAGAATTGTGGCATCTTTGAAATCTACAAGACCATTGATGATATCACTGGCAAGACGGTCAAGAAAAGCTTCCATTTCTTCATTATCAGATTCGCATTTGCTCCAGTCAAATACTAAACCGAGTTTACGCCTTGTTGGGCATGATACGTTCATTTCCTGTATTGTATCAAGAATAGTATTCTTAATATTCAGTATATCTCTTTTTAATTGAGATGTTGTTCTGACTTTCTCATCTTCCTCTGTAACCGGCTGTGTTACGAATTCCTCATTAGGATTCTCAAATATCTCAGCAGCGCAAGCGCCATACCCAAGAATATCAACATAGTTGTCAAGCTTATCAGCAGGACCCTGCGTTCTACCGATTTTAAACAAAATCATCATCTTTGCTACATCTGAAGAATCAACATAAGTCTCTTCACCATATTCATTTGTAAGGTAAGCACTCCAAAGCCTTGCGATCCTCTCGAAGTTATCCTCTGGAGAACCATACTGCTTCTCACGCTCTCCGTTAACGCACTTTAATGCATCTCTTAATACTTTTTCTCTTGTATTCATTTTGTTTCCTTTCGTTCATTCCATGCCTTAACGACATTTGCTATAGCTTCTTCCTCAGAGCGATAGATTGTATCACTATCAACATAATCAACAACACAACCGCATTTAGAGCATTTAATTCCGAAGTTAAAGCATCCTGTATAACCACGTATATCCCATTTTTTTAACTTTACATCACTTCCACAGAACGGACATGGTTTAAGTTCTGATGCGTTAGATTTACTCTCTGCCTCCTTCAATAACTTGCCATACTTTGGATTTGTCATTTTGATTCCTCCTTTATCCTTCAAAACACTGACATTCCTGATGACCATTGGTGAACTGAACAACCATTATTGCATGATTATCATCAGCTTTCTTTATGTTAATCCAATCGATATCTGTACATATTAGGTTGTCTTTCATGAATCTCAATAAATCAGAACACCCTTCTTTGAGAGCTTTCTTAATACCCGGATTTAAAGTCTCTTTAGGTTTCTCTTCTCTATAACGAACCGTATATGATATATTATCTTGTGTTATGGTAATCGCAGGCATTTGTAAATATTCATTAGTATCATCCCAATCACTATAGAAATTGAAAATCAGGTTTCCATGTTTAACTGTTTTTGTAAATACCGGGTTATGATCCTCATCTACACCTAACGCTAAACCATATCTACGATTACCACAAGCAGGTATAACAACAGTAAAAGTCTTATATCTCTCTTTAGAAATGTTCTCAAGATTCTGGATTGTATCGATAATCTCCACGATTCTAATAATTCTTGTCATTTTGATACTTCCTTAAAATATTATAAATATCTGCTAGTGCTGACTAAGGTTAAATGGGTTATTCGAATCAGACAACGTTTCGTAATATGCAAGTTCTGATTCATAGTTTTTAATTGCATAATCAAGATTCATTTTTATACCTCACTTAGTCCTCAATATAACATTAACTGAATGTGTTAAATATACAGTCCCATCTTTTGTTTTAACCTGTATCATGTCTGAGTTTTCGTAATCAGTCCATGATTCCACTTCAACAGTGCCAATACCCTGAATATCAGCGTATTTGTATGCCCAAGTGGTGTCTACAAGTGTCCGATTACATCCTGCAAGTATAAGAGACGCTAATATAAGTATTGTTATTTTATATTTCTTCATTTCTTAGTCCTCACTTTCTGACTTGTATGGTTCGGGCAATGGCATCCAAGCATATATTTCAACATCTAACCAGCTATATTTTGTATCATAATAGCTAATATCAATAGTTCGATAATGGTTAATATCATCAACGTGATCTGGTGTAAAATAAACTTCTTTTGTTACAAGATAATTACCACTTTCTTTTGGCATTCCCTCACTAACAGGAATCCAATGCCCTATCTTTGAGTCTTGTTTTAATGCTCTTTTAACAGACGCAACAGATATAAGACAAGAATCATCTTGTGATAATAAACGTTTTAATTCTGTCATTTCGGCGCCTCCTTTTTCTTATCACAAATGTCTTCTCTGTAAAGAATTATAATAATTTTCAAGTTCTTCAAACTCTGCGTCGCTTAATCCGAATACTTCAAAATATGAATAGTAATAACAAATATCAATAGTCAAATCTGATTCTTTATATATTGTGTCTATCACATCTCCCATGATGTTCCGGCTGTTATAAATGCCACAATCAGCAAATCTATAAAATAATGTTATTATCACTTTTGCTTTTTCAAGATTACTCATTTTGAACTCTCTTTCCAGTTCTCAAAACGCCACTCTCTATGCTCCAAGTAACCATTTTCAAATACAACAACCATAAGAGCTGTGTTCTTTGCAGTTTTTTCAATTCTTATAGACTTTATGTCGCTGTAATTTGGATTTTCGTCCATAAACCTTGCAAGGTCGATACAACCCTGTTTTAATGCCATTTCTATTCCTTTATTCATACTTTCATTCCTCTTCTTCGCTTTCTGCATCACGTAATTCAACTATTCTTGTTTTTAATTCTACTAATTTGTCTTCCAGTTCTGTAAAATTACAAACAAACCTTCGAATACTATCTTCAAACACTCTTACTACAGCATTAGCTCCTTCTCTATAACCATCTGCATATCCCTCTCGATAAGATGTGTTATTTATATATTTTTCTCTATTCATATACACCTCTCAAAACAAAAAGGAGATGAGCTGTTAAATCTCATCTTCGTCCCCATACCATATGTCTTTTATAAATTCTACTGATGTTGTTATAAACAGCATCAATTCGAATATTATAAAAGCCACTATGGCTGCTCCTTCAATATCTAAAACCATTGTCATTCTCCTTTCTTCTACTTCATTAAATGGGGTGATTTTTTCGCGTTATTTATTATAAAAGAGCGATTTTTCAATCATTTTTGTAAACATAATTTGAGTTAAAAAGAATGCCTGGTCTTCATTGAAACCAGCCTGAATATAACTGTCATAGAATTTCTTCATTTCTAAAGCAAATGCTAATCTATCCTGCTCATTTTTAATCGTAGCATTTAACTCATCAAGCAAACTATCTTTGTCCATACTTAACCTCCAATAAAAAAGAGAGCTGCTGAAAATATCAACAACTCTCCATTTTGAAAGGTCATACTTTTTCGTAGTAAGTACGACCGAATTTCTTGAACTTTTTTATTCCAAAGTCTTTTTCATATGACTCCATTTCAAATTCTGAAAACCTACCAACAACCAGTGATTTTTTGCTATTACACTCTCCGAAGTTTTCTTCGAAAAATGCACTAGCGCCACCAACAGCTATGGCACCTCCCACTATTCGAGTGAACTCATCTGCCTCTCTCTTTGTTCTAAAAAAGATCAACTTAATCATATAGTACTCCATTTTAATAGCTCTCCTTTCACCAAAGGAGCCGATTTATTCGCGATTAGTTGAACGGAATCGGTTCATCTTCTGAAATATCATGCTGTAGCATCGCACGATACTTATCACGAATATTCTCACGCTGAGGTTTCTGAATCTCGAACACGCCGTCATCCAAATATAAAGAGCATTTCTCTCCATCATATGTATGACATTCGATTGTTCCACCTACTAATCTGTAGTGGTCAAGGTCAACAAGATCCTCTTCAAGCAAATCCTCCATCTTCTCGCCGTCAAATGTACTGATTGCTGGATCCTTCCATGGATTCTCCGGGTCATGAGCATAACGAATCTTGATTGGAATTGCATGTGCTGTCTCATACTGCTCATACTCAGGATTTGGCTTAAGCTCCCAGGTTCCAAAGTTACGTCTTACAAGTTCTTCAAACAGAGGATCCTCATTAAACTGCTCATCTGAAACCTTAAGAGTAAAGCTTCTGTTGCCTTTGCTGTTAACAACCTTGCCGTTCCTTCTTCTCTCACGACCCTCAAAATTTCTTGATTCACCATACATGAAATCCTTAGGTCCTAACTCTGAAAACTTAATATGAATTCTGTTTCCATGCTTCTCATCCATAATCGCTTCAATCTTCATCTTTATTCTCCTTTACCTGTCTCGGTACCAAAAATTCAAAATAAGCTAAATATGTATCAGGATAAACCTCACCAAGTTCACGAACGAATCTATGACCACGATTTTTAGGTTTCTGATTCATAGTAGCATTCATAATAAATTGATTATAGAATCACAAATATCACACTTACATGTAATTATTAAACTATCAATATTTGAATAGTTACCATTGATGTATATACGAAATGATACTAAATCGAAATATTGATTGTGTTTATAAGCTACTACAGGAATATCTTTCTGTTCCGTATGTACAAGAACGCCATCATACCTTGTAGACAACTCGATGTGAGCTATATATTCATTATCCATCCTTGTAGAAAGCTCTATATGAGATTTATATTCATTTTCCATAACCCACCTCACGCAGCAACATCAACAAACTTGTCAAATGGATAGAACTGCTCAATACTTTCTTTTGCATCTTCTACCATCTTGTCGTAATATCCGTGGTCAATGTAATCTTCAAGATGCTTATTCCGCACCTCTGCTGATTCTAACCACATATAGCCCTTTGTTCCGGCTGGACATTCACGTTTACCTATATTCACAGAATATAAATTAGCTCCTCGTTGTGACATCGCACAAAACTCACTAACTCTACCAACAAATCGATCTACTTCATTCTCACCCTCATCAAATATCAAATGAAGAGCTCCATCTTTGATAGACTTAACTGTTTCACACATATCATCAAACTCTATTGCTTCATGAGTGAAACACTGTTTGAATACATAAGGAGTCTGGAACTTATCTCCTGTTGCTGTCCAGAACGGTTCTACATCTACACCATCAGCTTGAGTCTCGTAAGCAATATAATTCACATTATCAACTAAACACATTCTTTCATAATGAGCTTCATGTTCAAATGTGTAACCATACTTCGCACCATACTCCATGATAAACTGCTCAATCTCAGGAGTGCATCCAGCAACCTTGATTGAGTCTGTTGAAACATGAACTACCTGAACCCCTCTGTCCCAAAGTTCATGCTTGAGGTTTATCATGAATAAAGCACCATATTTAGCAACAATATTGTCAACATTTCTAGGATCGCGTAACTTGTTGTTAAATTTAGCCGCTGTGAGGCCGTATACGCTGTTTATAGCCGTCTTTAGAGCATTAGCCATAGATTTACACTTCTTCTTTAGAACCTTGCCTTCTAGGCCTTCTAGAGCCCTTATAAGGACATCTCCTGCGCCCTCTTTAAGCTTGTTCAAGTGCTCAATAGCTTCAGTGTAATTCTTATCGCCAATCTCCTTAATATGCTTAACACACACTCTACCCTCAACAAGATGATACAAACGCTTTGTGATAACAGGTCCAAATATACCTAACTTTAAAGCTGAATGTGGATGCATTGATACTACATCAAACAAATCAATATCAAAATACACTCCAGGATATCCAACTTTATGACCACCTTCTCCTGGATCTTCACCACGATAGATAGACTTCATCGAAACTCTCTTAGTTCCTTCCTCATATCTACTTGGATCAATACCAGCAGCATTGAATTCATAATCTGGGAATATCAATGTACCATCTGGCCACGTCATCTTACTCAAATCTGTATAAACATACTGAGACTGAGGATCAGTGATTCCGTGTGTAAGAATCTCTGTTGTATGACGATTAGTTGTATCGTAAGCTGTTAATCCAGATATCTCTGCCAGAATACATCTAGAATCCCAGTCATCCTGCAAATAGTCAAACACCATCTCACAGGATATAACATCATTCTCGCAATAATCTCCAAACTCTTTCCATCTGTCTTTAGGAACAGCCCAAGTCCATGGATAAGGCCACTCAACATGAGAATATCCAAATTCAATCTCCCACTTCTTCAGACCCTTTTTATTGCCTGCAGCTGGGAAATCAAGTGTATCAGCATAACCCATATTGTTAGCTATTGGAAACTTTGCTCTACGAGATTCTTCTGGATTACCATTGATGATTGTCATTGAGAGGTTGAACAATTCTTCTGGTGTGTATCCCTGAGAAGCCGCCCACAACATGTGATTATCATAACTCTTACCATTATGAGATATAATGTTGTAGTTCATGAAAATATCTTCAACCTCTTGCATTGTTGGATTGAACTTTCTATAAACTGGATTAGGTGTTTTTGTTCCAAGAATTACTTTACCGACACCACCTTTTATTTTAGGCTCTTCAAAAGTCCATGGCTGTTCATCTTTGTGTTTCCAGTTAACCAAGAATAAAGCAGGTGTATCCTTTGGGGTTACCTTCTTAAACATCTCGTATTGACCAAGCTGATAATCGATAATATCAATGATACCCTGCCTCTTTTTCTCGTTTTTCTTTTCTTTCGAAATACTATCTAATTCTCTCTGTAACTCTTTGATAGTGTTTTCGAAAATATCACAAGACTGTTTGTAACTTGGAGATATCTCACAATCCAAAACAATTATAGGTTTATCACCATTCGGGATATTTTGGATTTCAATAATCTCATTGTTAGCTTCTGCCTCTTCAATATCTTTCGATACGAAATGCATATGTCTAACCAAATTCTTACAATAATCTTTGTGATTTGTTGAAGACTTTGCCATATTCATGACATCTTCATACATATCTCTGCAATTATAAGTAAACCCTTTATCGTAAGCTTCTTTCAATAAAGAGTTAATATAATCGATAGATGGTTTTGTATGTTCGTGATACTCTTTGCATAAGTTCTTAGCTATCATGCATTTGAGCATACGTTCATTTTGTAAACCTTGCCAATCTACCATCTGTTTAACCGCTCCTTTCTTCGGTAAACCTGATGCTATTTCTGCCAATGGAATATCATTACAAAGTGTAAGTTTACGTCTTAATGCCGAACCACCCTTAAACACCTTAACTTCAATGTTAGGACCATAATTTGAACTTAACTCTGTTGGATCTCCACCTACATAAATATAATGCAAGTGAACTCCACCACCAGACTTTGAAACCTCTGCATACGTTGGTGGGAATGCATTAGCTTCTGCAATGTTACTTGCTAAATCCTTCTCTCCATTAGGACCTTTCTTATCGAAGTCAAGTACTATCAACCACAATGGGACTTTAAGGAAATGAGTTTCTTTTGTGTCTATCTCAGATAATTTAGTTGGACATTTAGCCCATGGATATCTAAGAGGATGCTCTTTATCATCTGTTTCCAATTGTGCCTGACAGTCTTTGAATAACTCATCCATTAGTGACTCTGTACAGTTGAATCGTAACCAACCATTCTCAACTTGAGGTTCTGGATCTTCAACAACTTCCTTTTTAACAAGTTGCTTCATTCCAATCTTGTCGAGTTTGAAACCTATGAAGACATTCTTAACTTCATCATAATCATCATAATATATCTTCAGTGTATCTCTGAATCTATGTCTGACTAAGACGTTCTTAAAGTTACATTTCTCCGCATAAACTTTATACAAATCATATGCTCTGACTAATGTAATACCATCTTTCAAATCATTTACATTATCTCTGACAAAATTATGGAATGGAGATGTACGATTCATCATATCCTCAGCAATATAATCTTTGTAACCATTCTTACCGCTGTGATGCTTATACACCTGAAGACATCTCCAAGCTATACCACTCTTTTCAAACTGCAATCCTTCCAAACACTCATCATACTCTTTTGGTGTAAGAGTTTCTCCAGTTGGACGAATATCAATAAGTCTTCTGTTCATTCCGGAGTTTGGACCCATTTGAACAGGCTCATTTGAACCAACTATCAATAGACAGTTAGGTTTCGTGATGAATGGTGACTTGAACTTTGCATTAACTCTTACACTTTCATGAGAAATGATTTTATTAAGAGTTGTCTTACAAGATATAACTCCTAACTCAGCATCATCGTCATATGCTAATACGCTATCTCTCTCCAAAAAATCAGTACCAAAACTATCTCTACCAACAAGATTGTTAGCTTCGAATTTTGTAGAGAATCCATCATCGCCGCCAAGAAGAGTTTCAGCAATTACCTTAGATATAATTGTAGACTTTCCTGTTCCAGGAGCACCATAGAACACGAGCATCTTTTGTATCTTCCTAGCGTCTCCGGCTATAATACATCCGATGAACCATTCCCATTTCTCTCTTTCTCCAGGGTCATAGAGTTTCTCGCAAATTTTATCGTACTTTGGTGTTGGTGTTTCTACTAATGGATAGTCAAGAGTTTTTGAGATGTAATCTGATCTTTTAGGTTCTTGGTTAGAGAATATCAATTTCTGATCAAGTGGACACCAATTATCTCTCATATCTTTCTGACAGAATCGATGCCATTTATCAATCAATCTATTGTCTGTATCTCTAATCAAATTGATAAAAGGGCCATGGTTATCATCATTAACTGAGTCACCAGCATCTTTATAAGCATGCTGAATAACTTGCTCATCGATTAACTCAATCGCTTCAGCTTCTGATGTTACCCATAGACCTGTTTTATCATTGAAGATTGCATAAAAATCTTTGCTTCTTATCATCAAGTCTTTTATCTTGGATGTTACGACGAAAGTTGGTGAGTAAGAATATCTACCTCTTTTAGAGTCCCACTCTTTTTTAACTTTCATGAAATCGAACATTACTTCACCTCACGGATGCCATCCTCTTTTTTCATAAATCTAAGTTCAAAATTATCACAGAAGATTGAAATCTTGATGAAGTATGGAGTTTCTGATTCCTGTCTAAATTTCTTAAACTTCTCCTCCCAAACTCTAGCCTTCTCCTCATTCTTGCAAACATCTTTATGCATACACTTGTCGCAATTCATATCTATACCCCTTTCAACTCGGAATCCACCTCTCGTGGAACTTTTCATAAATATAAGCATTCATTAGAGAGAACAAATCTAAATGAGTTGCATCTCCATGATACTCATGTAAAGGAAATGGTGACCCTGAACCGTTTTGCTCAAAATCACCATCAATCCAATCATTAACTATTCTGTCAACTATATGACAATCAAACATGTCATCTGTAAACTTATCCAAACCAAGATTGATTAACATGTGCCAGAACATATCGCTTTGCTCACACTCAGTTTGGTCAGCCATATTGAATGATAGAGCTATCAACACTTCTAATATCGATGCATGACCTGTACGAATATCAATGACATCAACACCATTCTCATACCCATATCGAGATCTTAGATTCTGTCCAGCCTTATCACGATTCTCGTCTAATATAAATCTATAACGATAATCAATAAGATCAAGCTCTCGTAACAAATGTGAATAATCTTTTGGTTTGTGAACTCTATCATCTGTTAAAGAAATTAACCATTCATAGTATATCATTGTTTACCTCTTATCCAAAAATCTTCAGATGTTCCGGTGTAACGATATACGCAGAAGTCCTTTTCAAGCCTGTTGTTTCTTACCCATACACAATCATTCTGACGATGGGTCCATTTCTTATCTCGAAGTTCATGACCAATAAGTTCTTCCTCATCAACAATATTACCGTCATCATCTGTAATTGTGTCATCGCCTACAAACCAATATAAATCCTGTGTATCATAAGCGTTGAAATCAGGGAATCGATAATCAATTCTTTCAGGCCCTAGAACTCTAATATCATCACCGTACTCATTCCTATACTCACGAACCTGCTCATAATACATTTCTTCCTGAACTGCATTATTATGAAGTTCTATTTCGTAGTCGTCATAGTTCTCATCAGATTCTTCATCTTCATCGCTTGGAGCTATTGAGTCTGCTGGATCTGGTTCTGTTGGAATATCAGACTCTTTCTCTTTTATGACATTCTGCTCATACTCATATTGCATGTCAGATATCTTTTTACTGTACTGTGTGTAATCTGTTGTGTTTACACGAGCTGGAATAGACGGTTCTTTTGGTTTGATAAGTTTCTTGTCTTCGATCTTCTTATTATCTTCAAAGTTCTTATCCGGCATCATATCTTGAAGGGCTTTAATTTTCTGATCCATTTCAGCAATCTCTTCATCATAGATTTTTGCCATTTCCTTGCCCATTATGTAGTACCCAGCAAAGAAACCGATGCCGGTTCCAAATATCAAACCGACACCAGTCCATAATATCTTATTAGTCATTACGCCGCCTCCACTTTGACCTGTAATTTGAGGTTTCCATTCTTGTCAAGAATATCAAAGAAAGGATGGTCCTTATCAGCCAACGCATCTCTAAGACACTGCTCAGTAACAGCTAAGGATTCGTTATAACCAACTTTGTACATCGTATCCTTCATCTTATTAAGCTCTTCCAGGTTCTTAAGAATCTTGTTCTTAACACCAAACTGTCTGATACCATTAACAAGTGAAACAACTGCCCCGGCAGCACCAAGAACTGTGCAGAATCCCTTAAACTCTTTCTCATGATCAGTTACCCAATTCAACGCACCTGAAACCTTCTCTGCAGCCTCTGCCTGAAGCTCCTCAGGTGTTCTCTCATCAACGCAATCCTCATCATTACCTACAACTTCTGCAGTTCTTGCGTTGATGTAAACCTTCTTCTTTTTCTTAACGACTTTCTTCGCAACAAATAATCCAACGATTGCTGCTCCAACACCTACTGCTACCTTTGCTACTGTATTCATATCAATATTAAACATAATAAAATTCTCCTTTTTCTAAATACAAATTAAAGTCCTGATTCCCAATCAATATCCATCATGATATTATCCTCGATAGGACGACCGTTATCATACTCAAATACACACAGACATGATGGTTCATAAGTTCCCTCAAGGAATCTCTCCATTGCATATCTGTTAAACACGATTCTGTTTGTTGTTCCATCCGGATTCTTGAATCGTGCTCCTGCTGTATTTCCTATAATTGTTCTTGGTGCATGACAAATATCACGCATGTCATTCTCAGTTAAGAATCTCTTCGTCTCAAGATCAAAGTTGATTCTATCCAGAAAATCCATCAAAGTGTCCTTATTCACAACATTTGACTTTGTAAAACATGGATGACACTCGTCAAAGAAAAATGAATGAGGAATATGATTATGATCAGGATTGTCATCTCTTTCAACTGTAGTTTCAACTGTTGTCTTTACACCATTCTCATCAGTTGTTACCGCAACAATCTTTTTACCTGTGAGATACTCATAATCCTTTTCTTCTCCCACATCAGCAATAACTCTCTTACGATAATTTGCAAGGAGATTTGCTGTCATTGCTGCCTGAATTGTCATGCTCTTGAGATCATCATCTGTTGTCTTGAGCGCATAACCGCACAGGCCATATCCTATACCTATAACTGCTATTCCAGGACCTGCTGTCTTTGTGTAAGACCAGATGTGATTGATTCCGGTTCTGCAAATATAATGCATTTTACCCTCATCAACCTCTTCATTCTCCTGGCCTTTGAATGTCTTTTCCTTGCTCATCTTCTTGCAGAGTTCTCTGTCTTCCTTAACAATCTTGTTAACCTTTGAAATCTCCTCTGCATTGTTCATAATCATCTTTGTGCCGACTGCAATGGCAACACCGCCTCCTACAAATGCAATCTTTGCTCTATGCTTATAGCAGAAATGTCCTGTTAAATATGCTGCTGACTTTGCTTTATTAATAATTGTATGAATATCCATAATGCTCTCCTTTATTTAACTGCTACTGGTTCTGATGTAATGATTTCAAATTCACCACGATGATCTCCAGTTCTTACTTTCTCATACCAAATATCATTCACATCAGTCCAACCGAACTTGTAATCTGTGAATATAATTGGCAATGGTGGATCAAATGTCTGATATAGATCAGATACTTTTGCCTGACCATATCTTTCTATATACTTATGCATACGACCTACAACTTCTATTGCCTGATCTTCAGTTTCTACCCACAGACCTGCAACTTGAGTTGATGATCGTCTGCCTAATTCTCTTCTTGATGATGACGATGAGATTGAGGATACAGATTCAGAATATCCAGAATAGTTCCTAAATCCACCTTTTCTTCTCTGTCTTGGACGGTCTTCTTTATAGATTGCCTTATTTAAAGCACCCTGAAGAGAATCTCCAATAATATCAAGAATCGATGCAAATGTGTCATGTACTAAATCCTTTGTGTTTGGGATTAAGTACTCATTAAGAATGTAGTTACCAATATCATTTGTGATACTTGGTTTTTTGAAGCTTCCTTTTATCTTTGGAAGATTTTCGAGCTTCTCTTTTTCTTCGCTCATACATCGTCTCCTTTCAAGACAAAAAAAGGAGATGCTGAAAATATCAACATCTCCACTGTGGTTACATATTTTTTGGGGAATTATAATAGTTACTTAACCTTCTACAGTTGTGAAGGGTTCTGAGTTTGTATTCTCTGCTTTCTTAGCAGATTTCTTTCCACTGCTAACTCCAGCAGCATAAGATCCGCCTCCAATTGCGAGTGCTACTAAAGCTGCAAGTCCATACTTAGCTTTCTTCATTAAGCCTTTCTTTTCTTCAGCCTTTTCAGCTTCCTCTTCTTCTTCAGCCTCTTTAGCTTCTAAGAGTTCAGCAGCTCTTTCCTTCTGCTCATCAGTAAGCAATTCGAACTTACTCTTCTCTTCTTCCTTCTCAACATTCTTTTTTGGTTCTGCCATAATTTTTTTCCTCCTTTATTTTTTTAATGCATACCATCTAAAAACATGATTTTTTCGCGAATTATCTTCTACGCTTTTTATCGAACAACTCATGACCATGCAGAGTTATCTCATAACAAAGAGTTTGATGATCGCTCTTCTCACTCGGGATAATATCAACACCAATCAAAGATGAATCTGCCATTCCCATTCGCATAACATCCTCTGCAGTCCATCCGAACCACTTACTATCATTGGTTGCTATGCCTGGAGCCATGAATTCGTAAATATCATTGTATGTGAACTCATCACCGAACAGATTACCATCCTTCAAATCATACACTGCCTTCTTGCAAAAATTCTCAATCTCTACTGGACTCTTATCTGAATTGATGTAATCTTTACGATTTGTTGAGTAGTAGATGTAATTCTCATTGGCAAAAGGAGCATTTGCTGTGTTCTCCTTTGTCTGAGGGTTCTTCTCAAGGTTCTCAGTCACCATTTCATTCTTTATCTTCTCAAGTTTCTTTGCAGATAACTCCTCTTCAGCCTTCTTCTTGAACTCCTGATACTGAGAAATTGCATTTTGAGCTACTACTAAAGCTGCTGTGAGGTCTGCAATCTTCTTATTCGCTTCATCTAACTGCTTCTTATTAAGCATTATGAATGTTATAGCTGCAGCCTGAAACCCAACAATAGGTGCAATCAACGGAGCTAACTTCTTAATACCGCACTTCAAAAATTCTCTTCTATGTTCTTCATCTGGAAGAGTTGGATAGATTGCACGAATATCATTGATTGTATCAATAATTTCTCTTGAGTTCTTGATTGCAGTGGCTGTGGATAAACAACTGAATCCAATTGCTCCGATTGCATTAACTGTTGAAGCATTATCCAAATATAACTGCTTCGCTGGCATCATCATGTTGCCTACTTTAGATGGTAACTTCTTAATTGTGTCTAATTTAAACATTCTTTTCTCCTTTCACTTGACACATTTTAAATATAAAAGAAAGAGGAGATGCTAATGTTACTTAGCAACTCCACTCCTTTGAATCACTTCGAATGTCTTCCGAATAGGAAGATCAATCCAAAGAAAATCCCGGAGATCACTATTGGTTTGACCAATATCGGAAATGTTTCCATTAATATCACAATGACGCCTAGCCCTACAGCGCCTCCTGTGAAAAATGCAACGATCATCCATCCGAATAATAGGACCAATATCCAAATGATGACCTCCTTTAAAATCCCCATTGTTTTGTTCTCCTTTCTTAAGAGCAATACAAAGCCCCTTCAACAAAGGATACGAATTTTCCGCGATTACTTTTTCTTATTCGGATTGTACTCTGAAATGCCCTCAATCATTGTCATGACGCCATCTCTAACGCCTTTTTTGTATGATTTGAACATCCAATACACAGCGTATACATGTACGAGAATATCAATTGTAAGTAGAATCGCAATACTATCTATATCAATCATGCTTCTTCTTATCCTCCTCAAAATTTATTGGTTTGTGTGAGTCTGGTCTTCCAGGATTCTCTAAACACTCATCACAAATATAAGCAGCGTCTGAATCAGGATCTGGCTGTTCAGTTAAGTGCTTACATTTTGGACAATACTTATCAAAAAATACTTCTTTAAGATCTCCTATCATGTTAAATCTCCTATAATAACTAATACACCGGTAACAATCATTCCAACAATACCCCAAAATATAAAATTGAGTATTACTGCACTGACCATAAAAAATGTTATAACACAACTAATTATTGTTACAATAAAACTTATAGAAAAACCAACGAGAGAGATTTGAAACAACCATTCAAACATTAAATATCACCAGCTTCTTTTAGTTTCTTAACGTACTTTTCATCGCGTTCAATTTGTCTTTTGATTTTGAATTCTATCCATTTCTGAACTTCTTCAGGCTGAATATCATGTATAAGACTGAGCATTCTCATACAGATAAGAACATCTGAGAATTCTTCAACAAGATTATCTCTTCTTGTCTCATCTCTGATATCTTTGCAGATTTCCTTTGTAAGTTCTGACATCTCTTCGACACAAATAACTTCTTTAAGCTTTCTACCATGGAGTTCAATACTCTTTAAGAGAGCAACATCGTCAAATTTAAGTTCTAACTGCTTATCACCTTCCATTATCATTCTCCTTTCAAATATAAAAAGACAGAGAACCTGAACTTAATCAGATTCCCCATCTTTGGATTAGACTTTGATCTTATCCAGATCGTCCTTTAACTTCCAGACCTCTCCGTCTTTGGTCTCTAAACGCTTATTATGATCATATGCCATTGTTGCTGTCTTCCAGTACTGAATCAACTTAGCAACACCTAAGGCTAACCCACCAACACCAAGAACAGATTTACTAATAACATCAATCTTTTTCCATTCAATTGAATCATTAATCATCTTATCCTTCATGTCCTGGTGAATCTTACCTATCATGTTGTAAGCTTTCACATACTCTGGACTATCAATGGGATACTTTTCACATTCAGCTTCCCAAAGTTCAAGCTGCCTTTCATAAAAGGACTTTTTTCTTTTCCATCTCATAAAATCACCTCCACTTAAGCATTGGAATTATCCGCGACATACTTTTCTAAACCGTCAACAGTATGTTTGAGTGCTGTTATCTGTGTCTCAAGACCATCAAACATAATGTTCAAAGCTTCTATCTTGTTTTCATTGATTCTTGATTTTGTTGCAAAATAAGCAACTCCACCAAGAAGCGCAAAAAAAGCTATAGTGTCTGAGTAGTTTCTCTTAAAATTGTTAAGCTTTTCCCTCATCTTTTCCATCTTCTTTCTCCTCGTAATTTGAACTTTCAAGTCTTGCAGCTACCTTCTCCAAGAAAATATCATTTGTATCCAATACAGTATTCAGCTGCATGAATATCTGATCTGCTCTTGTTGAGTCTGGTGACTTGATGTAATTTGCCTGAATTGTGATCAACTCTGCTAATAAATCAGCAATAGTCTCCTGTTTCTTTTTTGTTAAGATCTTCATTTTATCTCCTTTAAAATTCTTTCAATCTCCCAAGCACTCATACCATTCTCAGCACAGGTTTTAATGATTGACTCCTTAGAATCTGATGATGTGAATCTGAGAGGGAAACCGTTGGATGTAAATATCTTTTTGACAATCTCTCCAGAAACTTTGTTCTTGATATCATCAATTGTCTGAAGATTGATCTGCTCTTCAAGCTTGCTCTTAACGTCTTTTTCAATGCCCTTAGAAGCCTCAGAAACAGCCTCTTTGACCTTAGCATGAATATCATTAGCCATGGTCTTCTTAATAGCTGTTACAGCGCTTTCTGCTGCCTTATTTGCGGCATTCTGAGCAGCTGCTTTAACAACTTCATCAGAAACTGAAATATCAATGTTATTTGACATCATATCAACACCGTCAAGCACTTTGGAAATATTATCTGAGAGTATGTTGACCTTCTTGTTGATCAGATGAAGTGCAATTCCTGTTAAGACGAATCCTGCTCCAATTACTACTATTGTTGTGTCTTTCATGTAAATCTCCTTTCACTAAAAACAAAAAGAGAAGAGCCTGTTTAAGACTCATCTCCTTTGAAATATCAATCCTTCTTTTCGAGCATCTTAATTATTCTGTCTAACTTCTCACTCTGCTTCTTCTGCTCAGCAGTAATATCATCAATGGCCGATGCTAACTCAACATTAGCCTCCATAAGCTTATCCGCATACTCCTTAGATAACGCCATAACCTGCATATAATTTGTCGCTAATCTAGCGGACTCTTCATCAGATCCACCAAGATTACCAATCAAATTGTAATCAGTTACTGCATCACCAATCAGTTTCGATAAGCTCTTGTAAAGCTTCTGCTGTGTTTCAACAACCTCATTCATCTTATCCTGAACGTCTACAGTTTCTTTTGTTAAACCAAACATTTCTTTTCCTCCAAATATAAAATTAATGTTCCATTAAGAAACATGAAATTTTCGCGAAAAAGAAAAGGAGCTGCTGAAATATCAACAACTCCTTCGACAGAACAAATTTTAATATGTAATAGTCATATCAAATTCAATGACTGCATTTTCATCAGTAGAGTACCCTTTGTTCTTCATTCGAATCTCTGGCTCACAATTCGGGTCGTCATCAAGCTGCAACTGTTTAGCACGCTTTGCGACATCAACCGCATTTTCTAAAGCTCCGATAATAGATTCGATCTGCTCAATGTTACCACTGATAAAATAATTACCTTTCGTCATTTTAATTTCCTCCTAAATATAAAATTTATTCATTAAGAGATCTGAAAAAATCGCGAAAAAGATAGAGGACCAGAATATCAATTCCAATCCTCTACTTTGAAGGAAAACTATACTAAATTTATGTCAACGTTAAAACGTTACAACTCTTCGCTTTCTTTGTTTGTTACTTTCTTTACAAGACTATAAATCCCGTAAAATATTCCGCAACCAATAATTCCTGCTATAAATCCTTTTAACACGCTTTTTAAAATATCCATAATACCTCCTTTTAGTTTATTCCTTCATTAACACACCCGATTTTTCCGCGAATCACCAATACGTTCTTTTTGCTGGTGAGTTGTTAGTCTCATCGTTCATACGCTTTGCATACAAGGCCATAATATAATGGTGATGCATAATGAGACCTAACGCTACTTCTTCTCTTGCGTCAAATATCGTACGTACTAAAGTTGGTATCTCTTCCTTAGACACATCTCCGGCTGCGAGTCTTTCGATTGCGTTTGAGATCTCGATGTTGGTCTTCCTTACAAGTTCATTTAAACCTTTGATGGTGTCATCATTCTTGATCTCGTCTGCTAAAGTTACTTCTTTCTTGTCAACTGGCTTAGTCTGTTCAACGCGTTCCATTTCTTTTCTGCCTCCCAATTTTCTAAAGTTTTGTAGTCATACGCTACCATAATCTCAGGTATTTTTCTGAACATTACAGGTAAATTGTACTTCCAGTTCATATCAACTTCCCAAATGTTGTTGTTCTTATCCATAAGAAACTTAACAACATCAATAGGTTTGATAGGGTTGTGATACAACTTGGACTTCCAGAAATCACCAGTGTACCTGCAATCTTCTCCACATTTCTGTGGACACTGATTGTTTCTCTGACAAATATAAAACACTCTGTTAATTTTTAAATCTGCCATAACATACTCCTTTCTTTATAAAACAAAAGAGGATCAGAATATAAATTCCAATCCTCCAAGTTCTCAGTTTTCTGACTCTATACTGAATCCCATTTTTGGTCTTTTCTTTATGTCTTTGTAAGACGGTTTCTCTTTAATTCCAAAAATCTTTTTACGTGTCTCTTCTCCATCTTCAGTGTTAATATAAACACCTCCAATGAAACCGAGTACTCCCAAGATTGCTATCATTATGAGAAACATGTCCTTTATTCCCATAAAATAAGACCATGTTTTACTTAAAAATTTGTACATAGTCATTCCTCCTTTTCATTAAGAGGATTGATTTTTTCGCGAATTTAACACCTCCTCAATTTCACTCAATAAGATTGCAAGTTCTGCTGTTGGATCGGACCATTCGTCTGTATAGAACTTATAGACTCCAGCTTCAATCCATTTGCATACTGTCATTAGAATATACAAATCCTGTTTCTTCATAAAGTTTCTTAGGTGAAATATAATAGTTGATTTTGCCCCATTCAGTTTTCATATCGTCTAAGCTTGTAACTAAGTGTCCATTGCGAGTTGCTTTGCCAATTGGTAACCACCCTTCAATAATACCAGCACGAACCCAAGAAGCATCTTTCCCAAAGACTTTAGCAGCTACAGATACTGGAACTGATCCAATTTTAAATTCCATTTCACTTTCTCCTCCCTACATTCGATATTATACAACTGAAAATATCAATAGCAAGAAAAACGTGAACAGACGTTCTGCGATGTAGATAGATGTAGGAAGAAGTAAAAAGGAAAGGAGCTGTTTTAGCTCCAATTCTTATATCTCCTTTTGTTTCTTTTTACACTTTGTTTAACTTTCCATTTTTGATAAATATCAACCAGAGTGAATATCGACGTTACTATCAGAATAGTCAACACCAATGGTGTCAACACATTCATCAAAGTAAGCGTGAATATCAATCTAGCTTTTACCCATGTGAAAAGCTCAACACTTGCATAAATCAAAATTAAAGTTGTAATAATAGTCTTTTTCATAAAATAGTTCTCCTTTCGCTTTCATTAAGAAAGAAGAATTTTTCGCGAAAAAGAAAAAAGAGAGGAAACGAATTCCTCCCGAAATATTTATTTTAATGTATATTTAATTTTCTACGAACTTCACCAATTGTGGTAATTTCTCCATTGTATAAATCGTTATACCAATCAGAGTTTATCTCACTATCTCCAAATACAACCTTATCCCATCTTTCAGCTTCCTTAATATAAATCGTTACTGAATCCGGCATAAAGTAGTAATGAATATACACATCAAACTCCTTATGATCTACGAGTATACGTACAAGATCACCATCTTGTGACTCATATAAATCATACACAAAATCATCTTCGTGTCTCATTTCTCCCTTTACGACTTCCATTAACTTACTTCCATCCAATTTAAGTTCCTGTTTTGTTCCTGCAAATGTTATCAACGATGACTTAATTATCATCACAATTAACATAATTACAAAAATCTTTTTAAACATAAAAATACCTCTTTTCTTAAATGTATAGTTAATCTCTTCATTAATAGGTCTGTTTTTTACGCGAAATCTGTGTTATGATTCTAATTCTAAGGAGGTTTAGACATGCTAATAAATTGTCCAGAATGCAACAAAGAAATATCAAACAAAGCCTTTGCATGTCCTGGTTGTGGGTATCCAATCGCAAAAACAAAAAGACCTGCAAAAACCACGAAACGTATGAGGCTTCCTAATGGTTTTGGTTCTATTTCAGAGGTAAGAGACCATTACATCAGGAAACCTTTTTACGCTCGTGTAGCATGCGGAAAGAGGCAAAATGGCAAGCCAATTTATAAATCATTAAAGCCAGTTGCTTATTTTGAAACGTACAATGAAGCTTATGCTGCATTGGTAGAATATAACAGAAATCCATACGATCTTAATAACAACGTGACTTGTAATGAACTATTTGAGCAATGGATGGTGATTCGATCTAAAGAATTATCTCCTGGTAGCATCCGGGTTATTACATCCACATGGAGTTACGCCTTTATACTTTGGGATAAACCAGTACGTGAAATAAAAAGCACTCATGTAAAACATATTTTGGAGGATCAAAATATAACAAACACGAAAGGTATAGCTCCAACTGTGGGTGTAAGAACTCAGGTGAAAAAATTGCTCAATATGTTATTTGATTATGCAATTGAATGCGGACTTGTCGATATTAATGAATCGAGAAAAGTTAAGATACCAAAATACATAACTAAAGAAGTTAATGATTCAAGAGTACATCACATTTCATTTACTGATGAAGAAATGAACTCTCTTTGGGAAAATATAAATGACGATGCTGTCAAACTAATCTTAATACAATGTTACTCAGGTTGGAGGCCTAATGAACTTTGTACACTAGAAACTAAGAATATCAATCTTGAAGAAAACTATATGATTGGTGGTTCTAAAACAGAAGCTGGAAAGAATAGAGTTGTTCCAATCCATCCTAAAATTAAAAGTTTAATAGAACACTTCTATAACAAAGATAGTAAATACTTAGTCAACATGACTTATAGAATCTACTATAAGAAATTTAAACGAGCTTTAGAATCAACAAAAATATCAGATAATCACAAACCACATGATTGTAGAAAACAGTTTGTAACTCTTGCTAAGAAATATAACGTTGATGAATACGCTATAAAAAGAATTGTAGGTCATTCGATAAAAGACATCACAGAGAGTGTCTATACAGATCGTAGTAATGAATGGCTTTTAAATGAAATATCAAAGATAAAATAGTGTGGAGATAATGTGAATTCGTTTCACTTTCTACTCCTTCTACACAATCTCCACTACTCAAGAAATGTCCAAATCACGTCTATCTACGTCCAACTAAATCACTATCTGTAATCACACTGATTTAGGACCGATTCGCACTAATAACGATAATTCTACGGTTTAGGGCATTCTTGAGTAGAATGTGTGGAGATAATGTGAATATAATGAAAAAGATTAGACTACAAGAATAGACTGAGCACCATTTTCATCTGATACGTAAAGAGCCCCGGCAAGAGAGACTGCTTTACCCCACTCAGGCTGGAAATAATACCACTTACCATCAATCTCTTTCCATTCTTTAGCCATTAATCCTTTCTCATCAAACCAATATCTATGATGATTAATATTACGCCAACCATGAGCATTAACACCCTCAGCTTCTCTGTAATACCAATCATTCTCATTACCATTAGGTATTTTGATCCAATAAGGATACTCTGATGTTTGTTCTGGAAGAATATAAACATACTCAACATGACCAATCTGGAGCTCTCTTTTAGGATCATCTCCTGCAAACAGAAGAGCATCTCCAACCTTAAGAACTTCAGGATTTGTTATGTGACCATTTACAATCTTAACATCTACCAGATCGAAGCTTCTTGTCTCTTTTCCACTCGTAGCATTAAGGTACATACCTTCAGTGTTAAGATCAGGACAAGAATATCCAATCTCTTTTATTGTGTAACAACCAGAAGAAGAGCAATCTGAATAGTAACTTCCATTCTTATATGGATGGTATACATACGTTCTTAAACTCTGACTGTAATTATTACGTCCAATAATTGTTGAGTAGTAGTCATGGAAAGCTTTTCTTCCAGATTCATCAAACTTTCTGAATCTTACAACGGCAACAACGCCTTTACGTTTACCATTGGGTGCTTTCTTGTTGTACCGCTCTTCAAGATACGTGAACATGTTTTTAAGCGAGGGTTTCCCTGATCCATGCCCACATATTGTGATTTGTTTCTCTGTCATACTCTCACCTTTAAAAAACTGTAATTCTAAAAGCCTACGTTCTTTGAGAGAAGATAGATGCTGTCCGCCAGCCATATCATGAGTAGCCCAATCATCTTTAATTTCTTCTCTAGTTCTTTTACCGTCATCAACAAGACCTTTGATAGAACCAATGTTGTAGCAATATGAAACTAGAGCATCAAATTCATGTTGTTTCCAGTGATAGATATTGTCGTATTTTTCCACTTTCTTCTCATAAAATGGAAGATCAGTTTTTAATAGTTCTTCAGCCTGTTCTTTTGTAATAGTCTGTCCAGATTTTGCACCGAGATGACCATAACCTATGGAGTAATCCTTCACATCCCAATAAGCTTTTAAAGAACAACCTTCAAAACTTTTTATCAGGTCAACACCTTTTTGACTTGTTTTCATTTTGATCACCTTAATATAATTGGAAATTGAGGGAATGCGTCACTAGGAGGTAAACACACTCCCTCATGTTCCGAAAGGCGTATATGGATGAGCGCGTCTCGTAACAGTACAAGACCGATCACAAGAAGACCTGGATAAGTTTAACGTCATTACCAGGAATCGGACGTTGAAAGGAGAATTCTATGGAACAAGACATTTCTGTCGTGTTACTTAAGTTGTATTGTTCTCTTTATCGTATTTTGCTTTGTAATATTTAACAAGTCCGCCAAGAAATGCGTTAATTCCTGCCAACGTTGTTACTACCTGCTCTGTATATGGGATATTCCAAGTAGCCATCACAACACCAACAAGAGTCATAAACAATGGAAACCAGCACAAAGCAATATCTTTTAAAATGTCATAAGACTTATTGCTAATCATTTCGATCCCTCCTTAATTCCATACACTTCCCTTTGTATGTTCCTATCCAGCCTTTGAGCTTCTTCGTCAGAAATGACATTCAATTTCATACAATGCTCGAATCCTGTCTCACCATCTCCATTACCTCCAAGACCTTTGTATGGGTAATAGAGGGCTTTAAGATTAGCTTTCTCTTTCAGAGTAATGTAACCTCTTTTAGCTATCTTATCTGTCAAGAATATAATTTTGTCATGTCCAAGACCAAGAATCTCATTAGCCTGCAACTCCATAATCTTGTTCTGATTCTCATTGTCCTTACTCATTTTGATGAGAATCCCTTTAAGTTCTTCAATTGATTGAGTGTTTCTACTAATATCATTATGAAGACTAGTTAAATGTGAATGCTTGTCATCATAACGACGTATAAGAAACTCTAGGAATACAAAGAATCCACCTCCAATCAATGCTATTATGATCTCTTTCATAATTAGTCCTCTCTGGGCTCCTCAATCATTGGAATATCATACTGCTTTGCTACAAGATGTTCGATCTGGCAACCACGGTACTTACTCCAACCCCTAACAAAGTATGCAGCATCAGCCTCTGAAAGCTTCTGGATTGACATACCAAGATAGTTAACAGCTTTGTGTTTAATCTTACTGTCAGGATAATCCTCAAAGTAAGAATCGATAATCTCGACGTCTTTCTCTAAGAATCTCTTCTTAATCTCTTCAATAGCTCTTGCTCTCTCAGCTTTAATCTGTTCATCAGACTTATCTTTCATTGGCTGTGAAATAAATACTTTCATTAGTTTTATTCTCCTTTTTAATTTGACTTTACAACGGCAGCTATAAAGAAATCTTGACCATATTGAGCCATTCCAGACCTTGTGAATAGGTAGAATGAATAACTCATAGGTTCATCGCAATAGATACAATAATCTTCACCAGTGTCTGGATAAGTACCAGCAGTGCTAATACCTTCTACACCGTAAACAAGTGATAAATTACCAACATACCATCCCCAAGCTGGACTATCTTGTACAACTCCACCTCCATCAAGATCCCAGTTGTTGATAATATCACTCATTGTGAATGATGATGGCATAGGATCAGGTCGTCTCCATGATGGTGATGAGAATACCAAGTAATCACCTTCGCTTATACTATCTACATTGCTATCAGTTTGGTCAGTAGCTCCGTATTTAGCCATGACTGTGTTTGGTGAATAGATATCATTGTCGTCGTAATAAACCTGGGTTGATGATGAGTTGACGATACAATCTTCATCTAAGAATAAACAAACTTTAGCGTTAGATAATGAAATTACACTTATAGAATGATCAGCGTAGATTGAAGAATTATATGTAGATGTTGCTCTTACTGTGATTTCATCTCCAGCTGTTAAATCCTGAGTTAATGTAACAAGACCATTTTGATCTATTGTTGCATTATTAGTAGTTACGGAGTATGTGACGCTCTTTAATTCAGGATCACAATAAGATGGGTTGTATTCAACTGTTAATTGATGTGTTGAACCAGATTTACCATTAGATAATGGGTCTCCAGTTAAAGAAATGCTTGTGAGTATGTTTGTAGATGGGAAGTAAACATATGCTTTATCGTCATACCTATCTGTACTACCATCCTTTACATACCCAATCTCAATTCTGTGTTGTTCACCATTAAGTCCTTCAAATACATACATCTCGTAATCACTGCCTGATGAACCGTATTCTACAAGAGCACATTTATCATTAACAGCGTTAGCATCTACAACATCTAACTTACCAATATAAGCCTTATCAGAACTCTCAGAATTTGCACGAATAGCAATTGCAAAGCGGTCATAAGCCTTAATCGTTACATACATTTTAGCTACACCACTAGATACATGATAATTGCTATTAGACTTATATAATTGATCAGTACCTATAGATCCTGCTGATACCCATTGGTTATTAAGGTCTACAGAATATGATTGGTCAATTGCTGTTATGGTTGCTGTTGCAGTAATGGATGAATCATAAGTTGAAGTTACAGTAACTGTTATTGTTGTTGAAGCTGAAACAGTCTGAGTTAATGTAACAAGACCATTTTGATTTATTGTTGCATACTCAGTTCCGGATGTTATAGCATAAGTTACTCCAAGCTGAGTTGGATTTATAAAGTTCTTATCTGGAGAATATGTAACATCAACTTTATATGACTTACCAGACTTTCTTGATATCTCACCATTATCAACTGAAATCGATGTAAGATTCTGATTGAAGTCTGTCTGATAATGAACTGTAGCGTTTGTAGCACCCCAAGGAGCTCCAGAAACAGCACCCTCAGCCCATGGAACATAAATATCAGTAATTGCAGTATCGCTTGTGAAGGTGTTAGAAGCAAGTGATGTAAAAGTCGTATTAATATAAACCTTCTTAAGCGATGTACAACCTCTAAAAATATAACTATTAGACATAGATGTCATAGTAGGATTAATAACAACCTCTTCCAACTGATCACAATAAGCAAAAGCATATGAACCTATTGATGTTACAGTTGAAGGTATTGTTAATTTCTTTAACCCACTATATCCAAATCCATATGAATTTATAGTCACACAAGCAGCTGGGAATTCTATCTCAGAAAGAGAAGAGCAATAAGCAAATCCATATTGAGGAATTGCTATAAGTGCGGATGGTAATGTGAAATGTTTTATACCAGTACACTTATAGAAAACATAATTTGGAAGAGTTGTCCAGTTGTCGTTATTCATTTGATGAATAGTAACTTTAGGACAATCTTGAAAAGCATAACCTTGAAGAGTCGCTAAATTCGCAGGTAACTCATCAAGTTGTAATTTATCACAGCCAGTAAAAGCATATTGACCAATGTATGTTATGGAGTCTGGTAATTCGGATAATGATAACGCTCTACAAGTACCAAAACCATAAGAATCAATCTTTGTTAATGTTGATGGCAATTCATCGAAGTCAAGTTTAATACAACCAGAGAATGCATATTGACCTATAGTTGTTAAACCAGATGGTAGATCAACACTATTAAGCTGATTGCAATTTTGAAAAATATAGTTTGGTAAACTTGTTAAAGTATTGAGAAACTTAACAATACCAAGAGCACTACATCCTTTAAATGCGTTCGCACCGATTGAAGTTACAGAAGCTTGTATTGTTAAAACTGCCAAATAACTACAATCCTGAAAAGCATATTGACCAATACTCGTTAATAAAGGGAAGTTAAATTCCTCTATAGAACTTGCATTGAAAGCATATTGAGATAGTGCTGTTATATAAACCCCAACATACTTTCTAAACATCTGACAATATCTAGCTATAGTTCCAGTGCTTGTACGTTCGTTGAAGTCGTAAGTATCTGTAACATCATACTTAGCAACTTTTACTGATCCAGAATCCATACGTCTGATAGCTTCACACATATCGGACATTGTCATCTTATCTGAAGTATTAGCTTTAATTCTTATAGTATCAGCTAATGTGGTAAGCTCTTCTTCTGTGAAAATATAACATTTAGACATTAGAACTCCACCTCACTTCCCTCTTCAAGTTTGGCGTTGATTTGTCTAGTTATCTCAGCAGTAAGTGATGTCGTGAGTTCTGAAGATAACTGAGTCTTTGCAGTAGCTACCTGAGATGAAACTTCTGTTGATACAATAGAGGGTAGCTGTTGATTAATAGATTGTAATACCGATGATGCTGCTGATGACGATGCTTGTGAAACAATTACTGGCATTTTTGAATCAATTACATCAGAAACTGTTTGAGTAAGTAACTCAGGAACCAATCTATTTATAGCACTTGTAACATCGGATTCCAAATTTACATTAATAGCTTGGAGAGCTGTTACGATAGCATCACGTACATCTTCACCTCTCGAAGCTTGTTGAATAGCTCGTATTTGAGCTGAAATATCAGCCATTTTGACCCTCCTTTACCTCCATATCATCTAATTTTTCTACAATAACACCATTATAAATATAGTGTCTAACGGTCGATGATCCAGCACAATAAAATATATGTATTAAACCACCATGAATACTAAAGCTTATATAAGATAATGAATAAAAATTGTAATCTGGATCATCAAGCATAAAACTATTAAATTTACTCCATGACGATCCATCAAATACATAATCTTCAATATGTAGCTTGTCTTTAGAATATTGAGAATAATCCATCATAGCTAATACATGTATCAGACCATTATAAACACCGACTCGACGACATGTAATATTCCTACTAGAAGTGGTAAAATCTGCATGTTCAATAGCATATTTAGATATAGATTCAGCTGTAACAACCCATTCTGGATTTTCCCAAACAGCCGTAACATCACCCCAATCAAGAGAAACATCATATATTGAATTATTATAAACAACTGGTTGTGAAGTCATAAAAAGATACCAAAAACTTACTTGTTGGTTATATTCAATTGCACACCGTTCCCATTCACTTCCGTTGTATTTATACATGATGTTATCATAAATATCATTAATTGATGATGACATACCCAAAACATATAATTCACCATTAAGAACAACACATCTACCATCCAAACTACCTGAATAACCATATGGCAGATCTGCTAATTCATAAAAAGTATTATTTTTAAAAACATAATGACCTTTATTTACATGACTATCACCAACTCCGATGAAATGAATACCGCCATTATACGCAACTAATTCGCCACGACTTCCAAGACTATGCGTAACCCCTTGTGGTATTGACGGGTTATATGGAATAACACTATCTCCAGCACCATTATAAGGAACATTTGCAATTTTAACCCATTTACCATTATTAATAGTAACTAGTATCGATCCTAAATGTGTTGATCTGTCTTGCGCATCAACAGCCCATTTATCAAGTCTTGTACATATACTGCCGTTAAGATTAACAATGATATCATTAAGATAATAATAAATATCAGCTTCAGGATAAATTTTCTTATTTCCCATCCAGACTTCGTTTACCTTAACCCCTCCGAGGTATATATCATCAACTAATCCAATCCAAGTTTTACCATCCCAACCAACACTCATGGTTCATTACCTCCACTTTGGTTGTTTGTAACTGGTGTAACTTCGCTCGAAATATAATACAAAGCATTTGGATTTGGATTCTGTGGTAACTGAGGAACAAGCATGTTTATTTGACAATTGCAAGAAACTGTCAAGAATATAACATCATCCGTCATATTTATTGCTTCTCCAGTTGTTTGATCTACTGGTGCAAATGATGGTCTATCCTTGTCATAATCTTCAATTGTGTTATAGACCGGAAGACCTGTGTCGTAGTCAACAATAACACCTTCAACTATTTTTATCGCTGGAACATTATATGAAGCCGGAATAAGTGTGGCTCCATCAGCATGTAACTTAAGGGGGACATTAGCTCCGGTTCTCTTGTTGTATGCATAGTTTGCTGTGAGCATGTTAATCTTTGGAGCAATATTGACATCCGTTATTGCCAAATCATGCATTGGCTGGAAAGTGCAAAGGTCTGTTACATCCCAGCTGTTTCCATCCTGATCTCTAAGACCAACTCTTGCTTCTGTATAATCAAAAGCTTCTCCAAAGTTGTAAACTGTCTTAGGGAACTTTATCCAATATAGATAATACTCTCCAACTTCATAGTCATCCCACTCATCATCCTCTTCCTCGTCTTTAGCATTTGGATTGAGAATCTCAGTAAGAGTTCTATGCTTATCAGTACCAAGAGTTATTGTCTTCTCAGCAGAATCAAGATTGATTTCTATCTTTGTGAGTGGGAAATACTTATCTAATCCATGAGGTTCTGAGATTATATGTACACTCTGTCCTACCTTGAATTGTTCGTAGTTCTCATTCAATTGATGTAACTCAGAAGCTTTGATCTCCATAATCATTCGATCATACTGTTTATCTTCAAGCCACTCTACAGCCTTATCGTAGACATCCTGAGGCGTATGGAGATCACTCCATGTTTGACTTGTTGCTATCCAACCAAACTCTTCAAATAGAGCATCATTTTTGAGATACAATAAACCGTGATTAACAGAAGAAATATCAATGACGCGATCCTCTTCAGTCTCTTCTTCGTCATCCTCTTCATCACTTTCATCTTCATCCCAGCCACCATCCTTCGCTTCTGATTTGGATGTATCTTTTCTTCCAAATGGGTAAATAACTGAAACGATATCATCAACTGAAAAGTTTGTAGTGAAATCAAGAAGATTCATTCCAAACTTAATCGGCTGATTTGTTGAATAAGGCATTTCTGTAAGATAATCAAGGTAAATTTTGTCTTCGGTCTCATCATATCTTACAAAAATATAACCACCTTCTGCATTCAACAACATACTGTTGATACAGCTCCAGGTGGTTTCGTAATTTGTCTTCCTATACAAAGTCTTTCCAATATTAACATCAACATTGCCAAGATAAACTTTTCTATCATTAGCTACCTGATTATTGTGATTGTTAAGAAGTCTTTGTAAGAAAGCTGTTGTGTTTGTACTGTCTGATTCCCATGTAGGCTGAACAGAATCATTTAGGAAAGCTAAAGGACCTTCACAATGCCAAGTTTTGTTCTTCCAGAAATCAGTTTTAGGTTCTGTTGGTCGACCTATAAAAATAAGATCATTATCCTCCCAAACTTTGATCGTTCCCTTTAATGGGGAAATATCATTGTAGTTTGTGTGCATCGGAGGCATTGTAAAGTCGAAAGAAGCACTAGAGTTTAATGTCTCTTCGACTTTAGGATTGATAAGAACTTTAGATTGGTATCTCAAATCGTAAATATCAGTCCCATTGAATTTAACTGTGTAAATCATAGTGATTCCTCATCCATACTATATTCCACATCTACACGGTTGCAATTACCTGTAAAGTGGAATGTGTTTACGCCTGGTTGTAGTGTTGCACAGTTCTTATTAACTCCAGACATCAAATTAAACGGGTTGTCGAGAGTTGTCATAGTAATAGGAGCTGCACAGGTTAAAGTTAAAGGTACGGAATGTGCACTTGGATTGATAAAGCTCTTCCAAGCAGATCCATCTACTCTAAAATGGGTGTAGTAAATGTCATCTACATCAGAAGTTAAATCCAAATCATCCCATACCCAATCTTTTAAAGTTTCTGATACGAGTATTTTATAAGGATAAAGTCTATACTTGATTGTTATAGTTGTTTGCTGCTGATTATTCTTCCATGAACTAACCGTCAATCTGCCTTTGTATTTGTACAGAGGGTCATCCTGTAGAACAATAGAACTGAAATACTTTCCATCAAGTTTATCAACTATATCGTTATACACGTTTGCCCAAGAATTCTGGGATGTTTCGATTACTCTAAAATCCCAACTACCCTCCCTATCACTAAATGTCATGTAGTTAGATAGAACCTTGGTGTAATCCAAATATCCATCATAGCCATTTACCTTCTCAAGCTTAGTAACAGGTTTCGGAGGAGCTACTAATGGACGAGTTGTTGGAAATAAATGCCAACGTTCCCATGTATTGTACGAACCAAAACTTATGGAATGCACAGGAACGTCATTTGCGAATGTTGCGTTCATCTTTAACCCCTCCTTACTGTTATTTTTTAACTAAATCGTAACTTAATTGTACTGTTGGCATACCAGGACTTGGGGATTTAAAGTCCTTAACGGCAATGTGACCAACATAATGTTTCGATGGATCATCCTTCAAGTAGACTTCGAATTCATCACCATCAAAATAAGTTAATAAAGCTGAATATAATATTGTCCAGCTTAACCCATCATTCCATAATTGAAAATCCCAGGTACCAGAACCATAAGTCTTGACTATAGAGTCTCTCAAAGCTTCTGTATAATCAAGCGATCCTGACATACCTGGAACCTCAACATTAATCGTTACAGGACTAGCTGGTAGAATTATCGGTCTATTTGTAGCAAATAAACAAAAATTACTCCAACTATTCCTATAACCATTCTCTCCGGATTTCTTGAAATAGATGGAATGATCATTGTCTACATTAACAGCCCAACTACTCATCCTCTATTCCTCCTTCGATATATTGTACCTAATTCTGTATCCATCTTTGGCCCAATAGAACCTACTAATGCACCAGAATCCATAACAACTTGCATGTTATCCATCTTCTCGTTAAGAGCGTTAAGATCATTTCTCAGACCACTAACCTCATTAACTAATCTGGTATCGTCGTATTGATTATCTCTAATGGCACTAATCATAGCATTATTGTCATTAGATACCTCAAATGGAGTCGCCATATTAGGTGCAAAACCAACATTAAAACCGGGATTACCGAACATGTTACCTAGTGTATTGAATCCATTTTGAGCAGACGACATATTTATAACAGGTGTAATGACAGGGGCATAAGCATTCTCATCTGATGCGGCAGCCTGTATAAAAGCTGATTGTACCATCTGAGCAACAGTTGTAGCAGCCTGCATTGCAGATTGCTGCATGTTATTACCCATACTTACAATACCGTCAATAATACCTCTTGCGAAATTGAATGCAGTGTCCAAACCACCTTCATAAGACAGTCCAGCACGATCTTTATACATTGAATCTTGCAACTCATGCATCTCCTGATCCCATGCTTCTGCTTCCTTGAAAGCTTCCTGCATGTTGTTATCATTGATGTACTCACCACTGGCAACCTTATCAGCAATTGCATAAAGAAGATTCTCCATATTAGCATCTGTTCCAAACGGATCATCAGAACCTAATACAGTGTCAATATACTGATCAAGCTCCTCATCCGTAAGTCTTGTACCATTCTGTCTAATTGTAGCGAAGTGTCCAATAATATAATGACCTGTCTCTTCATCACCTTTCCACTTCTCTTGGAATGTAGTAGATGTTGTTGAGTAGGAACCATCATCATTGTAGACTATAGGTCTTGCATTAATATCAACATTACCAACCTTATTAACACCTTTTGTGATGCTATCAGTTGTGCTAAGTATTGCTTTGAGATAGTCATTAAGAATATCTTTCAAAGAATCGAAAGGCTTACTCAAACCTATTGTCAAACCAACACCATACATCTCACCAATCTTCTCGGCTACCTTTGAAGGAGAATGCTCATCAAGTTCTTTCCTTTGTGCTTCAGGAATGATTCTTGCTGTAGCGGCAGCTTCTTTTGCAAGTGCATTATGAATTGGTGAATATTTATTGAAACCTTTAACCAGACCTTCAGTTGCATTCTTGGAAATCTCTTCGAATTTCTTAGGGTCAAGTTCTTTCTTTGCAGTCTCAACAACAGTTTCGCAAGCATCTTCAACAGCTGGAACTACAGTCTTATCAGTCTCTTCCTTAACGGTTTCGGCTGAAGCATCTGTAGCCTCCTTAGAAGCATCTTCAGCTGCCTTAGTGCTTGTACTCTTATTCTCTTCTATAGACTTAGCCATAGCATCTGTAAATATCTTACCAGCATCCTTACCGCCAGCAAGAAGATCTGCAGATGTCTTTTCGGTTATGCCTGCAGTAACAACACCTGAGAATTCCTCAAGAGCTTTCTTCAACTCGGCATCGTTCTTTGCATAGTCTTCTAGAGCTTCAGCATATGCATTAGCTCCTCCAACCGCTGATTCAGCCATTCTAGTTGCTATCATCCTTGAAGAATTTTCTGTAAGTGCTGTTCTCTGACCCCAAAGAGTATTAGCTTCTTGTATCTCATCAGAACTCATCTTGTAGAATGCATGAACTTTCTCAAATCCTTCTGGTCCAAGAGCTGAAAGTCCCTTAATTATCTCATCACTGAGACCCTTACCAGCAAGAGCAGAGAGTTCCTTAGACCACTGATTAAGACCTTTAACCTGTGATCTCAGGTTGCTAAGCATCTTTTCAGAGCTAATACCAGTTTTCTTGGTAAACTCATCAAAACCACCTAACTGATCGTTGATAAGTTTTGTCATTTCAGCAGATGTAGCACTTAAAGTTGACTTATACTCATCGATAACACTCTTTGAATTTGTATAACTCTCAATTAACTCTAATGTAGCTGCAGCGTTAGCCCCGGCGACATTATTGAGAGAATCTTCAACATCTTCAAGAGTTAAATTAAGCTCAGAACAAGACTTGTTAAGATTATTAAAGAAGTCTATAAGATCTTCATTTTCTTCAGGATCACCACCATTAAGAATCAAATCAGAATATAATCTCTTATACTCTTTGTAAGCTTCTCTAATTTCTTTCTTAACAGCCTTATGACCTGATGCTTCAGCTTTAAGTTTCTTAACAGTGACAGAAATTGCTCGTGCAGCCATTACTTGAGCAGCTGCTGTATCACCAATATCTTCAGTCTGCTCCCAGTAAGATATAAATTCAGATAATTCGCTATTTGAAAGCTGAAGTAATGAGTTTACCTCACCAATACCATCAGCTCCTTTCTCAGCCAACTTCTGAATATAATCGCTAGGAACTCCCTTAAGAGCAAGAGTTCTATAACTATCCATCAGTTGTGTATAACCTTCGAACTGTGACTTCGCGTTACGAAGAAGTTCATTAGGTTTTGTAACTTCTGATGTGTTCTCATAGAAATTCTTGAACAAATCCATAGAATCTGAAACAGAATTCTTAATAGATTCGTAATCATCATTGAAAGCTTTCATCATTGCAGCCAATTTCTGTTCAACAGTCTCTTCAGTATCATCGACGGTATCTTCTACCTTCTTTGAATCTGCATAAATCTGCTCAACTAAATCCTTGACTGCAACTTTAGCATTATCAATAGCTGCTATACCATTACCAGCACTCATAGCAGCGCCCATGGTATTAGCGAATTCATTTTGAACTTTGGTTGCGTACTTTAGATACTTGTTGTATTCCTTGAGATTATCTTTAGCTGATGATAAAGATTTAGAAGTGCTTCCAGTTGCCTTACCCAGTTTACCTGTACTTGCAGATAGTCCATCGACACCTTTAAGTGATTCTTCAAGATTACTCTCAACGTCGGAACCTTCAAATAAATTGAAGCCACCTTCACTAAAGATACCCTCACCAAATATCTTCTTGTAGAGGTCACTACCAGACCCTCCACCAACCCAATCAGCAATAACTTCATCGATTGATTTGTTACCAGTAAGAACATCTACAGCAGTACTAACACCACTTGTAAGTGAATCTATTGTGTTACCGAAACTGAAGTTACCGATACCATTCTTTATAGATTCAGGAACAGCATTACCAACACTCTCAGCAAGTGGAGTTACTCTTTCCTTAACGCTGTTAAGAGCATCAGTTAAACCATTACCAATAAGTGCTGAAGCGCCATCCGAAACCTTATCAGAAGAATCGGTAGAGCTTACAGTCTCATCAGGATCGATACCTTTAGGACCAAGAATACCATTAACGATTTCCTGACCAACTTCGGCACCGTCATCGTAACCAGTCTTCTTTAAATTCTCAGTAGCTTTATCAATAGCATTACCAACAAGAGATTCTATATCAGTTGCAAGTCCTTCAATAGAACCTTGACTAGAAAGACCCTTACCAATTCGATCAGCATAACCAGTACCTAATTCTCTGAACCTGCTATTGAAAGTCATACCCTTCTTAATAAGAGCTTTTCCAAACTCCTCAATAGCAGCTTCAACCTTACCAGTATGTTCTTTAATAGACGAAACCATGTTGTCCATTATTATCTCAACACCAGTCTGAATTGTAGGTACAATCTGCTCAAACGTGTAGAGATTGAGACCCTCAACAGTACTTAAAGAAGTTACTAGATTCTCTAAAGAATCAGCAACATCATTAATCTGTTGCGTATTAACGTTTTCAACACCAGTAGCAAAAGCTGCAAATGGCTCTGCAAAATTTACTAACTTTGTACCAAAATCATTAATATCATTCTCTCCAAAAATACCACCGATAATTCCGCCAGCATTTGGAATCTCCTTAGCAACATCAACGACATGTTTTAAAGAATCCATAGCCTTTTCAATACTATTCCACTGATTTAGTGTTACAGTATTTGTAAGAGCTGCAAAGCTAACAAGTGAACCAGCGACTGTTGGTAACATTTTGGCGAATACATCGATGTTGTTCTCACCAAACATTTCACCTATGATACCACCAGCATTAGGAATTGTATCGGCTACTTTAGTTATCTTCTGAAGAGCTACTAATGAAGGATCAACGCCACTCCAATCATTGCAAGTGTTTACAACGTTTGAATACTCAACAAGACCTGTTGCAAGAGCTCCAAGTTTAGAACCGAACGTTTCCATGTCGTTCTCACCCATGATTCTACCAAGCCATCCACCTTCATTTGGTATAGACTTAGCAACATCTGTCAGAAGCTGTAAAGCCTTCGTTGATTCTTCAATTCCTGTAAAATCAACTTTCTTTCCATTTTGATCAACGGAATTAATTATTTCAGCATAAGATTTGATACCCTCAGCAAGTGTTGGTAGAGCTTCTTTAAACTTCTCTGCTGAATTACTTCCAGCAAATGTAGAAACTAAAGTCTCTATAAGATTACTACCAGTCATTGCTAATAGTGCTTTTGCTAAGTTAAGAACTCCTTCTGTAGCTTTTGCATCAATACCCTTTGTTATTTCAAAGAATTTTGAAGCATTATCAGCAAATTCACTCAATTTTGTTCCTATTGCAGGAAGAGATTGAACTGAAGCTTCACCAAAGCTACTTACAAAAGTTCCAATAGCATCACCAGCCTTAGCTGCAAAATCTTTCAAAAGTCCGAATACATCGAGTCCAAGCTCCCCAAGACCCCAAATCAAACCAGCAATTGCAGTAAATATTGTTATGAGTGTTGCAACGAACACACCAATAGCAAGAGCTGCTCCAAGACCACCAACTATTGCAGTTCCAGGGTCAATAACACTGAAAACAGCAATAAGAGCTAACATACCAAGCATAGTTATGATTATAGTCTTTAGAGCACTATTAATCTTATCTGTAGGTATTGTTGAAAGTTTTGCAATTGCTAATGTTGCTACATACAAAGCTCCGGCTATAGCCATTAATACAACAGCTACACCTAATCCCCTTGTAAATCTAGGAGCACAACTTGACATAACAGCTGTAAGAACTCCTAAAGCCACAATTACAACAGTTATGTCAGCAGCTATTCCAAGTATCTGTTTCCAATCATACGCAGCTAACTGACCCATAGCATCAGCAATGAAATATATACTAGCTGCTAATGAAATCATCATTACAGAAGCGCCTATGGCTTGTTCAGCATTACCACTAAATCCAGACATAACCTTGAATAATAGCGTTACTGCTAATATCACGGCTCCCAAACTAACTGCTGATGCTAATAAATTCTTCCAAGGAATATCTGATAAGCTATATAACATACCTGCTATACTTATTAATCCAAGAACTCCAACAGCCAAAGCTAAAACGCCTTGAGTATCGAAATTGCTATACTTACCGATAGTTTCCAAAGACTTTATCAACAAAGCCATAATCACACCAATCGAGATTAAAGGAAACACAAGATCCTTCCAATCAATCATCGACAGTGCTATCAGTTCTGCAACCATTACACTTAAACCTGCCATAAGCGAAGCGACAATACCAAAAGCTCCTTTAGCCTGACCAGCTTTACCAGCAACCATCATCAATCCACCTAGCAATGCTAAGAATCCAATGACCATTATTCCAGCTCCTATTGTATTAGGATCTGACCAATTTAACTTTGAAAATTGTTCAAGAGCTAAGTTAATTATTAATAATGTCGAAGCCATTAATGCTATAGCAACACCAACCTTTAGTATTGCACTCTTATCAGGAACCATTGCAGATAGAACTATCCACCAGGATATCATTGCAAACATAGCAGTCATAACAAGAACGCCACGTATGATGTAATCACTCTTGCTGACTTCTATAATTTTTTCCAAAGCATAAGCCATTACAATAAAGCTTGCTGAGATTGCAAGTATAGCTGTTCCAACTGCCTTTAATCCTTTACCAACGAATCCAAGAATTCCAGTTAAGAATATAACAAAACCAGCTATTGAATTGAAAGCTTCTTTATGTTCTTCAACCTTAATAAGAATAGTTTCGAGAGGAACGTTCTCTAAGAAAGCATCGTAGATAGTTTTCAATGTTGGCATCAACTTCTCAATAGCATTGGCTACAAGAACTAATCCAAGTCCAGTTGTAAGTCCTATACCCTTAGCAGCAAAAGAAATAGCAGCAAGCATCGCCATAAGAGGAATTAATCCTGACAGAGCAGCTTCTATTCTTAAAGAGTTCATACCTTCAAGCTGTTTTATTGCAGCCGATAATGACCAAATAGCACCTGATAGAACTAAGATTCCAAGAGTTCCTTTAGAGAATCCTACTTTGAATCTATCCATTAAAATAGCTAATCCAGTAACGGCTACAAAAAGCCCTGCAAGTGTTAATGTTGTTTCATTAACAAGACCTTCGAAGTTCATGTCTTTAATGATATTGAGGGTTTGTATGAGAATTGCGAAAGCTCCTACAAGCTCCAAAACCATCAAAGCGACACCACCAAGGTTAGTAATATTCTGTGTGAAGCTACCATTTCCAGGTATCATTCGTAGTTTCTCTTGAATTAGAGATATAACACCTATAATTATAAGAAGAGTTGATAAAGCTGCAGTAGCTTTAAGCAAATCATCTCCAGGAATACCAGCAACTACAGCAATAGCAGCTGCAATCATAAGAATAGCTTCAGCGGCTTGTATAATCTTATTTGTTTGTACAGAGATATAACCATTAATAGCTGACTTAATAGTTCCAATAAGTCCCTTGAATGTCGCCATTGTATCAGCCATCATGTTACCGATTCTGATGAACGTGAGAGTCATTGCAAGCATAACTGCTGTTATACCTAAAGCTGCTACCTTTGCAGGATCAACAGCTGCAATGAAATCCTTGATAGTATTGATGAGGCCTCTAAGACCGCCTTCTCCACCACTGAAATCAACATTGGTATTCATCAACTGTCCAAAGAAGTCCTTGATAATATCAATACCATTCTTGAACGCGTCTACAACGCTTTTTACCATACCAGTGATAGTTTTGAAGATTGGTAACTTACCTTCAAGAAAACTTATACCAGATTTTATAGCACCGGTTAAATTATCTCCAATGGTGATAAGTAAATCCTTAATAAACTCAAGAGGATTTGCAAAACTATTCAAATCCATCTTACCAATATCTGTAAATATATTTCCAATAGTCATTCCAATGGCATCAATAACAGCTTTAAAGCCTGAAAGTATGTTCTTAACGCCTTGAATCATGTACTGAATCATTGGAAGTCTGTAAATATAATCAGCCATATCGATCAATGCCGCTATAGCTTTAAGAACAATTATTAACAGACCTTCAACAGCATTACGAGCACCATCAGTAACTCCTTTTAAGAATCCTAAAGCTTTACTAACTGGTGTAAGACCCTTAAGCCATTTGATGAAACCAGAAACAATATCACCAATACCATTTACAATAAGTCCAAAATCTAAAGATCTGACAGCATCGCCAAGTAATATAAATGCTTTCGCCAATCCAAGCACTGTTAATACAAATGCTGTGGAGATGAACTGTCCTATTTTTGCAAGACCATTTATTAATCCACTGAAAGCTCCACTATTTGCAAATGAATCCAATAATGTACTGAACGCAACAAGTAAAGCATCAGCCATATATAATAATGGTTTACCGATTTGTATGATTGCTCCAGCAGCATTACCAACAATCTTCAGACCATTCTTAATGATTGAGAAGACTGTCACAGCAATTCTCTTTATTGCATAGAACCCTTCTTCTGATGGGTGTAGAGCCTTAGCGAAATTGTGGAATCCTACTGTAATCTTTTGTAACGTACCTACATTGAAAGCACCGAAAACTTCTTCAAATGCTAACTGTACTGGCTTTACAATAAGTGCTATATCGTAGACAAGTTCCTTGAGAGCTTCAAGAAATTCCAGTCTACCACCAACATCCAAATCATGCCAAAGTTTCAAAACATCATTTCTAGCTTTGGATGAAGTCTCAATGATGTTGCTTAAAACTCTGTTGATTTCTGAGAATACTTCTGTAGCCTCATTGAAATCACCAAAAATATATCTCCAAGATTCAGTCCAACCTGAACCTAATGCTTCCTTTAAAGTATCAATAAGCTGAGTGAATGTTCTTACTTTGGTTGCGGCTTCAGTTGCCTGTCTTGCCATCTTCAGAATGCCTTTAGCGGCTTCTTCTGTATAGCCTTTCTGTATAAGCTCCTGTAATGCCTCTTCATACTCTTTCGTGCCTTCCTCAACATCATAAGTGAAGTTATGTAAAGCTTCTGTAAGTACATCGGAAGTAATCCAACCTTTTGAAAGAGAGTCTCTGAATGATCCGAAAGCATCTACATGTTTAGCTTTCCATTCATCAACCTTATCACCCATTCCATCCATTGTTGCAGCTGCTTGTATGAGAGCATTTTGGAATACTTTACCACCCATACCAGCGTTAACAACAGAATTCCAGTCCATCAGTTTCAACGTACCAGTTGATAATGCCTGTGAGAGATTGTACATCGCTCTACCAGCCTGTTCTGAAGTTGATCCTGACATAGCTGCAATATTTGAAATACCCTTGATAGCACTAACAGCAGGTTCTAGTTTTACACCAGCTGCAGTAAATCTACCAATATTTTCTGTCATCTGAGTAAAGTTGTAGATAGTCTTATCAGCATAGTCATTCAACTCATCCAATGCTGCATTAACCTTAGCAACACCCTTTTGACCTTCCATTCCTGTATTAGCAAGAATAGTTTGTATTGATTTCATCTGAGTCTCATACTCACTGAAACCACTCGATAAAGGTTCTACTGTAACACTCTTGACCATCTTCTCGCCAAAAGCTACAACCTTATTTGTCAGGTTTCTTATTACCTGATCTCCAACGATTCCGAGAGCTGTGAATCGGTCTGCGATGTGATCTACATCTTTTGCTATAGGAGCTAAATTCTGCTCTATACTACCAATTGCTTTTCCAAAGTCTTCAAGTCCAGTTGGTCTGTGTTTGAAATCAAGGGCTCTCTTGAGTTTTTCAAGTGTGCTGAGTGATTTAGATACGCCTTTTTCGAACTCAGCATTATTAAACGTCATTTGAACAACACGTTCATCGACGCTTCTTTCGCTTCTGGAGCTCATCTAGCTCACCTCCTCTTAATTTCCTCAAAGGCATCCTTCGCTATGGAATCAAAAATAGGTTGTAAAGCTGGATTAATGTAATCAACACCCTCAACCCACGTTCCATTAGCTGTACCATGTCCCATTTGTATAAGTAGGGCTATGTTTATACCATCATTAATATTGGAATTCTTCCAAACAACTGAAGTTCTGCCTTTGCTTTTCACAATTTCATAAGACCATGAATCAGCTGTTAATCCTGTATCAACTGGTGTGGCGGCTCTTAGAGCTTCGACACCAATTTTCCCGTATCTATGAAGAATATCATCAATACTGAAATGCTTTAAACTCTCAAGAAAGTTCTCTGTCTTGTTAAAGTTGCCCTTGTGTCGAAACTCTATCATGTTCATTTTGAGCACGCTCCTTAAAGTTATCCCTTAGTATGGAATCGCTTCTTATTCTGCTCGTTTATCTGAGCGTATTTGTTCAAGATATCTCTCCTATTCATCTTAGTACCCTTACCATTTGAATGGAGTTTGTTAGCGATCTCGATGAGTGTGAGTAATCTTGATAGATGCCATTTCTCCGAATACCAAGGAAGTCTGTATTCAGCCATATAGAAATAGATTAGTTCTGAAGAGAGTTCTTCATTGCTATTCTTTTTCTTTGTTTCAGGTCCGTTAAAAGTATGAGCTGTCTTCTTATCACCAATGTACGCAACGATTTTATTGAACTGCTCCTGGGTCATACACTGCAGGAGTAGGGGATCAATAGGACCGTCTAATGACATACATTGCATATAAAGTATCCAGTCTTCTTTTGTTTTAGGGCCTGTGAACTTTGAGAGGAACCTACGTTTAGTCTGTTCCTCCCACTTACTTATACTTATTAAAGAGTGTTCTAAGCGGATAGTTCTTGTTTTTGGTGCTGGTATAAAGGTCTGCGTGTTCTGGTCAAATCCCTCTATACCAACAATCTTCTCTTCTATCATGCTTTATCCCTCTGAATTACCTTATTTCTGTAAAGGAAGATTCTTTGCGTTCTCGGCTGCTTCAGCTGCAGCGATCTCCTTCTGGAGTTCAGGATCAAGAATACCTCTTACAAACTCAGCCGCAGCCTTCTCATTTGTAAGCATCTCCATATAGAGCTTGTCATATGCTGGAGTTTCTGCAAATCTCTTGAAAAGCTTAACTCCGTTATCATCTTCCTTGATGAATCTTCTTCCGTCTTCTGAAACCTCGCCATAGCTATTCTCAATAAGTCTCTTGAAAGTATCCATGATGTCTGCATTGTTCTTTGCATCAAGCATGTTCTTAAGCTTGTCTACAAGTGAGCCCTCAGACTTAATAAAATCGTCTGAAATCTCTCTCTTGGAAAGATTGAAGCGATACTCTTCAGTTCTTTCCTTACCAAAATAGTCTGTGTAAGTGATCTTCTTAATTAACATAACAATTCTCCTTTACGCTTTCGGAAAAATAAAAAGCCCTCAAGAAGAGGGTTGTTGTTTTGGGGAGGGCCTCAACCTAAGGGCTTTTATAGCAGTTTAAGTTCGTGAATAGTTAAATATTCAATTATATGCCGGTATTACGGTGTAAGAAGAGTCTTAACTTCGTTTGGAAGCGGAAGTCTTGGCTCTACAGCTGGTGTATTGTTATCAGTATCTGCAGGTGTTCCGTAGATAATCTGCTTGAATGCTGCAAACTTATCAGCATCGGCTGTTCTTGAATCAACAGTGATGTGGCTGAGCGGCTTGTCTGAGAAGTTTGTGTTTACAGGAGTTGTCTCAAACTCGAATGACATTGTCTGAGCCTCAGGTGACTCGTTCATTGTCTGGTTTGATTTCTCTGATGGTGATACAGTTGCACCGTATACAAGATGAATCTTCTCGCCATAATCGATGCCCTCAAGATCATTTCCGATCTTTGTTCTGTATGAGAAACCGAAAGGCTTTCTTGTCTGCTGGTTACCTGTTACACCAGGAGCGATTTCGATCTCACCGTTGCACTGCTTGAATTCATCAGGATATGCAAAACACTCGATTGTTCCACCGAAGTTCTCAGCTGCTCTGATTGCACCATACTCGATGTTATCTGCATAGAATTTGTTGTTGTCTGCACCTGAAGGAGACTCGTTAACGTTTGTAAGACCGTTCCAAGCATAACCTACAGAGTAAACACCACTTGTTGGGATGTAAAGCACACCATGGTCAACACCCAGCTCGAAAACCTTCTCACCGGACTTATCCCATTCAAGCTTATAAGAAGCTACTGACATAGTATTGTCCTCCTATTAAAAATATAACGTATAAACGTCGTGGTAGAGTCCATCAGTCTTAAACTGACGGTTGTAACTTATAAAGTCAAAAGCATTCAACATCTCATTCCTAAGATTTGAGCTAGGACTTTTGTAAATATGTGTGATCGTGTATACATCATGAGTTATGTAAGGTCTATTATCAGCCTTATCAATGTCCACATCATTAATCTCATAGACAATGCATGGATACTTCAAAGTAGTATTTGTACCTGGCTGGAAGGAACAATTCTCACATAGCTCATGTAGTCTTTTAGATAACTCAGCTCTGTCTCTCATGATCCTTCCTCCACGTAAACCTTACCAAAGGATAAAAGTAATCTTCTGTCCTGAATATCAACAGAACTTACTGTCCATTTGGTTCCCATAAACTCAACATACACAATTTTATGGAAGTTGTTCTGAAGAAATGGATCCATAAGAACACTAAGCTGATTACTGATTGAAACATCGATGTTAATGTTTGAATTAGCATCGTTATTGTTATGAGCTCTTGTGATGTCACCCATAAACTTTCTTGTAATAAGCTTTTCCTCAATTACATCTGGTTCTGTTTCAACCTGATTTGAGAAAGCTATATCACCATACCACTTCATAACAACCTCCATTATGATCAGCCGGCCAAATTACTCAGCTGCTGTGAAAACCTTTGCTGTTACAACACTTGACTCAACGTCAATAACTGTAACCTTGTTATCCTCAAGCTTAACTGCAAGGTAGCAAACGTCACCTGCAACAACGAGGAGCTTGTTCTTCTTGAAAGCATCAGCAGCAATTGCAACTGGAACCTCAACTGTGAGATCATCATCCTTGTAAAGCTTGTTATTCTCAGTATTTGCGTAAACAATAAAAGAACCTACATTGAGGTCCTTCGCATCCTTGTAAATCTTATCCATAACTGTTACCTCCTGTCAGAATCAAACAGTCTTGTAATAGAATGTGATAGCACTGTAAGGCTTGATGAGAGCGCCAGACATTCTTGTTTCATACAGGTACTTGAACTGGTTGTAATCGAGATCGAAATCGTCGAAGAAATCTGTCTTAGCGCCCTTGTTTGTACCTACGTTGTAGTCTGCAAGGTTAACCTCAACACCAGCTACAGGATACTTCTTTACAACACCGTTCTCATCGATTGCGATCTGAAGACCTTCCATAACCTCAACATCAACAACTGATCTTACTCTCATAGCGGTAGCAACCTCAGCCTCAGACTTGTAAAGTCTCTCGCCGATACCGTTCTCAAGAAGCAGGCAGTTTGTAAGCTCATCCTGAGTTGTGTAACATGTAGGATTGCCTGAGCCCTTGTAAAGCTTACGAGCCTTAACCATAGCTCTGATAAGTGCCTTAGCCTTAATGTCTTCTGTAGCGTTTGCAGGAATCTCAACAGCATACTTAACTGTGTAGAGATCCTCATCGTTGAATACAGGACGGATACGATCCTCTTTGATCTTGTCATCATCATCTGCAGGTCTGCCATCACCGATAAGAATTGCACGTGCAACTTCCTCACGGAGCATCATCTGCATCTCGGCCTTTACCCATGCGATTACGTCGATGTCTGTGATGTCCTCGATATCATCCTTATCAAAGCGCTGTTTCTTGACGATTGTCTGAGGCTCGGTAACTCTCTTAAGCAGAGCGAATACCTCTTCCTTCTTGTACTTACCCTTCATGTAACCCAGAGCTCTTGCCTTATCCTCTGTGATATCAGCATGGATAGACTTTACTCTTGAGAAAGGTGTGTGGTGTGTTGAGTTGAGAACACCATCAACCCAAGTCATGTCTCTCTTTATGAAATCGGGTCTAGCCTCGATTGTACGAGCATCTGGGAAGAGATAGTCGAGGTTTGTGATACCGTAGTCAACACCTGCTGCAGATGGATCTCCATCAGCGTGTGCGAGTACACCTGACTCCATGTTCTCTCTCCAAGCTTCCTTGAGTGAACCAAGCTTTTTAGCGTCCTTAAGAATTACCTTAAGATCGTCGTGTGAAATGTAACCCTGCTGGTTCTGAGGGTCGTTAGCGAATGCGTTGTGCTTCACGTCTTCTTCCTCCTTTTTCTTTTCTGTGCCGTTATCTTCCTTCTTTTCAGGAGTTTTATTATTACCCTGATCCTCAAGAATCTGAGCGATAACTATAGCCACTGCTTTCTTCTGTTCCTCTGTAAGTGTCTTAAGCACATCACCTACAGTTTTGTTGCCACCTGCTTCTGCAGGAGCCTTGTTTCCATCATCAGCATGCTCTATTTCGTCAGGCTGCTGCTCTGGATTCCTTGAATCGTCATTCATATCTGGATCCTTTCCTTCGTCATCATCGTCTGAGTGAGCAATTTGCATCTCAGCATAACCACCAAGGAACATAATCTCAGCTTCATCATCTGATGACTCTCCATGTGCCATGATCGTATCGATCAAAGCTGTTTTATCTGCACCTGAAAGCACGAGTGAAACCTCACGAACAGCTCCATGATAAATATCACCAGCTTTTCTCTTGAGGTTGTTTGCCCAAATAGAGAATGAATCGATATCTCCGTTGGCTACACACTCCTTAGCTTTCTGACCTTCTTCAGACTTATTGCAATATGCATAGCAATAAATTCCTTCAGGTCTTGCCTCAAGGATGCTATGACCAAGAACTTCAGAAACAGAACCGTGATTGTGATTCCACATCAACGGAACTTTCATTCCATTTTGATCAGCGAAACATCCTGGCTTAATGGTTGTGTTGTCGGTACAAAGGACATCGTATTTCGCAGCCCAACCGGCAAAATCCCATCCACTAGGAATTTTCATGTTTTTAACCTCCTTTATCGAATTGGTTTATCTGACACCGATTTGATAGCTTTATTTAACCCTTCGCCATCAGAATCAGCTCCCTGCGCCTCACCAGCCTGTGCTTTCAACTCTTCATCTGACTGATTAAGGTTAGGATTCCGCAATGTATCAGCCTGCTCTGCATCTGATGGCTTCATTCCAAGCTTCGATCTGATTTCATTTGAAGTCATGATCTCATTTCGCCTGAACTTGTCACCAATGTCAGCGAGCTGCTGAACAGAAACAAGCTTGAACGGGTCTCTGAAGAACATTATTGATTGCTTCTGGGAGATAGCCGTTCGTGATAAGAACTTACGTTTCATCTCTTCAGCTATAGCCTTGCAGATAGGGGCTATAGTGTTGTTGAAATAGTTGATCATAGCATTCTCATCAGCTGTTCCATCTATGATTGCTTGTGTTAAACCCAATTCTCTGTAAAGTTGGGCTGTCAGATCAGTAACCTGTTGCCAGAGATTGTTCTCCAGCGATCTATTGAGCTGAATGATTCTTTCAGTACCATCAATGTAAGCAACTCCAAGCGGGGAGTTCTTCAACTGGTCCTGAATATCTTTTCTTCTCTTCTCAGCTTCAGCTCTTCTCTGTTCAGTCTTAATAATGTATGGAAGCTGAATAATCATATCGAGCTTACCGGATGCATTATTGTCGTTGAACGCATCAAGTCGGTTAATTGTTCTTAAGAGACGTTTGAGAGTTGAGTTAGGCTCATTCATAACTAAATAAAATGGGTTCTCGATGATTGAAGTCATTTCCTTTGGAAAGATTCTCTCTTCGAAACGCCCATTGTTATCGTTATAGCACCTAACCTTGACATGCTTTGGATACCAAGATGTTATCTTAGCAACTCGCATCGATAAGATGTCGTAATCCTGTGATTCTGTTGTTGGTTCATCATCGGTATCGACTGGAACAACAGCGATACATCCTTCGTCAAACATTGAGAGGACAAGATCTCTTTTAAGATCCGTTCCAGTCTGGTCAATGTTAGCTGAAAGAGTTAAGCATTCATTTAAGGTGTCATTAATCGTCTCTTTATAGTTACCGTCTTCATCAGTTCTTACATGAACGATATCAACAGTTGATACATCAACAGCAATTCTGTTATAAGCTGAGGCTACAACTGATCGTGCTGATGTTACAGAATACCATTTTCTGTCAGGTCTGCTGGAATACCCATTACCGATGTTTTGTGGTAGGTTGTATGTCGGGTCTCTACCTAAAAAGGCATTCCAGCCTGACTGTAGTCTTTTAATTATGTTAGCCATATGTATGTTCCTTTATCATCTTTTACAAAGAGTCGTAAGTCTCATGGAGGTACTTTGCTTTTGCCGAAAATTCAGCATACATACCTAGCATTGATTCTCTAGTACTAGATAAATATGTTGGGATTTCAGGCATTGTAGAGGTAAGTAACTTATAATCGTCTTCAAATATCTTCACTAATATGGAGGCATGTTCAAGTTCAGCCATACCCATCTTGATGTACATGTTTGCCCACTGTGGACGTTCCTTCTTAAGAGCTATAGCTTTCTGGATGTATGCCGTAGCACCATCAAGCTCTTCTCTTATTTGATTGTTGTAGTAGCATACATCCATCGTTTACTCCTTTGATTTTGATCACTTAGCCGGAAGTTACTGCAGCTGCTGCGGAACTCGGATATGCTACGAATCTACCAAGAGCATTGAGAATGTTCTGAGTCTGAGTATTGTTAGCAACCTGGCCCTCAAGCACAACATTCCTTCTTTCAGCCTCATCGAGACGGTTCTGAAGCATCATGGTCTTGATTTCACAACAGCATGAGCGCATCTGATCCCCAAGAGCATCAAGCTTCGATCCAAGAGTGTTGAAGCCGTTCATCATGTTGATGTTGTTCTGACCGTTCATCTGAGTGAGTGCCAGAGTCTGATCATTAACAGCCTGAAGAGTTCTTGCATTATTGTCATTAACTGCAATACCAAGCTGTGAAAGCTCGTTCTGAAGTGACTGGTAATTCATACCCTGCTGGAATTCAGCGGATGTTACGTACTGCTGAGGAGCTGCCTGTCTGTTGTTTCCATTCCATCCAAGAAGAACGAAAATCAACAAAAACCAGATCCAACCAGCGCCGTTCATACCATTGTTACCTGTTAATGCAGCAATATCAGCTGGAGACATCATAGAAGTACCGTCCATAATAGTTACCTCCTTCTTAAAGAGTGATAAATAAAAAAGAGACCTGCCTATGGAATAACAGATCTCTTCAAGTACAAATTTAAATCAATTGGGTCCAACCATCCATTACATCACCCTACCAAACGTTACAACGTGAAAACCAATTGATTACTTTATTCAGTTGTATGCATATAATGCGGGTAAGGATTTGAATTTCTGTCACCTTACATGATATGATGTTCAAACTCATCGAATCTATCTGTTTGAATCCAAGATAAGCGTCTACCTATTCCGCCACCACATTAATTTCTATATTTTGTTTTTAATTCAACATCTTGATCACCGACATTTATCTTTCATGCCATCTTTTCACAGGTCTTTGTTGAAATTTGAATAAATTACATTAAACTACTAAATCCCTCTTTACGAGTTTAATAGAGCTTTAAGTTCAGCGATTGAAAGCGAATCATAATATGTTATTACTGATATGCTGGTATACCATGAAGAACCATTCCAAATGGCATGCTTAGTTGTATTACCAGCATCTGAATTACCACCTAATATATGAATTTCATTATTAAAGACAACAGCTGGGTCAGTAGAGAAATTATAAGGTAATGTTGAAACCGATACCCATGAAGACCCATTCCATTTGTAATGACTAGTCTTAGAGTCATTACTATAACTACCACCTAATATATGAATTTCGTTATTAAAAACAACAGCTGCCCCACCATAGAAAGCATAAGGTAATGTTGAAACCGATACCCATGAAGAACCATTCCATTTGTAATGACTAGTTCTATTGGTAGTAGAGCTAGAACCTAATATATGAATTTCATTATTATAGACAACAGCTGATGAACCATAGAATTCAATAGGTAATGTTGAAACCGATACCCATGAAGAACCATTCCATTTGTAATGACTAGTTCTATTGGTAGTAGAGCTAGAACCTAATATATGAATTTCATTATTATAGACAACAGCTGATGTTCGAATTATTTCATAAGGCATCTGTAAAGTAGTTGTTTCGGTCTTATATAATTTTGTTCCATCAACTTCAAACTCTTTATTTGCAATTTCTCCCGTTGATTCATTTTTAATTGGGAGAACTATTTTCGAAAGTTTTTCACTCATTTAAACCTCCTTTCTTAAAAAAAGAGAAGCATCTAAGCCTCTCACCTGAACACTTCTCTCCCTTCAATTAAAAGGGGCACCCAAGATCTCTCCTGAGTGCCTCCTTATAAGGAACGTGTTTATAGATTACGGGGTTACAACATCAGGAGAAACCTGTACGGTTGCTGCTGTTCCTGAGAATGCAGCTGTGTCAGTTCCACGCTGTGTAACGAATGTCTTGGAAGAATCGAGTGTTGGAAGAGCACCGGCATTGAATGTTACGGTCTCACCTGACTGTGTGAAGTATGGAAGAGTGCCGTTAGCAGAAACACCGACTACAGAATCTGTTGAATCTGTTCCCGCTGTGATTGCAACAGTACCAGCAGGTGTGTAGGAACCAGAAGCGGTGTTAGCGTATGCAAGAGCTCCAAGGTTTGACGGGCCCATTCCCTGCCATGCTGATCCGTTCCAAGCGTACTCCATACCATCGTAAGAAGCGAGACCTCCAAGCTTAGCTGTTACAGACTCACCACCTACAGTGATAGGATTGGTTGTAGCGCCTTCTGAAAGAGCTGTTGTTGTAACACCGATCCAGTACAGAGCGTTTCCAAGATCTGTAATCATCTGACGAGCTTCAGCATCCTTGATTGTAAACTCGACGTTGGTAATTGTACCGTCGATGTTTACAGGAAGAGTAAGTTTTGACATGTAGTTTACTGACATAGTAAATACCTCCTTGTGAAAAAAAAAATGATTTATTTAACCACCAATAATGACGTTCTCATCACCTGGTATGTAGACGTTTCCGCCTCCTCCGCCACCGATAACAACATTTTCATCATTGGGTTGGTACGAGTTTTGTGAACCATTATCGGCGACACCAACATCCTGAGATGTCATATCACCAGTAAGTTCATGGCCATTAAGTGTAGGTTTGTTGATAAGTTTGTTGTAATCGTTTGTCCCTCCACCGCCACCAGCATCGATAGTCTCTTTCAACTTTAAGAGATCTTCTTCTACTCGTGACTGAGGTGGTTCGATCTGTATACCAGTTTCTCCATTCATTGAATGAAGTATCTTTTCAACTCTTGACTGAGGTATATCAACCATTAAATCACCTCCTTTAAAGTAATTTCACATATACTTCATGTAATAATAATGTAGAAGCAACCAACACAACTATTATTGAAATAGTAACTGCGAAGGTTCCTTTGCCATATCTCTCATCAAGCCAAGCTCCTATTATGATCAGAGCAACGAAAATCGTTACAGCAAATGGAGCTGTAACTATCGCCAAAACCCAAGCTAACATTAAATGCCTCCACCAGTAAGCATGTTGAGAATTGTCATTGGATTCACCATCTTCTCTTTACACAACTGCATGAATGCCTGCTTAGGATCGCCACCATGACTGTTAACGTAGTCGATAGCATCCTTCATTCTTGGATCATCCATTGACGTTGGAAGATTACTTGTGTCTATTGTTTGTGTTGGTGATGACGGTGTCTGCTGACCCTGAGCTTTGTTGATAAGGTCGCTTATCAGATTTGCCATTTCCTAATTCCTCCATAAGCCTTTCAAACTTAGATGCAAGAGCATCGAAATCTTTCTTAGTTACGTAATCACCAGATGGAACTGCTGGAGTGTCATCAATGAATTCAAATCTGGCTTTCTTTAACGTTGGAAAGCCTGCTGCATCCATGACCTTAATCCATATGATGTTCTGTTCGTTCTCATCAATAGCTATCACAGACTCGAGAGGGTTTAGTTGTAACCCTTTAATCCCATCAACACCCTGAACACGTGCGATCTCACGTCTGAAAGTTTGAGGTGTGGTCTGCTGCTGTTGTTGTCCAAACTGAACACCCCATCCACCTATGTTTCCGTAACCCATAAGATTCTCCTTTATACAAAGTTATCTGTATTTAATTTGTAAGCAACGAAAGCATCCATAGAAGCTGCAACAGCATCAATCTTTGCTTCGTATACTTGCTTGAATAGTTTCTTGTTACCGTTTGTGTCAATGAGAATCATACAGTTACCCATTGTGTAGCTATACAGATCTTCATCAAAGATCCATAATCTCTGTTCACAAAGTTTCTTAATCTCAGTAAGAGGAACTGATTCGGTCTTAGCACCTTGAATAACTTTCTCAACTCCCCACTCGCCATTCTCTCTACACCAGCGTTCAACAAAGTCTTTAGCATTGTACGGATCATATCCAAACGCCACAACTTCGTACCCGTGTTTTTGTATATACTCGTCGAGGTCATCGTATACGTCGTCCATCTTAAGAATTGTTCCTGGCATAATAACAAGAGTTCCTTCATTTTCGAAACTCATGTATTTACGTCTCATAGCTTCTGGGAGTGTTGATTTAGTGTATTCAGAAATGTAATTGATAGTTTTAATACCGAAAGCACCATTAGATAATGGGAATAAGAATACGAATGAACAGAAGTCACCACCCTGTGAAAGGTCTGCTCCCATTGCACAAATCATACCATCGAAGTTTTGTCTTCTATGTGTCTTTGTCTCTTCGTATGTGAAGAAGAAGGTATAGCCTTCCATTGGTATACCGAATCTCTTAGCGATAATATCGTTTCTAGCTGCAGGAGAATTCTCAGCTCTCTCCACATCTAGTTGATAAGTCTCGTAAGTTACGGTCTTACCTAAATTCGGATTGGCTTTAATCCACATATATGGATCAGCAACTTCCGAAATATCATCAAGTCTATACCACCAAATCGAAACGTGTGGGTTGTAGTAATCACCTTTGAGTATCTTCATCAACTCAATTTTGATATCATCTCCAGCACCGTTTCGTACAGTTCCCTCGGATGAAGTAGCTAAGATTAAGTAATCGTCGAGCTTAGAAGCACCCTGTTCAATAGCGCCTACTGGATCTTCTTTAATCACACCGGATAACCACTCATCTATTGTAGCTAACTTACATCTAAGTCCCTGCAGTTTGTCTATTGACATCGGAAGAATTCTAACAATAGAGTTAGTTAAGAAGTTTTGTACTCCCTTTTTCGTTGATGCCAACTTCTGACGATCTCTCTTAGGACCTGTTGTGTTCTGTAAGGAACCGTCAGTTAAGAATTTGAATATAGCTCCTCGTGCTATTGTGATTGCCGTTACAAGAGGATTTATGATCTCCTCAGACATTCTCATAGTAGGAGCTACAACGATCTGATCAGTTGTTGATAAGTCACAATTAAGGAAATATCCTTGAAAACATGTATCATACAGTGACTTAGCAGCACCTCGACCTACGATCAAGTATTGTTTGTTGATTAATCTTTTCTTCTTTTGTTTCGTTACGTAACCACCACGCCCCGCCCCTTTGGCGTTAGGGTCCCACACTTCAATCTCGACGAAGTAATACCAACCCAATACTTGCTCTGCCCAGAGTTTGAATGTGAATAATAGTTCAAGAGGTGAACCATCAGTCAACACCATCTCTGATTCACAGAATCGTATCCATCTCTCAACTGGTTCTGGATCGTAATAGAAATCTGGACTATCAATCAAGTCATCTATACGATTCATCTCCATTGAGATGTTCTGGTTTACTGGTATCTCTCCTCGGATTACAGCTTCACGAAACTCTCCATAATATTTCGGAACATCTTTATTGGATAACATAAGTTACCTTTAATTCTTCATCTGCCATGCATTACCATATTCTTCATACAGGTATCTCATGACATCTTTTGACAAACCATCATTAGCAGTACTAATTGGTTTGCTCGAGGCTTTATTTAAATAGTTTGTAAGGTCTTCAGCGACACTTGTACTATTTGGAGTGTTTGACTTCTTAACAACTCTACTACCGAGTATATCATCGTCAACGATCTCATACTTTCCAGAAGCAACAGCATCATCACGCATCTTGTTCATAGCTTCTGTCATGCGCTGCATCTTCTTGTAACCTTCTGTCTCACGGAACTCATCAAGAGTAGACTTTTGTTTATACTCGGTCTTCTTTGTATCGGTAGGAGACTTTGGAATGTTGTCTTCACCATTGGTGTTCTTTGTGTTGTCCTTCTTATTTCCAGAACCACCTGAGTTATTGGTGTTAGCATTATCTTCAGCCTGCCATTCATTCCGCTTGTTACCACCGGCACCATAACTCTTAACAGTAGACTCATTCTTAAGTCTTGCAGCTGCTTGTTTAAGTTCATCGTTCGTGAAGTATTTACTATTCTTAAGAATCTCTTCAGGATTGTTACGTCGCATAATAGCATCGATCTTATCAGAACGTTCCTTCTCAGCTCTTTCTTTAGCCTTCTTCTCCTGCTCTTCCTTGAAATTCTTACCAATCTCAGGAAGCATTGATTCCTCATCAGCAAAAGTATTCCAAACTGAAGCGACTTTATTCCAAGCCTCAATACCAGAAGAAGCAAGATTCGTTGCTGTCTTAATCTTAGAAGCAGCGTCATTGATCTTATCCTGAATTGATGGTTCTACAGGAGTGTTGTCGATAACGGCCTTGTCAAGTCTCTTGAGAGTATCAGCTCTCGATAAAGCATCCTGCAATTCTTTGGTTGAGGACTCCTTAGCATACTTCTGAATCTGAGCGTAATCTCCTGAATTAAGAGCTTTCTGTCTATCAGCTTCTTTCTCTTCTGCTGTTTTGTTCTCTTCCCTCTTCTTTGCTGCTGCTTCTCGAGCCTTCTTCAAGTTCTCTTCCTGCTGTTTTTTCTTCTTATTATCTTTGTAAGCATCTACAGCTTTCTCGATAATGTTCTTCTTCGGTTCCGATTCCTTGACATTCTCAATAGAACCCTTACCAGAATCTTTACCAACTGAAACACCAGCTTTTTTAGCTGCACTCTTTTCTGCTGGGGTATGATCACCAGAACCTAATGGATATGGAGGGCCACTTTTCTTACCCCACTTCTGCCCTAGGATTCCATGGTGGGCTATGTAGAGACTGTCCATAGCTCTGTAATTGCGAATATCATTACTTAACATTAGCTTATACCTCCACTTTCAATCTCTACATTTATTCTCCATTCATACTGTTCGATCTCTTTATTCATACGATCTACAGCGAATGAACTTGATGGAGGATCAAACATTAACTTAACCTTCATCGAAATATAAGTTTTAATGAAGTTAAATCTCTTCTCATGGATGATCTCATCCCAGGTTTCTTCTCCGGTTGTCAACTCATAGTTATCGCAAGGTGTATAACCTAATTGATGGAGAGTTGAGAACACAGAGTTTATTAAGTTAAATATTACAGGGTCATACGCATCGTATTCTGGTACGATGGGCAGATACTCTTTTACCGACTGTAAAATATTGTCTGTAACTACTACTGCCATCACAGCCCTCCTTTCTTTTTAAGTTAATAACCTAATCGTCGTAAGTCATTTTCATATTTTTTGATATAATCCATTGCCAAACTTCTATTTGTTCGTTTAAAGTTTTTCTTCGTGTCAAATACAATAATAGGCAACTCACTATCAGGGTCATTAACATCCATAACAGCGTCGTATCCTTCTTTTTTCAACCTATCATTTATTCTCTTTTGCATTTCACGATCTCTAGTGTATTTCAAAGACATTTCTACTCTTCGATCGTCTCTGGATTGTTCCCCTTCAGGGTTTTCTTTCTTCCCAATACCAAAAAATCCTTTAGATACATCGAGATTACTTATTTTTTCAAAAGTCTTATTAAGATCTTCGTCTGAAAATTCTTTTACGATCTCATTGAATAATCTTTCGCCGCTTGCGACCTTTATTGGTTTTTTAGATACATATTCATCAATGTATGTTGAATCGTATTGATACCCATTATCCCCAAACCAACTAAGATAAAAAGCATCACCTCTATGAAGACCTTCTTTAGGATCTTGTATGACCGACATGTACTTCTGATTGTACTTTTTCTCTTTGTCGTCGATTTCTTTATCCATTAATTTACGACCTTCTTCTTTAGACTGCTCAACCCATTCTTGTTTGTCCTTATCCCATTTATAGCCGAGATAACTATTTGATTTTAAAACACGTGTTGTTTTTGTTCCCTTTTTTAGAACAATATCATTACCCCACATGTCTTTAAACTTCTTTGTGTCATATCCTAATCTAGCTCTACCTTCAGAAGTAAGTGTACCATCAGCATTCTGGTATCTTCTAATACCCCACTTCTGTCCTTTAATTCCATGATGTGCAATGTAGAGATTGTTCGTTACAGGATCCGCTAAATCCCAGTGATACTGATTCATATAGCTCCTTTCTACCAGAGCTTAGTATCCCCTGGTTTTCTTTCTATTGGTTTACTTGGCGTCAGATTGCTCCCATCTCCATAATGAATTTGTCTGTGAGTTTTTGAACTACAGCAAATAAGATTGTTGAGATCATACACGCATGGATCATGGTTTATTACTTGTTCAATCGTAATTGGATTCATGTGATGTATTATTAGAATGTCATCATGAGCTCTGGAAGCACCAATGGGTCTGTCTTGTATCCCAAGGTCGCATCCCATATCTCTGAGAATTACTCTATCCCTCACATCTTGCCAGATTGGTGATTTGTACAAGATTTGGTTGAGTTGTCTGTGTCCGCCAAACGTAATATAACTTGGTGTTCCTGCAAGCTTTAAGTATTCGAATCTCTCTTCAAAAGTTTCGAATTGTATGAGCTCTAAATACGTTCTGTACTTACCCATCGTATCTACAACCCTGCATAGCTGCTATAGCATCTGAATATAATTTCTCTTTTGATTCTGCAGATTTGAGATTGTCAATCTTAGCTTGCTTAAGTTGCATCTCGCGCTCTACAGATTCAGTGTCAAGTCTCTCACGAGCAGAACCTATCTTCAAAAAATATACAAGCTCCTGTGCTGAGGCTTTATGCTCTCGTATTCGTTTTTCTACTTCATCGTATGCTAATCCTACTAATTCTTGTTCTCTAGCTTCTGCATAACTTGCAGGTGAATGTTCTCTACTTTCCATATACTTTCTCTCCTTTCACACCTACTTCTCAGGGTGTTTTATAGAAGCACAAATATCACTTTGGAAGTATAAAATGGACGAACACAAAGCATCTGACGTGAAAGGAGACCCGGCAGTCACCAGAACCGGATAAATGTCATGAAATTTGTGGTATTTATGCTTCTGTAAAAGACTCTGAAAATATGTTGAAAAATTGCTTTACAAAATTGAAAATTTTTGTTCTCAAAAGGTGTCAAAAATGGCCGTTTTTTGGAGGGTGTTTGGAAAAGTTTTGAACGAAATTGAATGAAGACTTTTTTGAAAATATAACCACCGGGGAAAATGAAAGG
>JAEIGA010000406.1_pt1 | contig 63231 bp, 46 predicted proteins | sample 9270691 | NCBI WGS metagenome assembly JAEIGA01 (sample SAMN17057246, study PRJNA624740) | gut metagenome | biome: biome; isolation source: fecal sample | host: Bos grunniens | place: China: Xizang | collected 2019 | reverse complement strand
CACAGGAGGTACAGTAATTAACCAAAAAGGTAATATGTTGAACCTTACTACAACACAATGCAAGGTGCCAACAATCAAATATTCATCATCTATTAGTGCTGGAACATTGATTACTGTAACTACTTCAAGTGGTCAACATATTATGTCGTTCAAAGCTCCACAAGCAATGAGCCAAGGTTGTTACATCACATTGCCTGAATTTACATCGGGAAGTTCTTATAAACTTTACACTGGTGGTTCGGTAAGTGGCGGCACAGTATTTAACGAAGTAACAAAAGGTGGAACATTCTCAGGTGGTTCACAAGTTAAATCGTTCACAATCTCATCAAATTTGACATCACTCTAACAAGAGATTTAGATAAAAATTGATTGGAGGAGGGTGCTACAAAAGGTAGCATCCTCCTCTGATTTTAGAGGAAAAGAGTTGCCTTAAAATATTTTTAGGAGAAGCATTTGTTATTTAGGTATTAAGTTTATAATTTTACAAAAGATTTTATGATTCAAATGTAATCGATTTATGACAATTACCGACGACGATATCAGATTTATGAATATGGCTGCCGAACTTGCCGAGAAAAATATCGACGAGGGTGGAGGACCGTTTGGTGCAGTAATAGTGCGTGACGGCGAGGTTGTTGCTACAGGAGTTAATCGAGTTACAGCAAATAACGATCCAACGGCACATGCTGAAGTAACAGCAATTCGCAATGCATGTAGCAAGGAGCAGACATTTAATTTATCAGGTTGCGTGATTTATACCTCGTGTGAGCCATGTCCTATGTGCCTTAGTGCATTGTATTGGGCTGGCGTGAGTAGGATATATTATGGTTGTACTCAAGAGGAGGCCGAGGCAGTGAATTTTAGTGACAAATTTATATATCAAGAGTTTGTAAAGCCCAAAAGTGAGAGACTGATTCCTTGTATAAAAATGGATAGTTCTCGCACGATAAAAGTGTTTGAAAAATGGGCAGAAAAGTCTGATAAAGTAGAATATTAATAATAAAAATTATAAGATTATGAAAAAAGTAATGTTTTTATTTGTGGCAATCGCTACATTTTTCTCGAGTTCATTATTTGCAGCAGTACCCATATCAAAGAATGATAAAATTTCACCGGTAGATGAAATATGGATGGATATGGCTGTAACAGTAGCAAAAGTAAATGTAGAGGAAGGAGGAATTCCTTGCGGATCGGTAGTTGTGTTTAATGGGAAATTACAAAGTTCCGGTCAGGCAACAGAAAAAGCAACATCAGTTGAAACTGCAATAGCAACATCAAAACTCAGAACATTGGAAAATGCTGTAATTTATACAGTAAATGAACCTACCGCCGAAGCATATAACGCAATATGTAAAGCAAAAGCTGATGCAGTGTATTTTGTAAACCCCAAAGATAAAGTTATAGCAGCGGGTGTTCAATCGGCTGAAGCATACGATGAAAATAAGCTTGATGGCACACTTATCCAAGTCCCCGTTAGACAAATGGATTATGCTGATGCAGTAGCATTATTGAAAAAGTAAAAGAATGAAATCAAAATAGATTAGGAATTTAGCAATTCTCCTTGCTTAATTCCTAATTTTTTTATTTTGTTGTTCAGAATATTTGTGAACTCATAGTTTTTCAATCCCCAACGAGGCGAAATGAGTAGATTGTCGGGCGATTGAGATACGAATCGTTCGATGGCAATAGAAGGAGAGGTGTGTTGTATCACTTTGCAGCAAAGGTTGATATATTCTTCGACTGAGAAGTGAAGTATATCATATAAGCCAGATTCTACATCTTTAGCCATGCGAGTGCCACGCACAAGTTGCAGTTGATGTAGCTTTATAGTATCGAGTGATAGTTTTGAGACTTCTTTGATTGTTTCAAGAATCATTGTCTCGTTTTCGCCCGGAAGCCCAAGAATTAAGTGTAGTCCACAAGGGATTCCTATATTAATGGTGCGATTTACGGCATCGACTGTGTCTTCCCATGAATGGCATCGGTTAATGAAATCGAGAGTGGTGTTATGTGATGTTTCGGCTCCGTATTCAATCATAATCCAATGCGATTTATGCAGTTCGGCAAGTTTGTCAAGGAGTTCTTGAGGCATACAATCGGGACGAGTGCCAATAATGATGCCATCAACTTTTTCTACTGCGAGAGCTTCGCGATACAGATTCATTATCATGTCAATATCTCCATGCGTGTTGGTGTAGGCTTGGAAGTAGGCGAGATAACGCATGTCGGGGTATTTCTTCCCGAAAAAATGTTTCCCCTCTTCGAGTTGTTGTGTGATAGATTGAGAAGGGGAACAATAGGCGGGATTAAACGTTTGATTATTGCAATAAGTGCAACCACCACGACCTTTTGAACCATCGCGATTTGGACATGAGAATCCGGCATTGACTGCAATTTTCTGCATTTTACAATCAAAGTACTCTGAAAGAAATTGTGCAAAATCACGATAGCCTATAGCCATTGTCAACGAGGTTATATATGTGTTGTCTTATTTAGGAGATATGCGTCAAGAATCACGATAGCAGCCATGGCTTCAACGATTGGAACGGCACGAGGTAGCACACATGGATCATGCCGACCTTTCGCTTTGAGTATTGTTGCATTCCCATCTTTGTCGGTTGTTTCAACCTCTTTGAGAAGCGTCGCGATAGGCTTAAATGCTACACGGAAATATATGTCTTCGCCATTTGAGATGCCTCCTTGAATGCCTCCTGAATGATTTGTCGTAGTGCGTATTTCTCCATTATTGTTAGAGAATAAGTCAATCATCTCACTTCCACGATATCCTACACCGGCAAACCCCATTCCATATTCAAATCCTTTAGCTGCGTTGATGCTCAACATCGCTTCGCCTATTCGAGCATGAAGTTTGCCAAAGGCAGGATCGCCAAGCCCAACCGGACACCCTTTTATTACGCCAGTGATTACGCCTCCAATGGTATCTCCTTCGGCTTTAATTTTTGCAATGAGATCGTGCATTTGTGATGCAATATCGAGATCGGGGCAACGCACATCGTTAGTTTCAATTAACTCGGGGTTGTATTTTATATAGTCGTTATCAAGGGTAATGTTGCCCACTTGTGAGGTGTAGGCATATATAGATACTCCGATTTGTTCCAATGCTTGACGAGCAAAAGCACCTGCAACAACACGCGATATTGTTTCGCGAGCCGATGAGCGACCACCACCACGATGATCGCGAATGCCATATTTTGATGTATATGTAAAGTCGGCATGCGATGGACGGAATGTGTTGCGAATGTTCTCATAATCAGATGAGTGTTGATTGGCATTTTCAACAATAAACCCAATGGGAGTTCCTGTAGTTTTACCTTCAAACATTCCTGACAGAATTTTTACTTGGTCTTTTTCGTCGCGAGGTGTTACAATGTCAGATTGTCCCGGACGGCGGCGATTTAATTCATATTGCACACGTTCAAGATCAATATTGATGCCTGCAGGCATGCCATCAATAATGCCACCAACAGCGGCACCGTGAGATTCACCAAATGTAGTAACTTTGAAAATTCTACCAATTGAGTTCATCGTTTTCGTCGTTTTGTTTTGTTTGAATAAGGTCTGTAACCGTAGCTTTTACATATTTAATTAAATCGTTGGGCGATATTTTTAACTGAAGCCCTCTCACTCCGGCACTCACAAATATAACCTCAAAATTAAGTGCTGAAATGTGAAAGAATGTGGGAAATGACTTTTTCATGCCTATAGGGGAACATCCTCCACGAATGTATCCGGTCAAAGGCAATAGCTCTTTCATAGCAATCATTTCTGCTTTTTTTGCTCCGGCTATCTTGGCAGCTTTTTTGAGGTCAACCTCAGTGTTGCCTGGCACAACGCACACAAAATGACCACTACGGTCGCCATGAAGAATGAGCGTTTTGAACACCTGATTAATGTCCTCGCCCAATTCCTCTGCAACGTGGTCGGCAGCAAGATTGTTTTCATCGACAGTGTAGGGGATAAGTTCGTAAGGAATTTTAGCCTTGTCGAGTAATCGTGCCACATTAGTCTTTTGTATTCCAGCCATAATTGAAAATTATCAAATACAAAAGTAGTAAAATTATAGTGTAAATGGAAGTTCTCAGGCTAAAAATATCATTACCTAATTTTGATAAAAAACACTTGGAATGTGTATTATCGATAAATTTTGGAGTCTTTTATAATCTTTATTGTGTGACGATATTGAGGAAACTCCTTCTTGATATTTTTTGCTATGGATTCGGCTTCGTCTTTAGTGAGGAAGTATCCGGCATCTATGTGCCAATATGGAGCGTTATGGCGAAGTCGTGTGTCGAGTAGAGAGAATTTAGATGTAATCTCGTTTTGCTTCTTTGTACATTCTTCTTTGGAATTACCCCCATTGTGAGTAGAGAAAATGCGAATATAAAAATAAGAAAATGATTTGTTTGTTGTTTGTTTAGAATTTGTGCAATCTAAACAATCTGCTTTGTAAAACCAATTTTGAGCAGTGGGAATATCTTTAATTACAACTTTGCCAAACCAATACATCAGTCCTAAATATCGAGCTGCAGGTGCATGGTTCATTTCTGCTGATTTGTTTAGGCGTTGTATCGCTTTGAAGTCATTCGCCACCGAATTATCGTTAATAGCATTGATAGCCTCGGCATAAAGTTGTGATGCCGAAAATTCCTCTTGAGCAAAAGCTAATAATTTAGGCGAAAATGTAAGCGTTAAGATTATTATATAGCGACAAAGTTTCATTATTTGAATGTAATCAGACGATTGTATGCAAAATTTGCCAAAGTATAAACAATGTTTCCTAAAAGAGTTGCAACTCCATATCCCGATAATGTGAAACTTCCTAAAATGAGCCATTCATATGTCCCGAATTGAGTGGAATTTAGAAGAAAAAGAACGAGGAACTGAGCCCCATAGCATAATCCAAAACCTACGATAAATTTAATAGCCTCGCGGCTATATCCTTTTTGAGATTTGAATACCCAATTTTTGTTCCAAATAAAGGAGTTTACCAATCCGGCAATATACCCGAGAGCATTGGCGATATAGGGATTGATGTTTAGCAGAGATTTGCACACAAAAATAACACCAAGTGTGATTGCTGTGTTAAGACACCCTACCATCACATATTTAACAAACTGAATTGCAGTTTTTCTTTTTTGCATAATGTTTAATGGCGATATTAGTCATTGTCGTGCTTAAGTATGGGTAGTTGCCAAGAATATTTGATGGCACACCAACGAAGAAATATTACAGTTGCAGCACAAAGTAATTGTTGGGATATCTCAGAACCTCCACATTCGAGTGTGAGCCAATATACACCACCACCGGCAAGGCAAGCCGTTGCATAAACATCTTCACGAAAGAACCGAGGCTCTTCATTGATTAATATATCGCGTATTACTCCACCAAAAGCACCTGTAATCATTCCCATAGCAATGGCAACCCATATAGGAAAGTTAAAAGCTAATGACTTTTGTATCCCTATTACAACAAATAGAGCAAGACCTATAGTGTCGAATAAAAGCAATGCTCTAAGGTTTTTAACAAGAGATTGGCGAAAAATTATAACGAAAGCTAAAGAAAGACCTGTAACGGCAAGATACCACCATGTTTGCATCCAAAACACCGGAGCGTCGAGCAGAACATCACGTAAAGTGCCTCCGCCAATGGCAGTTACTAATCCAACTATGTAGGCTCCGAACCAGTCAAATCGTTTGCTGGCAGCCATTCTTATGCCGCTGATTGCAAATGCAATGGTGCCTATAACTTCAATGATAAAAAGAAAAGTATTATCCATGGTATTAATTTGAATTAGATGTTTTTATCTTCTTGTTGAAAATATCGGCATTGTTGAGTCAATCCACAATTCAGGCAATCGGGGCGACGAGCTTTGCATACATATCTGCCATGTAGAATAAGCCAATGGTGGGCCAATGGGATAATTTCTGCAGGAATGTTTTTACATAATGTCTTTTCGGTTTCAAATGGCGATTTACTGTTGGTAGTCAGACCAATGCGTTCACTCACACGAAACACATGAGTGTCAACTGCCATTGCTGCTTTATTGAAAACCACAGCAAGCATCACATTTGCAGTTTTTCGTCCCACTCCGGGTAATTTAGTTAAAGCGTCGATGTTGGAAGGGATTTCGCTATTGAACTCTTCAACAAGCATTTTTGCAGCACCAATAAGGTGTCGAGCTTTGTTGTTGGGATAGGAACAGGAACGGATTAACTCAAACACATCGTCAGAAGATGCTGTGGCTAATGACTCGGGCGTGGGAAATCGCTCAAATAGTGCAGGAGTGATGAGGTTGACACGCTTGTCGGTGCACTGAGCCGAAAGAATGACGGCAAGCAACAAATGAAACGGAGAGTCGTAGTGAAGTTCAGTTTCGGCAACGGGCATAGCAGATTTGAACCACTCAATGACTTGTTGATATCGTTGCTTGGTAGTCATAGTTATATAATGCTTAAGCCGAAGCTAATTAGTGTGCACTCTGGAACTCTTCAAGGAAACGAGCATCGTTTTCAGAGAACATGCGAAGGTCTTTTACTTGGTATTTGAGGTTTGTAATACGCTCAATACCCATGCCTAAAGCATATCCACTATATTCTTTGCTGTCTATGCCACATGCTTCAAGCACGTTGGGGTCAACCATTCCACAGCCGAGGATTTCAACCCATCCGGTATGTTTGCAGAATGAACAGCCTTTGCCGCCACAAAGATTGCAAGAAATATCCATTTCGGCTGAGGGTTCAGTAAATGGGAAGTAGCTTGGACGAAGACGTATTTGAGTCGCAGGCCCAAACATTTCTTGTGCAAAATAAAGGAGTGTTTGTTTTAAGTCAACAAAAGAAACGTTTTTGTCAACATACAGAGCTTCTACTTGGTGGAAGAAGCAGTGAGCACGAGCTGAAATTGCTTCATTGCGATAAACACGCCCGGGGCAAATGATGCGAATAGGTGGTTGTGTTTTTTCCATTACACGGCTTTGCACCGATGAAGTGTGTGTGCGAAGCAACACATCGGCAGGGTTGCGTTGTATGAAGAACGTATCTTGCATATCACGAGCCGGGTGGTCGGCAGGGAAGTTCATTGACGAAAAAACGTGCCAATCGTCTTCTATTTCTGGACCGTCGGCGATAGAAAATCCGAGTCGAGAGAAAATTGAAACTATTTCATTTCTCACAAGCGACAATGGGTGGCGAGTGCCGAGTTTGATTGGTGATGCTGTGCGAGAAAGATCGAGACCATCGGCAATGGTTTCAATCGATTCAACGGCATCACGTAACGCATTGATTTTGTCGTTTGCGAGATTTTTAAGTTCATTAAGAGCTTGTCCCATCGCTTTCTTTTGGTCGGCAGGAACATTGCGGAAGTCATTAAAAAGTAATGAAACTTCACCTTTTTTGCTCAAATATTTAATACGCAAAGCCTCCACATCGGCAGGATTGCTGGCAGTAAGGCTCTCAATTTGAGCCTTTAGATTATTTATTTTTTCTAACATTGCAATGATTAGTTTTTTTCTTTGTGCAAATTTACAAAAAAAATGGGTTATATCTACCTTTTCATAAAATAATAAGCTATCTTTGTGAAAAAAAGATATGACAACAATAACGATAATATTAATAATCCTTGGAGCATTATGTTTGCTTACGGGATTAATAGGTTGTATTGTTCCTGTGTTGCCAGGTCCTCCAATTTCATACGTGGGCTTGCTCTTGTTGCATTTTACGAAAGAGTATGATTATAGCTTGACATTATTGTTGGTATTATTGGCATTGGTTGTAGTTGTAACGGTGTTGGACTTTGTTATTCCAATGTTAGGCAGTAAATACATGGGAGCCGGTAAATGGGGCTCGATTGGAGGTTTTATTGGGACAATCGTAGGTTTGTTTTTTGTGTCGGTTAGTTGGGGGCTGAGTTTGATTATTGCTCCATTTATAGGAGCTTTCTTAGGCGAAAAAGCATCAGGAAAAAGTTGGAACGATGCATTGGTTGCCGGATTTGGTTCCTTTTTAGGTTTTGTGGTGGGAATTCTACTCAAAACGATATTGTGCCTATATATGATTTATGAATTTGTGGCAACATTCTTTTGATAGATTATGCTTGCCAATAAACACATGAAAGATCCTTTAGAACAAATAATTTCAAAAAACATAAAACTACAATCGTTGCTTAAAGCAGATGATTGTGTGATAGTTGCATTGAGTGGCGGAGCCGATTCGGTGGCTCTTCTTTCGGCGTTGTCATCTTTAGAATATAAATGTGTTGCGGCTCATTGTAATTTCCACCTTAGAGGCGATGAGTCTAATAGGGACGAGGTTCATGCTGCTAATTTAGCAAAATCTTATGGGTTGAAAATTGAGGTAAAGCACTTTGATGTTGCATTATATGAAAAGGAACATGGGGTTTCGACCGAGATGGCTTGCCGGGAGTTGAGGTATGAATGGTTTGAAAAACTTCGAGTAAAGTACGATGCACAGGCAATAGCTGTGGCACATCATCGCGATGATGATGTTGAAACAATGTTCTTAAATCTATTGAGAGGAAGCGGAATTGCCGGAGTATCGGCAATGAAGTGGAAAAATGGATATGTGGTGCGTCCGATGCTTAATGTTTCGCGAGCAGAAATAGAGACATATTTGCAAGATAAGAGATTGAAATATGTAATCGATAGCACTAATGCCGAAGTTGAATATAAACGCAACCGATTGAGAAATATAGTTATCCCGGCATTGCGAGAGGCATTTCCCGAAAGTGATGATATGCTTGCAAAATCGTTGCGATATTTGAAAGAGAATAATAAGATTTATCAAAAAACGATAGCTGATGCAATCGCGTTATATCGGTATGAAAACGAAATAGATTTGTTGCGAATTGTGAGCGAATATCCTTCGCCATCGACATTGTTATGCGAAATGTTGGTTCAATATGGGTTTAATGAAACGCATGTTGAGGGAATGATTAGAGCCGTAAATGAATCGGGACGTAAGTTTTATTCTCGACAATGGTGTGCTTTGGTGAATAGAGGAAAGCTAATAATGCTACAACAAAATGAGGATATAGTTGAGAGTGATGAATATGAAATTGATTTATCGCAAAATGTTCATTATCCAATAACGTTGCGAGTAGAAAATATAGGTGTAGAGGAGTTTAAGGTAGAGCGAGATGGCTCTGTGATATATCTTGACGAATCGGTTCTAAATAATTCCCCACGCATAGTGTTGCGTAGATGGCGTGAAGGAGATCGCATTGCTCCGTTTGGTCTTAATGGCACCAAAAAGTTGAGTGATGTGTTTAGTGATGCAAAACTTTCAATCGCCCAAAAAAAACAGTTATGGGTGTTAGAACGAGATGGGGAGATATTGTGGATTGTTGGGGTAAGAGCTTCGCGGTATTTTGCCAAAACAAGTTCTACAAAACGCATTTTGCGAGTGAAATTGGTTGAGAATTTATAAAAAAGAGCAATATTTGATTCAATTTGGTCAACTTTTCTTACTCAAAATTTGTTTATTTTACAAAACTACGGTAAATTTGCACTAATTTCAATAACGAAATTGTTTTAGAGATGCAATAACAATGTGGCATCGTGAAGTAAAACAATTTTATTCCACTAAAAAGATAATTAACAGAGAGAAGTGTGGTTTCGTATAGTATTAACGAATGCCATAATTGTGTAAAACTGATTATACTTTATATAATCCTCCCGAATTAATATGTATAATATTTCCGATCTTAACGCAATGAGCGATCAAGAGCTCAAAACGATTGCGGAATCTATGGGGTTAAAAAAAATCGACCCCTCGAAAAAAGATGAGTTGATTTATCGCATTCTCGATGAGCAGGCAATAACTATGGCAACAGCTACAGCCGAGAAAAAACGTCGTGCGACAAAAGAGCCATCAGTAAAAAAAGAGAAAAAAACAAGTGAAGGTAAAAAAGAACCTAAATCCAAGAAAAAACAGGAGCCGGCAGTTGATGGTTCTAAAATTGAATTGGTAGAGGATAACAATACTGTGTCGCAATCGACGATTGAGGTTGATGAACCAAAACAAGAGGAGAAACCTAAAGCTAAATCGGTTCGAAAAACCAAAAAATCAACAAAAAAAGAGGAGGAAAAGTCGGTTGAGGTAGAAAAAGAAGAACCACAACTTATAGAGGAAGAGCCAATTGATGAAAAGGATATGATGACAATGCTTCCTCCTTTGGCTAAAGATGAAAATCCTCAAGTTGTAGAAATTGCACCTCAAAAAGAAGAAAATGTAGAATCGGTTGAAAGTGCCGATGCTCAAAAAAATGAAAATGATGTTGCCTCTGAGAATGAAAAAGTTCGTATGGATTTTCGACCAAAAGAAAACTCATCGTTTGGCTCATTTTTCCCACGAAGTGAAGGACGTCGATTTGTGCCACGTAGCCAACGCGAAAAAGAAGAGGCTGCCACAGCTGCAGCAATTGCTGCGGCAAAATCACCAATCGTAATAGGAGAGCCCGGACGTGAACATCAGGAATTTCAATTGTCACAACAACATCAAGGAAAACAAAATAAAAAACAAAAAAATCGCAATAATAAACAACATAATCAACAACCACAGCAATCAGCCGAGCCTCAATATAACTTTGATGGATTTCTAAAAGCTTGTGGCGTGCTTGAGGTGATGCCCGATGGTTATGGATTCCTTCGTTCAAGCGATTATAACTATCTCTCATCACCAGATGATGTATATGTTACACAATCACAAATCAAGAATTTTGCATTAAAAACAGGTGATGTGGTTGAGTGTACGATTCGTCCACCACGTGAGGGGGAGAAGTATTTCCCTATGAGTACGGTTACAAGTGTCAATGGACGCACTCCTGATTTTATTCGTGATAGAGTGGCATTTGAGCATTTGACACCTTTGTTCCCCGATGATAAATTTGACCTCACAAGTGGCAAAACATGCAATCTTTCAACACGTGTGGTTGATATGTTCTCGCCAATTGGGAAAGGTCAACGAGGACTGATTGTGGCTCCTCCCAAGACAGGTAAAACCATTTTGTTGAAAGATATAGCAAATGCTATTGCCGAAAATCACCCTGAAACATATATTATGATTCTTCTCATTGACGAACGTCCCGAGGAGGTTACCGATATGAGTCGCAGTGTAAATGCCGAAGTTATAGCATCGACATTTGATGAACCAGCCGATCGACATGTGAAAATTGCAAGTATCGTGCTTGAAAAAGCAAAACGCATGGTGGAATGTGGGCATGACGTGGTAATTTTGCTTGATTCGATCACTCGTCTTGCTCGTGCTTACAACACTGTATCTCCAGCATCGGGTAAAATTCTTTCGGGTGGTGTTGATGCAAATGCGTTGCAAAAACCTAAACGTTTCTTCGGGGCTGCACGTAATATCGAAAATGGTGGTTCTCTTACTATTATTGCAACTGCATTGACTGAAACAAGCTCGAAAATGGACGAAGTAATTTTCGAAGAGTTTAAGGGAACAGGTAACATGGAATTGCAACTCGACCGTAAATTATCGAATAAACGCATCTTCCCTGCTGTTGATATTATGGCTTCAAGCACACGTCGTGATGATTTATTGATTCACCCCGAAATGCGTAATCGCATGTGGATTCTCCGTCGTTACCTTGCCGACCACAATTCAATTGAAGCAATGGAGTTTATCAAAGAAAGAATGGAACGAACCTCGTCAAACGAAGAACTTCTATTCACTATGGGCGACTAATAATATCTAATAAATATTTCATAGAGACTGAGTTCAAAGGAATGAACTGCAGTCTCTTTTTTTATTTCATTAGGTTTGATAAGTTGACTTATGATAATAAAAAAGGGAAGCCTTGCGACTTCCCCAAGTGATCCAGGCGGAGTAACTATATGTTACGTGTTTAGCCTATAAAGGAGTGAGATTATGCCAGTGATTATTAGGTAGATAGCAAAATTATTAATGAACTCTTGTTTTCCCATTTTTTGTGGTAGGTAATGGAAAAACCTAAAATTGGTAGGTAAGCAAAAATGCTTTTTGGGAACGTTTCAAAAATTGGTTGTTAAAAAAAGTATAACACAAAATTAGCGATAAAATATGGCTTTTCAAAATCGAATTTTTTTTGTGGAAAAAGTAATTTGCTGTACATTTGTGATATGTTAACAAATCTTCGACAAGTTATAACTTATCTGATATTGCTTTTTGCGTTCTCGGCAAATGCTGAAATGCAAGATTCAATATATGGGTCTCCTCAGATTTCTTTTGATTGTAGAGAAATTAGTTTGGGAGAGGTCTCATTGTCAAGTGATTCAATCAAGTCGCATGAATTTGTATTTACAAATATAGGATACTCTGATCTAGTTATAGTTAATGTTGCGACAGGATGTGGGTGTACTAAAGCAACATATTCAAAGGAGGCTATTCCTGCAGGGAAGACAGGAATTGTATATGTAACCTATAATGCTTCTCGTCAACGAAAAGGGCCATTCAGAAAATCGATAACGATATTTTCAAATGACCCAAGACGATATGTAAGAATATTTGTTACGGGAACAGTTGTTGAATAACAATTATTAGTTAGGTATTTTGCGATATTGAGTGGGGGTGATGTTATATAACATTTTGAATGCTCGTGTAAAGTTACTATTCTCTTCGTAGCCACATTTATAAGCAACTTCAGCGATTGAGTAATCTTTGTTTGAGTCGAGCAATTGTTTTGCGCGTAGCATTCTCACTTGCAAAATATATTTGGAAATATTTTCACCTGTAACTGCGTTGATTTTTCGATTTAATTGTCGAGGTGTCATATTTAAACTATCAGCCAAGTCATTAATGTTTACACTTTGCGTCGCCATTTGAGCATGTACCAAATTAATAACATTATTCAAGAATACTTTGTCATTAGTAGAAATTTTTTCGGCTGGGACTGATTCATTGGCTGAATTTCGAGCGAAGTTTTCGTGTAACAATTTACGTCGCTCAAGCAATGAATTAATCGTAACATTAAGTTCCTCGGCATTGAATGGCTTGTATAAATAAGCATCGGCTCCCGATTTTAGACCTTCAATCTTATTTTTATTGGTTGCTTTTGCTGAAATTATAATGATAGGGATATGGCATAAAACATCAGATTCTCTTATTTTATTACACATTTCAATTCCGTTCATTTCGGGCATCATAATATCAGTGATGATGACATCAGGCACTATTTGCAATGCTTTTTCGAAGCCTTCTTTGCCATTTGATGCGTAATATATATTGGCATTATTTATTATGGAACCTATAAACAAAGCCACGTCGTTATTATCTTCAACAATTAATATGCGAGAGAGTGTGTCATCATCGATTTCAGTTGATTCGGCATCTTCGCCATCTTGAATGAATATGTCATTTATCGCAGGAGATTCGTTTAATGATGCAATCGGCTCGGATGATTGAGATATTGGAAGCTTGACAATAAATATTGTTCCTTTATTTTCTTCGCTTTCTACAGAAATAGACCCATTAATCGCTTCTACTAATTGTTTTACGAGTGATAACCCGATGCCCGAACCCATCGAACGAGAATGTGAATTTCCTTGATAGAATGCATCAAAAATATATGGTAAATCTTGAGCTGAAATTCCCTGACCATTATCTTCAACTTTTATGATGAATTGATTGTTTTTTGTCTCAGTACTTATTGTTACGCAACCATTAACTGAAGTGAATTTTATTGCATTGGAAATGAGATTGCCTACAATTTTTGTGATATAATCGGGAATGAAATCCATTTCAACCGACTTCTCTTGAGAGTTAAATAGATATAGAATATTTTTGCGATATGCTAATTCTCGAGCACCATCATATATAGTATGTATGTAGCCTACGATATTACCGCGTTGATATTCATTATATGATGCATTTGATTTTAGTTTTGAAATATCTAAAATTTGATTAATCAACAATAGCAAATTACGACCTTGTCGCGAAATTGTATCACCAACTGATTTCAAGTTTTCGATGTGTTCACTATAGGCAATGCGTTCTCCTAAACCGATTATAATAGTTAGGGGAGTGCGAAATTCGTGTGTAATATTAGTGAAGAATGAACTTCGCATGCTATCAACTTGCTTCATCGCAACTTGTTCGCGCTTTTTTGTTTTTAATAAATACATCAACAAACCAACTCCAGCAACAAGTAGCAATAATATTACAATAAGTGATATTATAATAACATTGCGTAGTTGACGCTCACTATTAAATTTGTTGTTAATTGTGTCGATTTCTTGTTGGCGTCGTTGATATTCATATTTTACGCGCTCATTTTGTACAGATATAAGGTTTTGTTGATTTATAATACTATCGTTATAGGTGTTACTTATTCGATATGCTTCGAATGCTTTTGATGTATCGCCAGTTTTTTCGTAAATGGTAGAATATAAGTTGTAAATAGATGCCAAATGGTCAAGTGAACGACCTGTGGTTGCTTTTTCGTTTGCTTTGTTGAGTAGTTTTAATGCCTTTGAATAATTTTTTTGATCAATGTAAATGTCAACTAACTCAATACAAAAGTTAACCCAATGCCAAGAGTCTATTTCGTTTTCCATTTGATATGCTTTCTCATATTCGGCAATCGCTTCATTAATTTTGCCCTCTTTTTCATAAAGGTTGCCAAAGTGACCATGACAAAGCGAAATTCCTAATTTAGATTTTGCTTCAATATTCAAGTCTAATGATTTGCGATAGTAGGCCCACGCTGAATCAAGCATATCTTTTTCTTCGAAAATTGCCCCAAGATTAGCATAATTAATGGCTTGCCCTAACGCACTATTCAATTCTCGTTCTCCTGCCAATGCTTGACGGAAAACCGAGTCGGCTGTAATGTTATCGCCAATTCTTAAACTGATGTTACCAATCCCATTTAGAGAAACAACTCTATTCTTTTTTGCTTTAAATGATTCTTTGTCGCTAAACTTTTCATAAAGATTGAGCGCTGAAAAATGATATTTTGTAGCATCATCAAGAATGCCCATTCGTCGATGATTGGTGCCAATATTATTAAGAGCTTGTACCATTGTTAAGGTATCACATAGCTCAGTTGCAATGCTTAATTCTTGATCATGGATTTCGATAGCTTGGATGAATTTATTATCTTCTCGATATGCTTGCCCAAGATATTTTAATGTAACCATTTCGCCCACAAGGTTGCCTGCTTGTTGGTACGTTTCTCGTAAATTAATGAGACTATCAATTTGCGATTTATATCGATTGGCAATGCTGTCGGCATTCTCTTTTTCGATTGATATGTCTTCGTTATTTAATGACTTATGGCACGAAAACATTAGAGTAGAAAAACACAATGCTCCAACTAAAAGAGTGATAAAACCTCTGAAATAATTCGACATTTAGTAAAAAATTATATGGTTATAAAATGAATTAGCATTGCATCTTTAAGCAAATGTAGTACAAATTTATGAGATTTTGAAATAAGATTGCACACTTTTTTGCGGCCGAAAATATGGGATTTATCATTGCAATGAACTGAGCGTCAAATCAATATCCTTTCAATGTGGGAGTAAATGATAAATTAAAAAAGTGCAAATGTCCGAAATTGATAAATAAATGGCACATTAGGATAAGACTTGAATTTGACGTTAAGTATAAATTTGTGAAAACGATGAAAATAATAATTAATTAACATAAATCAATACAAAAAGCTTATGAAAAAAGTCTTGTTTTCAATGCTTACATTATTGTCGGCTTTGACAATGTATGCACAGAATTGGACTGCACCTTCGGCGAGTGATTATCCTACATCAACTCCGATTTATGTGCAAGTCAATGCAAATGGGCAGCCTATATCAAGTGTTGAAGTTGCCGCATTTATTGATGGAGAGTGTCGAGCAGTAGCTCATGAACCTACTGTCTATACCGACGCGGGGTACTTATATCCTCTGCGTGTTTGGGGTAATCCCGAAGAAATAGGTGAAACTATTTCGTTCAAGGTATTTGACCATAGCTCGGGAATTCTTTTTGCTTGTACAAAACAAACCGAATTTACTGGCGAAACAGTAACAGAGGTGCCATTTGTGCTAAACCTTGACAAACCAACAGGAGTGTCAATCACAAACCCGATTAGTATTGTCACCAAATTCCCAAACAAGATAGATTTGAATGAACATATCGAATTTACTTATGAAGGAAAAGATTTTAGTGGAGAACCTTATGTTTATGAACCATTAGGAGAGTCAACTATTGAAACTCAGTTGACCTATGAATGGACAACTCCAACAGGTGGCCAATTCATGGCATTTACCATTGATAGCAGCAATATTCTCACAGCGTTGCAGTCGACATTACGTCCCGGTTCATTGGAGAATACCGGCGAAGTTGCTATGTTGTCAATAAATGTACCTGAATATGGCACATTTTGTATAGGCAGCACAGTGGTTATAATTGAAGAAGAAATCACTCCAGTTACTGGCATCTCTTGTTCAATTGAAACTGTAAAAATGAATAAAGGAGAAAGTCTTTATGACAATGAAGAACTTCGCAATGCCATCACAATAGAGCCCGCTGATGCAACAAATCAAAACTACTATTTTGAACCAGCGTCACCAGAAGATGCAGATGCAATCGATAAGGGTATCGCAATGAAAGGCGGAACATATAAAGTAAATATAGTATCGGAATATGATCCTCAAATATACACTACTATAACTGTAGAGGTTTATGCTCCAGTTACTTATTTGCGAGTTTCACCACAAACATTCCATGCTACCATTGAGGACAATATCTTGGATATGATATCTCCTTGTGTGGTAGTTGGCCCAGAAGATGCAACCGACAAATCATTCAGCCTTGAAATTCCGGCAGAAGCATCAGATGCTATTGTTGATAATGTCGCATATATGGCAGGTAAATACACTATTTCAGTTGTTGCAACAGAAAACCCCGAAGTTAGATGCGATGTAACTGTTGTTATTACTGAAATTATTGCACCTGAAGAGATTTATGTGGAACTAAACACAAATGCATACGATGTACTTCGTTCACAAATTGAAGTTAGACCAGAAAACGAAGAAGGAGAAAGCTATACAATTGAACCTGCTGATGAAGAAACAGCAAATGCAATTGTTGACGAATATGCGATTAAAAATGGGACATATACATTAATAATAACATCGGTATTAAATCCAAAAGTTTCGGTTGAAGTAAAGGTTATTGTAACAACACCAGTAAATATCACCTTCCCTAACTCCCTCACTATATCAAAATTCAAAGACACAGAATTTGAGTTAACAATGACTGGCGATAATTTTGATCCAGCTCTTGTTAGTCTTGAGTTCATTAGCCACATGGAACCAATAGGATTTGGAGTTCCTACCTATTCATCAGCCGATAATGGAGAAGGATTGATTTGGAATATTCGTGCAACAGCATCAGGGTCAGCCGAATTGCGAGTGCTTTACAACGGCGAATATATGCCACGCAATGGCGAAGAAGTTTGTTACATCGAGATCCCAGTTGAAATCACTTTCAATAATAATGGTTGGGATTGGATTTATGCACCATCTACTATCAGTTTGTTAAACAATGAAGGTGGTTATCTTGAACAATTGAATGTTGATGACGACAATAAGGTAATAGAAGTGCGCTCTCAAACAAGTCTATTATACAACGACCCCGTTTATGGATTCTTTGGAGATATTACCGAACTCATGCCAAGCGAAGGTATGTATAAGATAAAAGCTACTTATGAAGATGCATCAGATTGTATATTAGTATCACCAAAACCATATTGGGAACGCTATCAAAGCAAAATGTTACAACCTGGTTATACTTGGATTGGATACACCAATGAATGGGATATGACTATTGATGAACTAAATACTGTAATGAATACTCCAAACGAAGGGGACCAAATAATTGGCAAAACAAATTTTGCTGAATATAGCGAAGGTGCTTGGGTTGGTGCTGACTTTGTGCTTGAAGCAGGTAAAGGATACCTTTACTATAATAGCTCTGATGCCGAAAATGTAATCTCATTTGATTATATGCCAGATTTTAGCAGTCAAACATATAATTTTTACGGGTTAAAGTCTTTAATGTCAAAGAATGAGTCTTTGATAGACAACTCTTCAGTATGGGAATATGACGCATTTCAATATGCCGACAATATGGCAATTGTAGCAGAAATAGCAGAACTTGATTGCCCTCAAAATTATACAATAGGAGCATTTGTTGGAGATGAATGTCGTGGTATGGGTAAAGTTGTAAAAGACGGAAAGATGATGATTAATGTTGCTGGTAAGGCTGGTGAAGTAGTTTCATTCCGTCTCCATGATGAAACAACAGGGGAATATATTGACCTTGATACAAAAGTGAGATATTCACAAAAACTTGGCTCATTAAAAGCTCCAACAACTTTATTTGGAAATACTATCACTGGCATTTCTGAAATTGCTACTGATGATAATAGTGAAGAAACTTATTATGATTTGAATGGTCGCAAAGTTGAAGGCAATATCATATCAGGCGCATATATTGTTAAGACAATCAAGAATGGACAAGTTATAGTAAAGAAAGTAATTAAGAAATAGCATTATTATTTGGATATGTGTTGTGTGTAGATTTTGCACACAACACATATTTATAAATTAAAGACAAGGGTGTTCGTAAAACCGAATAATTAATATACGATGATCCACTGCTCCGTAAAAAAAATATATATAACTATTTTTTTAGTTTTGTTATCAAATACAATGTTTGCTCAAAACATTGCAGAGATAGCAAAAAGCGATCCATTGATTATATCTGGAGCAGTAGGAACACAAAATACATATCGATACTCTTCGGAAGGTTATGGATATGGTTCACCTTTTAGTAACGTGGTATATGCCAATTTGAATTTTTGCATATATGGATTCAATATGCCATTTTCTTTGCATTATAGCAATGATAATTTGAATTTCAACTATCCACAACTATCATTTAATTTATCTCCTACATATAAAAATTGGACAGGCTATTTGGGACAATCAACCATGGCTATGAGTAGCTACGTAATGAATATGTCTTTTAATGGTGTAGGGGTAGAATACTCAAGTAACAAGCTTCGTGCAGGACTCTTTTATGGGCGTTTACGCAACGCTATTAATCCCGATCCAACCGACCCCTTTGCACGAACTCCTCAATACAAACGAATGGGGTGGGGATTTAAAGTTGGTTATGGATCAGGTAAAAATTACATTGACCTTTATATGCTCAATGCCTACGATCGCGAAAATTCGATAGATGAACTATGGCGTCAACAAGTTACTCCTAAAGAGAATATTGTAGTGGGGGTAAAAGGATGTGTAACACCATTCAAGTGGTTGTCATTTACAGCCAATGCAGCGGGCTCGGTATTCAATACTGACCTACGTGCTCCTGATGCTCCCGTTAAAACAGATTTTGATAAAGTTTTTGATGTCAAGTATAGTTCGCTTATGCGTTTTGCCGGAGATGTTAATGCTAATATTAATGTTAAAGGGGTAAATGCTTCAATCAGTTATCGTATGGTACAGCCCGATTATACATCTCTTGGGACTTATTATATGTCAAATAACTATCAAAGTTTAGGCATTACCCTTGGGACTTCTCTATTTAATAAGGTATCTCTTTCAGGAACTTTTTCAGGACAGGCAGATAATCTATCCAAAGAACAGCTTTATACTACATGCGGTTTTGTCTATGGTGCAAATGCAAGTACCCGTATAGGCAAAAATTTCAGCATTATGGCTGGGTATAATGGTTATATGCAAACTCAAAGAGACGGGACTTGTGTAGTAAATGATACAACGCGAGTACATCGTATTATGTCAAGTTATAGTTTGACCCCTTCTTTTTTCTGTGAGTCAGAACATTTAGGTCACAACATTAGTGTTTCGGCAAACCTTACAGAGAATAAAGATCTTAATAAGTTCGCCTCAGGAGAAAGCGATGTAAAAACTACGGCTCTTGGCCTTTCTTATAATATTGATGTAAAACCAATTGATACTGATTTTACACTTACTTATAGTCATCAACAGTCTGACGGGTTTAATAGTAAGTATATCAGTGATATAGCAACATTGGGAACGAGTCGTTCTTTCTTGAAAGAGAAGAATTTGAATTTATCTGCATCAGTTTCATTGTGTTATAACGAGGTTGAACGACAATCGAAAAGTCTCTCCCTTGGAGCCGATATCGCGGCCAGCTATAATCTCAATAAGGTACATTTATTTTCAGCTAATGCTGCATTTAATAAATACGGAGATGTGAATCTTACCAAAACCCGTAGCGGTCTTGACTGTACAGATATCTCTGTTAGTCTCAATTATACTTATACATTTACATTGCTTGCAATTAAAAGCAAGGCTAAAAAAGAAGAATAATGCATTCTGGTATGAAAGGATATAGGATAATCGCCATTATTACAACCTGGTTGGTCGGTTGGCTCTGTGCTTTTGCTCAGGAGGTAATTGTAACAGTGACTCCAGTACAACAAGTGCTTCCTCCACAAGTATTGTTGTATTTGTCTGACCCTGGTAAATATTTTACCATTACGTTGACTAATACTACACCAGATGTGCAACAGGTGTATTTAGGACTACAGTTGGAACAGATAAATCCTGCATCAGATTTGGCAATTGCTACACCAGCTAATCGTCAACCCAAAGCTCCTTTTGTTATTCAAGGGAATTCGGTTTATACGCTTAACTCGGTGGATATGAAAAATATGTTTAATCATATTCCAGCAAGTGAAATTCAATGCCCAGCTAATCTTTTTGATGACTACCAAAGTGGTGCATTCGGGTTACTACCAGAAGGAACGTATCGAACTAAAATAACTGCTTATCGTTGGAATAATCCACCGTTGGCGTCACCTGTAGTGGTGAGCAATCCCGAAGGTGGAACGTGTACTTTTCAGATATGCTATAAGGCACAAGCTCCACAATTCTTGATGCCTATAATAAATGTAATGAGTGATGAAACGGTGGCTCAACTTGACCCACTTAATGCTCAATTTACATGGACAATGCCAATTGTTGCATGTGGATCTTCGGCAAGCTATACCTATGATATTAAAATCGTAGAGATGTTCCCTGGCCAACAACCCGATGTAGCGATGGATCGCAACCCTGTGGTTTATCAGGTAAAAGATCTTTTGGCAAACATGTGTGTCATACCTACTCAAGTTGTTACGGGTAATTTTTATGCCGATAGAACTTATTTGGCACAAGTAACAGCATTGCCAAAAGCAAATGGAACACTCTCATATGTAATGATAGAAAATAATGGTAAGAGTACATATTTGCCATTTAAGTTCAAGACCGACATCGGGAATAAAGAACCAGAACCTGAAAAGCCAGAAGATAAAGACGAGGAAGAGGAAGACGATGATGATGGGGGAGATTTTATTACCTTATGGGGCAAGGAATCTGTGCAAGATAGCCTCGACATGAGTGCCTTGTATAATTTTAAGAATCCGACCATAACAACTCCTACATTTGACGAAATCGCTGCTCGTAAGAAATTCCTTCGTAGTGATATGGCTATTGCATGGCGTGAGGTATGGTATTTAGGAGGTCAAGCTTCAGAAGCTGATACGCTAAAATTTGATTATGAAGTCCAATTGTTTAATGGAAAAAATACGATTGATAAACTTGCTGCACTTGAATCGGAACCCATTTATACAAATTTGGTAAAAGGAACCGAAGCATTGATTGATACAATACGTTGGGAACAAATTAAGGAAAAAGTCAATGAAAAGGATTATCTAGTGCTTCGAGTCAAACCAATTTGCACTAACTTTGATTCTGTCGTTTTTCATCACGATTCTCTTAATGTAGTTGACTTTGCACTGGTAGATGCACTTACAAAAAAATACTTCCAATGCTCAAATATGGTGGAGATTGATAACGAAACTCCCACTACTGCAAAAGCCGATGATCTTAAAGGAAAAACTATATCTATTGGTGAATACCTACTGACAATAGATGAAATAAAGGCTGGGAAGAAAGCTGATACTTGGGAAGGGAAAGGTAGAGTAGAGTGGAATCCACTTGGTACAAAGGTAATGGTTTGTGTCAAGTTTGAGGACTTGAAAATTAATACAGACTTGGTGGTCTTTGGCGGTACAGCCCAGTCATATTCGAATGATCCCAAAAGCAATAACGATATTGTAGAAGGGTTATTTAGTGACTGGGGTATAGATAACCTTATCTCTGACACGGGTATTCCGTATGCAAATGAATTGCAATCGGCTGCCACCGAAGGTGTGAAGAGTATCGCAGAAAAGATTGATTTAAGCAAGTATTACGAATATGTTGTTTTAGGTCAAAATGTGTGGAATGCTATAGGTCGTCAGGATATTGAGGAATTGTATATGCCGATTGCTTTACCTGAGTCAATGACAAGTAACAGCCCGGTAAATGTACAGATCACGACAATGAAATTTGCGGCAACTCACGCCACAATGGACATTATCGGAGAATTTGTACTACCAGACTGTGATGTCTTGGCCGACCAAATATTGGTGTTCGGTGCACCACGCATTTGTATTTCTCCGGAACGCATTTTACCTGAATCTGGAACCTTGGCTTTGTTGTCGGATTTGACACTAACTGACCCGGATTCAGATTATGAATGTATCTTCAAAGCCCCCAAAGATGTAATCAACCCAACAGATGGATGTTATGTTTCTTGGCATGCCGATGCATTTGAATTTTTGGGAATTGATGTTGACATGAAGATACCTGGTTTGAAGAAAGATATTGATGGTGTCGCTCAAAATGAGAACCCTGTGTTTAATATCAAGACAAGCATCAGTGATTGGGACGACTGGATGGTGGACAATGTCTCTTTGGACCCATTCCAAGCAGAGGATCTTCCAGGGTGGACATTTGTTGCTCAAAACATTGTGTATGACCATTCAATGTTTCGCAATTCAGCCCACATGGGTAAGTTCCCTGACAAGTATGACAAATCAAGAACATTAATTGCTGGACAAGTAAACACTTGGCAAGGACTTTACATTAAAGAAATTAGTGTAAAGATGCCCAAATCGTTGGAATTTGGCACTTCGAACGATAAACGGTTAGCGATAGCTGCTAAAAATATGTTCTTTGACGATTCGGGAGCAACCATTGAAATTGGTGCCGAAAACATACTTTCAGCTAAGACTGGAAAAGCTGGAGGTTGGGCATTCTCTCTTGATAAAGTACAAGCAAGTTTTATTCAAAACAACTTTAATGATTGTGGATTCAGTGGCAAGTTTGATGTCCCATTGCTTGACGGCAAATTAGGCTATACTTGTCAAATATTGAAGGTAAACGATCAGAAGAATAGCGTGGCAGGTAATTATGCCTATGTGTTTAAAGTGCAACAGATAAAAGACCTAAAACTTGATTTCTTTTTAGCAACAGCTGAGTTTGACGAAAAATTGAGTTATATGCTAGTCGAAGCCGTTCCTGAAAAAACCGAATTAAAAACTCGTGTAGAACTACTTTTGACAGGCGACCTCAGTATCGGTGGCGATGCAATGAAGAACAAGATGAGTAGTTTGCCTCTTGAATTTGACATACCAGATGTTCATTTCTCAAAGATGCGTCTTGCCAACTGTCCAGTGTGGGAATCGCAGTTTAAGGACATAAAGGATTTGCAAACTGCAAAAGATACGAAAAAAACGCTGGTTACACTTTACAAAGGCAAGGAATTTAACATCAACGACCAATTCTATTTCAGCACCGGTCAATGGTCATTGGCTTCAATGGCAAAGAAATTAGGTCCATTTGAATTCTCTATCGAAAGATATGATTTTGACTACAAAAACGAATTGTTGAGCATGTCAATCGAAGGAGGAGTAAAACTAATCGACGGACTAGACCTCAGTGCCACAGCCGGCGTTACAATCAACGCTCGTTTGAGTGGTGTTACAGCCGTAGCCAAGGACTTTGATTTCTCAAAAATCGCCTTTAAGTATGAGAATACAAAGTTTGATAAGGCATCTTTCAGCAGTTCTTTTGCCGGAATGAAATTAGGAGGCGAATTGACTGCAAATGATGATAATAAGTATGGTAAAGGTTATAAAGGAACTCTCACATTTACAATGCCGGGCGATCTCTTTACCGCTAATGCTACCGGAGGCTATTATAAACTTGACGATTATCGTTGGGGATATTTCCTTGCGTCGGTAGGTAGTGCTACAGGTATTCAAATTCCGCCTATTGCAATTACTGATATTTCGGCCGGTTTCTATTTCAATTGTATTCGTAAGTCGGCGACAGAGGTTGAACCTCAAAAGGGCATTATTGGAGTGGTTGCAGGAATGGGCATCGCTTCATCGGCTGGCAAAGATGTGTTGGATGGTGACTTTGAAATGACCGTTGTCTATGACAAAGCCAAGAGTCGTTTGACCACTTTCATGTTGACCGGAAACTTGAAAGCAGTGTCAGGAATGGTTAATTCCAATGCTACCATCGTATATCAAGAAGATGATATCGACAAATATTTTGCTCTAAATATTACAGCCGATGCTAAGGCTGATGGCATAGGTGGAATAAGTGAAAAAGTGACTGCTATGTCAAACTCATTAGCCGAGATGCAAAAGACTCTTAATAAGAACATGAAAGAGGTGGTCAATAATGCGAGTGGAGGACTAATGGATGCATTTGACGACCAATCTAAATCAAAAGCTGATAAAAACACCGAAGCTAAAACACCCGAGAAACCAAAAGTGGGTGAAGCCACTATGTCACTTGATTTCCGTATCACCATGAAGGAGAAAGGAAAGAAACTGAATAATGTGAAATGGCATTTATATTTGGGACAACCCGATGAAGACTTGCGTTGTAAATTTGTATTGGTTGACTTTAAGTCAAAGATTGTCAGCGTAAACATTGGAGCCAATGCCTATCTATGTATAGGTAATGAATTGCCAAACGATGGACAATTGCCTCCGATACCTACCAAGATTCGCAATTTCCTTGATGGCTCAACCAAAGGTAGTGGAGTGGAAAGTGCCGACATCACCAAGGCAAACAATGCTCGCACAGATGCATTGAAAGATTTCCAAGCACAAACCTATGGAGGTGTGATGATGGGTGCTTCGGCTTGGGGTTACATTGATGTGGATCTTGGCTTGTTCTATGGTAGCCTTGGAGCTTTGGCTGGATTTGATGTCAGCCTTCGCAAAATAGGAAATACACCATGTATGAATATTCCTCGCACACCGGGTTACAATGGTTGGTATGCAGAAGGTCAGATGTATGCCTACTTATATGCGAAGTTTGGTATCCATGTTGACCTTGGATTCTGGGAAGAAAGATTCCCAATCATAGACGCTGGAATAGGTGGTGTGCTTAGAATGGGACTACCAAATCCTACCTACGTTACAGGTGAAGCAAGAGTGAAATTGAATTTGTTGTGTGGTCTTATCAATATTAATCGCAAGTTTGAATTTGAATGTGGCGACCGTTGCGACATTTTCTATGGTAATGCACTTGACAATTTCAAACTGTTTGGTGACTGCTCAATCGGTGACACTATTCAAGCCAAAGGTTGGAATCAAGAAAATGCAATCAATCCCAATTTCTACATTCCACCTTATATTAATACTGAGGCACCTATTAAGGAGCATTTCCGTGTGCTTGACGAAACAGAACTTAATCGATTGGCAGCAGAATTTGGTGGCAGTAAGGAAAAACTTAAAGCTCAAGCAAGTCGTACATTTGTATTTGATATGAACAGTCTAGTGCTACTTTACGAGTATTCATTATCAACTCAAAACTTAAACAAATATGACAGATGTATCGGATTTGAATTCAAGGGTTCGTCTCGTTTCCAACATCAGATAAATATGATGAAACTTAACCCAGGAAAGTATTATCGTATGCGCATCGTGGGTTGGGCAAAAGAAATTGAAAACGGCAAAGAGGTAGATCCTCTTAAATGGAACGAAAGCAAGAAAAAATATGAAAATGTGAAATGGCAACAAACAAAGGATTATTTCTTCTGTACAGATGAAGCAGAAAGCTTAGAGGATTGTCCTGAGGATATTCAAAAGTATGTGGCGATTGCTTATCCGTCAAACTATAATCAGTTAAAGACAAATGCCTATACTAATGCTTATATGGCAGATATTAAGTCTCCGAATATTGCATTCTTCTCTGATATTTCCAGCCAAGCATTCCAAAAGGGTAAATTGCGTTGGAAATTGCAAGAGCATTTGAGTAATGGTAGTTTGAAGTTGGTAGAAGAAAAAGATGCTTATTGGGTTGTGACAGATAGCACTTGTAACTTGACAGTAAAAGGTGGTCAATTTGACTCAAAAATATATGAGCAAACTGACTATCGTTTGCAACTCAACTACGAAATATCAAAAACGGAAGTTCGTACTACTACGGAGTGGAATGATGTGTTAGGAAGGTATGTGAAGAAGAGTACTAATGTTATTGTTACCGAATCAACCAATATCGCAGATTGGTGGGTTACTGCACAAGATGGATATTATCACAAAGGTTATAATGGTGGTCGTCAGGTGAATTATGAAAAGCCATTTGTGGGCATACGCTTGAATAGTGTAACGACTAAGACCAGTGCTCCGAATGTTAATGCCCGAGGACTCTCTTTCTATAAGAAATATATGGCAGCCGATGGCGTGAATCCATTGCGTTATCAAGACCCATACACCTATATTACATATATGAGTAACTATGGACTTGTAGGTGGGTGGACGTTATCAAATAAACGATTGGCGGTAAATGCGACTACGGCTCAATCTCTAATTTACCATGACCGTGGTGGTGTTTATGAAGGAGCTTACAAAAGTTCTTATGGCAGTTTGTCAGATTATAACAAGGTGAAGTCTTTGTCAATTTATGATGGTAGCCAGTGGAAGAATGATTGCCAATATCCTCTTCCTGTGATGACCGATGCTAAATACAATTATGCTATCGGTGGTCGCGAGCGTGCATATACATTGTTGACAAGTGGTAAAGACGATAAATATCGCGCTACATATTTGATACAAGACCTGTATGCTGTATATAGTGCAGTTGACCGATTTGATTCAAATCTCCGTTGGGAATTACAATATATGATGGGATTTAGTAGAGGCGATTATAGTACTAGTGCTGCAAATACAATTGAGAATCTGATGGAAACTAACACAGGTGTATATCTTACTTCGAAATCTACTCTAAATCCCGATGTCCGTATAGAGATGCCATATTATCAGTTGGGTATTCTATGGGGTTCGCAATTCAATAACAAGGGGGATCGCAAGCAAGCCACTATGTGGTCAAGTTATGACGATTTGCCTAAAGACTATTCTCGCCCACAAGAGGAACGCAGTGAGGATATCTTGTTGGGACTTGTTGGAAACTACCCAACTCGTCTTGTGGATATAGAATACAACCAAGTTATCACCGGAACAAACAGCCAAGGCAACTATGTCTATGGCACTCGTGGTGGTTATCTTGACTTTATTCCCAAATGGGATAACATTACACAAATAAAGGTTACTTACTATCGAGTGAATGCTTACAACTTTAAGAAAGCAGAATATACCGTTTCTGACCGTGCGTATTTGAATATGGGACCATGTAATTCAAGGTACACCTATACTATCAAGAACCCGTCGGATGTATTGACAAACAAGACGAATATGAACAGTTATTTGTATAAAAATTATTAGAATTCCAACATACGATATATGAAAAAGAGCAGAATAATAATACTTCTATTTATTGCCGGCATCTTGGGTGCTTCGGCTGCATCGCATGGGTTGACATTCCATGATAGCGACCAAGCAATGACTACCGAGCCTATAGACCCTGAGGATATTGCTGTGGAAGAAGACACTGTATATGTGTGGCACCCTGACAGTACTCGTGAATATCTGCCAGGAGAGGTGCGTGACACAGCCCAATTTAATAAAATAAATACTGAACGACGCAATTACGAAAGTGTGATACATCTGCTTGCACGCACTTATGGCGATAGTATTGTCCTTAGATGGGCTCCTGATGACTATGTGAGTTGGCAATATCTTAATGCTGTAGGTGTGAATATCTATCGTATGCCTATTTTAAACGCAAAAAATACCGATACTGAATTCCGTATCGATACTCTTGCATATCAATTAAAACCAGCCTCATTAGAACAGTGGAAAGCCCAATATCCAGAAAGCGACTCAGTGGCAATGATAGCCATGGGTTCGCTTTATAGTGCCGGTGGTTTTACCCAAGACCAATCTCGTCATCGCACTGGAGAGATTGGAGCTTTGCTCGATGTGTATGATGACCAACAACTCCGTTTTGGTATGGCTGTATTGGCAAGTGAGTGGCGCAGAGATGTAGCAGAGAATTTAGCTATGCGCTTCGTTGACAAGAAGGTTAAGAAAGGGGAAAAGTATCGCTACATTGTGCGCCCTGCCGAATTTGATTCTACAAATAATTTGCAGTTCCGTGTGGGATTTATTGAAGAGATTGAAAATAAAAATTATGTTCCCGAACCCTACGAAGCAGTTATGGGTGACTCGGTTGTTGGTATCAATCAATTGCGCATCTGGTGGGAACAAACTGATAGATTCTCATCGTTTGATATACATCGTCGTGCAATGGGGGAACATGAATGGACAAAGGTGAATGATAATCCATATATCATGATGCGAGATATACATGATATAGAATTGGATAACTTTATCAATGACAATGTACGCCCCGGCACTTATGAATATCGCATATCAGGATATGACACTTATGGCGACTTGATAGCAGCCAAGAACTACCATGTTGCATCAATGCCCGACTTGGAAGCACCTCGCCCACCAAAGTTGAAATCAATCGTTATCCATCGTAGAAATCCCGACGATTTATCCAAAGATGTATATGCCGATTTTCACTTTTCTAAAGATACAATTGAAAGTGATTTTATTGGATATAAGATTCTTTACTATCAACGTTCGCGTGATGATCGTAAAGCAGAATGGGTAGAGTTAACTCCCGATTTAATACCTGCAAATGATACCGTATGGACTGTTGATGTATCCAAAATTAGTACTAGTCAAGTTACGGTTGCGGCTTACGACTCTGCTCAAAATGTAAGCTACTCAATGACACACGTTATGCGTGTAACCGACTTGAACGCTCCCGATGCTCCTACAAACTTCCGTTACGAGATATTGGATAATCAAGCCGGAACAGTCAAATTGTCGTGGACAGCACCATCTTTTGATATCGATTATTACGAATTGGCTTTTGCCAATGATACCACTCACAAATTTATGTTGCGTTCAATGACGAGTGGCACTTTATTGCGTGACACAACCTATGTGGACACATTGGCAGTAGATGTCAACCAAAAATACATATACTATAAAGTGCGTGCTATAGACTATGCTTCAAACGAAGGTGTTTATACTGCTCCGCTACAAGTTATACGACCAAGTATGATTAAACCAGCAGTACCTCATATTGACTCAGTGTGGGTTGATCAAGTAAAAGGTGTTAGAATGCGATGGGCATGTAGTAATGAACAACAAATTTCGCACCATGTATTGATGCGTCGTCTTGCAAATGCAAAAGAATGGACTACTGTTGCCATCTATGATGGAGATTCATTACGTAATGCAGGGAATATGGTGGATATAATAGACGTGCCAGAATATGTGCGTCGCAATAGATATGAATATGCTATGGAGTCATTTACTTATGCAGGTATTTCAAGCGGATTGAGCCTTGTGTATTCTACTCGTTTTGAGGGTGAACGAGTTTTTGAATGGCCCATAAAACTGATTGGACACTATGATGAGCGAAATAAGACGGTCAAAATTGTTTGGGAAACCAATAAGAATTTACCATATAAAGGTGAATGGTATTATTGTGTCTATCGCAAAGGTCCAAACGATAAAAAACATAAATTTTTAATGTCGGTAAATTCCGACGCACTAATGTTTCAAGATAATCTACTTTCAGCTGGTGAGTCGGCAGAGTATTTTGTGAGAATTAGGTATAAAGATGGACGAGCAACTACCGATTCAAATATTGTTGTGGTAACAGCTCCGAAAGCAAAGGATAAAAAATAAAAAATGCAAGGGATAACACCGAATCTTGAAATAGATAATAGATAGTTATGATGAAAAAACCGATATACATATCAACATTCTTATGTGTCATAATCTTGGTGCCACTCTTTACCTCGTGTGGACTCCTTGATATGGAATTTGATGAGAATGTACAAATGGCTTATGATATGAAATTAGACCATGATACGGTCTATATTATAGAGGGGGATTCTATTGTCTTGCACCCAGTGTTTACTCCCGATTCTGTAATCAATCGTGAAGTGTTTTTCCGCTCGGCTAACGACGAAATTGCATATATACATAACGACACAATTATAGCTGTTAGCGAAGGAGAAACAGTTATTAGTGCCACATCTGTAATGAATGAAAAAATGGCTTTTTGCCAGGTCTTTGTGTTACCTCCTTGGGAAATAGATATATATAAATATTCAAATGATATGGTGGCTTATCTTTCGGCAACCATCGATGGAGTTCCAATTGATTTTGAAAAACAAATGATTGTTGCCTTTGTGGGTCCACAACTTCGTGGTATAGGACAACCTATAAAATTGAAAGACACAACTATAGTGCAAATGCGAATTTATGGATACTCTTATTGGGGGAATGAAGAACCTATACGCCCTGAACTGGTGCGTTTTGCCTATTATGACAAAGAGAAATTGATGCTGAAAAATTTACCGTTATATATCACATTTGATGGAGAAACTCACGGAAGTCCTTCGGCGCCAATAGAGTTGACAACTCACTAATGAAAATCAATAAATAACCTAAGTTGAAAACAAAATAAACAACCCAGATATGAAGAAGATAATCCAACCTACGCTTTACATCTTATTAATGATGATGACTTCTTGCATATTGAGTATGGAAGAATTTATTGTCCCAGAAGATCAAAAAGGGAAGGATGAACCATGTACTGAGGTAAGCCCTTATGGTGAAGTTACTTATCAATACCATGATAATGTGACCTCGCTCAATGGAGATCCTCAAGGTTACATTGCCATGATGAATGACTCTGTTATATGGTTTATGGATAATATGCCTGAAAAGTGGATTCCTAAAGAAGGTAATTATATGGCAGCCAATTGTTCGCAGACTATTCCTCTCGGTCTTTGTGCAAAAGTGCGCTCCGTTTTTCGCGAAGGAGGAATGATACGTGTTGAGCATGAACCTGCCAATCAAGAGGAAGTATTCAAATCGTTGGAGATACGACTCGATTTTGAATATATCATGCCTGGAGTAAGTGATTTTGAACCTGACAGCATTGAAATTGACTCACGCAGTACTCGTCCCACTATAAGTCGACCTGGATATTGGAAGAACGACTCTGTATTTGTTGATATGTCGTTGTATGAACCTAATTCTCGATCTGATGGAGCGCATAGTGATGTCACTGAATTTAAATTCAGTAAGGCTTTTGATATCCCATATGCAAATCAACAAATATGTGTTGATCTTTCTTACAAATCAACCGAGGTTGTAAATGTTCATCAATACAAAGATCTTTCGAGAGATTATCAAGAAGAGTGGAATGACACTTATACCGAGCGCGATATTAATATACTCGTCGGTTATGGCAACAATCCCGAAGGTGCTCAAAAAAGTTTGGCGAGTTTTCCAAAGGACGTGGACGATATAAGAGGGTATAAAAAAGCTATAGAACAAATAAAAGATATAAGAAAAAAAAATGAATCGGTAAAAGCAATCAATCCGGTGGTTAGTATCCCATCTTTCCCTTTTGGTGTAATGTTCCGTTTTGATGTCTCTGTTGGATATTCTATAATGGGATATGGCCAAGCAGAGATCAAATACCGTTCTGAAACCCATCGAACCGGATATATTGTTGAAAATGGGAATAAAAGGGAAATCGATAAAATTGTAAAAATACCAGGAAAGGAACCATATGACAAGATTACCAATGTCAATTTCGGTGGCTCTATTGATTTTTGGCTTCGTGGTAGGATTGGTGTAGGAGTCATTGTGGGGAATTCTGGCTTAGGAGTTGGTGGAGTATTAGGGATAGAAGGGAAAGTAGGATTCAAGGCTTCTTTGGAAACAGAATTTCTTACAGATTATCTATTAGTAGATCGCCAAAACTTTAATGCCGGTCTTTATGCATCATTTAGTGGTTTTGGTGAAGGTGTAGTAAAGGTAGGACCTTGGACAGGTAGCTTGGGAGATTTCAATTTCAATACGGTTGAAGTTTCTACTATGTCTAATTTAAAAGCAGAAGTAAATACTAAAAAAACTAAATCGGCATTGGAAACACAGGAAAAAGAGTATCCGATGGAAGATGAGAACGGAAATCCATATGTCAATCCATGGACAGGAGAAATTGAATATGAAACTCGAAGCGAATTGGCTATAAATACCTCATTGAATTTTAGCAAACTTGAAACATTCTTTATCTTCCCCAAGATTGAAAAACTAAACCAACGAGCTGCATTACGCATCTATGAGGGTACGATATTGAACGGTAGTGGTAAGTGCATACAAGTGGAGAACATGGACGAGGTGTTGCAAGCCGATAAATCATATAACTTTACCGTTAACCTTAAAGATGCCGGCTTGAGTGAGAAAGTAGGTGTTTATGAAGTTGTTCCGTGCATCTATGACAAAGCAACAAAATTAGTTACTGAATATCGCAACAATTCTATAATTGTTACTCCTGGAACGCCAAACATCTCGCAACCTAAATGTTATCAATGGTATGCACGTGAACTCTCTGAAGACCTTTGGAATTATCTTCTTGATGAATATGGAGAGGGATTTTTTGAAGGGAAAAAACGCGAAGATTTCACCGAATATGCATTTTCTACAATAGTAGAACTTAGAAATGTGACCGGTGTTAAAGAATGGGGTATAAAATACAAGTTATGGCACCCCGATGCGGGAGTTGTGCTTGAACGTGAATGTCCAGTAACTTTCAGCGGACTATGCCGTGCTGGAAAATATTCTATTGTCACCTCTTTCATATCAGAAATCAGACCGAAAAAACCTGATTCGGGAATAGATGCAATCAACGTTACCGCAAAGCCATATTGTAAATATGAAGATAAGAAAAAATATTTTACAGAAGGCGGTTACATCAATTTATATTATCCCTATATGACAAAGAGTGGAGATGCAGTTACTGTTGGGACATCCACCACTATAGATTTTTATTAAGGAGCGATTAACTCGATCTTGAATATTGAAATCTCTTAAAACAAATTATAACTTTAAATTTTTAGATATGAAACGCAAATCATTTTTATTGGTAGTGTATCTTATAGGAGCACTTCTTTTGCCTATCCCCACAAATGCGCAACTTAGTAAATTGAAAGGCTTAGGCAACAAAGTGAAAGAGAAAGTAACGGAAAAAGTCAACAAATCGGGATCTGATATTGTTGGAAGTGTTTCTGAAACTACGGTTGCGGTTGTGCGAGGTCAAGCACCTTGGCCAATGAGTGACAATCCTACTTATAACGGCAAAGATCTTAGAACTTTCTTGTATAACATCGTTGACGAAAGTGATGAATATCTTACATCGTTGCGCAACGAGATGTATTCTCGCTACAAAGAGAATGCAAAAATAATTAAGGCAATGGGAGAAGGAAGTTATGAGGCACAAAACGAAAACCAAAACCTCATACGCTTGTATTACGAAATTCAAACGATAGTACAAATTAATGTGGGTAATGTACACATTAATAATGGGGCAATTAATGCCAACGATCCACATCTGCTTATTACAAATCGTAACGGTGGCGGTATAGGATATTGGGCTATGAATAAGAATGGAAATTTTAGATTCTGCACAACCAGTGGTGATGGAGCATTCCTTGATGATGAAGATTTAGCTATAGCAAAAGAAGCGGCATTGCGTATGCGTAAAATGCAAATTTTAACTTATGCATTACATGTTATGCTTGAAGAAGCAGGTGAACAATGCGACCCTTACTTGCGTGCATTATATAACTATAGTGGAATATATGCTAATGGGGTAGAAAAGGCTTGCGAGGCTAATACTCCTGAAAATATTGAGAGAAAACCACGTCCAAAAGCAGGTGCGATGCATTCTTCAATGAAGGCTCAAGCTCTTGCAGTAGCTAAAGCCAATGACAGCGATGTTATTGATGTTATTATTACAAGCGGTAGTTGGGATGTAAAGATGAGGGGATTTGTTCCTGTTAATCGCAATATTTATGGTTACTATATTGTAAAAGATAAACATGGATTAATGTGCCTACCACGCATGTGGACCGAGGATTACAATAATGGTACTTATGGGAAATTGCGTGCCGGAGGAACTGGAACAGAAAGTCCATTCTATATTAAATAAATAATATGGGTGACATTTTCTTAGAATATTCTCCTTAGTAACTAAAATTAAGGTTACACTCAAATTTGTATAAATCCTCAATTTGGATTAAACGGAAATTAAATAACTAACATAAAACTATATTCTTATGAAAACTTTTTCTAAAATGAAATTGTCAGCAAAAGCACTTATGGTGTTGTTGTGTGTGTTGACATTTGTTCAACTAAATGCTGCTGTCGTTGAAATTGACGGAGTAAATTATTCAAACGAAGGTAATGGCTTAGCCGATGGCGAAGCAATTATTTCTGGCATAAACCATGGCACCATTCCTGCCGAAGTGGTTATTCCCGAAAAAGTAACTATTAACGAGGTAGAATATACAGTTGCTCGCATTCATCGGGAAGCTTTCGCTTACAACTCTACAATAACATCAGTAACACTTCCTGCCGGATTGAAATACATTGATAATTATGCTTTCTCTCAATGCTCAAGCTTGGCTGAGATTAAGGGATTCCCTGAAAAACTTGATTATGTTGGGCATGCCACTTTCAATAACACAAAATGGTTGAGCGACCTAAAAGATACCGCTTCCCAAGGTCTCTATTTGGTTGGAGGTTGGGTATTAGGTCATGTCGGTGAAATGCCTGAGACTTTGATATTCCCTGAAAATACAATCGGTATTTGTGACGTTTTTGCATTACGAATAGCATATACAAGTTATTACAATGTCAAAAAGGTAGTATTGAACGAAGGTCTAAAATATATCAACTATGATGCATTCGAATATTTTATTGGTCTTACAGAAGTTAATCTTCCTGCATCACTTGAAGTCATAGAAAGTGAAGCATTTGATTGCTGTTTCAATATAGAAAGATTTACAGTTGCCGATGGTAACGCTAATTTTAGTGCGACTGATGGAGTTTTATATAATAAAGATAAAACAAAATTGATATTGTATCCATGTGGCAAAGCCGATACTAATGTAGTCGTTAATGAAAATGTAACCGAAATTGAAGAATTCGCATTTTATGGAGCGCAATACATTAAGTCATTGACAATACCCGAAGGCATTACATCAATCCCAAGCCAAGCAATACGACAAATGTCTTCACTTGAAACTGTGATATTGCCATCAACAATCAACTATTTCGGCTTTGGTATATTTGTTCAATGTAACAAATTAAAGGACATCGTTCTATATGCTGAAGAAACACCAGAATACTGGGGTGAAGATTTAAGTTTACTAACAGAAACAACATTATATGTACCCGAGGCTTCAATTGATGCTTATAAAGCACATGAATATTGGGGTAAGATGCTTAACATAAAACCGATTGGAGAATATTCGGGAGTAGAAAATATAGACCTTGATAAATCAAGTACAGACAACGTGATTTACAACATTCAAGGACAACGAATAATAACACCTCAAAAGGGACAGCTCTATATAAAAGGAAAAACAAAATATATCCAACGATAAAATTCAATGTTGGCAAAAGTGTTTTTGTTATTAATAATTGCTTTGGTGTGTTGATTTACACGGTAACATCAAAGTATTTGGTTAAAAGTTATTTCATTTTGCTATAGGCGAATTTTACCGCATTTTGGTAGCGCATATTTGAGGTCATTTTTGTAACGATAAGCATACATGATGTGCCAAATAGAAAAAAGTGGAGCAATTAATTGCTCCACTTTTCTATGCGTTCTTGAATTAACGATTTTGGTAATCGAGAATTATGTGTAATTAATTCTTGTAATTTTGTAGCAGCACACTTAGGCGTAATAATGCAACATTCTACCATATAGTCAAAAACATATATAACTCCTTTTACTGTCACATTTGATTCTATTGCTTTTTTGCGCAGCTGACCGTCGCCTGTCAATAATGTATAATTGTTCTTTTTTGCATAATTCCATACGGCACAATCAGGTATAGAAACATTACCTTCGGCTTTGTTTTGTAACTCAATAACTTCAAGCATTTCAGTTGCATCAAGCGATTGAACATTTAGCTTTCCGTTCTCAATATATTTGCTAATGGCTTTATGCTGTTCCGAATCCGTTAACTCATTGATGATAAAGTCTACAGTATGTACTGTTATAGGCAACTCAAAGAATTATTCTAACAACCCGATAGAATGAAGGTCGATAAAAATATTCGTGTCATTTACTACAATTTCCATTCTACACCAAGTTTAGTTGATTACGAACTGCGTTTACCGAAGTATTTAGCAAAATCCCAGCTTTTGAAATAGAAATGATTTCACTTGCCAATGCACGATAAACCAAACGGACAAAACGATTTGATTGCTCTTGCTTATATCGGCTTTGTTCAACTGCTTCTTTGAACTTTGCTTGCTTCTTTTTAATGCAGAAAGTTTTGAAACGATTTTCGGTAATAATATTCAAACTTTTAGCCTTATACATCAAAGCATCAATTGAAATACCGAATTGCTCTTGAATGTCTTGTAATTCTTGCAGTGAAATATCCCTGCGATTCATTCCTATTTTTTGAATGAACACATCTTTTGAGATAAGCATTTCGCTTGCAAATAGGTTGCAATAACTTTCTATTTGTTTTTCATCAATAGAGCTATCAAAGTTGAGCAGTAAATGACCTAATTCGTGCAATGCAGTGAAACGCTTACGTTCGCTATCAAAATTCTTGTTAAGAACGATTATCGGATTTTTACCATTGGCAAAGCCACTTAATCCGTCAAAACTATTATGAGCATCAATTTCAATAACCTTGATTTTGTTTTCTTCAAGAATTTCAATAAGGTTGTTAATACCGTCCTCGCCTAACTTCCAATCATTTTTAATACAAGCAACAATGGAGAATACATCACTTTCCCCTTGAATCAAGAGATTGTTATAAGCAGGCTTAAATTCGGACTGAATATCTATAATAGATTCTATTTCAAAATATCGTTCCAATTTATCTTTCACAACCTCTTTGATTGAATCTATCTGCTTAGTGCCTAATTTGGACTTCTTGCGAAACTCCACATTCTCAATAGATACAACAACAGGGCGAAAGAAGTAATCAATATTTACTCCCAACGCATTAGAAAGAATAATGAGCGACTTACTGTCGGGCATCATCTTACCAGCTTCGTATTTAGAAATAGATTGCTTGCTAAGTGCATTATTTGCTTTTTCACAAAGGGAATCCATTGATAAACCTTGCATTATGCGAGCCTGTTTTAGTCGAGTTGAAAATATCGTGTTCATTGTTTTTGTATTTTAGGTTGTGTTTTGGTTTACAAAATTACAATATTTATTTTATTTGTCAACCATATAAAAGCGAAAAAGTTTAGCAAAGGGTATGTTTTTAACACTAAAGAATATTAGACGAGTTTAAATTGAATCTAAAAAACAACAAGGATTATTTTTATTTTATCGGACACCAATAATATTTTATTGCCAACTCTTTTAGAGTGAACTTATGTTCAACATAATCGGAAATTATGGCATTGGGAGACAGCCGTTTGCCTCCTGTGTATTTGCGGTTGCATTTTTTACAATAATACTGTTGTTTGCCGTTTTGACAACCGTACTTTATCGTAGATTTTGAGCCACAGAAAAAGCATATTTTTTATTCATAACTTTTCAAATGCTCAAAATTAATCATTATCAATGACTTATAAGGGTTTCACCAACTTTTTTGACCATTAGGCCGAAAAATCGGAAATTTCTTACCTACCACTTACCTACCGGTAGGTAAGTGGTAGGTAGTTGTCGTTCTGTGTCGTTTTCTGTCCGTCTCTGTCGTAGTTAAACAAATTACTTTGCTTTCTACTTAAGAAGTAGGTAATCAATGTGTTAATCGCTAATTCCCTTTGGTTTAGAGCCAAAAAAAGAGGAGATTTTGTACTCCTCTAAAAATGTCTTTCGTGATCCAGGCGGGATTCGAACCCACGACCCACAGCTTAGAAGGCTGTTGCTCTATCCAGCTGAGCTACTGGACCTACCTTGTTTTTGAGCATTTGAAGCTCGTGCAATATTGTTTTGCGAGTGCAAAGTTAATGATTTCTTTTTATTTTGCCAAGTTTAATTTAGACTATCAAGCACCTGACGTATTTTTTCGTATGTGGTGATGCGTGTTGGAACTAATGGTAAACGCAATTCGTTTTCAATATATCCCATAGCATTGAGTAAGCATTTTACACCGGCGGGGTTGCCGTCAACGAAAAGAAGACTGAATAATTCGGTGAAGCGATGGTGAATTAATAATGCTTTTTCAAAGTCTCCGTTAAGTGCAAGACGCACCATTTTAGAAAATTCTTTAGGGAAGGCATTTCCAATCACAGAAATTACACCTACTGCACCAAGGGTAATAAGTGGAAATGTTATGCCATCGTCGCCCGATATTACCATGAAGTCTTCTTCTTTGTTTTTGATAATATCGTCCATTTGAGTGATGTTACCCGAGGCTTCTTTTACACCGATGATGTTTTCGTGGTCGCGAGCAAGTCGGAGAGTTGTTTCGGCAGTCATGTTTACTCCTGTGCGACCAGGAACATTGTAAAGAATCACAGGAATGGGCGATGCTTTGGCAATAGCACTATAGTGTTGATATATTCCTTCTTGAGAGGGCTTGTTATAATATGGCACAACCGAAAGGACTGCACTGAATGGGGAGAGATCAGATGTTTTTAATTCTTCTACAAGAGCCATGGTGTTGTTGCCTCCGATGCCTATAACCAATGGTACACGTTCAGCAACGCGTTCAACGATGAAATCGCGTACTTGGCGTTTTTCGTCAGATGAAAGAGTGGCAGTTTCGGCAGTTGTGCCAAGCACAACGAGATAGTCAACCCCGTTTTTTATTTGATATTCGAGCAATCGTGCGAGAGCATCGAAATCGATTGTTTTGTCTTGTTTGAAAGGGGTAATTAGCGCAACCCCCATACCTTTTAGATTTATGCGTGCCATAAAAACTATGTGTATATACTTTAAGAATGCAAAGTTATGAATAATAAGTTACCTCTACAAATTATAGCGATAAAAGGTGGTGTCGATTTTAGATATTTTGAACTATTATAAGGTAAAGATGTTTATATGTTAATCAGTAAAACGAAGATGTTATGAAACGATTTGATGAAATAATTAGCGAATCTCGCCCCACAGTAGTTGATTTTTATGCAACATGGTGTGGTCCATGTCGCCGTCAAATGCCTATAATTGATAATCTAAAGGCTAAAGTGGGCGATGAGGTTAATGTCCTAAAGGTTGATATTGACCAAGAAAAAGAACTTACAGAGCGTTATCGCATACAATCCATTCCCACAATTATGATATTCAAAAATGGAGAAGTGGTGTGGCGAGCGAGTGGTATCCAATCTCACACGGATCTTATGGTTGCTCTAAATGGCATTGAATGGCGATAGACTATGTTACATAAAGCATAGCACTAAAGCTTGGGCTGCCACTACGCGAAGGAACATTGTGAGGGGGTAAACGGTAGAGTAGGCTACTGCCGGGGCATCGTTGCCTGTTGAATTATTGGCATAGGCAAGGGCAGGAGGGTCGGTGCATCCACCCGACATGAGCCCCATTATGGTCAAGAAGTTGAGTTTGTAATATCCACGAGCTATTGAGCCTACGATAATAAGCGGGATGAGGGTAATCATAAAGCCCCATATAACCCACCACATACCGGTGGTGTTGAATACGGTTTCAGCAAATCCTTGTCCCGAAGAGATGCCCACCGAAGCCAAGAAAAGGCATATCCCTAATTCTCGCATCAATAGTGATGCCGATGATGAGGTGTAGGTGATGAGTTTGAATTTGTAGCCGAAACGACTTAATAGTATTGCCACTACCAGAGGACCACCAGCCAGACCGAGTTTCATTCCCCAACCTACATCGATTGAACCGAGGATGATACCAAACAGAATGCCCACGAATATGGTGATGAGATTTGGCTCGTTGAGGCGTTTCATTGAGTTGCCAAGTTTATGAGCAAGGCGTTCGATGTCTTCTTCATTTCCCACAACGGTGAGGCGGTCGCCAATTTGTAGGCGAAGGTTGGGCGCAGCAAGAAGATCGACCCCTGCACGATTCACGCGTGTGGCATTGAGTTTATATCCCATGCGAAGACGGAGTGAACCAAGTGCTACACCATTGTAGTTCCCTTTAGTGATGAGGATGCGACGCGACACCACTTGCGAAGGCGCTGCGTTCCAGTCCATTTCCACTTCGGGGCCTATGAGAGCCTTCATGCGCTCTTCGTCTTGTGCCGACATCACTATGTATAGCTTGTCGCCACTATGAATTTGGGTATCGGCTTTGGGAATCACGACAGTTCCATCGGGGCGCATCAATCGTGATACTACAAAGTTGCATTGAATGATGTTGTGTAAATCAATGAGATTTTTTCCTTCAATGAGATTGTTGGCTACCTCAAAAGTGACAATATGAGGTTTGAGTTGGCTGTTTTCTTGCTCTTCCTCTATCTCTTTTATCTCATCTTTTACATTTATGCGAAATAATGCTTTAATTATGAGCATAGCGAGGATAATGCCCACTACGCCAAGAGGGTAGGCTGCGGCATAACCCATTGCCATTGTATCGGCTTGAGCAGCTGTAGCCGATTGTTGAGCAGCAGCAAGACCAGGGGTGTTGGTGACAGCACCCGACATAACCCCCACAAGAGCCTCGATTGATGTTTTGCCATCTTCAAAGAAGTATATGCCCAACACGATTGCTACATTGAGAACTATGCCCAACACGGCCAATCCGTTGAGTTTCATTCCTCCTTTCTTGAACGATGAAAAGAAACCTGGTCCAACTTGTAAACCAATGGAGAAAATAAATAGGATGAGGCCAAACTCACGAATAAAATGTAGCACATGGTGGTCAACGATATACCCAAAGTGTCCCATCAAGATGCCTACGAATAGCACGAACGTAACGCCGAGCGAAATGCCGAAAAATTTAAGTTTGCCCAAATATACACCGAGTGCAATAACAAAAGAATAGAGCACGATTGTGCTTGCTAATGATTCATTCCCCGGAAATAATAAGTTTTGTATCCAATCCATTGGAATATATAGTTTATTAGTTGTAAAATTGTATTGCAACAAAAATTGTTACAAAGGAGTTGCAAAGTTACGGCTTTTTGTTGAGAAAATTAGAGTATTGTTGGTTCGAATTTCAATTCAAATGAAAAATTTTGTGCCAACAACTTAAACAAAATATCCTCTCCGACGTTAATGGCAAACTTATGAAGGAAGTAAAATTGGAATTGCAACTAAGCTCTTAATCTAATGTAGTTGAAAAATATTTATCTAAGTCCTCGATTATTTGTTTCTTTTTTTCTTTGCTACTCCAATCGGAAAAATGCCAATTTACAGGAGTAGTCTCATCTGTTAATGAATTTATATCTATTGAGTATCTTTGGTTAATAGGAGCTTTTAAGCGGATAATTACTTTTTGTCCGTTTGGATTATTCATTACAACAACTGGATTTTCAGTTCCTAAATTCTCATAATCGGACATAATAAACCCCTTTTGCTCAAAATAATCAATTAACCATTTTATTTGCATAATAAAATCAAATGGGAATTTTTGTCTAAAGCCATCTTCCATACCTGCAAATATAACCATAACAACACCCAACCAAAGACTAATGCCTAAGAGGCAAAAAAAGAACATTATATATCCTTTAATAAGGAGAAAAACTAACAGAGCCAAATCTAATATAGCAATGATTGTAAATTTAATTTTCATGTTGTTTAATTATAAGCTTTATATGTGTTGACGCAAGTAAAATAAGAAACAAACATTGTGCCATTCTAAATAACGGACAACTGTTCGATAATGGACAGTTGTGAAATTGCTAAATTGTTGATATTTAGTGGTTAAAGTTTTTGGCACATGCTTTGATAATTATTGTGGCATAAATTTTATTACAAATCATTATGGACAGAGAAATATCAAAGGAAGTAAAATTGCGTGAGAGGTGGAGGCGTGTTTTGAAATACTCAATGGCGCTTGTTGGAGCAAGTGTATTTGTCATAGTAATTGTCTCGTTGATGAAAGACGATGTTGCTATTGATAGCTTGGAATTTTGCAAAGTGGAAACCGGGAATGTTGACGTTAGTATTAGTGCATCGGGAGTTTTGTCTCCTGTGTATGAACAAATAATAACAGCTCCGATAAATACTAAAATTATTGAGGTGTATGCTAAAACAGGTGATTTTGTAAAAGAGGGTTCTCCATTATTGATGCTTGATTTGCAATCGGCACAAACCAATTATAACAATATGGTTGATAAAGTAAAGATGAAAAGTTATGAATTGGAACAATTGCGATTAAGTAATAATACTTTTTTATCAGATATTAAAATGAAAATCAAAGTCGCCGATATGGAATATAATCGCATGTTGGTTGAAACAGGAAATGAAAAGTTTTTAGATAGTATTGGAAGTGGCACAACCGATAAAGTAAAAGAGGTGCAATTTATGTGCAAATCTAAAGAATTAGGGTTACAACAATTGCGAACTCAATATGAAAATGAAAGCAAAGAACGAGTCGCCGGATATAAGATCAAGGAGTTGGAATTATCTATATTAAAAAAGGAATTGAATGAGATGAAACGAACTCTCAATGATGCACAAATAAGAGCTCCACGTTCGGCAACCATCACATTTATTAGTAACCAAATCGGAGCACAGGTAGCACAAGGAAGTCAAGTTGCGATTATTGCTGATTTGAAACACTATAAGATAAATGGCGAGGTGTCAGAAATGTATGCCAATCGTGTTAGAGTAGGTAATGGAGTAAGAGTGCGAATAAATGGGAATGACTATAATGGATTAGTTAGTAATATTGAACCCACCGCCAAAAATGGAGTCGCTGGTTTTTCAGTTCAACTTGATAATGACTCATTGGCACTATTTCGTCCCGGATTGAAAACAGATGTTTATATTTCAGATGGAGTAAAAGAAAATGCAATGCGAATAAGGAATGCTTCGTTTTATAAAGAGCCCGGATCTTATATGTTATATGTGCGAAATGGCGATGAGTTGGAATTGCGACAGGTTGAACTTGGAGTGAGCAATTATGATTATGTTGAAGTTGTTAGAGGTTTACAAGTTGGAGAGCAAGTAGTGTTAAATGACATGAGACGCTATAACGCACCTAAATTGAAAATTAAAAATTAATTAAATAATAAAACAATCATTTTATGTTGAAAATTTATTTCAAACAAGCGATAGAATTGTTGAAGCAACACAAACTTTTCTCGGGTATATATATTTTCGGGACAGCTCTTGCTATTGCTTCAACAACAATCATCGCAGTGGTGGCATATTTAGATATTGCACCACTTTATCCCGATGAAAATCGTGAGAATGTGTATTATGTAAATCATTTATGTGTTAAAAAGAGGGACGAACGAGGTATGTCGATATCTGGTTATTCGATTAAAGCCGTAAATGAGTGGTTTTACTTGTTGAAAAACAAGAAAGAAGTATCGGCAGAATATGGATTTGTTGGTAGTGAGATGGTTAAAACGACAAAAGCAAAAGCCGAGTTATATGGTAGATATACCGACCCAGCTTTCTTTCGTGTGTATAATTTTAATTTTGTTGCAGGGCGTCCATTTTCTCAATCTGAATTTAATGGAAGAATGAAAAAAGCAGTAGTTTCAGATGTGTCGGCAAAGAAATTATTTGGTTCGGTTGATGGAGCAATTGGGAAACCGATTACGGTTAAAGGTAAAGAATATACAGTATGTGGAGTTTATGAGGAACCGAGCATGATTGTATCGCAAGCTTTTGCCGGAGTTGTATTGCCATATACAACAGCCGATGAATATGATACAGCCGATGCGATTTTTCCTTATCTTGGTAAATACAAATTTAGAATTCTTGTTGAAAACGATACACAGGCCGAAGCTTTGAGATATGAGATTGGGGAACTTATGCGTCAATTTAATTCGGTTAATACTGAGTTTGAAATATGGTTGGGAGATACTGGTTTGGAGACGGTCGTGATAGAGTCAAAAAGTTGGCCCGCGTTTTATAGTTCAACCGGTTGTAAAATTATGTTTGCCGTGATATTTATTTTATTATTGGTTCCGGCTTTGAATTTAAGTGGACTGATTTCGGGACGAATGAGCATGCGAAGCCTCGAACTTGGAGTGCGTAAATCATTTGGAGCAACCCGAGGTAAATTATTGAGGCAGGTAATGTGGGAAAACATGTTTCTAACGCTAATGGGAGGTGTTGTTGGCTTTATCTTATCGTGGGTGTTCATATATTGTTGCAAAGACTGGTTGTTTATGGTGATTGTGCCCGAATTGGAAGGAATGTCGGGAAACACAAATGTTAAACTTACAATTGAAATGATATTTGCACCATTGGTGTTTTTATTTTCATTCCTTGCATGCGTGGTTTTGAATGTGATGAGTGCATATATTCCGGCTCGAAATGCATTAAAACGACCTATTGTAGAATCATTAAACGCTAAAAATAATTGATTTATGATAAAAGTAATTATAAAAAACTTGTGGAGTCATCGCAAGGATAATGGGTGGATTTTTGTTGAACTTATAATAGTTTCAATAATATTATGGGTGTTGCTTGATGTGTCGGCAGTATATGTGTATAATGACACAATGCCATTAGGGTATCAAAGCAATCATCTATGTCGCATAGATTTGGTAGAATATGGTTCTTCAGAAGCTCAGTATAACGCAGAATACGACAATGTCGATTCCCGAAAAGAGCATGTAGATAGAATTGTGCGAAAGTTAAAAGCTCAAAAAGGGGTGGAGAACGTAACATATATGTTTACTTCATGGAATTTTATTAATTCAGAGTCAAATATGACGTATGACTATGACTTGGGAAATCAAGCTGTTGATACCATGGTGGAGCAGGTCGATGTAATTCGATTTATGCCAGGGAATAACTTCTTTGAAACATACGGAATGGAAGCTGTTGAAGGAAGTCCATCGGCCGAAGAATTGTCAAAAATGGATTATGGTTATAGTGATATTATTGTTACAGAGGATTATGCACGTAGATTTTTTGGCGATGAGAATGCTGTAGGGAAGAAACTCTATTTCGTAAATTGGAATAATGATACGATTTGGAGCCCGATAAAAGGGGTGCTTAAAGATGTAAGACATCAACAATTTCGTCCGGTAAATAGTTTGGTTTTTCGTCCTCAATATGATTCAAAAGAACCAGAGGTTACAATGGTTGTGAGATTGTCGCCCGATGTAGATGTGAAAGAGTTTGTAAAAAGCATTGAGGCATCTGACGATTATTATATTTCGGGTAATTATTATGTATTTGATGTGAGTTCATACAACGATATGATACGCCAAGTTGGTAGTGAATATGAAATATTTAATCGATTGACGTTTGTCCTAACGATATTCTTTATGATAAATGTTGGGCTTGGAATAATGGGTACATTTTGGTTGCAAACACGCAATCGCACACGAGATGCCGGTGTGATGCGTTCATTTGGAGCTACACGATGGGATATTAGAAAAATGTTGCTTGGAGAGGGGGCTGTATTATCCACAATAGCTGTTGCTATAGGCTGTGTGATTTATTACCATATCGCATTAGAATTTCCATTTTTGAGTAAAGCTTTCTCGATGAGATATGATGAGGGGTATAATATCATAGATTATTGGGTTACAAACTTTACCGAACATTTTATTATAATATCATTGTTGTGCTATGTTGTTGTGGTATTAACAGTGTCGGTAGGAATATATATACCAGCCCGAAAAATTAGTAATGTCAATCCTATTGATGCATTACGAGATGAGTAAATTAGTGAAAATATAAAAATATAAGAAATAAGATTATGAATACAATAATAAAACTTACAGGAGTAAATAAGATTTATCGCACAAAAGAAATAGAAACACAAGCATTGGATAATGTAAATCTTGAAATAGAGAAAGGTAGTTTTGTAAGTATAATGGGACCCTCGGGTTGTGGAAAATCAACATTGCTTAATATTATGGGGCTTTTGGATAATCCCTCAAGTGGTCAGATTGAGATTGCCGGAGTTGTTGCTGATAATATGAATGAAAAAGCTCTTGCATCGTTCCGAAACTCAACACTCGGTTTTGTTTTTCAAAGTTTTCATTTGATTAATTCATTGTCGGTAACCGACAACGTTATGCTACCATTGCTTTATCGAAACATGAAAGGAAAAGAACGCAATCGATTGGTTTCTGAGGCATTGGAAAAAGTGGGATTGAGTCATCGTATCAATCATCGACCATCGCAACTGTCGGGGGGACAATGTCAACGAGTGGCAATTGCAAGAGCGATAGTGGGAAGCCCGGAAATAATACTTGCCGATGAACCATGTGGTAATCTTGACTCTAAAATGAGTGCTGATATTATGGAATTATTGCAACGATTGAATAGAGAATTTGGCAAAACGGTTGTTATGGTTACTCATAATGAGGAACAAGCACGACAAACCGATCGTATAATAAGATTCTTCGACGGCCGTCAAGTTATTTGATAAATCAAAAACAATGCACAAATGAGAAAAGTTGTATTTATATTAGTTTGCGTATTTTGTTTTCAGTTGGGTGTCGCCACAACATGCCGACTCACATTGGAGGAAACAATATTGCGAGCACGTTCACATAGTGTTGAGGCTGCAGTGGCATTAAATGAATTGCGTGCGGCATATTGGGAATATCGCACATATCGAGCAAATTTGTTACCGGAGATAAATTTTAATACGGTATTGCCAAGCTATAATAAAACTTATAGTGCCTACCAACAGGTAGATGGAAGCTATACATTTGTGCGAAATAATAACTTGAGTATGACAGGTAATGTGTCGATAGAGCAAAATATATGGCTTACCGGTGGCAAAATTTCATTATCGACATCGCTCGATTATATGCAACAGTTAAATGGTGATAAAACCAAGCGATTTATGAGTGTGCCAATTGCATTGACTTTGACTCAACCGATATTTGGAGTGAATGATGTGAAATGGTCCCGAAAAATCGACCCATTGCGTTATCAAGAAGCAAAAGCATCGTTTATTTCCGAAACGGAAAATGTAGCTATTGTTGCGATAAACTATTTTTTTAATTTACTGCTTGCTCGGGAGAATGTAAATATATCGAAGCAGAATATTAATAATGCCGAACGACTATATGAGGTGGCAAAAGCAAAGAGGGAAATGGGAAAAATCAGTGAGAATGATTTATTGCAGCTGAAACTTAATTTGCTTAATGCACAGGCTGATTTGACGAATAATGAAAGTGCGATGAAAAGTGCGATGTTTAAGTTGTGCTCATTTATTGATTTGAATGGGGTCGATGAGGTTATTCCTGTTGTGCCTGATTCGATTCCCGATGTAGAACTGCAATATCAAGAAATATTGGATAAAGCTTTGGCAAATAACCCATTTGTTTTAAATACATCGCGACGTCGTCTTGAAGCTGATTATGAGGTAGCAAAAGCAAAAGGGAATATGAGGGAAATATCTTTGTATGCCCAAATTGGATTTACAGGAACCGACCAAACTTTTGCCGGTGCATATAATCCTCTTAAAGATAATCAAGTTGTTGAGGTCGGGGTTAAAATTCCTATACTCGATTGGGGTAAACGTAAAGGGAAGGTAAAGGTGGCTCAAAGCAATAAAGATGTTATTGAGAATAAACTGCGAAAAGAGTCGATGGATTTTAATCAAAATCTGTTTATCTTAACTGAACAGTTCAATAATCAACGTCAACAGTTGAAAATAGCACAAGAAGCCGATGAAATAGCTCAACGTCGTTATAATACCAATGTAGAAACTTTTATGCTGGGGAAATTAAGCACTCTTGATTTGAATGATGCACAATCGAGTAAAGACCAAGCTCGGCAAAAATGTATAAACGAATTGTTTTATTATTGGTATTACTATTATCAATTAAGAAGCATTACATTGTGGGATTTTGAACGAAATTGCAGTATTGATGCTGATTTTGATAAAATAATAGATATTTAATAACAAGAAAATGACTAAATTTGTCATCATATAGATAAAAGAACAATGATACTTGTAGTAGATGATGATTTAGGGATTCGCACTTCGTTGTCGTTGGTGTTGAAACGAAGTGGGTATGAGGTTAAAACAGTAGCTTCTCCGGTGGAGGCAATGTCGGTAGTGAGAACTGCGACCCCACAACTCATTTTGATGGATATGAACTTTACATTATCGACCGACGGAGTTGAGGGCTTGACGTTGCTTAAACAAGTTAAGATATTTCAACCCCAAGTGCCTGTTATTTTAATGACAGCATGGGGAAGTATTCAGCTTGCAGTTGATGGCATAAAAGCTGGTGCATTTGACTTTATTACAAAACCATGGGATAACTATTCGTTATTGCAACGAATAGAAACAGCCATTAAGCTATCTGAATCATCGCAGCCGAGTGAAACAAGTGTTTTTGACCGATGTGGGATAATAGGTCAGAGTCAACAGTTGACGTCAGTATTAAATACCGTAAAGCGTATATCGGCAACCGATGCGTCGGTATTGATAACCGGAGAAAGTGGAACAGGCAAAGAATTAATTGCCGAGGCAATTCATCGCAATAGTCAACGCTCTGAAAATGCTTTTGTGAAAGTTAATTTGGGTGGAATATCTCAAAGCTTGTTTGAAAGTGAAATGTTTGGTCATAAGAAAGGAGCATTTACCGGAGCCGTAAGTGATCGACAAGGCCGATTTGAAATAGCCAATAAGGGTACGATTTTTCTTGATGAAATAGGCGATTTGGATAAAAGCTGTCAAGTGAAACTATTGAGAGTATTGCAAGATCATACATACGAAGTGTTGGGCGATAGTCGCAATCGACGTTGTGATGTCAGGGTAATAAGTGCAACTAATGCCGACCTCCGTTCAATGGTTGATGAGGGAACATTTCGTGAGGATTTGTTTTATCGAATCAACTTAATCACATTGCATTTGCCACCCTTGAGAGAGCGTCCCGATGATATTCCGTTGTTGGTAAATCATTTTGTGCAACGAGTGTGTGAACAAACCGGATTAAAAGCTGTAACTGTTGATGATTCGGCTATGAATTATCTAAAAGGGTTGCATTATTCGGGAAATATTCGTGAATTAAAGAATTTGGTTGAACGCACATTGCTGGTGTGTGATAAATCGAAACTCACAGCCGATGATTTTAGAGCACATTATGGCATTGAGCCTATGTCTAAATCTAATACGCAACAAATGATGTCGGGTATGACATTAGATGATATGGAACGCCAAACGATAGTGAATGCCATTTCGCAGTATGACGGCAATATGACACATGTTGCATCTGCATTAGGTATTAGTCGGGGGGCATTATACCGACGAATGGAAAAATATGGAATTGAGAAATAATTAGTCCTACAATTCTAAAACGAAATAGTGAAGCGGGTAATGCCATCGTCATAGGTGTAGAGAGAGAAATTACATTTGTGTTTTAGGAGCACTTCTCGAATGAAAATAAGCCCAAGCCCCTCTCCATTGGGTTTTGTGGAGAAGAAAGGTGTAAAAAGCTTGTCGGCGATGTCAGAGGGAATGCCTTTGCCATTATCTGCAATAATTAAGCATGGAGGATTTGAACTTGTTGAAATGGAAATCTCACCATCGCTAACAATGCTTTCGGCAGCGTTTTTTATGATGTTAACAAGAACTTGTTCGAAAAGAGTCGTGTCAATATTAACCATTATATCCTCACTGCAAAGGTTAAGAGATAGGACTATATTTCGGGTCAAACAAATATTTTCCATAAATGCTTTGCATTTGCTTATACAGTTGTTGAGATTGATATATTCAGTTATAGGAGTTGGAATTTTTACAACATTCGCAAATCGAGTAATAAATTTACTTAATCCATAACATCGTTCAATGCATATAGACATGGCTTCAGAGACATCAATAGAAGAATCATTGGTTGATTTGATTTCATTAATTGAATCCAAAATAGAGGTAACACCGGTAACACTGTTGTTTACTTCATGAGCTATCATTCTAATAACTCTTTCGTAGGCTTTTTTCTCGGCAGACATAACCTCTTCTGTAAGACTTTCAATGAGAATAAAAGGACGTTGAAATCCTTGGTCAATGAACGATAATCGAGAGCAACGAAATATTTTTGCATTCCCAATTCTGATAGTTTCAGTCGTGCCTTGAGACAGTGCATTAATGCGTTTGGCAAGAGGTGTATCTATCGTATCAATATTTTTGTTTAGAACCTCTTGGTCGGATTTAAGTTCAAGGTGAGTTATTGCCGATTTATTAATGGAAGTAATTTTATTGTCAAAGTTTAGAATTATTACTCCCATTGGGGAATTGCTGATTATTAAATCGAGAAAATGGTTTTGTTCTCGCACTTTTAATCGCTCATTTTTAAGTTGTTGAATCATGCGATTGAATATCTCAATAATATGGTCGGTGTCTTTTTGTCCAACATGAGATAATCGATTACTGAAATCTTGAGCACGAAGTAAATCAAGACCGGTGTTTAGAGCATTAAGGGGCTTCATTACTTTAATGTAGAAGTAACATGAAAAGCCTATACATAAAATTAAGAAACCTTCGGCGAGATAAAAGACGGTATTGTTGATTTGTGAGGATATGATAATTAGCCCTATCGCAGTGGCGATGAGTAATGCCGTAAGCAGAGTGAATAAAATGCGAAGTCTCATAGTTATATGAGGTTTAGAATTTCTCCGGGGTGGTTTATGATGTTGTCAGCGTAGTGGTTGCGAAGTTCGTTAATGGAACGGAATCCCCAGGTTACTCCTGCCGATTCAACACCGGCACGTCGAGCAGTGTCCATATCCACTCCTGAATCGCCGATGTATAAAACTTCATCTTTTGGGGTGGGTGATTTGAGAAGTATGTCGAAAACGATTGAAGGATCGGGCTTTACTTGGTAACCCTCTTTGTGTCCTTCGATTGCTACCCAATTTTCGTTGGGGAAATAGTGATTGATAAGACGCACTACTGCTTCATGATATTTGTTTGATGCAACTGCGAGTTTGATGCCTCGTTGGCTTAATGCTTTGAGTAGCTCAGGAATGCCTTGGTAGGGCTTAGAATGAATAGTGTCGTGGGTGTTGTAATATTCAATGAAATGAGAGCGAAGCTTTTCGATGTTTTCGGCAGAACGAGCCTCAGTTGGGAGTACACGCTCGAGTAGTTTGGTAACACCATTCCCTACATATAGAGGATATGATGATATGTTATGAGTAGGGAATCCACATTGGTATAGGGCAAAGTTGGCAGCTTCGCCAAGGTCGTTGATGGTGTTGAGAAGTGTCCCATCGAGGTCGAAAATCACTAAAGACTTCATTTGAATTGAAAATTGAAGGTTGTAAATTTAGAATGGGTATCCAACGGAGAAGTGGAATGATGCATCACGATTCCAATTAGGGTGAATGAGTGGCCAACGTTCTTGGTTCATGGCAGGGTTGTAGGCTTTCATACCAAGGTCGAAACGGAGAATGAAAAATGAGAAATCTAAACGAATTCCGGCTCCGTATGCCAACGCTATTTGTTTGTAAAATTCATTAAACTTAAACACTCCACCGGGTTGGTTTTCGTAGTCGCGAATAGTCCAAATGTTACCACCGTCAATAAATAAGCCGGCTTCAATAACCCAGAACAGTTTGGCTCGATATTCGAGGTTTAGGTCAAGTCGAATGTCGCCACATTGGTTGATAAAGTTATCCATTGAATTGCGAGAATCGTAGCTGCCGGGTCCGAGAGTTCTCACTCCCCAACCTCTCACACTGTTTGCCCCTCCGGCATAGAAACGTTTTTCAAACGGAAGAACTTTAGAGTTGCCGTATGGCACACCTACACCTAATCCTGCATGGAACGCAAACGAATGTCGGGGATTGAGGTTGAGGTTTAATGTGTAGTCGAAGTCGGTTTTGAAATATTGTGAATATTGAGTGCCAAATACTTTATAAACACCATCTTCGCGTTCTTGACATGCAAGATTTGATATGGCATAAAGTAGGTTGCCCGCAATTTCGGAAGATGTGCGAAGTGTATATACCGATTTTTGAAGGTAGTTGCGTTGGAAAGTTGCAGATGATGGGGTGCGTTTGTTGGTTAGGTAGTAAGAATAACCCATTTTCATGATGAAGTGGTCTTCGTAGCTATATCTAAGAATGGGGTTTGTGATTTGATCAACAAAATTCAGGGTGCTGTTGGGGAGATAAACGTAGTTTATGTCTATGAGGTCAAATGTGCTACGCTCAGTATTGCGACGGTCGCCCCAAATAAATTTCCATGCACCGCCGGCGATGATGCGAGTGTATTCGGGGCGTTCTTGGTAGTTAAGAGATAGAGCAAATTCGGTTGAAGCGTTCATGCGTCGTTTGAAAGATTTTGACAGGAATGGACTCATGAATTTTGGGAATTTTATACCTACTTCTCCGGCAAATTCAGTGTAGCGATCATTAATAAGCCCTTCGAGGTCGCCCGACAAACTTTCGTATGCCATACGAAATTTGGTGGTTAACACCTCAGACCCCTTTGCTAAATTACGATGCTTATATGTTGCTCCAACTCCAAAGCCTAAATCGCCTTCAGAGTTTGTTCCTTCTAATTCGAGTGTTATACCTTGATTTTTTGTTCGGGAAAGAAGAATATATACATCAAGCCATTGTTGTCCCATTGATTCTCCTATAGGGATAGTCTCGATGTTTATATATTTGAGGATTTCAAGGCGAGATAGGGCTTCGAATGTTCGGTCGATTGCATTTGAGTTATATGGACGCATTGGTGTGATAAAACATTTTTCTTCAAGAGCCTTAGGACTTAAATAATGATCCTTGCCATATATAACTTTAATGCCTTTGTAGGTAGCTGTATCGGATATTTCGGATATAGCCGAATTATCGCCTTTCATTGGTTGATAATTAGTTACAAAATATACGTTTCGAATCAAATATTGTTCGTGCTCTCCAATAATTGTTGCAGTGTCGCGTTTAGTTTTTGGTGGGTTGATTGTCATTGTTAAATCAACGTTTTTTGACCCGGCAACGGTGTCGGCAAGATATGTGATGTATTCTTTTGAAAAGTTATAATATCCTCGATTTCGTAGTTGTTGAGAAATTGTAGTTCGATTCTCGTCGAGGTTGTTTCGGTCGAGAAGGTCTCCGGGTTTCATTGCAAATCGAGCAGAGTCGCGTAACACAATGTTGCTAATAGCAGAGTCGGGGATAATGTAGGTAACCGATGCAACTTTGTGGGGCTCTCCGGCATGGATTGTGTAGTCCACGTTTATTTTTTTCTTTTTAGCTCTGATTATGGTATCGACACTCACTGTTGCATCAAGGAAACCTTTGTTAATCATCGCTAATTTTAGCTGATTGGCAGAGATGTCAGTGAGCTGTTGGTCGTATATCACAGGTGCTTGCCCTAAATCGCGAAACCAACGATTATACCATTTCGTGGAGTCGTTACCCGAAAGATTATATGTAGCAAGTTGTAATTTTAAGAAACCCAATACTTTGTGATTAGGTGTTTGTCGGAGATAATTCTTGAGCTCCGACGATGAGATGTTTTTGGATTCATCATTTGCGTCGATAATCTTAATCGACACATTATCTACTAAATATTTGCCGTCGGGAACATGTTTAGTTGAGCTGCAACTCCACAAAAGAATCGCAACCACACAAGTGATGATGTATTTGAAATAAGAATAAAATCTCATCAAATGCCTATTTACAACCACAAAGGTAGTGTAATTTTACCGATTGCGAAAAATCATTGAGATATATTTGCTAATTTTGCAATACTAAAAGAAAGTGCATTATGCAAAAAAAGAAAAAAATCATACGAGCGACAACTGTGCCAACTTCGCTTGAAACATTTTGTAAAGACCAACTTCGAGAGTTGAACAAGAAATATGAGGTAGTGGCAGTCTCATCTCCATTGCCTGAATTGGAGGTCGTGAAGCAGCGTGAGGGGGTGAGGACTGTTGGGGTAAAAATGGAACGACATATTTCGATAAAGGCCGATTTGAAATCGTTGTGGCAAATGTATCGTTTGTTTCGTTGTGAGCGTCCATGGTTGGTGCACAGTATGACCCCTAAAGCAGGATTAATATGTATGGTGGCGGCGTGGTTGGTACGAGTGCCAAGGCGTGTTCACACATTTACCGGATTGGTGTGGCCAACGGCTACAGGGTTAAGCCGTGTGATATTGAAAACGACCGATAGAATTTTGTGTGCGTGTGCAACTCATATAATCCCGGAGGGAAATGGCGTTAAAAATGATTTATTGAATGGAGGAATCACACGCAAATCAATGAGAGTGCTTGCTAATGGCAATGTGAGAGGAATTGATTTAGACCATTATAACCGTACTGATTTTGTAGAAAACGAAGCGAAAAAGATAAAAAAAGGGAATATGACCACTTTTGTATTTATAGGTAGATTGGTGCGAGATAAAGGAATTCATGAACTTGTTGATGCGTTTGTTAAATTAAACAAGAAATATCCCGACACTCGATTGTTGCTCGTTGGACGAATGGAACCGGAATTAGACCCTTTATCAAAGTCTACACAACAAATTATAGAAACTCATCAATTTATTGATGCAGTAGGTGCACAAAACGATGTGCGTCCATGGTTGGCTGCTTCTGATGTATTCGTGTTCCCGAGTTATCGTGAGGGATTTCCAAATGTAGTGATTGAAGCCGGAGCAATGGGATTACCGTCGATAGTGTCGGATATCAATGGTAGCAATGAGATTATTTTGCCGGGCGAAAATGGAATAATTGTGCCTCCTCGCAATGTCGATGCTCTTTATAACGCAATGGTTGATATGCTTGAAAATATTGAACAAAGAGTGCGAATGGCAGGGAAAGCTCGTGAATTAATAAGCTCTCGGTATGATTGCCACATTGTACGACGTGCGTTGTATGATTTTTATGATTCACTTGAGGTAAAATAATCTAAAATGTTGCCTATCATTGGCGAAATCACTAACTTTGCATTGTGGGACGATTATTATCAATAGACTATGGACGAAAGCGTTGCGGCATTGCTGTAACTGACACATTGTGTATTGTGGCAAATGGATTGACTACGATTCCTACACACACGTTGGTAGATTTTATAAAGAAATATGTGGCAACAGAGCCTGTCGATAAAATCATAGTGGGACACCCCACAACAATGCGTGGCGAAGAATCGGAGTCGATGAAATATATCACTCCGGGTATCAATCGTTTGCGAAAGGAATTGCCTGACATTCCTATAGAATTTTGGGACGAGCGTTTTACCTCGGTGATTGCTCATCGCTCAATGCTTGATGGGGGAATGAAAAAGATGGCTCGACGCGACAAAGCTATTGTTGATGAAATATCGGCTACGATAATACTAAATGATTATTTGCAAAGTAAAACATATAATACATGAAATTACCAGTATATTTATATGGACACCCGGTGCTCCGTAAAGTTTCGGAAGATATAACTCCCGATTATCCCGATTTGAAAAAACTTCTTGATGATATGTATGAAACTATGTACGCATCAGAGGGAGTGGGGTTGGCAGCACCACAAATCGGGCGTAATGATCGTATCGTGGTGATAGATGCAGATCCTGTAGCTGAAAATTTTCCTGAATGTGCCGGTCGAAAACTCACTCTGATAAATCCCGAAATAGAAGTTTTGGAGGGAGAGATGGTTACTCGAGGAGAAGGCTGCTTGAGTTTGCCCGGATTGTCGGAAAACGTGAATCGTGTAGAGCATATTCGTCTTCGTTGGGTTGATGAAAATTTCCAAACACACGAAGAAGTGATGAGTGGATTCCTTGCTCGTATTGTGCAACATGAATGTGATCACCTTGAAGGGAAACTATATATCGACCATGTGTCGTTGATTCGCAAGCAACTCATTCGAGGGAAACTCAATAACATTATTGAGGGAAAGATTCGTTGCGATTATCAAGTGCGTTATGCACCCAAGAAAAGAAAGTAATAAGTATTAATCATCTACCATAAAAATATGGCTGACGACAAAAAAGTAATATTCTCAATGGTGGGAGTGAGCAAGATTTATCCTCCCCAAAAACAAGTGTTGAAAAATATTTACCTATCGTTTTTCTATGGTGCGAAAATCGGTATCATAGGTCTTAATGGTTCGGGTAAATCTTCATTGTTGAAAATAATTGCCGGAATTGATAAAAGTTATCAAGGCGAAGTGGTGTTCTCGCCCGGATATTCAGTGGGATATCTTGAACAAGAACCACAACTCGATGCCGATAAAACAGTAATCGAGGTGGTGCGAGAAGGTGTGCAACCAATCATGGATTTGCTTGCTGAGTTTGATCAAGTGAATGCTGCATTTTGCGACCCCGATGTGCTTGAAGACCCCGACAAAATGGACGCTTTGATTGCACGTCAAGCAGAGTTGCAAGATAAACTTGATGCAGCCGATGCTTGGAATATTGATAGCAAACTTGAACGTGCTATGGACGCTCTTCAATGTCCTCCCGATGACCAAACAATAGGAACATTATCGGGTGGAGAACGTCGTCGTGTAGCTCTTTGCCGTTTGCTGTTGCAGCAACCCGATGTGTTGTTGCTTGATGAGCCTACCAACCACCTTGATGCTGAATCAATTGATTGGCTTGAACAACACTTGCAACAATATCCCGGTACGGTAATTGCTATTACTCACGACCGTTACTTCCTTGACCATGTAGCAGGTTGGATTCTTGAACTTGACAGAGGCGAGGGAATACCCTGGAAAGGAAACTATTCATCTTGGCTCGACCAAAAAACTAAACGAATGGCTCAAGAAGAAAAACAAGCGAGCAAACGTCGTAAAACTCTTGAACGAGAACTTGAATGGGTGCGTATGGCTCCTAAAGCACGTCAGGCAAAAGGTAAAGCTCGTCTTTCTTCTTATGACCGCTTGTTGAATGAAGACCAAAAAGAAAGAGAAGAGCGTCTTGAAATATTTATCCCCAATGGACCTCGCCTTGGAAATAAAGTAATCGAGGCATCTTCATTGGCAAAGGCTTTCGGCAAGAAACAATTATTCAAAGACCTTAACTTCTCGTTGCCACCCAATGGTATTGTTGGGGTAATCGGACCAAACGGAGCCGGAAAAACAACTTTGTTCCGCCTCATTATGGGACAAGAAAAGCCCGATGCAGGCACGTTTGATGTGGGCGAAACTGTAAAGATTGCCTATGTGGATCAAACTCACCATGATTTATTGCCCGAAAAATCGGTCTATGAAGTGATTTCGCAAGGAGTGGAATCGTTCCGAATGGGAGGTCGTGATGTAAATGCACGTGCATATCTTTCTAAATTCAACTTTTCAGGAGCTGACCAAGAAAAGAAAATAGGAGTACTTTCGGGTGGTGAGCGAAATCGTTTGCACCTTGCAATGGCATTGAAAGAGGAAGGTAATGTATTGCTTCTCGACGAACCTACCAACGACATTGACGTAAACACACTTCGTGCTCTTGAAGAAGGTCTTGAAGACTTTGCCGGTTGTGCTGTTGTTGTGAGCCACGACCGTTGGTTCCTTGACCGAATTTGTACTCACATTCTTTCGTTTGAAGGTGATGGCGAAGTAGTTTATTATGAGGGATCTTACTCAGATTATGAGGAATTTAAGAAAGCTCATAATGGAGGAAAAGAGTTGCCTCGCCGTCGCTATCGTAAATTAATGGAATAGGATATTGCCATAATAATTACAAAGCACAAAAACGCTGATTTATAAATCGGCGTTTTTTTATGTGTTTATACTATTTGATTTAATAATTGTTTCTAATGATTAAAATGTGTTAATTAAGCTATGACTATGGCAGATTTTGTAAAACATGTTAAAAGTGAATTTGTGTATTAAAAAATAAACATCTACTTTTGCTATGATAAAACACCTAATAGCTAAACCCTTAGGCTGATTAATTATTTTACGCATAAATTTAAGGACTAAGGAAAGGCAAGATTCACTTAAGGCGTTGTGAAATGCGAAAAATGAATTTTAGGTGTAGTAAAATGTAAGTATGATATAATATCTACACTTAAAGTTGCTATAAAACAGCTATCTTTAGAATCACAAATCATGCCTTATGGCTTTAGTCCAGCAGTCCCCTGATAGAAGGGGGCTACCGGACATTTTTTTTATAGCAGGTATAGCTAAGAAAGATTTGACGAGTTCTCGTGTGAGATCTTAGTCTCTTGAGGTTTTACAAGTGTGATGTTTTAATATGATTTCTACTTCCCTTTTTAGGTATGGGAGGTTGATGAGATAGTAGTGATGATTATTGGGGTGAAAAACCGCGAGGCGATTTTGGCTGACGATAATGTTGTATTTCTTTTCAAGAATATATCTATACATGCTCACTTGCAAAGCATAATGATAATATGTGGTGTCGGCAAGGTGTGAAACAGGAGGTAAGGCTGTTTTGTGCCAAGGATTTTCGATTTCGACAATGCCATTCTTAACGAGTTTTTCACTCCGTTTCCAGTCATAAATGGTAAATACTCCATCTTTGCATTCAAGGAAGTCGAGTGTGCCGGCAATGCCATATTCTTCGTAGAATATTCTCCATTCGGTGCGATAGGGGTAAAGTGTATGCTCTTTAGTGAATTGAAGGAAAAGGTCAAATGTTTCGTCGCTTTGGCTTGTTATTCCCATATAAAATTTCTCGATTTTATCGTGCATGGCGGTGCCGAGCTCGCATGCACGTTGTACCTTTGCTACCCATTGTGCCTTTAGCAGTTCAGGAGTGATTCCCAACTGAGGAGCTTTGCGTGCTGCCCAATAATCGGCATCAAATTTTGGGAAACAATCTTCAATAAGTGTAGTTACTGAGATAAATTCTTTGCCATCGACGCTATATTTATGCTCTTTTTTATTGAATTGAATTAGTTTGTCTCTATCGTGGGCATTAATTATGTTGTAGTCTTGTGCCATATTTTGTGATTTTTTTACAAAGATAATGAATAGTAAGAAATCAAGTGGGGATAAAATATAGATAATTTGTAATTTTGCATTTATGAAATCAGATGTATTTGAAAGTATTGATAGTTCGCTACAAAAGTATATTCAGGAGGAGATTATACCTCGTTATGATGATTTTGATGCCGGACATCAACGAGACCATGTGTTGACGGTAATTAAGCAAAGCATGGAGTTGGCTCAATATTATGATGTTGATATAAATATGGTGTATGTTGTGGCTGCTTATCATGATGTAGGGTTGGTTGCCGGGCGAGAGCGGCATCATATAGTGTCGGGCGAAATAGTTCAAGCCGAAGTGCAATTACGACAATGGTTTGATGAAGAACAAATTCATGTTATGGCTCAAGCGGTTGAGGACCATCGTGCGTCAAGCAGCAAAGAACCACGCACGATATATGGTAAAATTGTAGCTGAAGCTGATAGGGTTATAGATCCAACGTTAATAGTGCGTCGCACTATTCAATATGGGCAGGCTCATTATCCACAATTTGGTAAGGAGGAGCATTATGCTCGTTTTGTGGAGCATATAATGGAAAAATATGCCAAGGGTGGTTATCTTAAATTGTGGATTCCGGAATCGCCCAATGCACATCGGTTGTGTGAGTTTCAGCAACGAATAAAAGACCTAAAAGAACTGCGTTTGCTTTTTGAAAAAGAATGGCAGTTGTTGGCTACCATTCCTTGAGATTTGTTATTATTACCATTCGTAGCTTACTGATACCGACTCAACTTGTGTGTTGGCTATTGGAGGAGATAGTTTTTCGATTTTGATTTTCCCTCCTTCGATTAATGGAAATCTATTTAACAAGGCAAGTTTTATTCGTTCAATCACATTTTCAATTAAGTGTGATGGTGTTTGCATTGTGGTTTTAATTATGTCGATAGCCTCGGCATAGTTAAGCGTGCCTGTTAAATTATCGTTTACCATTGCTCGAGATATTGGGTAGTATAGTTTTATACTAACGTCGAAATTATTACCTATACGATTTTCTTGTTCAAGAACTCCATGGTAGGCATAAACGCGAAGTTTTTTTATTTCAATGCTTCCTCGTGGCATATTATTGAGTCGATTAAATTAGTTGTTTATTTGATTATTTGCGTTTAGACTTGGATTTTTTGCCACGTCCTTTAGACTTGGGGTTGTTGATTGCTTGTGCTACGGACACCTTTTTGCCTAAAACGTCTTCGTTACGACGTGGGTGTCGTTCATCAACTATGGCGAAGTCAATTTGCTTGCGGTCGAGGTTTGCTCGAGCAACTTGAATGGTAATCCTGTCGCCAAGTCGATAGCGAGTATTTGTGTGACGACCTATTATGCAGTAATTTTTTTCGTCAAATTCATAATAGTCGTCGGTAAGGTCGCGAATAGGGACCATGCCTTCGCATTTATTGTCATCAAGTTCTACATATAATCCCCATTCGGTAACGCCCGAAATTACTCCGTCATAAACTTCTCCGAGGTGGTCGGCAAGAAATTCAACTTGCTTGTATTTGATTGAAGCTCTTTCGGCATTGGCTGCGAGTTGCTCCATGCTTGATGAGTGTTTGCATTGGTCTTCGAGTTTGTCAACGTTAACGCTACGACCTCCATTGAGATATTTGTCGAGAAGTCGATGCACCATCATGTCGGGATAACGACGAATCGGAGATGTGAAATGGGTATAATATTCAAATCCCAATCCATAGTGTCCAACGTTTACAGTGGTGTATATCGCTTTTGCCATAGAACGAATGGCAAGAGTGGATAGGAAGTTCTCTTCTCCTTTACCTTTCAAATCCTTTAACATGCGATTGATAGAGCGATTTACTTCGCGAGCCGAACCGGAATCTTTGATTTTATAACCAAATACTCGTGATTGTTTGGCTAATTCAGTGAGCTTTTCGGGGTCGGGTTCATCGTGTACGCGATATACAAATGCTTTAGCTTTCCTTTTGCCGGCTACACAACCTATTTCACGAGCTACAGTTTTGTTGGCGAGTAGCATGAACTCTTCAATGAGTTTGTTGGCATCTTTTGATTCTTTGAAGAATACTCCTATAGGGTGTCCGGTTTCGTCGATGTCAAAACGCACTTCGCAACGGTCAAATTCTACCGACCCATTTTCGTAGCGTTCTTTGCGAAGGATTTTTGCGAGACGGTCGAGGGTTAGTATTTCTTGGGAATATTCTCCATGTCCTAACTCGATGATTCCTTGAGCCTCCTCGTATGTAAATCTACGATTACTTTCGATTACCGTACGTGCTATTTTGTGGTTGATTACTTGTGCATTATCGTCCATTTCAAATATGCATGAGAATGCAAGTTTTTCTTCGTTTGGTCGCAATGAGCAAATGCCGTTGCAAAGGTGCTCGGGCAACATTGGAACAACTCGATCAACAAGATATACTGATGTTGCTCGATTCTCGGCTTCGCGATCAATGATTGAGCCGGGTTTTACATAGTGAGTTACATCGGCAATATGGACTCCAATTTCATAATTGCCGTTTGGTAGGCGAGTTATGGATAGTGCATCATCAAAGTCTTTAGCGTCGCGTGGGTCAATGGTGAATGTCGTGGCTTTTCTCATGTCGAGTCGAGATGCAATGACTTCGGGAGTAATGCCGGCGTCGATTTTGTCGGCTGCACGTTCTACGGCTTCGGGGTATTTATATGGGAGTCCATACTCGGCAAGAATGGCATGTATCTCAGCGTTATTTTCCCCATGACGTCCAAGAATATCGACTACTTCTCCATTTGGATTTTTGCAATCGTCGGTCCAATGAGTGATGCGAACAACGGCTTTATCTCCTGTTTTGCCATTTTTAAGTTTGGCTTTTGGGATAAAAATGTCAACAGCAAGAAATTTAGAATCAGTGAGTAGATAACCATAATGTTTTTCTACTTTTAGCTGTCCGATAAATACTTGGTCTTTTTTTTCGATGATTTCAACAACTTCAGCTTCGGGTTCAACTCCACGACGATGTGCGGCAATGCTTACTTTTACTTTGTCGCCATTGAGAGCATGCATAGAGTTGCGTTCGGCAACGAAAAATGCTTCGTCTTCGTTGTCGATTATCACGCTGTTTTTGCCGTTGCTGCGACGAATAAAAGTGCCGGTGGCAAAGCTGGTTTGCATAGGAGATTTGTATTTGCCCGGAGTGGTCTCGATTAGTTCTCCATCAAACGCCATTTCGGCAAGAGTTAGGGCTACTGCACGCTGCTGTTTTGGAGTTGAGGCTCCAATAGCATGTGATACTTGTTTATAATTGAATGTCTTGTTCTTTTGTTGACCTATGTATTCTTTTACAAGTAAAGCTAATTTTGCTGAATTATTTTTCTTTGAAGATTGAGCCATAATAATTTGGTAGTTTAATTGGTTAACAAAAAAACGCACCATTGAGTTGGCACGCTTTTTTATAATGTTTGTTACGCGTCAATGTTGGCGTAATTGGCGTTCGCTTCAATAAAGTCGCGACGCGGGGCTACATCTTCGCCCATGAGCATTGAGAAAATGCGGTCGGCTTCGGCAGCATCGCTGATGTTAACCTGTTTCAACATGCGTTGCTCGGGATCCATTGTTGTGTCGCGAAGTTCCTCCGCACTCATTTCTCCAAGACCTTTATAGCGTTGCACTTTTGTTTTTTCTCCGTGACGGGCAATGAATTGTTGTACTTGAATGTCGTTCCAACAATATTCTTCAACTTTGCCACGCGAACATTTATACAATGGAGGTGTGGCGAGATAGAGATACCCATTTTCGATAATTGGACGCATGCGACGGAAGAAGAATGTCATCAACAATGTTGCAATGTGGCTACCATCGACGTCGGCATCGGTCATGATGAT
>JAEIGA010000405.1_pt1 | contig 63232 bp, 78 predicted proteins | sample 9270691 | NCBI WGS metagenome assembly JAEIGA01 (sample SAMN17057246, study PRJNA624740) | gut metagenome | biome: biome; isolation source: fecal sample | host: Bos grunniens | place: China: Xizang | collected 2019 | reverse complement strand
GGGGTTGTAATACTCAAATCCGATCATCGTGCTTTTCTCCTGTTTATCTATTAACCGAAGAGAGGTACTACTGCACCGTCGTATGTATCTTCGATGAACTTTGCAACTTCAGGTCCCTGAAGAACTTCTACGAGAGCCTTTACTGCAGGATCGTTTGCCTTATCAGGTGATGTTGCAATGATGTTTCCGTATGTCTGTGCTGCAAGACCGTCGTTAGCTTCAACAGCAAGTGCCTGGCTTACGTGGAGGCCGCCTTCGATCGCATAGTTACCGTTAATGACTGCTACATCTACATCAGGGAGTGCTGCAACGAGCTGCTCAGGTGCAAGTTCCTTGAACTGAATGTTAAGAGGATTCTCTACGATGTCTTCTACCGTTGCATTGATTCCTGCATCGTCCTTAAGCTTGATGATGCCTTCCTGTGCGAGGAGGAGAAGTGCTCTTGCTTCGTTTGTTACATTGTTGGGAACTGCGATTACTGCGCCATCCTGGAGGTCCTTAAGATCTTTTACTCTGCCTGCATAGATGCCGAAAGGTTCATAGTGGACTGCGCCAACTGAAACAAGATCTGAACCGTTTTCTTTATTGAACTGTTCGAGGTAAGGAACGTGCTGGAAATAGTTTGCGTCAAGTGAGCCTTCGATAACGCCTGTGTTAGGTGTAACGGAATCTTCAAGTCGTACGATCTCGAGAGTGATTCCCTGCTCTGCGAGGATCGGCTTTGCAACTTCCAAGATCTCTGCGTGAGGTGTGATGTTTGCGCCTACCTTAAGTACTACATTAGCCTGTGCATCAGCCTGAGCTTCTGTCTGCGTATCGCTGCCTACATTTGTATTAACCTGTGTGGGCGCTGCTTTTCCGCATGCTGCGAATGATCCTGTGATTGCGAATAAAAGTCCTGCGGCAATAGCCTTCTTAAATATGTTTTTCATTTTGGTAATCTCCTTTAGATGTGTTTTGTTTAGCTTTTCGCTTTAAGAATGATTTGTTTTGGCATAAAAATGCCCGGTGAGTGATTTATCTCCCGGGCGCATGGCATATGTTCAAATGCAATTTACTGCTTTAACATCGATCGTTCTCAAGGCGTGAGGAATGTCTTCTTCCGCCCTGGGCCATATAGCGCACCCGGGAGCCGAGCATTCGACAACACATCATCATGTTAGCTGTTGTATTAGTTGTTCTATACATTTCTCACTCCTCCTTTCGTTGTGATGGCGATACTTTACTACTCATAACCTACCATGTCAATAGGTTTATCGAAATTTTTTTCGCTTTCTTGAAAATGCCTGTTTTACTTGCTTTCGCGTATTTAAGAGATAACTGTCTTCTGCTTATTCTTATTTACTTCACTATGCTGTGACAGCTGATACTTATCGAAAAGTTTTACATACATGAGAGGTACTGCTCCGACGATTGCTGCACTTGCCTGAATGCCGTTGGGAATAACCGAACCCAATGCCGCTTCAACACCATACATAAACGGCAGTGATTCAAATGCAAAATAACCTGCGATCATGATGAGTTCTGCAATGAAAGATGCTGACAGTTTTCTTCCGAGGGAAACTTTTCCCTGAGCATTTCTCTTAAGCAGCAAACCTGCAATAAGGCCCATCACACCTTTGATGAGAAATGTAGCAACTGCGTACTGCGGATAACCGGCAAGAAGGTCTGCAAGTGTCGATCCGATAGCTGCAGGAACGAATGCAAAAGGTCCCATTATGTATGAAGTTACCAGTATCATAAGGTCACCCAAATTGATATGTCCGATCGCTGTCGGAATGTGAAGTTCAGTGCCTACAAATATCAAGGCTGCGAGCACACCTGCGTATGCGATCTTCTTTAAATTGTTTCTGTTCTTGTCTTTACTGCTCATGTTTTTATTCTCCTTTAACAATTATTTTTACAAAAACAAAAACGGGAATTCTTTTTTAAGAACTCCCGTACAGTAACCATTTTGCTTTGCGATCTTTATGTCATGGGTAATCAGATCACTCCGGTCATATGCGGGAGGGTGATTTTAGTGCGGCACATGCAGATCATAGTGGCCTGAATACTTTTCATTGTTTTACCTCCTCCGATATGATGCGATAAAGTTAACATGTAATACCTATCGTGTCAATGGGTTTATTCTCAAGAATTCAAACATCAAGCATAATTTAGTATGTCTTCATAAATATTGTTTTTTGCTATAATCTATCTCGATTTCGGGAAAGAAAAGGAATAACCATATGAAGAGATTAAAGATAGTATCAGTAATACTTACGGCATCTGTCCTCGCAGGAATCACGTCCTGCTCATCTGAACCTGCCGGAACAACTTCCTCTTCAATGGAACCTACAACTACGGCAGAAGTTGAAACAGAAGCAACAACGGCCGAACCTGAGATCACGGAAACCACACGCATCGATCCGCAGTCGACCGAACCTTTATGCCATATCTATTTTGAAGAATACGACTCTTTCGAAGTAACATCGACGGATCTTGTTGACGGCGTATGGGCAGACATAACATCCAACACATTCTTAGGCGAGAACCTTTCACCTCAGCTTTCATGGGAGCCTGTCGAAGGCGCTGAAGAATACGTCATCTATATGGTCGACAGAAATTCAAACGGTTTTCTTCAGTGGAAATCTGCAGGAATCAAAACGACTGAACTCCCTCAGGGATGGACATCCAATCTTACCGAATATAACGGACCGCATCTCGGACACGGATATACACACATTTACGATATTTATGTAATAGCTTTAAGAGCACCGACGACAAGACTTAAAGGTGCATTAAACGCTGCCAATCCGAGACTTGAAGAATTCTTTGAAGAGATCGATACAGACACCGAAGGCAATACGGGAAACATCATTGCCTACGGAACAATATCCGGCATATTCACAGACGCAAGATACAGAAATATCTAATCAGGTTTTATTGTTCTGTATTTTTTTCGACTTGATGATGAAGGTAATTACCGTCACCATGAAGAATGCAAAATAGACCATCATCACAGGCGATACAAGAAGACTCGTAACCATCGATAGAATATCGATGTTAAGTGAAGCATCCCGGCCGAAGATAAGTTTGTCGCCGCCGGCTGCATAATAGATAAACCCAACCGAAATAGAAGCAAAATAATAAATTATCAGAGCAATTCCCGCACCGGTTTTGGTCTTCATTTTCTCACTCGATACCACGATTATGGTGGCAATAAGAAGGAGCACCGCAGAAAAAACAGTCGCAAACATATAGACAGGTACAATAGTCTTGGGACTATAACCTGAAGTTATCAGGGATGAATACTGCGGATTTCCCAGAATGAACTTACCGAACTGCCTGATAATTCCCTTCTGGCATAAGGTGCAGATGACTATTATCAGAAGCGAGACCAGTACAGGTATTGCCATTCCGATGATCTTTTTCTTATATGTCTTATCCATAGCGTGATTCCTCTTAGTTTTGCTTCGGTACTATATCACTTATTTTCAGCGTCTCTGAAAACCCTTGAGCCGGTAGCGCCTCTTTGTCCCTGATACTTTCCGTCGTAAGGATTGATAGCGTGATCATCCATCTCGGCGAAAACGAGCTGGCCTACTCTTCTTCCCGCCTTAAGCTCAATTGCGCATCTATTTGCATTATAAAGTTCAAGCGTGATCTCGCCCTTGAAGCCCGGATCTACCCATCCGGCATTCTGAATGAAAAGTCCCATTCTTCCGAGTGAGCTTCTTCCTTCAACAAATGCAGTCAGATTATCGGGGAGCTCGAAATATTCCATCGTGGTTGCGAGGACAAACTGTCCCGGCATTATGAGATATGTATCTGTCGTGATGGTCTTGTACTTGATCTCATTTTCTAATGTGATGACGCTTGAAGGCGTATCATCAACAACGCTGAATGTGCGTCCCAAACGGATATCAACACTTGCAGGCTGGATCTGTTCCTTTGTAACAGGATCGATCACAAGTGTTTTTTCTTCAAGCATCTTAAGTATTGTTCTGTCAGATAAGATCATATTTCGCCCTCACGATTCTTATTTCAATTACTTGCAGGAGTATAACATATAACACTGTTCTCACTGCTGTATTTTTTGCCTTCCAAAAGGCTGAATGCATGCTGCTTTCCGACACCGCCAAACCATTCGTACGGTTTATCCTCAGCGGTCTTGCCTTCGCATATCTCCCGGATTCCGTTGCGCATGCATCTGATAAGAGATATATCATCAAAATCCTGTGCATGACCGTGAAGGATGCGGTCTGCCCTGTCTTCAAGGAACATTATCCTGTCCAGAGCTTTTACGTATTCAGGCAGCGGCGAGCAGCCGTCAAGCTGCATCCAAAGATGGTGATTTATCGCATCACCCGTAAAGAGGACCCTGTCCTCTCTGAGAAGGAGAACAATGCTTCCGGGCGTATGTCCGGGCAGCTCGAAAACTTCCAATGTCTTTCCTCCGATATCGATTACATCGCCTTCATTTATTGCTTTAAAAGGCGGCATCTTCAGACCGTACTTTTCGGTTTCTGTTATGAATTCAGGAAGCTTTGTGAACGATTCAGCAAGTTCAAAATCCTTGGGATCGAGATACGCCTCATCAAAATAAAGATTGCCGAAAATGTGATCCGGATGTCCGTGAGTGTTTACGACAACAATAGGCTTGTCAGTAACTTCCCTTACTGCTTTTTTCAGGTCGTTTAAACCGTTCATCGTGTCGATGACACAGACCTTCTCTTCGCCTATAACAAAATAACCAGAAGCCATGTGTCCTTCATCCATCAAATAGATATCGGGTGTTAATTGCTTAACAAACAACTCAAGTTTTTCCATTTATCATTCTCCCTTTATCCTCTTCGCGATCTCTATGGCAATGTCGAATTTATCGAGCGAATGATTAGCCTCATGCAGTCCCTCGGGAGTGTAATCAGGCTGATCGACAACGTCGCCCGCAACCAGGAAATCGTACAGTTCAAAACCGTGATAATCACATACGGCCTGAACACCGGCAAGCTCCATTTCGACTGCTATGCAGCCTTCGTCCTTACGCTGCTTTACGAGATCTCTGGTTTCTCTGTAAAGTGCGTCGGTCGTCCAGACTTTTCCTTTGATGAAAGGAAGTTCTTTTTCATCAAATAGGCCTGCAAGGAAATCCGCATTCTTTATGTCGATGTAGTCTGCAGGAGGCGCATAATGATAAGACACTCCTTCGTCGCGGTAAGCTTGTGTCGGAATGATATATCTGCCGTTGATCTTATCAGGATCCAATGCTCCGCACGATCCGAACAGAATAAACTTATCCGAGCCTATCTTCCAGTTGGCTTCCATTACATCCGTAGATGCCAGGCAGGATCCTACTTCAGAAAGATAGAATCCGAGCTTCATGCCGTCAACATCGATCAGGTGGATCGGCCTTATCAGATTGCATGAACGGAACTCCTCGATCTTTTCGTTGGGATAGGTATTGAGCACCGTCTCGAATATCTCACGTGAGAACGTGATAACTGTTGTATCTACTATCTTTTTCTGCTCTCCGAAAAAAGAAGCCGGAGAGATTATCGCTTCACTGTTATCAAAAGAATCGGTTATCATTTTTCTTTCCTCTCATCAGTCACGAAATGCTTTACAGTTTCAGAAGGGTATTTCAGTTCGCTTCTGAAAAACTCAGGGTACATGGTTTTCTCTTCTTCAGGAGATACCCACACAAGATGCTCTTTGCATCCGTCTTCGGTAAAGTCGCTTGATACAGGTTCAAAATCTTCAGGAACTTTCATATAGAAGAAATACGACACCTCATATATCAGCTTTCCCCTCCTTGAAAGCAAATCACCGTAGAAATAATTCTCGTGGATAAAGCCAAGTCTGTCGACTTCCATCTTAATTCCTGTCTCTTCGAATACTTCACGGATCACCGCTTCTTCCGCAGTCTCACCGAAACGGATCCTGCCGCCAACCGAATAAAGATAGTCAACACGGCTGTTGCCGACCATCAGGAACTTCCCGTTTTTCAGAATAATCGCCCCTACCCTGATGTTGATAAAACCATCATCACAGGGGACTGTCATGTCAGTATTTTTCATATTGAATTCCTATATCCTCTCTGAGCATCCTGGCTCAGATAATTAAGGATTATAACATAAGGATCCCGGAATTAAGGTGCCTCAAATCCGGCTACATCACTTGCGCCTGAAGTCACGACTTCATAAGGTATTCCGTTCTCTTTAAGAAGTGCAAGGAAAGCATCTGCTACAGACGTTCCTTCAAATCTCTGCTGGACTGAAAGAGAAATATTACCGCCTGCCGCACCTAAAAGGACCATAAGGCTGAAAGTGCATGGCGGATGGGTCCAGAATTCCTTCATGTATTCTCCGATCGAAGGATACTTCCATTTTCCGGGATAACTTACCAGATAACTTATAAATCCTTCACCGCCGTTGAACATCGCCGTAAAGATATTTTTTCTTTCCTGCAAAGATGGTGTCGATGACATTATTCCTTTAACAACTGATGCATTTACTGCAAGTCCTGATGCTACCTGCTCTTCCCTGCTCTGAACGAATGTCTTGCCGCGGTAAACCGTACCCTGCACTTCAAGAGGCATCGACTTTACGGCAGGTGAATAATCAAAGACAGACATGCCGAGACAGTTATGGTTTGTAGCTTCAGCACCGACCATGGGACGCGCATTGATGACATATGCGCTGATGATAGGCTTGGTCCTTTCAGGATATAAAGAATCGATTGTTTTACCCATCAGGAGTTCGACCATCGTGCCCGGAGTCGAATCGTTTTCGCGCACAAATTTCACGAAGGCATCTTCAGGGATTTTTATGTCCCATATAAGAGGTGATGACTTAGTAAGTCCGCCGTCAGTCTCCAATGTAAAAGCAGGAGAATATGCTGCATCAGGAGCAGGCACTTCTTCCATCGTGTCCTGCGGATCTGCCATCTCGGCAGCGATATCTGAAGATTCAAGTTCAGGTATTTCATCTATTCCGTAAAACGTCCTGCAGTAGTTATAAAGGATCACCGCAAGCACTCTGTACATTCCGGTGCCGTCCGTAATGCCATGGAAGAAATCCAGATAAATGAAGTCTTCTTTATATGACACAGACCAGACGTGAAAATTGGTTTCTTCAGAATTCAGGATTACACGAGAATCACCTTCACGTACCACTATCGGAAGATCGTTATCCGCATATTCGTAGGAGTCGCCTGTGCATACGAGGCGCCCCATGAAATAAGGGAATCTTGAAGATGAAAAAGATACAGCAGAGAACAGCACAACAGGATCGACATTATCTTTAAGTCTGACCTTGAACCTGACCGTGTAATCAACACCTGCGCCGATCGCACCGTAAACATGCATTGTATCTCCGGTAGTGATCTTCATGCCGTGTTCACCTCGTTTGAAGAATTGCTGTTCTTATTATACTAAACGCTGTTTATGCTTTTGTGGCAGAGATGATGAAATGAGGGCTGATGCCCATCATGGATTCTTCGTGTTCCGTGGTGCTTATTATCTTTAAAAGTCTCTCGCGCTTATCGTCATCTTTCCACTTCTCTGCGATGTCTGGAGTGATCCATGAACAGCCTTCGACAGCAGCACTCTCTGTTACCTTAAAACTTGCTTCGCTGATCTCTTCTCTTAATCCGTCGATGGTGTGAAAATATGCATTTGAGATAAAGTAAGGATATTCCTTAGGTCTTATGTGTTCACCTGTTTCCATCTCGCGCATTATCATGTCCATATAAATGTCATCACTGATGAATTCGTTGGCAGTTCCGTAAACAGTCAGAGCCCATGTTGCCGAACTGAATTTTGATATTCCGGCAGCGATCAGAATGCCGTTATCCTTAAGCACACGGTGCGCCTCCGAAAGAACAGTCAGTCTGTCTTCCTTACTCATCAGATGATAAAGAGGTCCCATGAGAAGCACCATGTCTGCACTGTTGTCAGGCTTGTCAATTTTACGTGCGTCTCCTACTTCAGCTTCATACGGAACCGTCATGTGTTCTTTTGCATAATCGACAGCCGTGGGAGCAAGCTCGATAAGTGTTACTTCATGTCCCATGGAAGCAAGCCATTCGGCATACTTTCCGATGCCTCCGCCGATATCGTAGATCTTCATCTTGCCGTTAAGATATCTGCTGATAATTTCTTTGCTTCTCCAGAACTCAACAACACCGAGGCCTCTTTCAAGACGTCCTATCTCAGCGCCGTTGTTATAAAATTCATATACTTCATCTATTCTTTCCATATTCTTTTACTCCGTTAATCATTCAAGACCGAATCTATGGCCTGTTCGTAATCATCTTCTATCAATGTGACTGCCTGACCGAACCGCTGTCGGAATGTTTGGTTGTCAGCTTTAATGCTTTCCATTGTGCAGTCATCATCAAGTCTCTTCTCGACAACAGACTCTTTATCCTTTATGTCGTCGAAATGCTTTTCGATGTAATCATCTGAAAATGCGAGACAGATAAACCTTATAGATGATTGATATTGATCGTCAAAATCCTGCTGCCAGTTGTGCGGAACATAGCATCCTTCAATGATCATGTCCTGGTTATTCTCGATCGCGGTCTTGATCATCTCTCTTACGACGGGCCAGAGATAATCTGTAAGCTTGTCATCATCCATGGGAGTAAGATCAGTCATGCCGCTTCTTATGAGGCCCATCTTCAGGTGGTCTATGGACATGCAGGGATAGTTATATTTCCCGATCAGCTTTTTAGCGAGAAATGTCTTTCCTGTATGTGTTGCACCTGTAATCAGTATGATCATTTATTATCTCCATATGTCTTTAGCGAAAAGTTTACCCCCAAGATTCGATCGCTTCAACAGAGAGATCCACAAGATGTTCGCCTTCCACTCCGTCCATCGTATGTGTAGCTCCTTCGATAACGACAAACTGCACATTCGGGAACGCAGCTAATGCAGGCTTGAAGAAATCGGGATCTTCTCCGAAGCTTCCCTCAGTTCCCGTGAATATGATCACAGGTATCTTGCATGTCTCAAGGATCGGATAGAGGTCTCTGTCTAGCAGGACTTCATCTTCGAACCACATGATTTCGGGAGCATAAAAACTCGGATCGACAAGTATAAGTCCTTTGATCTCATCCTGCCTGTAGGTTCCCGCGTAGCATACAACGATGCCGCCCATACTGTGTCCGTACAGATAGATATTCGAAGTATCGACTTCAGGAAGATATTCACATGAATCAATAACGGCGTACAGGTCTTTTATCTGGTCCACAACAAAGTTGCCCAGAAACGCCGGATCCTCACCTGACTCAGGACGCGTGCCATTCTGACAGAGAAATTCGATTACCGCAAAACCGTGCTCGCTGTAATGCTCGGCTTTATCCGAATATCTTCCGAGAGGCGCATATAATCCGCTGGTAATTATGATCGTCTTAAAAGGCCCCTGACCCTGGGGAACTGTAAGCCTGGCGTAGATCTCGCCTCCGTCGCGGTAGAAGATTACTTCCTTCGTTCTGCCTTCACTCTTTGAAACCGCAGGCATTAATATCGAATACTCGATGGGCGGGAATTCTTCCACCTTGACCAGTCTCGTCTTGATCGGCTGTCTATCGGTATTTTCATTCATCACTTTGCCGGGCTTTACAGGCTGCGGTTTTGAACACGAAGCCAGAAGGCAGGCGGTAACTACTATCAATATCAGACACTTTATTCTTGATGATCTTTTTCTCATTACTTCATGATAACAAGCTCGTAATCACGTGTGCCGATTCCGATCTTCTCTCCGTGTTCAAGTGTTTCTTCCCACGAAACATTCGGATTGCTGTTGTGCCAGACATCACCGTGATCGTGGAAATGATCACTGTTCATATTATCACCTAACTGGCTGTTTCTGACAGGCTCGGCTTTCTGGCAGAGATCAACGCAAGCCTGATCCAAAGCAACCGGATCAAATGAAGCGAGCATTCCGATATCAGGAAGGATGGGCGCATCGTTCTCACCGTGACAGTCACAGTTCGGTGAAACATCCGTGATAAGGCTTATGTGGAAGTTCGGTCTGCCGCTGATGACAGCAGCCGTATACTCGGCCATCTTTCTTCCGAGCATCGATGCTGCATCCCAGTTATCGTTTTCGATGGCATCGAATGCGCATGCTCCGATGCAGCGGCCGCATCCCTTACACTTATCGGGATCAATCCTCGCTTTGCCGTTCTCGTAGATAAATGCGTCTGAACCGCATTCCTTAGAGCATCTTCTGCACCCTTTGCAGCGTTCGGTGATAACATGGGGATGGCCGCTCTGATGTTGCTGCATCTTTCCGGCGCGGCTTCCGCAGCCCATGCCGATATTCTTTATACAGCCGCCGAAGCCAGCCTGCTCGTGACCTTTGAAATGCGTTAACGAAATGACAATATCGGCATCCATTACGGCGCGTCCGATATATGCCTCCTTGCAGTATTCTCCGTTCGGAACGGGCACGATGATGTCGTCAGTTCCTCTAAGACCGTCAGCAATGATTATCTGGCATCCGGTGGTTACTGTATTAAATCCGTTGATGTTTGCGCAGTCCATGTGCTCAAGCGCATGCTTGCGGCTTCCGGGATAAAGCGTATTGCAGTCGGTTAAGAAAGGCATTCCGCCGAGTTCTTTAACAACGTCAGCTACAGCCTTCGCATAATTGGGTCTTAAGTATGCGAGATTTCCAAGTTCGCCGAAATGCATCTTGATCGCAACAAACTTGTTGTCCATATCGATAGACTGGATCCCTGCAAGCTTAATGAGCTTCTGCAGTTTTGCAGTGAGCGGTGTGCCGAGGCCGGTTCTGAAATCGGTGAAATATACTTTTGACTTATCCATTGTTAGCACCTCCCTGCCGGATCGTTCTATCAGTTACATAGAAGGATTATAGCATTTGGGAGGTGCAAAAATGAATTATATTACGGTCTTATCTGTTCAGTTCCTTTTATGTCTTTCTGTGCTTCTTGGACATCCAAATACCGATTTCCTGAATGAGCATTACCATGATTATCAGTAATGCAACCGTGGTAAAGAGAACATCTTTCTGGTAGCGGTAATAGCCGTACTGCAGTGCAATTGCACCGAGTCCGCCACCTCCGATGACGCCTGCCATTGCAGAGTAACCGAGTACGGTTGCAACGTTGATGGCGCCGCCCTGAAGAAGTGAAGGTGTTGCTTCAGGAATGATGAAATGAAGTATCGTATAAAGAGGTGATGCGCCCATGGAAGTTGCCGCTTCGATAATGCCGGGTTGCACCTCATTAAGTGAGGACTCGACCATTCTCGCAACGATCGGGATAGCGCCTATCGTGAGAGGTACGATTGCAGCCGTGGTACCGATGGACTGGCCTACGATAAATCTCGTAAACGGGATGAGGAGCACGAGGAGGATCAGGAACGGCAATGACCGCGTGATGTTTACGATGGCTCCGATAATGAAGTTGACGGGCCTGTTCTCGAGCAGACGTCCTTTTGATGTCGCATAGAGCAGGACGCCCAAAGGCATTCCGACCGCATATGAAAAAAGCGATGCGAAGAACGTCATTACAAACGTCTCCCAGACACCTGTTATTATTGCTTCTCTGATGTAATCACTCATATCTGTTTACCTCCGACACCGACAGGCCGCCCTTTCTGAAAAAGTCGATGACAGTCTGACGGTCCTTTTCAGATTCAGGCAGTTCGATGATCATCTGACCGTAACCGATGCCGCCCACGCTCCTCGTGTTCGCACTCAGGATGTTTACCTTAAGGCCTGTCTCCTCAACGAGATTTGCAATGAACGGCACGTTCGACTGTGTGCCGTCGAAAACGATTCTTACAAGCTGTCCGTTCTCGTCAGAAGGATCGAAAGGATTGCTCGGGAATACGAGTTTTTTCGCTGCCTTCGACCGGGGATTTGAAAAGACTTCCTTAACATCGCCTATCTCTGCAAGAGTACCGTCATCTATGATGGCAACACGGTCGCAGATCTTCTCGACAACACTCATCTCGTGCGTGATTATGACGATCGTCAGTTTTCTTTCTTCGTTGATCTTCTTCAAAAGATCCAGTATCTCGCCCGTTATCTTCGGATCAAGAGCGCTCGTTGCCTCATCGCACAAAAGCACTTTCGGATCTACTGCAAGCGCTCTTGCTATGGCAACTCTCTGCTTCTGACCGCCCGAAAGACGTGCGGGATATTCATTTGCCTTCTCAAGAAGACCAACGATCTCAAGCATCTGCTTTGCCTTGTCGCGTCTGATATTGCGCGGTGTTCCGATGATCTTCAAAGACTGCTCAACGTTCTGGATAACAGTGCGCTGGTTGATAAGATTGAAGCCCTGGAAGATCATGGAGATCGAATGTCTTACTTCTCGAAGTTCTTTGGGCTTAAGTGCAGCAAGATCATCTCCGTAGAAATTAACCGTACCCGAGCTGACTTCCTCAAGTCTGTTCAGCGTGCGTACAAGTGTTGATTTGCCTGCACCGCTCATGCCGATTATGCCGAATATCTCACCTTCATTTATGGTAAGACTTACATCCTTGAGCGCAGTGAATTCCTTGCCGTCGTTCTTATAAGTCTTGTATACGTTTTTTAATTCATATACGTTTTCCATTTAATCGAATAATCCTTTGCTTAAATATCTGTCTCCTCTGTCAGGGAAAACAGTTACTATGTTTCCTTCATCAATTTCTTCCGCAAGCTTGAGTGCTGCCGCAAGTGCCGCACCTGATGAAGAACCGGCAAGAATGCCTTCGTGCTTTGCGAGTTCTCTTGAAGCGTTAAATGCTTCATCGTCATTGATCTTTATGACCTTATCAACAAGCGTGATATCCATCGTATCTGCTATAAAGTCGTTGCCGATGCCTTCGATGTTGTAATCGAAATGTTCTCCTCCGCCGATCGTTGAACCGTAAGGATCTGCAAGAACTCCGACGATATCCGGGTTTTGCTCCTTGAGATACTTAACAACTCCGGAGAATGTTCCGCCGCTTCCTGCGCCTGCTACAAAGTAATTGATATTACCGTCAAGCTGTGAATATATTTCAGGTCCTGTTGTCTCATAGTGAGCAAGAGGGTTAGCGGGATTTCTGAACTGTCTTAATGAAACAGAACCTGGAATGGTCTTAAGTATTTCTTCGGCTTTCTGCTCTGCTCCGAGCATTCCGCCTTCTCTTGATGTGTGAACGATTTCGGCACCCAATGCCTTCATGATTTTCTGCTTCTCGACTGAGAACTTTTCAGGCACCGTGAATATTACTCTGTATCCCTGATTAAGCGCTGCAACTGCGATTCCGATACCGGTATTGCCCGCTGTGGCATCAACGATCGTTCCGCCTTCTTTAAGTATTCCTCTCTTTCTTGCGTCATCGATCATGTAAACGCCTACACGGTCTTTTACGCTTCCTGCGGGGTTCATAAGTTCAAGTTTTGCATAGATATTTACTCCGGGCTTAACGCCCATATGGGAGATCTTAAGAATCGGAGTATTACCGATCATCTGTCTTATGTTTTCATATACGTTACTCATTTTATTAACCTCACGCCTTAACGGATTTCTCGATTGCCTGCTTCAGATCTGCGATCAGATCATCAACATCTTCAATGCCTACTGAAAGTCTGATGAGTTCATCAACGATTCCTACTTCTTTTCTGATGTCAGCAGGGATTGCTGCATGTGTCATCGTTGCAGGATGGCATACGAGTGATTCAACGCCGCCCAAACTTTCTGCAAGAGTAATGAGCTGAAGCTTCTCGAAAAACAACTTGTAATCGTACTTGTCGTTAAGAACAAATGAGATCATTGCGCCGGCACCGTCAGCCTGCTTTTTCTGGATCTCATAACCCGGATCTGTCTTAAGACCGGGATAGTAAACCTTGCTTACATAACCGCTGTCCACGAGCCACTCAGCAACCTTCTGCGCATTCGCAACATGTCTGTCCATACGAACGCCAAGAGTCTTGATACCTCTTATGATGAGGAAGCTGTCCCAGGGTGCAAGCACTCCGCCGATTGCATTCTGCAGATAGTAAAGTCTGTCGGCGAGCTGCTTGTCGTTTACTACTACGAAGCCTGAAATCGTATCAGAGTGACCGCCGAGATATTTTGTTCCGCTGTGGATTACGATGTCTGCACCGAGCGTCAAAGGTCTCTGAAGATAAGGTGTAAGGAATGTGTTGTCTACGATAACGAGCTTGTCATGCTTCTTGCCGATCTTGGAAACCGCTTCGATATCAGTGATCGTGAGAAGCGGGTTTGCAGGTGTCTCGATATAGATTGCTTTTACATCATCGTCGATCGCATTTTCGACAGCTTCAAGATCGGATGTATCAACGATCTTGTATGTGATATTGAAGTTCTTGAAAACGTTGTCGAGAATACGGAAAGTTCCGCCGTAAATGTTATCTGAAACGATGAGCTTATCGCCTGATTTAAAGAGCGAGAGAACTGTGTTGATCGCTGCAAGTCCTGATGCGAAAGCGAGTCCGTACTGTCCTTCTTCAAGATCTGCAATGAGCTTCTCGAGTGCTGCTCTGGTGGGGTTGCCTGTTCTGGAATATTCCCAGCCTCTGTTCTTGCCGAGACCGTCCTGCTTATATGTAGATGTCTGGTATACGGGAATGTTTACCGCACCTGTTGTCTCGTCTCCGTCGATTCCGCCGTGTATAAGTAAAGAATTTCTTTTGTAACTCATTTTATTTTCCTTCTTTCGTAATTTGCAAAAATTAAGCCCGGGATGAGCGATCTTCCCGGGCTGTTGGTGGTTGATGTTTTATATTGAAGTCAACATCGTACATCGTCAAGGCGCATGTTCATGCAGTCAAACGCCAAGGCCGATTCAGCCCCTGGAATATGCTTTCGACAACACATGATCCTAATCATTATTACGCCTCCTTGGTTTTCTATGGCATGCACACATTATGCCACATAAACCTACCTTGTCAATAGGTTATTCTGAATTAGTAATATTCCTTGAGTTTTAAGGATTACTACTCTTATCCTTCCTGCCTTGATTCGTAGTCCTTAAGTGCAGCTTCAATAGCTTCCTGTGCAAGGACTGAACAGTGCATCTTATAATCCGGAAGTCCGTCAAGAGCTTCTGCTACAGCTTTGTTTGTAAGCTGTCTTGCTTCTTCAACAGGCTTGCCCTTGATGAGCTCTGTAGCCATTGAACTTGATGCGATAGCACTGCCGCAACCGAATGTCTCGAACTTAACGTCCTTGACTATATCGTCTTCGATCTTGAGATACATCTTCATGATGTCTCCGCACTTAGCGTTTCCTACTGTGCCTACACCGTTTGCGTCTTCAAGAACGCCTACGTTTCTCGGATTTCTGAAATGATCCATTACTTTCTCACTATATAAAGCCATGTTGATGCCCCCTTATAAAATGAATTGTGTCTTTCCTGCAACGAGGTCTCTCCATACCGGCGAGAATCCTCTCAGGTATTCAACAACTTCTTTGACTGACTTGATTATGTAATCAGCTTCTTCATCAGTAATATCTTCACCGATGCTCAGACGAAGTGAACCGTGCGCTACATCGTGCACTCTTCCGATCGCAAGAAGAACATGGCTCGGATCGAGTGATCCTGAAGTACATGCACTTCCCGAAGATGCCGCGATTCCCTTATCATCCAGCAGGAGCAAAAGCGACTCGCCTTCTATTCCTTCAAAACAGAAATTAATGTTGCTCGGAAGACGGCTATTTTCATCACCGTTCAATGCAGAATGAGGTATTTCCTTAAGACCTGCAATGATCTTATTTCTTATCTTAGTAAGATGCTCTGTATTCTTGTCGATGTTATTTACTGCATCGTTAAGAGCCGTTGCCATCGCAGCAATACCGGGTACATTTTCCGTACCTGCTCTTTTGCCCTTTTCCTGAGCGCCGCCTTCGATAAGATTTGTAAGTCTGATTCCCTTCTTGAAGTAAAGGAATCCTACACCCTTAGGTCCGTGGAATTTATGTGCGGAAGCCGAGAGCATATCGATATTTTCTTCATTAACATCGATATGAAGATGTCCGATTGCCTGTACAGCATCAGTGTGGAAGAGCACGCCCTTTTCTCTGCATACGGCACCGATACCCTTGATATCCTGGATGGTTCCGATCTCATTATTTGCATACATTATCGTTACGAGAGCTGTGTCCTCACGGATCGCAGCCACAACTTCCTCAGGCTTGATTATGCCGTTCTCGTGAACGTCCAGAAGTGTTATCTCAAAGCCTTCTTTTGCAAGTTTGTTCAATGTGTGAAGAACTGCGTGATGCTCGAACTTACTTGAGATGATGTGCTTCTTGCCATTCTTTTCTCCGAGTTTTGCAGCAGAGATAATTGCCTGGTTATCGGCTTCGCTTCCGCCGGAAGTAAAAAGGATCTCTTTGGGATCTGCGCCTATCGTCTTTGCGATATCCTCTCGAGCCTGCTCTAAGACTTCCTTAGCCTTCTGACCGAATTCGTAAAGGCTTGAAGGGTTTCCGTAAGTATCTCTGATAAGAGACGTCATTGTATTTATCGCCGCTTCGCTCATCGCTGTGGTTGCAGCATTATCCGCATATATCATGTGCACTCATCCTCTCCTGAATAAGATGAACGTATCATAATTCGTTTAACCCACCAAGTCAATAGGTTTATATGAAATCAATTTGATGTTGACAGGCTAATTCAGATTAGCTATAATCTGGCTAATTTGAATTAGCCAACATTTTCGAGAGGTAAATATGGATACAAAGCAGAGAATTCTTGATGAAGCACTTACACTCTTTTCCGAGAAAGGTTACGTGAATGTCTTTGTCGGCGACATCGCTGAGCGGGTCGGAATTAAGGCGCCTTCACTATATAAACACTATAAGAATAAAAGAGCGATTTTCGACGCCATAATCGATCTGATGAATTCCAGATTCGCCGAACAGGCCAAGGCACTTCAGATCAGTGGAACAGATGCTGCCGTGGATTCGAAAATATATCAGAACATGTCTGAAGAAAATCTTCTCAAACTCGGACGCGAATTCTTCCTCTTCTATCTTCATGACGACTACAACAAACGCTTCCGGAAGATGCTCACGATCGAGCAGTTCAACAGCAAGGAACTTGCAGGGATCTACACTAAGCTTTATGTCGATGATCCGCTCTCATACCAGAGCATGCTTCTCGGAATGGTCGCAGCAGCAGGAATGCTTCACACTGACAACGTGGAGATAATGACCCTCCACTTCTACGCACCGATCTACTTCCTTCTTACGATGTGCGACAGGGATCCGGAAAGAGAACCCGAAGCACTCAAGACATTAGACGAACACATAATACAATTCAACAGACATTACGGGAGAACATAATAATGAAGATCACAGTAATTAACGGAACCGAAAAACACGGTATCACATATAGACTCAAAGAGATATTCCTTGAGCAGTTCAAAGGCAAAGCAGAGATAACAGAATTCTATCTGCCCAAAGACGGACCGGGATTCTGTATCGGATGCACTCAATGCTTCAGAGACAACCAGAACTTATGCAAGGACGCTGCATGTGTTCAGAAGATTGAGAAAGCACTCCTTGAAGCTGACCTGCTGGTTTTCACATCACCCGCTTACGTATTCCACACGACAGGCGCAATGAAGGCACTGCTCGATCACTTCGGTTACAGATGGATGCCCCACCGCCCTGCAAAGGAAATGTTCGGCAAGCGTGCAGTAATAATCACGCAGTGTCTCGGTGCAGGTGCATCTTCCACAGTAAAAGATATTAAGGACAGTCTCTCCTGGTGGGGAATCAGCTATATAAAGAAATGCAGCTTCAAGCTCATGAGCGAAATCGTTTGGGACAATTTACCCGAGAAAAAACGCACACAGCTTACTAATGGTGTTACTTCAATGGCGCGCAAATTCGCAGCCATTGACTACAGCAAGCCCGCCCGCACAGGAATACTTGCCAAAGCGAAGTTCCACATCGTCCGCAAGATGCAGACAGGCCTTGGCAAAGATAATCCCGAATACACCGACTTCAAGTACTGGAAAGCAAATGGATGGCTTGATAAGGAAAGGCCGTGGAAAGCATAAAAATTCGGAACATAAATACATCATCTGTTCGGCAGTAAACATAATCTGTTCGGCAATTGTTCGGCACTGCCGAACAGATGTAGTAACAAAAGTGCGATTTTGATCGTATTTTTACGATTTTTGTTCGGCTATACCGAACAGATGCCGAACAAAAACAAGACAAATACATAGCAAACACAGAAATAATACATCATGCAGCATCTTACGATGAAAGTTGTAAAGCATTACGGTCTTCTTTCCAAGCCAAAGCGTCATCAGGTATCAGACAATCGTATGCCGACCACACCATTTTCTTAAAGTATGCTTTGTCAAAGTTGTACTTATCATAGAGATGAACATAGATTACATCTCTGCCCGGCCTGTAGTTACCTTTTGAGTAACTGGAGATCTTAACGGTAGTTGAAGCAGCATAACTGAATTTGTCATTCATACCTAGTACTTCTAAATATGAGCATCTGTCTATCTCATAGAAATCCAGCAGAAAATCAGGATCGATAGTTTCTTTTGCTTCGTTAATGTACAGTTTTGTCTCGTACTTAAACGGGATGCCCATCTCCTTTAACGTATCAGCTGCAATCAATTCATTTTTGGATTTAAAAACTCCATCATCACTTACAGTCGGATTTTCAGGCACATATCTTCCCTGGTAGTCTTTTTTCTTATCAAAGTACTCCTTATCCATTTTATGAGGATTGTAAGAACTCTTTAGCGGAAGATTCACTTCAGGCGGAGCAAAGAGATATGTTTCATACCAGCTTTTAAGCAGGGAATCATATTCAGCTTTTATATCTAAATACCTGTTTATTAACTCAGAATACTTTTTCCCAAGTTTTGTATTTACAAACAGATATCGCGGACGCCTTGGAGTGAATTTAGGATTTTCAGGATCAAAAGTTATTACTACTGTCGGTTTTCTTCTGATACAAAAATAGCCATGTGGCATCTGTTCTATTAGCCGTCTTCGATATTCAATTTTTACTGCGTGAACTTTCATAGGGAGCTCTATCTTTTTCATCGTAAGTACTCCTCTTATATGATTCCGTTGGTGTATTTATTATCAGCCCAACCCCAGTCTCATTCCATAGCCTAAAGTCTCAATTATTGGGGGTAAATAATGCATTTGCGGGGGTTTAGCGCTTCATTCAGCGGTGTTACAGGCAACGCTTTCCGAATAATTTTTAACGATTATCGTTAAATTCTTGTTGACAGAGATTAACTGTCAGCGTATAGTAAAGCCATCTTCGAAGGTGATAGATTTTTGTAAGGAGATAGGATTTATGAACGAAGAAAGTGTAAAGATTGCAAAGATCAAGAAGAGTTGCCATGCAGGCAAGATCGCTGCCAATATCTTTCTGGCGCTTGCAATATTCATGCTGGCAGTAGGCATATGGGGCGGCGCTAAGGTGCTGGTCATGGGCAAGGAATTCGATAACATGGTGACATCAGGAAGATTTGCAGGTGTTGTCTCAACAAACGATGAGATCGGATCTGTTTCCGCAGTCAATATCAATTTGGGATCTATCCCTCTTGATATCCATTCCGATATCCCTGCCGTACAGGCAGCAATAGATGACCATCCGATGAGTGTTGTTTACGGAACTTATATTCTTTCAATGAGCTTCATCATGGTAGCTGTAGTTGCTCTGATGTTCCTGGTAAGATCTGTTTTCGCGATAATCGAGAAAGAAGGAAATCCCTTCACCGTTACCGTCAAGAAGAGGATCAAGACAGTGCTTATTGCAACATCTGTTGTACTGTTCCTCACATCAGGAACCGGACCTGCAATTCTTGGTATCCTTGTAACTATCGCAGTTAATGCTATCCTTGATTATGGCATTACCTTACAGACACAGGCAGACGAGACACTGTAAGGAGGATAGGATATGGGACAGATAATACTTAGATTAGACAGAGTGATGGCTGACAGAAAGATGTCGCTTAACGAACTCTCAGAAAAGGTCGGCGTTTCAAACGTTAACTTATCCAAGATGAAGAACGGAAAGATCTCAGCCATCCGTTTCTCTACTTTGGAAGCAATATGCGATGCTCTGGACTGCCAGCCGGGTGACATATTGGAATACAGAAAAGATTGATCAAAAGCGGTAATGGGGATAGAAAAAAGGAGCTGCCATAAAAAGCAGCTTCTTTATTGTTGTTTTATTCTTCAGGTGCCGTCAGGAACAATACATTCAGCGCACTGTAAGCAGCCCCCGCATTCAGCATATGGTCTGTTGAAGTTCCGGCCATCTTCTCACCGTCCCAGTAACTCACAGACTGACTGCCGCCCATAAGACCGGTCATATGTCCCTTATATTCCTCCCACTTATCGATCTCATACTCTCTGATTATATCCATGGCAGGCTCAATTACCTTAGCCGATATGAAGCGCAGATTACCGCCCTGCTCCAATATGAGCTGTGTATCTGAGAACTTCCATACTCTGAGACCATTGGATCTCGGAGGATTGGTCGTCATGTATTCGGAGAGTGCGAAAAGCATATCTTTCTTTATCTCTGCACCGCACTTGGTGCATTTATCTCCGGTCTGCAGTGTGGTCCCGCACTGGGAGCAAGTCCAGCCGGCACTAGGCAAAACAACCTTATTGTTATCAGAAGGCTCATTGTTATCAGATACCGCTTCAGCACAGGGCTTGCCGCATTCAGGACAGAATTTACTTAACGGACCTGTATATCCGCAGCTGCATGTGAAAGTCTTTGGTTCCTGGCGGGCTTTTCCGCAGTTAGGACAGAACTTACTGGAGAAGACACATCCGCATTCACAGCGGCATTCCCCTTCTTTCAAAGGCACAGCGGCAACAGAAACGGCTTCGCGCTTCAGAACGAGATAAAACAACGCGGCTGTCTTAACATTGGCTATTTCTAAATGAAGCTGATCTGAAGTATCGTGCCAGGCTGCGTTAACACAAAAAATTGTCTGACCATCAGTCTTGAGTAACCTGTCTCCGAGTTTTATCTGAATGTCCTCGTTGGGATGCTGCTGATATGTCATTTCTCCCGGAGCAGTAGAAAAGCCCGGCATGCCTGCAAAGCCCATCATGGCCGGTGCAACGGGAGCCATCGAAGGATCTATTGCAACAACGCCGTAATTACCCTCAAGAACAGCACCGTCAAAACTGACGGTGATCCCCACTGTATCCGTGAGTGTGGCGACGCATTTGTCATCAAAAGTTTTCCATGTTCCCGCGAGCTGTTTATAATACTTATAGTCAGGGTTTGCCTGTGCCATTTATTGTCTCCTTCTTCAAGAAAATGCCGAAGCATTTCTTTGTTGTTTTTTCGCTGTAAAAAGATCAGAACAGATTCTTATCAGTGTATGCAGCAACATCAGTCCAGCTGTTTAACACCGGTTCATCAGATTCCCACTGAACAGTTCCAAAATAATGCTGAGCAAACCACTCTTTAGCATCGCCTGTTATCCCATACACTTTAAATACACTTGCCATACTGATTGCTCCTTTCAAATATGAAGCTCTTAATCGATCTCTATGCTTCCGGCATCAACGGTTATCTTAATGTAATCGATATCGTTTCCTTTGGAAGTGTACTCTTTTCCGTGACGTTCTTCGCCGATCCTTATATCACCCGTTTTGGCACGGCACTCAATAGTATATTGATCAAGATCCTCTATGGCATCAAGCTTAACGCTGCCGACTTTTGCATCGATCACGACCATATTAAGATTAGTGTTACTGATGTTGATATTTCCTGCCTTTGTGCCGATCTCCGCTTTCAAAAAATTACTGTCGCTGATGCTGATATTTCCTGCATCGACAATCTCTGAAAATAAGTCAGCCGATATGCCGCTCATGCTGATGTCGCCGGCAGCAATATGTACATCAAGATTATTCAGGAGCATATCTTTTCCGATGGTAACCATAAGCTTAGGCTTGCTGATTGCCATAATGCCTTTACGGATCCCACTTACCGAATTTTGTGTAATCGTAAGAGTACCGTCTGCAAATGATGTTTCAGGTGTAAGATCCTTCGGTCCTTCATATTCAATACCTGTAAGGCTGCTGCCTTCACAGGCAGTAAAGCTCACCTGACACGCATTAAGATCCATCTTGACTGATTTGATTTCGCCGCTAAAACTTTCCATTACTATCTCCTTCAATAATCAACTTATTCGGAATCGATTAGTCTTTTTAATTCATCCTTCAGCGAACCGATCTCTGAAAGCAACGGAGAATAATCAGTATCCGTTCTTGCTCTGAGCAACTCGGTTATCTCACAGACTTTCTCATACAATGGTGTGATCGACAGATTGGCAAGCACGCCTTTTAAAGCATGAGCAGCTTCAAAAGCACTGCCAAGATCGCCTGAAGCGATGGAATCGTTTAACTTTGCAAACTCCGGCTGATCGGCAACAGTCGATGCCAGACGGAGATACAGGGCTTCATTGCCCATGCATCTTGCAACACCTTCTGCCGTATTGGCTCCATACTCATTAAGTTTATCTATTGTCAGCATAGTATCCTCCGTTCAGCCGTTCTCCTGAACGATGAACTTCTCGAATTCATCTGCAGGAACAGGCTTTGAAAAATAGTAACCCTGAATTATCTGGCATCCCATGCACTTCAGCATGTCGAGCTGTGCTTTGGTCTCAACACCTTCTGCGACAACAGGTACATCCAGGAATTTAGCAATGTCCAGAATTATCTCTACGAGTTTCAGGCTCTTTTCATCTTCTTCCATCTTTCTGACGAAACCCATGTCGAGTTTGAGGACGTCGATCGGTATCGTGGTGATCATGTTAAGTGAAGAATAACCCGCGCCGAAATCATCCATCTCGATCTTGAATCCTGAATCACGGAGGCTGTTGGTTACTTCAGTGAGTGAACCTGCATTATCGGCATATGCCGACTCGGTGATCTCCAGCATGAGTTCTTTCTCATCAAGACCGTTGCTTTCGATTATCTTTCTGAGTTTTTCTTTAAGCGCAGGATCGAAAATATCGATTCTCGAAACATTGACGGAAACTGAGATCGAACGGCCGAACTTTTCTTTCCATTCTTTTATCTGCTGCGCTGCTTTGCTCCAGACATAGTTATCGACTTTCTGGATCAGTCCGTTGCTCTCGAAAAGAGGAATAAAATCACCCGGATGGACCATGCCGAGTTCCGGATGCACCCATCTGATAAGAGCCTCTGCGCTCCTGAGCTTCGGTTTATCATCCGTAATGTCGTATTTAGGCTGGAAATAGACTTTCAGATCACCGTTTTCGATTGCCTGGTCGATATCCTTGATAAGTCTTTCCTGATAGATCGATCTTAAGTGAAGATCCTTGCTGTAGAAAGATACAGAAGTTGTAAAATCCCCTCTAATCTTGTCGCAGGCGGTTTTCGCGCGGTCAAAACGGATCTCTATCTCGGTTTCCAAATCAGCGTTCAGATAAATGCCTGAACGTAGTCTGATCTTGGCAGAACCGGATGAATTGATAAACTTATCCTGAATCTCATTTATCAGAGGCGAATAGTCTTCAATGTGATCGCAGTAAACATAGAACGTATCTGCTTCGGGTCTGCAGGCGATTATCGCGATATCCTTAAGTACTTCTCCGAGAGTATCGGCAACGCGCATCAGCACGGTGTTTCCGACAGTTCTTCCGTACATTTCGTTGACCAGATGGAAACGGTCAATATTAAAGACCAGAACATCTGCAGGAGCTTTGCGGTAAGCCTCGATCTGCTTTATGTATTCGAAGAAATAATCACGTGTGAAAAGGCCGGTAACATGATCCTTCTCAGTTGATTTGATAATGATATTGTCTTCGGAAAGATGGATGATCCTCTCGCATCTTGCAAGGATAACTTCCGGCATGTCATAAGGCTTTGTGATGAAGTCGGCAGCACCAAGTTTGATGCTCTTTACTTCCGCTTCTTTTTCCGAAGTCATGACGATGATCGGAATACGCTTTAAGATCTCGTTTTCCTGGATCTTTTCAATGAATGAGAAGCCGTCCATGACCGGCATAAGAAGGTCAAGGAGAATGAGTGAGATATCACTCTCATCACCCTGCAGTTTCCCGAGTGCTTCCTGACCGTTTTCGGCATAGACAACTTCATAATGATCGCCCAGCATATTGCCCAGCAACTCGCGGTTAATGAACTCATCGTCTACGACGAGAACGCGTCTTTTGAATCCACCTGCAAACAAAAATCTGTCCATATGTCACCTATCCTTTCTTCTGGATAAACTTGACTAATGTCTTAAACAGCGCTTCAGGCTGAACGGGTTTGCTCAGGTGTGCATTGAGACCTGCCTGAAGGCTCCTCTGTACATCCTCGTCAAACGCATTCGCCGTAAGTGCGATTATCGGAATATTCTTCGAATCTTTCTTATCCATTGCACGGATGACTCTCGTGGCTTCAAGGCCGTCCATATACGTGACTGATAAGCCTGGAGATGCTCCATGTCACTTAAGTCCTCATCGGACATCAGGCTTACCGCTGTTCTTAAGTCACGGATCTTATTCTGGAGATTGTTTTCGACAACCTGCTCACGTCCTCCGGCAAGCTCGTCAAGATAGAGGACACTTACCGAACGTACGGCTTTCTCATTGTCACGCTGTGCACTTTGAACGACCCAAACTGTACCCAGCACCATTATGAGCGCAATTATCAAACTCCCGATTACAGCAATACGGGTAGTTTTGCTGTTCTTTGAAACAGAACCTGTTTGCTTATCCATGCCCTTGTTCCTTTCTGCTGTTCAGATCTCAACAAGGAAATCGTATGGACATATTATAAATTATAATTTACTTTTTTACACCTGAAAAAGATGAAATCGGGCTGATGAATTACTCCGCCGAACTTGTCGGGATACTTTTTTGCGATTTCATCGGGCACCATTGATTCCTGGCATTCTTCAATAACGAAACCTGCTAAAGCAATACAATTGATGAGAGTTGAGAGCTTTCTGTGATAAACCTCGTAGTCATCGACCACCCATTTGAAATGGCGCTCGCCTTCAATTCCGTAGTTATGGAGATTCGCATACAGCCTTACGCCGTCTTCAGTTCTCGTATATCTATCGTAGACACCGTCATAAGCAGTGGATATCGGATGAGACATCGAAAAGACCAGATATCCGCCATCGTTCAGGAGTGCATAAATGCTCCTCATTAATGCCCCGAAGTCTTCAGAATAATCGAAAGCAAGAGAGCTCGTGATGACATCGAACTTCTCACCCAACTGGTCAAGATCTTCAAATGCAAGTCTTTTGTATATGATGTTATCCGCACTATTGTTTTCGACAGCAAATGCGAGCATTTTTTCTGATATATCAGTGCCTAATACGGACTCAGCACCTGCATTGGAATACTGCATCGCATGCTGGCCCATTCCGCATCCGACATCGAGCATCTTTTTACCCCTAAGATCAGGAAGCATTTTTGTGATTATCGGTGTCTCGATGACATCATTGAAATTGATCTCATCGCTTCTTAAGCCTTTGAAGTTTTCATAAAACGTATCGTTATCGTAAATGTTCTGCTGTGCCATATTATCCCCTTTAACGCCAATCAGATCTGCCTCAGTATTTCTTCATAAGAAAAAGCTCTTATTACGCGGAAATTCTTCTCGATCTCTTTTGTCCAGAGATCTATCTCACCTTCGATATCAGATACTTCCGGAAGAATGAATCCCCATATCTGACAGCCTGTTTTCTTAAGTTCCGGAAGAAAGTATGTAAATCCCCATTCAACATCTTCTTTCACATCTTCAAAACCATTTCCGGCATCAACGATAAAGATGCTGTCCTTATGCTCTCTCAAGAGTTCCAGTGATGCTTTCACAGGATCTCTGTAGTCATCGAAATGTGCTTCTTTTTTCCATACATGAAAAACGACATTATCATTTGAGATATATTCAGTTTTTGCAAAATCACTTTCGAACATCTTTATTCCTCCCGTCACTCAAAATCCAATCTCATAAATACATCTGCATAAACATTATCATTATATCTTTCCGTCATTTTAAAACCGGTCTTCTCATACAATCTTAAAGCATCTTTGTACTGTGACATTGAATCAAGAACGATGCACTTATACCCAAGACATCTTGCTTCATCAACAGCTTTATCCATCAGTTTTCTTCCGAGTCCCTTACCTCTGTAGTTACGATCGAGATACATTGCTTTGAGTTCAACAGTATAATCATCATCTTTTTTCAATGCAACAGTTCCTATAACCTTCTCCTGATCGACCAGGCAAAAGAATACTTCAAAATCATTATCAATGTCGTTATAAAAACTGTGTCTGCCTGATGGTTCGAACTTCTTTCCGAGCTCTTCAAAACAAGAACAGGTAAAATCGAAAACCTGCTGCTTATATGAATCGTTATACGGAATTAATTCTATAGCATGCTCCATACTATTTGCCTTCAATCTTGTCAGCGTTAAGTTATTGCAAATACAGAACGAACCGCCTTTTCTTTACAGTGTCAAGATTAGACGGTTTTCTCCATCTTGTCAAAGCAAAGATAATCGCCGTATCCTGTGTCGAGAATGTTGTATTCTACTTCTTTAAAGCCTCTTAAACGGTAGATCTTTTTTGCCGGAAGCGATGCGTGGATAAGTATCACGTCATGCTTTTCAGCAATCTTTTCTTCGGCAAGATCTATCAACGCTCTGCCGTATCCTTTGTGCTGATAAGATGGCAGTACAAACAGTCTGTCGATCTCATTATCAGATATGGTTACAGTACCTGCTGCATCACCTTCATCAGTTATAAGAAGATATACGATTCCCAAATCAATATCACGCATTATTCTTTCATCTGAATGATGATCGTGAAAGAACTTTACTGCTCCTTCCGGATAGTATTTGGGATATACTTCACTGATAGTTTTATGTGTGATTTCTTTAACTGCTTCAAAGTCATTTTTATCTGCAATTCTTATCGTCATCTTTATCACTTCCCGCATTCTTCGATTATGGGTTTAATGTATTCCTTATCAGTCCAGTCCTTGCCGGTATCCACGGCTTCAACAAGAGCTGCTTCCCATACCGCATAGTCTTTCGGATCTTTCTTTTCGAGCGACTTTCTGAGCATCTTGCAAAGCGTCTTATCCTTGAATGACATACCATCCATGCTGCACGCGCCACGGCAGTAGAAAAGCGGAATATCTGCAAGCTGATCTTTCATATTATAATCTTTCATCTCCTTAAAATACGACTCTTCATAAGGAGATGCTCCGCAACAGAATGCTATTACCTTTTTTCCATTCATAGAAGAAAGATTCTTCTTAAGGAAAGACAATCCTGCTATACCCGATGCATACAGTCCACCGCCGAAGATCACAGTATCGTATTCGGCAATTGTCTTTGCATTTGCCTTACCTGCTTCAACACAGTCAAATCCCGTGTCTTCTGAGATCCACTCAGCATATTTCTTTGTTGAACCGTATTTTGATTTGTAAACCACTATACCCTTCATCCTTATTCCTCTCTCATGTTGCTCTCTATTTTCATTATCGTCTGAATCGTTTTATTAAGATCTTTCTCAGGAATACCTGCAAACATTTTCTCCATTACGTCTCTTCCGACATCGTCATTTCTCTTGCAGAATTCATAACATTTCTTCGTCAGGACCACCCGCTGTTTGCGCTTGTCTTTTGCATCAGGTTTAAATTCAACCAGGCCCTTTGATTCAAGCTTTAAAAGGATCTGTTTCACGTTTTGATGTGAGCTTCCCAACACATCGGAAAGATCGTTTATCGTCGGGTCTTCTTTGCACATCTGAATGCAGATTATCGCAAAGAACTGTTTCCAGCTGATCTCGCCGATCATCTTGTCAGCCATTGCCTGGAAACGGTTCTCGAAAGCGCTTAATAATCCCAGCAGAAAGTACGCCGGCGGTATCGCACCGAAATCGACTATATCGTTCTGGACAAGTTCATTGATCTTCATATGCATGCTCCAAAAAGGTAATATATTACATATAATGTAACATGTTACCTATTTCGAGTCAAGCGAAGTTTTTTGAAGTCCTACTTTTTCTTTGGTGCCGGAAGTTCAGGATACATTGCATCAAAGAGTTCTTTTAAGAATTCCTTATTGTCGACTTCATCTACCATGAGCATTTCTTTCGCGCCTTCATAAGGAAGTTCAAGTTCTGCATCCGGCATCAGTTTTAAGGATGACTTGGTCTGCTTAACAAGGAAACGGTCATCGTAGATACCACCTACGATCTTTCCGCGGTAGCAGATAATGTATTCGCCCATCATGGTTTTATATGTTATGTCTTCGAGCAGCGATAACTGTTCAATGATAAATTCAAGATATTCTTTGCTTGATGCCATATTAGTGTCCTTCATCTTTTACGAGATACACATTGCTTGTATCTTCTGATTCTTTTATCTCAAAGCCAAGAACATCCCTGTAGAAACGGAGCATCTTAGGCATGTCTTCAACCAATATTCCAAAACCATCTAATCTCATTTTGTTTAACTTCCTGTTTAAATATTTTTCTCAAGGTAACCGCATGTGAACGGAAAGAAATCGAATTTCTTTGTGCCTATATGAGTGAATCCGTGAGCTTCGTACCATGCTCTTAAAACAGTGTTTTCCTCTACGATGCTGAGATTCATTTTTGTGCATCCTAAAGACTTTGCACGTTCTATTGAATCGTTTAAAAGTGCGTCTCCGATACCGTCATGTCTGTAATCGGGAAGAACGCATAAACTTCCCAATTCGCACTCGTTATCGCCTGGCAGATAGAGATTATAGTAACCAGCCAATTTGCCGTCTGAAAAGTATCCGTACATCGGGCGGTGCTGGTTATCCATCCAATGCAGGATCTTCGCTTCATCGGTAGCATAAGCAGTAAATGCCGGCGCATTTTCAGGCGTGATATCAAACTGCCTGGCAACCGTCATGAAACTTTCCCTGATAACACTGATGCATTCGGGAATATCTTTCTTTTCGATCTGTCTAATCATACTGCACCGAATGATCCGAGGAAGAACAGTGCCGTCTTTTTCGCAAATGTACCGAACGACTTCGGCCACTGTCCGTCGATCTTACCTGTCTGTCCGTTGATAACTATCGTGTACAACCGGTTATCGTAGAAGAACGAATTGATCCAGACAGGAACGATGAGGTATTTATATCTGAGATTGTAATAGTCCGTAGCCATCTCGATTCCCATGATATAACGCGAATCGCCCTGCTTATTTACCTGCTGCTGGAGATGAAAATTCAAGTCATTACCGAGACTGTTCCAGGCATCAGTCAGACCGATAGAATAGTGCTCGCATGGGAAACCCGCCAAAGCTTCAGGCGTATAAGGCTTAGCCTCTCTTGTTCTGTAATCCTTCAAGACGGATAGAATGAGTTTATCTGATGCAAGCTGCTTACTTGCAACAACAGGGAAATCATCAACCTGATACTGGAATTTTCCGCTCTTGAAAAGAGTTCTCCTGCTGTCATCTGTGTAATGACCTGTATATCTGTTCTCAGTCAGAACATCGAAAGTGAACATAGGAACATAGATACCGTAGAACTGGTTAAGTCTTGCATTCTGTGCGAGAAGTTCAGGGGCAAGGAATCTGTCCTTGATCCAGTCTTTAAAGATATAGTATGCGCGCTCTTCAGTGATCTTAAACGGAATGACTCCGTTAGGCGCCATGATATCCTGTTCAGGATCGCCTGATTCAACGGTCGTTGAACCGCAGAAAGGACAAAGACCGGAAAGCTGAAGTTTGTTCTGAATCGTCGCTGCACCGCACTGCTTGCAGACGACTACCTTGGCTTCCATGCCCCAGTCGTGGCTTGCAGTATTCTGAGCGGTAAGGAAATCCATTTCCTCGACCGGGATCTTTGATACCAATTCGGGAATGATCTCCTTACGGCCGCAGGACTGACACAAAAGGCTGTCCCAGCCGGGTTTGAAGATCATTGTACCGCCGCATGAAGGACACTTTCCGGTTTGCTCCATAGCGCTTATCCCCCCTTATCTTTTTCCTGTCTGAATATACTTAAATTGAAACACTGTAACATCTATTATACAAAAAGAAGCAGCCTTATGACTGCTCCTTATTATCTTCATTTGCTTTTTCCTGTTCCTGTTTCTCGTGTTCGGCTTTTTCGTGTTCTTTCTTTTCTTTTTCTTCCTTCTCGAACCTCTTATGGATGTTATCGATATCCTCAGTGGTTCCGCCGCCCACATCATCCGGAGCTCTGAATCCTCCGCGGTCGACGATCCTTAAGAATGCATCAACAACATCTTCTGTAAGCTGTGTGCCGGATGCACCCTTGATGATGGATACGACCTTCTCGAAATTCATTCTGTTTCTGTAAGGACGGTTGGAATACATCGCATCGAAAGCATCCGCAACACCGATTATCTGGGCAACACGTGGGATCTCATCGCCCTTTAAGCCGTTAGGATATCCCTTGCCGTCCGGTCTCTCGTGGTGAGCCTCGGCACCTACTGAAAGTTCAGGCATTATGCTGATGTCCTTCAGAACGTTATAACCCAGAACAGTATGTGACTGGATCGTTTTGTACTCTTCATCGTCAAGCTTTCCGGCTTTGTTGAGAACCTCTCCGGGAACACCGATCTTACCGATGTCGTGGAGGAGTGCGATGTTGTAGTACTTCTTGACAGTCTCTTCATCGTAACCCAATTCACGAGTGAGAATCGCAGTATATTCGGCAACCCTCTTGGAGTGACCATTGGTATACTTGTCCTTCATATCGATCGTCTTTGCAAATGCCTCAACGATCTCTCTGATGAGGATCTCGTCCTCTTCCTGTTTCTTTAAGAGTTTCTTGGTCTTCTTTCTTACATAGACGACAACAACTGTTGCAAGAAGAGCGAGGCCTAAAAGTGCAACACAGATCAGGAACCATGAGTATTCATAGAATGCCATCTGCTTGACTACCGTAATGGAATATTCATTGCTGCCATATCCCATTGCATCGGAAATGATCATGCGGAATGTGTATGTGCCGCCCTTAAGGTTGGTGTAGTCGATTGATGTAAGCTCATTTCTGTGAACCGTCGTATCTGCTGCTTCAAATCCGACCAACGTATAAGTAACAGTAGGATTCATGAGCGTATATGTGCAGATGTGAGGATAGATCGTGATCTTCTTTACATCACTTGGAACGTTAAAGACTCCGTTTGAATCCGGATAATATTTCTCACCGTCCGCATCGATATAAGGAATAGTCATCTTGATGTTATCGACATTCTCGAAACGCTTCTCGATATTGACCTTCGCAACACCGGTGGAACCTGCAACATAGAGGACACCCGCATCAGTTACACAGCTGTATGAATTGGAAGTTGCAATTACCGGAAGGCCGTTGTCGATGCCGTAGAATACCGGATTGATCTCGCCGTTGGCGATAAGATCGTCTGCGCTTTCAACATAGATGCCGTTACTGCTCAATACCCATATCTCACCCTTCGAATTCTCACAAAGATCGAAGTTGTTGGAGAAAGGGAAATTCTCTATCGTGTGGATCTCATAATCAGCAGTCATGTAAGCAAGCGAGTTACTGGTTACGATCCAGTAGACATCACGGTTAACATCCTTCTTGATCCTCATTACAACGTCAGACATCAGTCCGTTTGATGTATCAAGGTGCTTGGTTCCGGATGCGCCAACAACATAGATACCGTCACCGTCTGTACCGGCAAGCATGTCTCCGTTTGTTCCTTCGGATACGGTCAGGATTTCGGTGTTGTTAATTCCGGAATCTGAATCGTAAACCTTCACAACCTGATCATCACGGATAACAGTCATACCGCCCGTGCAGGCAACGAGATATGAACCGTCAGAACACTCAGCGACAGCTCTTATTCTCTTTGAAGGCATTCCGTCTTCAACTCCGAATGTCATTACGTCACCATGATCGAATCTTACAAGGGCTTCATCGCCATATGTGGATATCCACAATCTGTCTCTGCTGTCCTTGATTATCGACCTGATCCTGACACCTTTGAGCATCGATAAAAGTTCAAGATAGCCCTGATGTTCGCCTGATGCAGTCACTGCATAATTGATCCTGATGCTGTCAACTTTGCCGTCTTTATCAATTACTGTAAGGCCTGAGTCTGTACCGATAAAGAGCATGTCATCGCAATAACAGGTTGTGTTGACAACCGCTTCATCGAGATCATAAGCATCGAAAACATCGGCGAACTGATTCGGAACGATCTTCATGACACCCTGTCTTGCTGAAACAAACCAGAGATTGCCCTGATAGTCAGCCATGATGCCTTCAATTTTTGCGTTCATGGGAACATTCTCGAGAGGCTTTACCTCTTCATCCCTGTAAACACCGGCACCGTTATTTGCACAAATCCAGAGGGCATCTCCTTCAAACGCAATATAGTTAACATACTCAAGATTTCCAAGATTGATTCGCTGATTCTTCGGGAAACCTTCTTCAAGGCTTCCGTACCATACCTTTGAGCCCTTGGTACCGAGATAGAGATAACCCGGATTATTAGGGTCAGTAGCAAGAGCGTGAACATCTTCGATGCCGAGTTTCTCGGGATCAAAGAACTTACCGAGTGCTCTGTCAGCAATAGTAAACACATCACCGTCCACGGTGAGTGCATAAATGATGCCGTCAGCACCCTTTTCGAGACGTTTGACGTATTTATCATCGATCATGGAATCATCGATAATTGCAAGAGTTCCGTCGGCATTTACATAAGCGACACCCTGCGTGGTCGCAATGTAGATCTCACCGTCATTGCCTTCTGCAAATGATCTTACGGAAGCTGAAGGAAGGCCTTCAGGCTTGCCGTACATCGTAACGTTGCCGGAGTTGTCCATGACTGCTGCGCCGTTATCATTCGTTCCGATCCAGAGTCTGTCCTGGCTGTCAACGAAAAGGCTTACGACACTCGCGATACCCGTGGTGGATTTATATCTCTCGAAAGTATTGCCGTCATATCTGATAAGTCCGCCGTAGCTTCCGATCCAGATAAAACCGTCAGCTGTCTCGGCAATGGCATTAGCTTCAGATGTGGGTAGACCCGTCGTGTTGTCATAGAGGTAAGCCGCATATTCCTCGCGCTTGCCCGTAGGATCCGCGATATGCGTGTCGTCATCAGCTCTTAAAAAAACGGGAGTTGCAGAGAAAACCACACAAAGTGACAGGACCATTCCCAGAACGGCCTTTAAAAGTCTGCCCTTGCTGTTCCGCTTCTCTGTCATAAGACAATTTTAACACTTTGTCAGATTCTTTTGTCTTTTTTAAGTTAAATATATGTTAACTAAATGAGAAGAGAACGGTGGGTGATTACCTGTGGATATAAAGTCTGGTCGGTTCAGGCTCGCCGTCGCCATGAGCCATGCAGTGGAATTCCCAGCCGTAACGCTCGTAAAAGCCCACGTGATCGGTTACGAGATAGAGCGGTGTAACGCCCTTGGATCTCATATCCTCAACAACAAGATTCAAAAGGTTGCCTGCGATTCCCTGCGAACGGTATTCCGGCTCGGTAAAAACGGCACAGACATTGGGATTTAAATCTTTTCTGTCATGGAAGTCATTATCGATAACGCCCATGCCTCCGACGATCTTTTCGCCGTCAAGGCAGAGATACCAACCGTATTCAGTCGATCCGTCAAGATATGCGTTTATGCATTCGAGATACGCTTCCTTAGGAACTCCCCAGCTCTTGTTAAACCATTCAGCCGCAGCCTCATTCAGTTCGGGGCGTTCTCTTAACGTGATATATGTTAATTCGGACATAGTGTCCTCCTTATATGCAGGATTATGTTTTAACTATACACCTGTCGTCGATATCGGCAATAGCAGAAAAACCCGTACAGCTCATGACAAACCTCAGTTCGTCATTGACGTTCCTGATAAACTTCGATACGCCTTCTACACCGCCTTCTTCAAGAGAAGGAAGCATAGATCTTCCGACAGCTGCCGCATCCGCTCCAAGAGCAAGACACTTATATACATCAGAGCCGCTTGCAATACCGCAGTCCACGATTATCTTCACATCTCTTCCTTCAAGAGCTTTCTTTATCGAAGGAAGGACCATCATGGGAGGAACGGCATAAGGAAGCCTGCCGTGATGGTGGCTTACGATAATCGCCTTGGCGCCGAGATCGGCACACTTTACAGCCTCTTCTTCGCTTAACACGCCCTTGATAACAAACGGAAGCTTTGTAGATTCAATATAAGATCTGATCATATCTGAAGTCTGGACTGCCATAGGCTCTCCGACAACGACATCCAGTCCGTCATTTCCGAAGATATGGTCGATGTCCATACCGACACCGAACGCACCGCAGTCTTCAGCGAACTTAAACTGGTCTCTAATCTTTTCGTTATCAGCATAAGGCTTTACGATTCGGACAGTTTTCGCTCCGGTATCGGCAATGCGCTTGAACATGTCATTCTCCATCATGCCGACGAAGTTTAGGATATTCAGGTTTTTCGCAGCAATGGAATACTCCTCAAGGCCTGTCAACTCACGGCCTCCGAATTCCTTGAGATGCGAGAATGCAGGGGTCATTACAGGGCTCGAAAACTTCGCGCCGAACATTTCGATACTTGTATCTGCAACCACAGAATCTATCAGGCGCTCCTTGATAAGGATGCTGTCCATATAGCGTGCCGTGATCTCATTTGCGTCGGAAATCCTACTGTATGCCATCCAGCACCTCCTTGAGGTAATTCATGTAAGTTATATATTCTTCATCGGTGTTCAGGTGTTCGAGAATAACGGGCATTTCATTATCAATGGAATTCATTTTCTCCACATAATGGCGAAGAGGATATTCGCCTTTGCCCGGAGCACATTCTTCAAGCTGGAAAGTGTATTCTTCCTTTAGGTGCACGTCCTTGATATGGCAGCTTCTTATCCTTTTTCCGAGAAGTTCTGCGCAACGGTCGACAAAGGCTTCGGCCTCATAATATCGCTCGAGAGAATTGGTCATGTTGATAATGTCCATGTGAACTGCGAACCTGTCGCGGTCAACCTCTTCAATGAGTCTTATATAATCTTCAGGTCCCGTCGGAATCATCCAGGGCATCGGCTCTAAAGTGAAATAAGTGTTTGTCACTTCCGCCCTGTCTATTATTTCCTGAACCATCTTTACGATCTGTTCTCTTGTATCTTTGGAGAAGTTTTCCTTATAGTGTCCGTCCCACCTGGGACCCAACGCACCTGCAACATTTACGGCACAGCGTGCGCCTATCCTGTCTGCAAGCTGAAGCTGCCTTACGCAATAATCGCGCTGAGCTTTTCTGTCTTCAGGATCGACAGACATGGCATTTCTCCAGATGCCGACTTCAGCGATAAGAAGGCCGTGCTTTTTAGCAGCATCGACATACTCTTGTATCTTTTCTTCGGGATCGTTTGACGAGAGCGGGAAGACAACCGCACGGCAACCCAAGGCCGTCTGATTCTTTGCCCATTCTTCTGCCAAATCGTGTTTAAGCGGACTTGATGTTCCGAGTCTCATGGTGCCTCCTTCACAAAAAGCAGCAGGTGCTGCAAGGAAGTTATCATTTACAAGCCGATTATAGCAAACCCCGGAAAATGCTTATGTCAAATGTCAGACTTCAATTTCGCTTATTATTTCAGATCTGCAAGAGCTCTTTTGCACTCTTCTACAATGATGGTCTTTTCCGTCATGTCCATCCTCTTATTTTCGGATGTGCGCTTCATGATCCTTTTGATCCCCGCTTTATTTCCGTGAACATAACAGTCATTGATCGCATTTATGCGTCCCATTATGTTCTGTGCAAGAAGAGTATATCTGTTGTCTTCAAGCTTGATTACCGTCGCATTTTTCTTCTCGAAATGACGTCTCCACTTATCGACGTTAATATCACGGAACGTCGTGTCGGCAGCATATATTCCGAAGTCGAAAAATCTGTCCAGAGACGTCGAGATATTATTCCCGGATTCTCTTATCATCCTTCTGAACTTTGATTTAACGAGCGATGTGCCTTTCATGAAAACAGCATAGCCGTCGAACTTGGAAGGATCGTCAAAAAACAGATAGGTCCATATTCCTTCGAGAATGAATCTCTTATCTTTATGTTCTGCGGCGTATCCGCATGCAAACTTAATGAACTCCACGAACACTTCCCCGTGATTTCCAAACACGGGACGTTCATCACGCGTGATATAGTATTTAGAACCCTCTCCGGTGAAGAATGAATAGAGGAGATCACCCATGTCCTTAAGCTGTTTCAGGGTAAAGTGGTCCTTGGCACAGACAAGATCGTCGAGCTCAACTTTCTCTATTCCTTCACCCTCGTATTCTCTTGTGAGATGTGACTTGCCCGAGCCGGAATAACCGATGACAAAACAGAGATTCACATCACCGTCGTCAAACGCTTTCTTGTTGTAATAAAGGTCAGGCTCTGATACCAGGAACGTCTCGTTAACCGGAACCGGTGATTCAAACTTGAAGCGGTAGCTCATCGTAAAGAACATATTCGGAACGGTGCATCCGAATAGTTTTACGGAATAGTAATCCGAGAATCTTCTGTTACCTCTTGAAAGCTTAAGGTATTTCATGAAAGACTCGATCAGTTCTTCACGTGAACCGACCTCGTCGCTTATCAAAGCAACCTCAGGATCGTCCTGAAGCGCTTCAAATGTAAGATCCGCATCTGCTATCAACTTATTCATAAGATGATTTTAGTCTTCATGAAAGGGATTATCAACAAGGCCCGTTTCAGCTCATTTTGACGCTGTTTCTTCACCATAATGAGAAAGGTATTCCAACAAAAACGAGTGCCTCGATTCAGCAAGTTTTTTGGCTGTCTCTGTATTCATCTCATCTTTGAGCAAAAGGAGCTTGTCGTGAAAATGCTGAACTGATTCTTCGATGCTTCTTCCGTGTTCTCCGCCATAAGCAAAAGTGCGCGCAATTCCAATCGCACCCATGGCATCCAGCCTGTCGGCATCCTGAACTATCATGCCCTCAATTGTCTCAGGCTTCTTCCCGCGGTTTTTGCTGAAAGACACCGAATTAATTGCACGGCAGATTTCTTCTGTCAGCTCATCCGAAACACCGTTCTCCTTCAGAAATTCACGTGTGTTTTCATTGTTCTCATGATCAAACAGTTTATGGTCATCTGCATCGTGAAGAATGGCAGCCAGAGACACGACTGTCAGATTGCAGCCGGGTTCATTTTCTGCGATAGCAAGCGCGTTATTATACACGCGCAAAGAATGAGCGGCATCGTGTCCGCCGGCATTATTTTCCAGCAGTTTTGAAACGTATTCTATTGCATCTTTTACCAGTTTTTCGTTGTCCATATTTCTACCTTTAGTCTTCTGATTCAAATAAAGGGTTCAGATATTTATATATCATAAACGCGGTATTTTCCTTCTGATTTGCAAACATTATTATGTAAAGATGTTTGCCGTTGCGTTCTATGACGTAGTTCTCCGTATGGAATCCGTGAGTCGAACCGCCGTGATTGATAAGGTCTTCCTTCTCCTTGAAAAAGCCGCATGCATAACCGTCGATCTGATAGAAGAATTCTTCCATGGTCTTATCGTTCAAAAGATAACCTCCGAACAATGCACGGTCGTATCTCAGAAGATCCACAACTGTTGAATGGATGTCGCCGCAGCCTTTGGTCTGGCACGGCTCGGTATACCATGCATCATACTTGATCGAAGCTGTTACATCACCAAAGCTCATCGAGGTGGTATCCTTCATTCCGCAAGGCTCGAATATCTCTTCCGTCAAATACTCTTCATAGGATCTGCCTGTAACTCTTTCGAGTATTACCGCCAGAATAAAATAGTTCGTATTTGAGTATTGGAACTCCGTATCAGGTTCGTTATTAGGCCTGCATGAGAACACACTCCTCATGATCGTATCATCGTCAACCGAGTTATACAGTTGATGAACTATGCTTTCTTCGGACATAAACTCTGCGTCATATCCAAGAGCATTCATTATCGTCTCGGCATCGAAAAACAGTGTCGGCTCATTAACATAATCCGGAATGCCGGAACGCATATGAAGCATATTGCTTATGGTCACCTTGGATGTCCTGTCGTAATAAGCGCAGTCGCTGTATTCAGGGAAATACTTTTCGAGCGTGTCATCCAAGGAAACCTTGCCTTCCTGGACAAGTTTCATAATTGATACAGCAGTAAAAGATTTTGTTATGGAACCTATTTCATATGTCGTGTAGAGCGAGACTTCGTTACCATCATTATCGAGAAGCCCCGTGCCTGATGCAAAGATAACTTCATCATCAGTCGCAACTATCAAAGAACCTCTGAGGTCGGTTTCCTGTACCTGATAAAGAAGAACATTTACCATGTTCTCATATTCCTTATCGAAATTTATCCATATGTTCCCGTCAACAGTCTGAAGCTTAGAGATTTCATTCTCGATATTGGTCTTAGTCTTCAGGTCTTTCTTGCAGGAAGTTATTCCAAGCACCATGACTGCCGTCATGAGAGCGGCTATTACTTTTTTCATTCCTTTGATCCCCCGATCGTCATTCCTTATATGTCCAAGACCCATTATACAATTTACTTGTTTCTTTACAGCATCAGGCAAAAAAGGCGGAAATACCGGCACCCGAAGTGCAAATTTATAGTTTTCTGGCCTTAATGCAAAATGAGATAGGCAGCATTTCCGCTTTTCTGGTTTTCAGATCTGTTTTGTCTGCTGCTTCTTCAGAATCGGTATCACTTTCTTCAACGAGCTGTTCTATTACAAACCCGGCTTTTGCCAGTGCGTTTATATACGTGGATATCTTGCGGTTGCACAGCACGATCTCACTGTCATGGACCGGCATTTTAAAATACGATTCGTCGAAATAACTTCTGGTCATCACAAACTTATCATTCTCTATGACATCACTTCTCTCATCACAGGACCATGCGATACAGTAATTAAGTGTGTGATGCCAGCTGAAGATAAAGATGCCGTCCTTCTTAAGATAAGATGCAATCTTATCAAGAGTTCCCTGAAGATCCGTTGTCCATCCTATACCGTAGATAGAATAGACATAATCGAAATAATGCTTCGGAACATCTAAATCATCTTCCATCTTTGCGCAGATCAGCTTTGCACTGTAACCGTTTTCTCCAAGCAGTTTCGAAGCATTATCCAGCTGCTTTTGAGACAGGTCGACACCCCATAATTCACCTGAGCCTTTTGCCGCGTTATAGAGAAGTGAATGGCCGCTTCCGCAGCAAATCTCGAGCATCTTCTTGCCGCTTACATCGCCGAACAAATGAAGGTCATCTTCTGTAGGAAAACGCACTCCGTATTTGGGAAGCGCCGTCGTGCCAAACCAAAGATCAGCGTGCTGATCCCAATAGTCTTTATTTATCTTAATGATCTCTTCGTTATCCATTTAGTTAAGTTAAATACGTTTGCCGCGGATCTCGCAATCCCGGATCCTTGTGCCGTCTTTTTTAATCATGACATTTTCCCATTTGAAACTGTTTTCTGTGATATCCGAAAAGATCCAATAGGTATCCTCCTGATCAAGAACTTTTCCTACGAGCTTATCTCCTTCTTTTGTAAAGGTAAGTCTCTTCATGCAGTGATCGCACGTATAGCAGACGTCATAACACTTATCTTTTGCATTGAACATACGAAACGAAGAACCGTATTCGCCGTCAGGCTGCGGCTGTCCCTCTTTAGTTGCTCTCGAAGGGAAGATAAAAACATCCTGGATGCCTGCGCCCTCAAGAACTCTCCTGAAGATCCACTCGCCTTTTACAAATCTTTTCCGGCCGCCGTACTCGTCGAAGTAATCGCAGTCCCAGTCACCTAAGAGCGGTGCGAACCAATCGTATTCATCAGGTATCTTATCCGTCTTCTCACTCAGTAAAGCATCAATAAAACTATCCATTTCCTTCTCCCCATTTTTTGATCAATACATCTCGCCTTCATCGCCTTGTATTACGGCGCCCAGAGTCTGTGCAAGAGGTCTTATGGTCTCAACGGCATCTTCATTACGGGCAGCAACGGTAATCATTCCCTTCCTTAACCTTATCGCAGCACCGTTATACGAAAACATATCGTTTGCATTCATCTTAATTGAAACACCCGACTGAGGATTAACATTTGAGATCTCGCCCATTTTTTCAACACCGCTTACTGAAAGCAATTCCGTTTCGGTAACCGGTGCATTTGTTCCTTCCCACCAGTTGGCTCCTCTGAAAATGTGCAGATCGTATGCCATACAGCACCTCCGGATTATTTAGTTTTCTTCTGTTTGCTGAAAAACAGTTTACCCACAAGACTTATTGCAGGCCCCAAGAAGATTGCCATTAATAATATTCCCACAACAGGTGTTCCTCCTGCAAGGATTCCGACAAGAATGGCCGCAAAATCCCACCCCATACGGACAAGCATCTTAGGGAACTTCGGAAATCTGTCGGCAACCTTTTGCGTGATTATCTTCGGCAGTGCATCGTAAGGTGCAACACCCATATCTGAATTTATGTATACGGCCGCGCTGATGATAAAGCACAAAAGCGCACCGAGAAATACAGGCCACCTTGTAATGTTATCTGTGAATATATGAGAAGGAATCGTCTTGCTCCATACCCAGTCAAAGAAATCAACATAGTAACCGACAAGCACCATGTTAAATACTGTTCCGAAGCCAAGGCTCGATCTGTCCCAGAATATGACGATTATCAGCATTACAGCATTGATGATAAGCTGCCATGTGCCGAAGAGCATTCCTATCTTAAGGGAGATTGCTTTGTTCATGAAGGAACAAGGGTCTGTACCGAGTCCGCACAGCATCAGAAACGAGAGAAAGAATCCCATTCCGAATACTGCAAGAAAACAAATAATTATCCGCTTAATATCAAGCTTGAACTTCATATTCTGCCTCTATTCATGACTCGTTTACCAGCTTGCCGGTCATGTGCTCAGGAATCAGTTCAAAGCATTGAGCTCTCGGAAGCGCGAACTCAATTTCGTGTTTAAGGTATTCTTCATCATCAGAGAATTTTCGGCACAAATTTGTTCCTATCTTCACTTTCAGTTCCTGATCTGTAACAAATCTGATTCTGCCGAAAACGACGACCGAGGTTATGTTCAGAGCCCATTCGCCTTCTTTTCGAAAACCTTCATCCATAACGCAATAGCTGACCTTGTCGCATTTGGTTATTGCATCGATCTTATGACCTTCTTTGGCGCCGTGAAAATAAAGCCTGCCATTCTCTTCGCAATACCAGTGATCAAGAGGAATGCCATAAGGATATCCGTCATCGCCTATCATCGAAAGGACTCCTCTGGGCTGTTCCTTTAAGACACGGATACACTCCTCTTCACTTACCTGCTGTTTGAATCGTCTCATCTCTCTGAACATAGAACAGCCCCCTAATAATTGATTGAATAATATTACCACACCCTCAAGGTTTGTAATAATCCTCCAATTCTTCTGAATTAAGGATAGAATATATTCAATCTGTCACGAAGGAATCAGGATCTGATGAAGATATATTTCGCGCCGCTCGAAGGCATTACAAATCATAGATTCCGCAATATCTATGAGGGACTCTACGGTCACATAGACAAGTATTTTGCGCCGTTTATCTCGCCTTCCGAAAAATGCCCGCTGACACCGCGCGACAGAAAAGAACTCACTCCCGAAAACAACACCGGACTCAATCTTGTCCCCCAGATCCTTTCATGTAAATCACAGTACTTTATTGAAGCCGCAAAAGAGCTTAAGGCAATGGGATATAACGAATTGAACCTTAATCTCGGTTGCCCTTCAGGAACCGTCTGTGCGAAAGGCAGAGGCGCGGGGTTCCTTCCCGAGACATTGGCACTTCAAAAGTTTTTAGATGACATCTATGCTTATGCCGAATCTGACGGAATGAAGATATCCATTAAAACGAGGCTCGGCTACTACGATCCTGACGAGTTTTACGATCTTGTTGAGATCTTCAATGCGTTCCCCGTAAGCGAGTTGATAGTACACCCAAGGATAAGATCAGACTTCTATAAAGGAGAACCCAGAAGAGAATACTTTGAATACGCTCTGGAGCACACCAAATGTCCTCTCGTATACAACGGAAACATCTTTACCGTTAAAGACTACGACGAGCTTACAGGCCGTTTTAAAAGCGGTCTTGACCCCGTAATGCTGGGAAGAGGTCTCATATCCGATCCGTCTCTTGCTGACAAGCTCAAAGGATTCACAACAGAGACTGACTTCACAAAACTCAGGAAACTTCATGACACCATTTACCATGAGTATCAGAAGAACATCTCACCCGATATCAATGTACTTTATAAGATGAGGGAACTCTGGACTTACTGGCAGTTCCTTTTCGACGGCAACGAACGTGATATCAAGCGCCTTTTGAAAGCAAAGAAATACGCGGAATACGAAGATATCGTATACCGCGTACTGCTGACTGATTAAGATTAACTTTTATATAGTGTATTCAGCTAATTCATTTTCGTTTCCGGAAAAGACATTCATATCGATATAAACTTCTTTACCGTCGTAACCTTTGAGCCTGTGTCTGTTCGAATACTGCCAGAACACCCAATCGACATCAGCAGGTATACCGGAGTAAACACTCCTGTACCACAAACCGCAGTCTTCAAAATAACCCTGTACAATTGTCCTGTAAGAACTCTCGCTGACATAGATAATCGGTTTTACGCCGTACTCATCTGTCAGGATATCGACCATTATCCTGAGTTCTTTCCTGACCGCATCAACATCGATGGTTTCTGCCGAAGTGAAAATTCCGTAGTATTCAACATCTATTGCAGGAGGCAGCATATCATCAGCAGTTCCGACCGTATCGATAAAATTCTTAGCCTGTGTAGAACCTGCAGATTCAAAACTGAAGAAATGATAAGCGCCAACTTTGATATTTGTTTTCGACGCACCCTGCCAGTTATGACTGAAATACGGGTCCTGTGAAGATGAACCTTCAGTAGCTTTTATATAAGCAAAATCTACATCCTGAGAGGCCAGCACAGGCCAATCGACATTTCCCTGATAGGAAGAAACATCAACACCACGTACCGTAAATCCTTTTATTTCAGGGTTATTGATATGTATCACTCCGAAATAAAGCAGACAAGCTAAGAGCACTGCGAGAGCGAGCAAAAAACTTGCAGAAAGTATTACAACCTTAAGTTTTTTCTTCATGCAACCCTATTACGAATCCTGAAGCACATACTCGCATTCAGTGCCGTCCACTGCCCAAACAGGATCGAAGAAATAGTGGTAATCATAAGTGATCGTTGCCTGATGTCTGGAATTGGGATTAAAACCATCGTAGGACTCGGCAACGGCAGCAGCAAAGTCTGTATCATCACTTAATTCCATCCACTTGATCTCACAGGAAGACTGCTTCTCATAATCATCCCAGAATGTGTTCAAGTGTTCCAGATATGACTCATCGCTGTCGAATAAGACATTCGGTGCCCGCAGCCATGTGTTAACAACAGTCTTATCATCAACCAGCTCGGCGCTGAATTCACAGCCGCCGACAAAATTCCTGGTAACACCGTTGGTGAATGAATAAGCATAATACATCAGGAACTTGTAGGACCAACCAGCGCTGTAAACGTCTTCCAACAGATAATAGTATTCGCCGTCTTTCATATAGCAGGCATATAACGACGTATGGTCTTCATTGTTTTGGGACATGAGAAAATCTCCGGCTTCATCTGACTTGTCTTCGCCGTCAACCCTGAGTCTTTCCAATGTCGAATAGTCTTCTGAAATCTCATAATAGAACGTATTTGATAACGCACCCGAAGTTGTAATCGCGGAAACGATGACCTCTAATCTTCCATTGTGATTCAGATCCGTAACCGCAAACGACGGTAATGAATATGCTTCTAAATACGCTGAATAATCAGTTTTTATAAAACCATAACTGTTGGCTATGATCTCCATCTGAGCATCAACATCAGAAGAATACTGTTTCTCAGTATCAGGCACATAAGCAGACGTCTCACTTTGTGTTGCTTCTGCGGTTGTTTCCGGCTGAGTTTCCTTTTGTGATTCCACAGGTGCTTTGGAGCATGATGTTGCCGTCAGCAACATGCCTGCCGCCACAAAGACTGCAATCCTCTTTTTCATTATTTTGTCCTCCCTTTATTCCGAAGTTTTCCAAACTTCTCGCAAAAATACTTTATTATTATAGACCAGAATTCCGCCTTCTACAAAATATCGGTTGGACGAAACCTTCTTAGACAGTGTTTGCTCACGAGAAGAACATGGTATATTAAGAATATGGATAGATTAAAAAGTACGATGCTTAAAGCCTTAAGATTTGTAAGAACCAAACTGCCGATCATATGCACAGCCGTCTTCGGACTGTGCTGGCTTGCTTACCTTATAAATGCTGAAATCCACGGACATTCTTTTGACGGTGCTCCGCCGGCTTTTTGGAATACGCTGGAAGCCATAAGCAATGTCATGCTTATTAATTCATTGGTCTTCGTCATCAGCTTTTCGGCTTTTATGATGATAAAACCGTTGCCTAAAAAATTGAAATTGTTAAGGGTCTTTCTGAGACTGATCATTACTTTGATCGTATCAGTGTTCTTCCTTGGCTGTACCTACTTATCTGTGGGCGCATTCTACGGGTTCGGCGGTTAAACTCACCCCGGCAGTTGTATAAAATCAGTTATTGCAATTGCTTTGGCAGTTTAAACTTTCTAATATTCCGGTTTATTATTTCCGTGAAATCTTCTTCGCTGTCTAACGCATCCAACCAATAACAGTAATGCTCAGCATCTCCTCCATAGCTCTCGCGTATCTTATTCTTACGCAACAGTTCTTCCTTAAGTGATTCTCCGGATTCCATTTTTTCAAACCACGGCAACAAAAATATTTCTATTGCATCCATGACATTTCGAAAACTGATCTCAGCAATCTCATCATCTGCGTAATCCCACCAGGTATCCCTGTTCCTGATCAGTTTTCCGAGTCTGTCTGTAAAATCATAATAAAAGAAGTCATGAGGCGTGTATAAGGGTATAAGTGCATAATTGACCGTAAATGTTTTCGAGCCATAGTGGTCTTTCTGCAGACCGATAAATTCCAATATATCAAGCTTATTTCTTCTTAAGTATGAACCGGTCTTGTATTTTACAAAGCCCTTTTTACACAGGAAATCATCCATCTTCTTTTTCTGAGTCTTAAAGGCTTCGTCAGCTTTTTCTTTGTCTATTAATTCCAGTTCTTCTTCAGACCGTAAAGCTCCGTCCCACGTTCCTTTTAGCTCAAACATTTCACTTTTCATCTTTCTTTATACAAACAATCTGCTGATTTAACTTTCTGCAACAAACCACTGATCCATTGCAGGTTCATATATTCTTCTGCTGTAATCTGATCAACGTATCTTATCATCCTCTGATTGCCTCACATAATGATCATTATCCGCTCCAGCGGCTCACTTTGTATGATGTCCGATGTTTTTCCAGTACGAAAAATGGAATCCTTTTCCATATCCGATTTTCTCATAAAACGGATCTCCGCCACCTGACATATGTGTCGCGCCGAGAGATTTCATTCTGCGGTAGTGCTTTGTGAGAGCAGCTGCGGCAAGTCCCTTTCTTCGGTGTTCAGAGGAAGTGCAAAGAGGTTCCATGTAAGCAAGCTTGTTTTGAGGAATCCACCACATTCCGGAAAAGCATGCATACTCACCGTTTTCATCCGCAATAACCACGTCGTACTCATGTGTTGAATGAGGTGACGGCGCCATCCATTCTGCTACGCAGTCCTTATGCGATTTTGCGGGCGTCCAGTCATTGCTGTCATCATACTTATCCCAATCAGTGAAAGCTTGGTTCTCGCCGTGGTCAAACCCATACCAGCACAGCTTGGACAGCTTTAAAACATCAACATCCTCAGGCTCAACAAAATGATATCCGTCCGGAAGTTCGTAATTCAATTCGTTCTCAAAGTCAAACACGCGGCTCTCGTATTCAAACACCATGCCATATCCGCGCTTTGCTGCAGCCTCTTTTAAGAATTCCTGTCCGTTGAAAAGAACAAATTGCTGGTTGCCGTCGAAATTTGGCATAGTCGTAACTGCATACTCCATCAGGTCGTCGGCAAGAGATTCGTAACCTTTTCGAACTGCGAAATAAATGTCAGTTACAGGTGCCTCATAATAAACAAAAGCAACTACCTTATCACCATCAAACCACAATCTGTCCAGATGCGAATAAGATGCATCCATCCATGACGCACGGATCGCATGCTCAAAAAACGGAGCAGGCATACCGCTGCCATTTTTCCTGTCGTAAATATCAACCAGAAAATCCCATACAAGATTTATATCCGTCAATATTTGAAATTGTTTTGTTGTTATAGCCATATCCTATTTCCCCATTTTTCAGTCTAATTCATTTCCTGCTGATTAGCATATCAATTATATGTTCATCGACTTTACAGTGTCTGTCGGTTTAACTGTCATTTCAACCCAGGCAGGAATAAGACCGCTTTTGACGGCATTTCTTACAGATCTGATATTTGACCAGGCTGCACAATGCATTTGACCACTCAGGCAGATACAGATCTTCAAATTGAGTTTTATCCAACACTCTCAATTCATATGCGCAAGGCAGACTTGTAAGTCTGTTCATGTCAGGGAGATAGTATTCTGCCATAAAACATGTTGTCAGACCTTTGGAGGAAAGTTTCTCATTAAGCCAATGCATGTTCGGAGTTTCAAAGCAGTGATAAAACTCAAACTTTAATATGTATTCATTCACAATATCAGCAACTTCATCAGTTACTGCTGCAACTACATTACTGCCATAAGAAATGAAATTACATCCTATGGGAAGCTTATAATACTTCTTTGCATTAGGTCCTAAGTTCAAAGGAACAATTACATTCTTATCTGAAATGAAGTCTTCAGCCTTACAACCGATATCTGCTGCAGACTGTTCCATTGCTATACGCAATATATCTTTATTTGTCATCATTTATCCATTCCTGCTTTAAGATCGAGAAAACCATTCTTCCTTCATAGTGATCTTTACGCCAGAAGAAATCACGGAATGTGCCTTCATATGTCAGTCCGCACTTTTCGATTACTCTTCGTGATGCTTCGTTTTCCGTCCTGCAGTCGATCTCAATCCTGTGAAGATTCAGCTTTTCAAAACCAAATGCAATAACAGCTTTCGTCATCTCGGTAGCATATCCTTTTCCCTGGAATGCAGGTCCGATAACATACTCGATCTCAGCATGTCTGTTGTTTGTATCCATGGTGAAAAACGCGATCTGTCCGATGCATTCTTTTGTCTCTTTTTCTATTACTGCCCAGCGGTAATAATCATCCTTTGAATAGGAAACAATATACTTCGTATCGAAAAGTTCACGCACTGCATCAGGAGTAGAATAATACGGTTCGCCGTAATCCCATTGTGTCTTTTCATCAGCAATCCAGTTGCGGATCATTGAATCAATATCCGAGTATTCAAACCTGCGGAGTATCAAACGTTCCGTCTCGATCGTTTGAGTTCCTGTATGTGTAATCATCTATCCTGTCTCCTTCAAGCTTCCAAAGGTTTAGCAAAAAAATATTTGCTGAGTTTTGGATCCTTATCGACGCGGACAAACTCTGTTTCATACCCGAGTTTTTTATAAAACCCCGGAGCCTGAAAACCAAATGTGGTCAGAGTGATCTTTTCGTAGCCTTTGCCGCTATAAGCATTTTCGACCGCTTTAACGAGTTGGCTTCCGATTCCTGACTTTCTATTGTCCTTACCAATGATCAGGTCACCGATATGGACTTCGTTATAATATGCGCGGCCCGTTATCGCACCAAGAAGCTGACCATTATCCTCAGCCACAAAACAGAATTCATCGAAGTTAAGTACAACTCCGCTTTCTTCTGCAAAAACATTGAATTCACGATTAATGAATTCACCGATCCTGTCATCTATTTCATCAACACGTTTCACCTGTATCATTTCCTTAATTCCTTTTTCTGCTATTTTTCTCATTAACCTTGACCTATGCCGTATGCGAATATTTCGAACAGCATAAACATAAGGAAGATAATGACAAAGATCAAAGAGATTCCAAGCTGCTTCTTTCCCCTTGCAGTATCAGAGGTAAAAGTTCCCAATATTGCAAAGATCAAACTTATCAGCAATAAACCGGCCTGAATGTACGTGTCTGTTTCGCCAAACAAGTATTGAAAAGTCATGTTTTAATCCTCCCCGTTTTTTGAGATCAGCAAGGGGGCTCAGTGCCCCCTGTGCTTCTCTTTTTTCTTTTGCTGTTTCAGTTCAAACTCACGCTTCTCGTCTGCCAGTTTCTGTTCACGGCTTCTGATCTTACGTTCCTGTTTGTTCTGCTCCTGCTGTAATTTGATCGCCTGCTGCGACTTGGTACCGATACCGGTCTCCAAAGTCTGCTTTCGTGCTTCGCGCTGAATCCTTTTGGGATTCTTTGCAATGTCTTTTACAACAGTGTCCACAGCCGGGCTGAAATGAAGTCCTGTGTAGTATCTGAGAACATATTCATACAGTTCGTAATCTTTCGGTTCAGCACCAAAAACCACACGTGCTGCAGAAATTTTCCGGTTCTCGATCAGTTCGAAAACGCCTACCCAAAAGGGCTCCTCAAAATACACCGTCAGGCTGCAACGTATCTTGCCCATGACAATCCCTCCTTTAAGATTGATGAGCAAAGAACGGACAACCCGGAGGGGCAGGTTACTTACCCTGTATAACAGGACGGCCGGGCTACCTACCGGCTCTGGCATATCTTACGGTATGCGTTGCGTTTTTATCTTTGCATGTTACGGGATAATTATATCACCTGTGATATCTGTAAAAACATCACAGAGAAACACTCTACTTTATCGCCCAGAATCCCGCCTGTAAGTAGGATGTCCACAAGACATTCACAGAGCGGAAACCGCATTTCTTCAGCAGTTCTAAATGCTGTGCGATCGTAATGGGAAATACTTCCACGCCGCGTCTTTCGATATGCATCTTAACGTCCTCGGGAGAATTGCCGTGTTCCTCAAGGAATGTCTGCCATCTCTTTAATGCTATAGCATCAGCAGTATCTGTTTCCATTTTTATATGTTCGAATTATATGCGGATTTATTGTCTTTCATTATACGTTTTTCAACCTATCAATTCTTTCAGTGTTTTCATGATCGCAGGAACATCGTATGGCTTCGCAAGATGGCCGTTCATGCCTGCATCCATAGCGATCTGACGGTCCTCTTTAAAGGCGTTCGCAGTAACGGCTACTATCGGAATTGAAGACTTCGTTTTATCGTCCAGAGCACGGATCTTGCTTGTCGCCTCATAACCGTCCATCTTGGGCATTTGAATGTCCATGAGGATAATGTCGTAGTAACCTGCAGGAGCGGATATCATCTTTTCGACCGCCTCAGTTCCGTCACCGGCGATGTCGACATCAAGACCTACATTCCTCAGGATGTTTTCAGCAAGGATCTGATTCATCTGGTTATCTTCTGCGAGCAAAGCACGTTTGCCGGAAAAATCAGGCATGGATTCCTGTTTGCTATTCTCATTTGTCTTTTCTTCATTATCTGCCATAAACGGCTGAGCCATGACTCTCCTCAGTTCGGACATGAACAGCGGCTTGGAACAGAATGCGGTTACGCCCGCTTCTCTTGCTTCATCTTCTATATCAGCCCAATCGTATGCAGTCAGGATGATGATCGGTGTGCTGTCTCCGATAACTTTTCGGATCCTGCGAACGGTTTCAATGCCGTTCAGATCAGGCATCTGCCAGTCGATAATATAAGCCTTGAATTCATCAGCCTGATCCAATGCATCCTTAGCACGAATAACAGCTTCTTTTCCGTAGTTCGTCCAATCAGGTCTCATGCCGATCTCACGCAGCATCGAGCAAACTGAAAGGCAGGTATCGACATCATCATCAGCCACAAGCGCACGAAGGCCCTGGAGCTCAGGAAGCGGTTCAAACTTTTGAGAGACACTGCTGATCTTACACGGAATCTCAACAATGAATTCGCTGCCCTTGCCCTCGACAGAATTAACCGTGATCTCGCCACCCATCATGTCCACGATATTCTTGGCGATCGCCATGCCGAGACCTGTACCCTGTATACCGCTGACAGTGCTGGTCTTCTCACGTGAAAACGCTTCAAATAATGTCTTCTGGAATTCTTCACTCATGCCGATTCCGTTATCTTTGATACGGAATTCGAGAACAGCTACATCATCCTTTGATGAAGGTTTCTCAATAACACGGAAACTGATCGTACCGCCTTCAGGAGTGAACTTGATTGCGTTGGAAAGTATATTCAGAAGCACCTGATTAAGTCTGAGCTTATCAGTAATGATATCCTCATGGATAACGTCCTGAGTATCAATAAACAGTTCCATTTGCTTGGATGCGATGTTGGACTGGATGATCGTTCTCAGATCGTGGATAACATCCGGAAGATGCACTTCTTTCTCTTCTATATTCACTTTTCCGCTTTCGATCCTGCTCATGTCCAATACATCGTTTATGAGCGCCAGAAGGTGCTGGCTGGATACTGAGATCTTTCCGAGATAATCCTGCACCTGATCCTTATTATCGATGTGGGAAGCGGCCAGCGCGGTAAAACCAACAATGGCATTCATCGGCGTACGAATATCATGGGACATGTTGTTCAGGAACGCTGTCTTTGCGCGGTTTGCATGTTCTGCAGAGATAAGTGCATCAGACAAAGCTTTCTGACTGTCCGCAAGCTCTGTATTTTTTGCCTCAAGTTCCCTGCGTGCCGTTTCCTTTTCTTCAACTTCATGTTTTTTGCGCTGAACATCACGGAACAGCAGGAATACGATCACAGCGGCAACTAAAAGAATTAAAGTGCCGACCAGAGCCATGTTGTCACGCAGTGCATCGAGGAAAGTATATGAATACAAACCGCTTGTATATCTGTACGATATGCTCGGTGCGTAATCGTCTCCGAGCACGTTTACTCCGCGGTTTAGGAGCTTAAGAAGTCCTTCGTTACCAATCTTCACGCCGAAGCATCTGGCATCGTTATAACTTGTCTGATAAAGAGATAAGTCTTCGTATTTTTTGTTGCGCAAAATATCGTTTGCTCTTAATCCGTTCAGCGTGGCGCAGCCTGCTTTGCCTGTGAGCACGGCATCAAGACATTCTTCGCTTGACTGATAGAAAGTGATCTCCGCATCAGGATAATTCGTAAGCACGAAATAATACTGCATGCGGTTATTCTCATTAACGGCAAAATGCTCCGTCGTCTTTTCGCTGAATTCGCCCCTGTAAACAAGCTCTGCAGGTGATGATGAAACCGGGTTTGACAGATAGATTCCGTTCTCTTCTGAATAATACAGACCGCCGCCTACAGGGAAAGCCACGTCGATCTCATCCGAACACACAGCGGCAACCATATCATCGTAGCTTTTATATCCTATGTAAATTACTTCGATATCCTGAAGTCCAAGCGGATTCATTATCGCAGGAATGATGTCTTTGACTATACCCGTAACTTCACCTTTATCGTTCGTGTCACTGTAAGGCAGATAGTTCTCGAGATAGCCGACACGCAGCGTGGTATGCTCATTCATCCATTCACGTTCAGTCTGCGAAAAAGCTCTCGCCGTAACGCTGACGGAATAATACTTGGCACGAAGCGTATTAAGATAGTTGGGTTCTTCCGCAGCCAAAAGTGTCTGTGCGGAATTCAATTCGGCCAGCAGATCAGGACGTTTGATGCTTACGCAAAGGTAGTAATCTGACGTTCCGAAAACAGTCAGGACTTCAGCATGCTCTCTTCCGTGAGCACCATCGCTCTCTGCAGCAAGAACATCAACCTCACGAGAATCGAAGGCATCGAACAACTGCGTGTAATCCGGATAAACAACCACCTCGGCTGTTACATGATTATTCTCAAGATACTGCTCAAGAACACCGACCATTGCACTGTCCAAGACGCCGATCCTGCATCCGTTTAAAGTAACCGGATCAGCCGTGATATCCGCATTGTCATCAGACTTAACAAGGTAATAAGATTCATTACCCATAACCGCATTCGGATAACCGATTATAGAAGCACGGTCTTCTCTCCATGCAAGTCCTGCAAGCAGATCTATATCTCCGTCTAAGAGCATCTGATACAGGTCGCTGAAATCACCGTAAACATATTCATATTCCCAGCCGGTATATTCAGAAAGTTTGCGGTAGTACTCATAGGCATAACCGCTCTTTACAACACCTTCCTGCGCACCTTCCTGGAAGACTTCATTCTCGTAATATCCAACACGGACAACATGCGGATCCGTATCTGCAGATACTGTATAAGGAAGACTGACGATAATAAGCATGACCGTGCAGATGAACAGGACCAGCCTGCACAACGCCGTCTTACAATGTTTGTTCTTTATCAGCTCCATCAGTATTCTCCCTTCAAACAAAATAATTATATCATGCGTTTAATTCATGATATTTATTTAGATAGAAATATGCCCGAAGACTTATAAACTCCAGGCACATTTTGGATTATGCAGACTACTGTAAGGTGCTGGAATACACTTGACAGTTTGATGTAACCTTTGTATTTCTGATACAAGTCCTCACTATCTTCTTATACTAAAAAACGTTTGAATTTCGGTAATCATCAGATAAATACAACCTGACGACATAACGATCAGAACTATGGAGAATAAAAAGCTGAACAGGTTCTGTCTGATCTTATTCCGGACTGGCATATAGACCATGCTTATAATCAGGAGAATGATGCCACTGCCATAACGCCGAGCACAAACATGCATCAACAAGGGAAAAAGTATGGGTTTTACCATCAGGAAATACAGCAATAAGGCGTGACCTCATATTATTCTCTCCAGTCCGCTTATCAAGCCAAAATCATTTGGTTGACTCCCGTCTACCAACGTGTTATATTGGTGTACACCAGTACACCAATATAAAGGAGTCTATATATGCGCTTAACTGATTCGGAATGGAAAATAACAAATTGCCTTTGGAAGAACGGTCCAATGACATTGACCGAACTTACAAAGGAACTCCTTGCAAGTACAGGCTGGACAAAACATACGATCATTACGTTACTCAAGAGAATGGTCGATAAAGGCATTGTTTCCTTCGATCAGGAAGGAAGAACCAAACGGTTTTATCCGGTAATCGACAGAACAGAGGCAGAACTAGAGGAAACTGCGACTTTCATTGATAAAGTATATGACGGCAATGTGGGACTTATGATCTCAAACCTTATCGGTTCTGAAGCACTTACAGAAGAACAGCTAAAAGAAATCAAGAAGATGATCGAGGAGATGTAATATGCTGCGATATGTTATCGGAGTTTCGCTGATCGCGATTACCATAATAATCAACCGCGCTCTTACAAACGGAAAGATCCAGAAAAGGCAGCAGTATGCTCTTTGGCTTGTAATTCCAGTCTATATGGTTGTTGCTCCTTTTCTTAAGATAAATGTACCGGTAGCAGACGAGCTTCAAGAATTATTTAATGTTAATAGTGCTGTTACTATCGATGCAGAATCGTACAACAAAGAAATACCCGATGATTTAATATCGCAAAGCGTCACGCCAGGTAACGAATACAATACTGTTGCTAATAATGAAACAGATGTAAAACAAGTTACCGATAACCAGACTGCACAGAAGAATATAACCGGCAGTGTTTCTTTGAATTGGAAAGACATAATCAAGCCTGTTATTGCATCAGTATCAGCATTGATGATGGTTTGTCTGGCATTATTCAATATCGGCTTCATAATTCATTGCAAGCGCAAGAGAAAATACGTCGGAAAAGATCCTGTCAGCAATTTGGAAATATTCAGCATAGGTCATAAGGGAACACCGTTTCTGTTAATAAACAAAATATATGTAGATGAGTATTCAGACAGTCTGAACAAATATGTTATCTGTCACGAGGCATGTCACTATAAGCACGGTGATTCGATATGGGTAATTCTCAGATATTTGGTGTTGGTACTTAATTGGTATAACCCTGTTATATGGGCAGCATTCGTTCTATCCGGTCGGGACTGTGAATTGGCATGTGATGAAGAAGTCTTAAGTATATACGGAACAGAAGTATCAAAAGAGTATGCGCAGACATTGTTTGATCTGCTTCAGCGTCAATCCAGAATGTCTATTGGATTTACTGTTTATGCAGGAATGAAAGGGGGATATAAGTTGATGAAAAAGAGAATTGAAAGCATAAAAAATCCTGCAAAGAAAAACTACAAAGTATTTGCTATCAGCTTGGCAACTCTATTCGCTTTATCAAGTTGTTCAGTTATGAAACCTGTAGCAGATCCGGGCAGCACAACCGAACCTATTGAATCATCAGAAGAATCATCAGAAGAAACAACCTTAACAGAAAGTGAAACAGTCAGAGAGCTCCCGTTTGAAACAGAACCATTCCCTTCCGATTATACTTTTGACTATAGTGATTCTCCGTTAAACGACGTTAAGCTTGGACACATTTTAAGCGGTGGCGGATACTTTATGGTAGCCATGACGCCCATAAGCAGCGTTGAAGAAGACGGAAGCAAAGCATATGTTGTTTATCCCTGGCGTCTTTTAGAAGTTGGACAGGAATTCATTGATTCACTTGAGGTTGGAAAAGAAATCTCTCTGGAATCCGAAGCAAAACTAACAGTGCTGGAAACACTGGATCTTCAGCCTGACCTATTCTCGTTTACAGTTCAGGAAATCGAGGAAAGATATGTCGAAAGTGATCATGCTAACTGGAAATATCTGACTCAGTTTACAGGCAATAGAATATACCTTCGTCCGGATGAAGAAAGAGGTCTGAATTTTAGAGAAACAACATTTGGAACATGGGCTTTGTATCAATATGATGTTCCGGTAATGGTAGTGTCCAAACCGGTAAGATTAAAAGTTTCTCCTGACGTATTGATCTGTGATTCTGTTCATTACATCAGAGACTGTGATGCAAATGACGTGGTACTGACACCTGAAGAAAGGAAAAATGCTCTTCAGTGCGGTTCTGCTACGATGGGATATGTCAGCAGTATAGATGAATTTTTCTGGAGAGGCTGTACTTCTTCTTACAGTGAAAACAGTCCATTTGATCTGGAAGTCGAAAACCACACCTTTACCGGAATCTGTCTCGAGAACAACGTGATAACAAAGGTTTTCTTCTACTAATTATACTTGCACATTGTAAAGATAATAAGACAAAAACAAACGGTCGAATGATTATATTCGGCCGTTTAATTGCTTTTATGGAAAACTCTTCATCGTTGTCAAACAGATGGCGACTCTATTGCTTCGTACACCCGTTCAATCTCCTCATCCGTTAACTGTGAAAGCGGGTGATCATAATCAACATGTGCATCGTTATAGACTTCTATTCCAAAGATTTTAACGATGGTGCCGATCTCATAGTAAGTGTTTCCGTTTTCATTATGCAAGGAGTGACGGTTCTCAACAGAATAAACAATACCCACACCCCAGGGAAAACTGGAAATGATTTCAGTGCCGCCATCTTTAAGATGACACTTTCTGGGAAACAAAAAGAATACAAGAACTGCCAGTACAACAATGAGTACCACTGTTTTTACAGCACTATGTTTTTTCCTGCTCATGACACTACCTTGCCTTTCAAGAAAAACAGATCAAATGTTATCGACAAGACCCAGAACGTAGATCAGTGTCTTATCCCACATCTGACGCACTTCGTAACTTCCGGCATCCACTCCCTGACTTTCAAGGTCTTTCTTCTGACTGTATTCGTCATATGTAAGTGGAATAAAAATATCCGGTTCTGTTCCGTAGAATGAATCATCCGTAGCACCGGAAGCAACTGTCGGTGTGTATGTAAACATAAAGCGGCTGTTTGGCAAATAACATCTGAAAGGAGTACCAGTGATACCCTCTCCCTGTGTATAGGTGCCTACAATAACCGCATTATCGTAATCTTTGCAGATGCGGGTCATAAGATCAGCAGAGGAAAAAGTCGTATCAGATGTCAATATGTATATCTTGTAGTTCTTCGCGGCCTGACCCTTAACATAAAAGTCTTCACGATAGATAAAGTGATCACCTTCAAGTCTTAAAGGTCTGTTGATATAGTACCTGTAATAGAGGTTGTTATAATAGTTTTTGGTATAGCTGTTTTTGCATCCGATAACATCAGTCGAATATGTCACGTCATGGCTGAACACTAACGGAAGAATATATTCATTTACAAAATCCGTAGAACCGCCGCCATTGGAACGCAGATCGATTATTACAGTATCAGCGTCAGTCTCGCTTAAAGCTTGGTTAAGATCCTGAGTAAGTCTTTCAGCTTCTGACAAATCACAGGAAGTTGATTCAAGATACACCAGATTTCTCTCAGCATCAGTTGCGATCGTATATGTCATTGGTGCAGAAAGATCGGAAGCAGAAGAACCGGAATCGTCTGAAGATGGTCTGAGTTCAGGATAAGCAGATAAACCATCGGCTAATGCAATTTCATAGCCTGCCGCTTCATAGATAGTCGTGATAACTATAGTTCCGTCAGGCATAAGAATTTCTGCCTCATGCGGCGTTCCAATTCCATCGTTAAAAAACAATCTATCTCTGTAAAAGCAGTTATTTCCGCCATCATAAACAGGCACATTTCTCGAAAGAAAATCAAAGCACATGTCTTTGGGATCTTTACCGTCTAACGTAATAAGCTGACCGCCTTTATAGTCACTGTTGATCTTAAAAAGCGTACTGTCAGAAGCCAGTCCGTAATATGCTCCATCGAAATACTTAAATGCGAAAAGACCATAATCATGGTAGCTGATAACTTCATCATGGAATTCTTCCCTCCATGAATATGCATAATCTTTAAACTCCTGTGGAGCATATATCTCTGTCAGCATGAAGCTGCTCGTATCCTTATCATAGTTAGGGATAGACATGGCGTTGTGTTGGCCGGGAAGAACAGCAAGAAAACAGGCCATTATTGAAAAATATTCGTAGTCGGTCTTGGAATTAATGACGTATTCACGGTATGTGTCATGGATCTCATCGTAAGAGATACCATATGATTTCTCAATTTCATCCTTCGCGGGATTTCCAAGACATACTATCTCATACATATACTCGAAATCACTGAGTTTCTGATCCATCGTCAATGTCGTATCAATCTTCTTGCCGCTTGTATCGATCCTCATCACGAGACCGGTTCCAAAATAAATGATCTTCGGGAGATTGAAAAGCAATATACCCAGCAATACCGCCACAGGTATCAGAACCGCAGTCAGTATTATCTTTTTCTTTAGTGACATTTTGCCCTTGCTTTTCTTAGCCATAGATTACATCCGCCTTTTCTAAACAATTACAGAATCCATTGTTTCACCTAAGACAAAATAATTATATCATGCGAATTCTTTAATCCCGGGAAAAGAAATATGCCCGAAGCATTTGAGCCGGTTTAATAAGCCAAAACTGTATCTGTCACTTATAATCTGAGGAAACTTCCTCGTATGTGCGTTTCCCGTTTATATAATCTTCGTATGCCAGTTCTGCATCCTTGCCACGAAAGACAGTACATAGTCCGCACATATCACAGTCAGCAATACAAGGAAAACGGTTCTTTATATATTCTCTCCGTTCTTCAACCGAAGATTTGTCTATATCAGGCGCTGGATTCATTGTATCTGTCTGTTTTGGCGGTATTCTTCCATGTACGCCATATTTATTTCTTTGATCTCGCGCTTTCCGTCAATATAATCCTGATAGATATCCCATGGCGAACCGCCGCCGAGCCAGCACGATGAACAATTCTCACACCCGCCGCCACAATCAAGAGACGCTTTGACTATCTCTTCTCTTTCCTCTCTTGTTGTATCCTTGATAAGAAGCGACTTCATAAAACACCTCTTTATGTTTCTGATGCCATCTCTGAATTGATCAGATCCTCATTAGCAGCCATAGCTTCCAGAGTCATGGAAAGGAGCTTATCCAGTTCCCAACCGAGCTGCACTGCTCCGCGTTCGATAACTTCTCTGGAACAACCTGCAGCAAAACCTTTGCTCTTATATTTTTTCTTCAAAGACTTCAGTTCCATGTCCTTCGTGCTTTTCGAAGGTCTCATAAGAGCAGCAGCCCAGATAAGGCCTGTAAGCTCATCTGCGGCGAAAAGCACCTTTTCCATCTCATGAACCGGCTCAACATCTATGGTCGTGCCGCACCCTACGGTTATCCCATATCCATGAGAGCAAACTGCATGGATAATGTCATCTCCGATTCCGTTATCCTTTAATAATTCAGGAGCTTTAAGGCAGTGCTCTTCAGGATAAAGCTCAAAATCGATATCGTGAAGCAATCCTACAATTCCCCAATATTCCGCTTCATCCGCATATCCCAGTTCCGATGCATACCATCTCATTACGGCCTCAACCGTCAGGGCATGCTGAATATGAAAAGGGTCTTTGTTGTATTTTTTCAGAACTTCGAAAGCTTCGTTACGTGTAATCATAAAGGAACTCCTTAATATATTTCATTATATACGATCAGTCATAAGACAAATCATAAGGCCATCCCGACAGGCTGCCCATGTCATATATAGTTTGATATCCGAAATTATCCAAAGTGTCCGCTGCCAATGAACTTCTCTTACCTGTACGGCAATAGACCATGACAGGAGTGTTTTTATCGGGAATCAAACTCTTGGCAAATGCTTTGCCCTCTGCCTCAGGAACATCAACAAGTTCAGACAAAGGCATGTTAACGGCATTATCAACATGACCGGTGGCATACTCACACTCTTCCCTAACATCTGCAATTATTACCGATGCAGTATTGTCCATTATTTTCTTTGATTCATCAAATGTAGTCTTAATGATCATGACTTGTAATCAAACATTTCCGGATTAAATCCTGTTTTACAGCATGGCCTGATCCAGATACTGGTAACGGAACTTCTCTTCATCATGGTAATACGTATTTTTGTGGGGTTCGGCTTCATAGACCAGTTTTCCGTCACGGTAGACCAAAAGCTGGTTCTGCGGAACTTCCTCCCAGGCAAAATCATCAAGCGGATGAGTGGAAATGATCACGGCACCCGGCATTACTTTACGGTACATTGTTCCGGGCTCGTTCTTATGGACATACATGTAATCGCCGTCATACAGCAGGAAATTCAGTTTGTTTCCCGGAGACAGCTTAAGAACGATTTCATTTATGAAATTCAGTTTTCGCGCATCATCAAAACCATTCAGGATAAGTCTGTTGATCCATTCAACGATGAAATACAAAACACGTTCACTGTCCGTCGAACCTTCCTGAACATAAATATACGGATTCAGGACACATTCTTCAAAGATCGTACCGTTGTGTACAAAAGCCCACTTTTTCCCCGTTGAATCACTTAATACAAACGGATGCGTATTGGCAAAACTTACATCACCGACTGTAGCTTTACGGATATGCGCCATACAACGCGCCGTCTCAATATTGCCGGTCAGTCTGTTTTTCAGATAGTGGCTGTCTATGGCACGGACAGGCTCTTTCTCAACAGAGACCAATCCGTCATCAAGCAAAGCCAGTCCCCAACCGTTATGGTGTTCCACACTGTGCTTGAAAAAAGTATTAAGATAATCGTTAACTCTTATCTTTCTGTCAGCCGATACTCCAAAAAGCTCGCACACGTTCCAGATACTCCTTATCCGTTTCAGATAATTGACTCAGCGCTAATTCTAACAGATGAGCCGCCCATTCTGCAGCAGTTTTTTCGCCATAGATCTTCGCGTCGTAGCCATCAACTTCAATTGCTTCAACAGCCTGTTGTATTGTTTCGGCTGAATCCACAGCAGCTAATTCATTCTCCAGTTTCAAAAGATTCTCGTCAGAATATACGATGCCTTTAAGAAGTGCCACATAACCAAGAGCACGGTCGAGCGGCACACTGTCTGCAACACGTATCTCAATATATTTCTTGATCCTGAAATGGAAGAAGCCCATCGAGATAAAGTGCTCGATCAGTCTCGTTTCGCGGTTCTTATCAAGAGCATTCTCAACTATCACCTGATCCGAAAGAAGATCACTGGCAGTCTTGGAACCCACGCCCGTGGTCTCACCGTTATCAGTCAGAAGGATCAGGGGTGTATTTAATATCGTATCTGCAACTGAATCATAGCCGAATCCCGGTTCGAAAGAATTAGGATAGAAACCCGTTCTGTCAGGATCAAGATCGTCCCATTCCTGTATTCTGAATAAATGGGGTTTACCCGGATTATCCTTAAGTGTTGAATCCGGACATGTCTTGTTTTCCATTGCGATCATAAGGATAGGAGAGATCTTCTGAAGCACATTAAGTTTTCGTACCAGATCTTCCTCAGATCTGAAATCCACTGATACCTGAGTTGAAGCAGAAGCTCTCATCATGTATTTGCCGTATTTTCCGGAATCTCTGAAATAAGCATCCATGTACTGATATCTCTTCTTCGGAGACAATGTAATATCATCGGGATCAATGATACCCTTCTCAACAAGAGGCAGGTTGCCCTTGGTCTCAAAATGATATCCCCTCGCTCTGAGTACAGGTGTCCACAGATCCGTAAATTCCTGATATATGCTTTTTATTGTATCCAGGTCAGAATACGGATTTATGCTTATCTCGAACTGGCATGCAGGTTCGAGTGTAATCGAATAACCGTCCGTAATATAGCCTACAGGATATCCGTCCATATAGATTATCTCGGCTTTCAGTATATCGCCCATTTGCTTAAGCAGATCGGACACCTCGTGAAACTCTATCTGAACACCTTTTTCATCGACAACAAAATGCTCGATCTCAAGACCAAGACCCTGCTCTTGTGTTTCACCTTGGCGGATATAAGATTTAATGTCATTTCTGATACTCATGCAGTTTCCTTTCATATAAAAAACGGGAATTCCTAAGGAACTCCCGTACTTTAGCCTTTTTACTTCTTATACAGTCATGTGGCGCACATCACGCCGGCAGAATACGGGAGGGTGACTCGAAAACAGCACATGCAAAATAACTGCTCTATGCTTATGGACTTCATTGCCGCTCCTCCTTATATTTGATAATTTGGTCTAAAATAACATCTAATACCTATCGTGTCAATAGGTTTATAAAGAGCAGCATTTGTCTCTCCCTGTAACAGAACCACTTTATTAAGAATGGTAATCAGTTTTCAGATATGATCTTTTCCATCCATATCATGTTGTACCAGCGGCCGAATTTATACCCGCACTTATGGAACTCACCGATCTTTGTATAACCCATATGCTGATGGAAATGTTCGCTGTCTCTGGTCAGATATTCATCCTCTTCAATTGGGTCACCGATGCATGCGTAAAGGTTGGTTATCTCAGTCTTACGCAGGGCTTTCTCCAATGATTCATATAATGCTCTTCCGTAGCCTTTGCCTTTATAATCACGATCAACATAGATCGTAACTTCACACGAACGGTCGTATGCTGCCCTGTCTTTGAAAACTCCCACATAGGCATAGCCTCTTATAACACCGTCATCTTCAAGCACAAAGTAAGGATATCTTTTTAATGTATTGGTAATGCGCTCACGGAATTCATCTTCAGAGGGAACATCGTATTCAAAAGATATGGCAGTCTTTTCAACATAGTAAGCATATATACCCAGGATTGCAGATGCATCATCAGGCGTTGCGCTTCGGATAATCATTTAAGATCCTCCCGTCCTCGTCAAACTTCAGTGTCGCATTCTCGGCATGCATCATTACAGGTCTGAATCTGTACGGTTTTATATCCCTTTCAGAAGTATGAATAACTGTACCGTAAACAGGTTCTATACTTCGAATCTTACCACTCTCATAAAGCTCCACTCCGAGTTTGGTCTTTACGGGTCCGGCGGGAGTGTTAACCGAGATCTCATCAGATGGCCAAAGCGTTATTGCTCTAATCTTTCCCGACGGATAGAAAAAGATACACTGCGGTCTTATGTGAAGTTGCTGCTCTGCTATGTCAAAATCATAATAAGGTGCGTTCTCAGCTTCCTCTTCAATGCTCCAGTACGCGCTGATCTGACCGTACAAAGGGAATATCCTTTTCGCATTTCCGTCCTCATAAAAGGATATGAGTTCAGTCTGGAAATCACCAGCCGGAAATGACAGCACGGAAGGTTCTTCGAGATATACGCTTCTCAAAGAACCCGAGTCAAAATAAGATACCGCGCAGCGGTGCTTCTTTCTGTAGTCCGAAGCTCCGCTGCACGGAAGGAGATTACCGTACTTGGTAGTGATGGTATTCAACTTATCAGTTACCAAGGTCGATAACGGGGATAACCGCACCGTTGTACTGATCAGCGATCCACTGCTGTGTCTCTTCTGAAAGGAGTGCTTCAACGAGTGCCTTAACTGCAGGATTATCAAGATCTTCTGCTCTTACAGCGATGATGTTTGCATAAGGGCTGTCCTTACCTTCACTGAAAAGCTTTGTTGATGTGATTCCTGCTTCGAGTGCCTTATTTGTATTAGTAATAAAGAAATCGTAGTCGTCCTTTGTGGGAATGATCTGTGCTGAATCGATCTCTACGATCTCGATCTGCTTCTTGAATTCCGTAATATCCTTTACTGATGCGCTGAGTGAATCCTTAGCTGCGGGATCAAGTACGATGAAGCCGTTCTCTTCAAGGATACGGAGCGCTCTGTACTCGTTTGTGCCATCGTTGGGGATTGCTACTACTGCATTATCAGGGATCTGATCTACTGATGTGTACTTGTCTGAATAAGCTGTGATAGGCTCGATGTGAATGCCGCCTGCACTTACGAGGTTATAACCGTTTGCATCGTTTTCGCTTTCGAGATAAGGAAGGTGCTGGAAGTAGTTGAAGTCGATCTCGCCGGCATCAAGTCTCTCATTTGTTGTTGAATCCGCAGCTGTTGCAACGAGTTCAATGTAGATTCCCTGCTCTTCGAGTTGGGGTCTTACATGTTCGATGATCTCAGAGTGAGGTACAAGGTCAACGATGCCCTTGAGAACGATCTTCTCGTCTGCGCTCACCTGTGCTGTTGTCACGTCAGCGCTTTCCTGTGCCGTCTCTGCATCTGTGGATGATGCTGCCGATGTTTGTGCGGGTGCTGATGCGCATCCTGCGAAGTTAAGTGCCAATGCACCCAAAGCGATTGTTGCTGCTATTTTCTTTAAATTAAACTGTTTCATTTTATTGCTCCTTTTGTTAAACAAGATTTCGTGTTTTTAATATTTGTT
>JAEIGA010000404.1_pt1 | contig 63308 bp, 49 predicted proteins | sample 9270691 | NCBI WGS metagenome assembly JAEIGA01 (sample SAMN17057246, study PRJNA624740) | gut metagenome | biome: biome; isolation source: fecal sample | host: Bos grunniens | place: China: Xizang | collected 2019 | reverse complement strand
TAGCGAGTCGCCATTTGTGCCATTTGTGCCATTTGTGCCGTCAGTGCCATTCGATCCATTAGCACCATCCTTACCCTCGGCTACGACACCTGTTGAAACCCAAGTCTCGCCGCCATCGGTAGAGATTTCCCACTCCTTCGTCGCATCGTTAATACGCACCTGTGGAGCTATAGCATCCTCGCCATCGATACCATTCTCGCCATTAGCACCAGCCTCGCCATCGATACCATTTGCTCTAACACGCTCACCATCAACCAATAGCCACTCACCATCCATAGTCCAGTAGTAGTTGCCATCAGCATCCTGCTTCACGGAGATAACGGGGGCATTTGCGCCATTCGCACCATCCTTGCCACTCTTAATCTCGGCGGTGGTACCATCAGAGAATACAATAGTATATCCTTCTGCGGTAGGTGTCACCGACACGACAAAGACATTTTTCTGTAGCGCATTGACTATAGTCTGCAACGTAACGATATCTTCGTTGGTCTTGATAACAGACTCTTCGAGCATATCAACTCGATCCTTCACACTCTCAATCTCTTTCCAGATTGCCTCGTCATCGTAGGAGCATCCTACCATTGCTGTCAGCGTAGCTACTACGCCAAGAGCCAAGCATAAAAACTTTCTCATAATGTTGTTGTTAAAAGGTCATTCTCCGTAAACTTTAACATTACGATAGTGTGGTTGGCGGTAGGGTATGGATACAGCAATTGACAATTCTGGCACCTCCCAAAGTCGTATGTAAACCTGAAAATCTCAAGTCGTAGACTCGCCCATTCGCCGCAGGCACAATCTCGTAATTAACGCTATGGCAGGTCTTCTGACTTGTTCTGCTCTACGATGCCTTCCCAAGGATATACTCCTCAGTGACAATAGATGTCGTAGAGTCTTATTAGAACTCACAGCAGCGGGAACTGTTCGGGATTCTCACCCGATTCCCTTTTAATCTCTGAAGGGTGTAAAACCCTATGAGAACCAATGCTGGAGCAAAGGTAGAAAAAAAATGCGACTTGCAAAAGCAAATCGCACTTTTTTTTGAACTGACGATATTTGAATCGCGCCTATACCTTATTTAATATTAGGCAACTCCATACCGTAGCCCTTCTTCTTATCCTCGCGCTTGAGCAACATGCCGATAAAGAGTGCAAATACGCCAAATGATGAGAAGATAACCATAGGAAGGGTGTAGCCACCTGTTGCGTCGAGTACCTTACCGATGATAACAGGAACGAGCAACAAGCCCCAGTTCTGAATCCAGAAGATTACGCAGTAAGCCGAACCCAAGATGCGCTCGTCGATAATCTTTGGTACTGATGGCCACAACGCTGCAGGAACCAATGAGAATGATACACCGAGGATGGCGATGATAGCCACAGCGAATACCTTAGATGGGAACATAGGCAAGAGGAATGCGAAGCTGAGGTGGCAAGCAATCATGATGAGTGAGCCAACCATAAGCATAGATGCTGCCTTACCCTTGCGGTCGATGAATGCACCGAGGAATGGGGTGAGTACCATAGCAAGGATTGGGAAGCAACTGAACAACTGCGCACCATTTGTAATCTGCAAAGTCTTATCCAAGAAGTCTGGAGCGTAGCGCTGGAATGGGAAGATAGCAGAGTAGTACAATACGCACAACAAGGCTACCAACCAGAACATCTTGCTTGTGAAGATCTTGCCCAAGTCGCTGAACTTAAACTCCTCCTCAGAAGTCTCCTGAGTAAGCTCGCCTGCTGCCTCCAACTGCTTGTCGAGGGTGCGGTCCATAAGCACGAAGACGAAGTAGAAGATAAGACCAATCATAAGCAATACAGCACCAAAGGCTACAGGAGCAGATACAGAGTTGTTGAATGCCTGTGATACCATAGGTGAGAGCCACATAGCAGCAAATACACCCAAACGTGCGATAGACATCTCCAAGCCCATAGCCATAGCCATCTCCTTGCCCTTGAACCACTTAGCGATAGACTTCGATACTGTAGTACCAGCCATCTCGCAACCGCAACCAAAGATCATAAAGCCCAAGCAAGAGAGCTTAGCAGAGCCTGGCAAAGCCACCCACCAAGAGTTAAGCCAAGCCTCAAGGCCTGTACCTACGAAGTACTCGCTCATTGCGTAGAACTTGATGCAAGCACCAATAACCATCAAAGAGGCCGAAAGTAGACCTGTGAATCGGATACCCATCTTGTCGAGGATAACACCCGCAAAGATGAGGAAGAAGCAGAATACGTTGAGGAAGTACTCCGATGCAGCATAGGTACCGAAGGTACTGCTGTTCCAGTTGAGCGATGTTTCGAGGAGCTCCTTCAATGGCGAGAGCATATCCACGAACATATAGGCGAAGAACATCATCAACGAGATGAGGATCAACGCGCTCCAGCGTGCGAACGCCGAATCGTTAAGTTTACGTTGAATGGTTTGAGTCATAAATAAATGTTTTATAGGTTAATAAAAAAAAATTGTTTCTCGGTTTAGTGTATCGCTATGTTAAACTCCTTGAGTACGTCGTAGGCTCCTAAGATGCCCAACTCGCCAGCCTTCGAGAGATCCATACAACCCTTGCGTGTATCCTTCATAAAGATCTGCACCAAGCCTCTGTTGTAGTAGGCCTCGCCGAGGTTTGGCTCAAGTTCTATGGCCTTGGTGTAGTCGTCGTAGGCCTCAGGGAACTTACCCGATATGGCCATTAGGTTGGCACGGTTGAAGTATGCCTCGCCAAAGGTGGGGTACAACTTTATCGCCTTGTTTATATCCTCGATGGCCTCGTCGTAGTTGTAGGAGCGTGTGCTGTTGTTATGCAGACGCTTTGCGGGGTCCGAATCGAGAGTTATGGTTTGGTAGGAGTTGTCGATAGAGGATATGAAGTCTATCATCTCGGCGCGTGTCGTCGCGCGGTTGATGTATAGGAATGGGTTTGCAGGGTTTAGGTGTATCGCCTCGGAGAGCGTATTTACGGCGTTGGTATATTGCTTTATCAGAGCCTGGCTTATGCCTCGCTCGAAGAGCATCTCCCACGTTGGGGTCTCCGCCTCATCAATCTTTCGGGCGATGGTACGGTCGAGCGCCACCAAAGAGTCGGGCTCTATGTTGCTTGCTCGGCAGTCGAGGCTGAGCAGTGGGTTATCTATCTTCTGGCGGAAGTCCGTCACACGCTGAGTGTTGAAGCGCTTGGTGCGGTGATCTTGCTCGGTACTATCGCTCTTGAGGAACGTGAAGCGGAAGAGAGGTATGAGCGTGAGTCCATTCTCACCCGCCTGTGTTACGGTTGAGGCTATGCGCTCGAAGTTGCGCTCAAGGAGCTGGCTGTCGAAGCTGAGGAGCTTGTCGAGACGCAGAGTGGTGTCGGCATAGATGGAGTAGGTCGAATCCTTGAGACGGCTTCTGTACTCAGCAATCTTGCGCTGGGCGATGCGCTCGTCACTCTCAGCACCCAGTACGTCGCGCTGCGAGCGACGCAGAAGACCTCGTCCAAGGTAGGCATTCGCAAAGTCGGGGTATAGCTCTATGGCACGTGAGTAGTCCTCGATGGCCGACTCTATATCGCCCAAGCGGGTGTGGAGCATAGCACGGTTGTAGTAGACCAAGACGTTCTGTGGCGAGAGCGTTGCCACCTGATTAAAGTCCTCTAAGGCGCGGTTGTAGTCGCCTATCTCGCTACGGATGATGGCACGGTTGAAGTAGCCGAGGGCACTGGTAGGGTCGAGGGCGATGACGCTGTTGAAGTCCTCAAGCGATTCCATCGGGCGGTGAAGGTAGTTGTTCACCAGCGCACGGTTGAAGTAGCCAGGGAGGTAGCTGCTGTCCGAGGTGATGGCCATATCGAAGTCGGCACGTGCCTCCTCGTACCTATTTTGTGCCATGTAGAGCGCACCACGACGGTTGTAGGCGTCGGGGTCTTCTCGATTGGTGCGGATGGCCATATCGAAGTTCTCGTAGGCCTTGGTTGTATCCTTGAGGTAGAGGTAGCTCGTTCCGCGGTTTATGTATGCTGCCACGTGGCGCTTTTGGTAGCGTATGAACTTGTCGAAGTCGGTAATGGCGGCCTCGAATTGTTGGTTCAGCAGACGTGTAACACCTCGGCTATAGTAGGGGTCGGGTAGGTCGGGACGAAGTTCTATGGCTTGCTGGAAGTCGTTGAGAGCATCATCGTAGTTGCCTAAGCGTGAACGTGTTATGGCGCGATAGTAGAATGCACCAGTAAATACGGGGTTGAGCGATATGGCCACCGAGAAGTCGGCATCAGCGCCCAGCAGGTCGTCCATATTGTACTTGGCGATGCCACGTAGGAAGAAGGCGTCGAAGTCCTTGCTGTCGTGGCGGATAAGCACGTTGAGGATGTCGATGGCCTCGCGATATTTGTTATCGACCATACACTGCTGTCCCACCCAATATATGTAGTTGCGATTGTACTGCGCCTCGCTCCTCTGGGGCAAAAGCACAGCCAACAGCATCAATATAGTTAGGACAACTCTCCTCATAGTGGTCACTTATAGCGATAGAACGTGGTTTAGATACCCTTTATTGCCTACCAATTACTCCAACTCGTAGCCAAATCTACGTAGTTGGTTATCGTTGTTACGCCAATCCTCCTGCACCTTGACATAGAGTTCGAGGAAGACCTTTTTACCCAAGAATGCTTCAAGGTCGAGGCGTGCTGCCTGACCCACCTTCTTGAGTTTCTCGCCCTTATGACCAATGATGATGCCCTTCTGTGAGTTGCGGGCCACGAAGATTGTTGCCGAGATACGGTCGATGGTTGGCTCCTCCTTGTAGCTCTCGATGGCAATCTCACAAGAGTAAGGAATCTCCTTGTCGTAGTTGAGCAGAATCTTCTCGCGGATAATCTCCGAGGCGAAGAAGCGGAGGGTCTTGTCTGTGAGCGTATCCTTTGGATAGAATGGCTCACCCTCAGGTAGACGCTCAAGGATGAGGTTGAAGACGCCCTCCACGTTGAAGTTCTCCTTTGCTGAGCAGGGGGCGATTATGGCATTGGGGAGTAGAGCCTGCCACTTCTCAACCAGGGCTGTCAATCTCTCTGGGGTTGTTAGGTCCACTTTGTTGATTACCACGATAGTTGGAATGCCCGATAGCCCCACCTTCTCGATAATCTCTGCCGAACGGTCACTCTCCTCGACGGTGTCGGTGACGTAGAGAAGTACGTCAGCGTCGGTGATAGCACCACGCACAAACTTCATCATCTTCTCCTGAAGCTTGTAGTTTGGCTTAAGAATGCCTGGAGTATCGGAATATACGATTTGGAAATCCTCGCCATTGACGATACCCATAATGCGGTGACGAGTAGTCTGTGCCTTCGATGTGATGATCGAAAGTTTCTCGCCAACGAGTTGATTCATTAGAGTCGATTTTCCTACGTTAGGATTACCTATGATATTTACAAAACCGCTACGATGTGCCATAAAATCGGGTGTTTAGCAATTATATATTCGGCAAAGTTAGCAATTTTTGGTGATATACATATATTAATGGCTCTATATTTTTTGGCGAGGAGGATTAAATTTTTTGAAAAAATATCGATTTCAGTGAAACAAAAATGGTATTTTCTGCGTATATATGGCAATAAGAGTGGAATAGAAGTTGTAAGAACGAATAGATTTTTATGCGTCAATTAAAGATTACTAAGTCAATTACCAACCGCGAAAGTGCGTCGTTGGATAAATATCTCCAGGAGATAGGTAAGGAGGAGCTGATTTCTGTAGATGAGGAGGTAGAGCTCGCTCAACGTATCCGTAAGGGTGATCAGGAGGCCTTGGAGAAGCTTACTAAGGCAAACTTGCGATTCGTGGTCTCTGTTGCTAAGCAGTATCAGAATCAGGGTCTTAGCCTTCCCGATCTTATCAACGAGGGTAACCTTGGCCTTATCAAGGCTGCTGAGAAGTTCGACGAGACTCGTGGTTTTAAGTTTATCTCATACGCCGTTTGGTGGATTCGTCAGTCTATCCTTCAGGCTTTGGCCGAGCAGTCACGTATCGTGCGCTTGCCTTTGAACCAGGTGGGTTCGCTCAACAAGATTAACAAGGCCTTTGCACGTTTCGAGCAGGAGCACGAGCGTACCCCTTCGGCAGATGAGCTTGCTAACGAGTTGGAGTTGCCTAAGGAGAAGGTTACAGATACCTTGCGTGTCGCTGGTCGCCATATCTCGGTAGATGCACCATTCGCTGATGGCGAGGATAATAGCTTGCTCGACGTGTTGGTTAATACCGACTCGCCAAATGCCGACCGTGGTCTTATCAACGAGTCGTTGGCGACAGAGGTGGAGCGTGCGTTGGAGATTCTCACTGAGCGTGAGCGCGATATCATCCGCTACTTCTTCGGCATCGGTTGCTCGGAGATGACCTTGGAGGAGATTGGCGAGAAGTTCGACTTGACCCGTGAGCGTGTTCGCCAGATCAAGGAGAAGGCTATCCGCAAGTTGCGTCAATCAACCCGTAGCCAGACCCTCAAGACCTACCTCGGTTAATCAGATGTAAGGGGTAAGAGAATATTTATGATGTTTAAAGCAAAAGGTGCGTGAATCCACGCACCTTTTTGGTTTGTCATTATATGAATTTGGAGTAGTCTTCGTACCCAGAATCTGAGAATTCAATCTTGTAAACTGGTTCTCCATTGGCGTTAGTCGTATGCGTAGATATGATTTTAACGCTATCTATACCAAACTTATTAAGGTCGTCAATGGTGACTAATTCGCCAACTGGTTTGCGAAGAATCTTGCGTAATATCCACTCGCCAAGAGCAGAATTTGGATTCGACATAAGTGCTTTGCCACTATCCTGACATATCTTAGCAGAAAGTGAGTTGCCATCAGGTAATATTAATTCAAATGGCATATTACGACCGGGGAAGAAATCGGGATAGGAGTTATGTACCGCCTTTGGAATAGGGATGTATACTTCGTTGTCGTCACGACGTCTTCCTTTGGCGTTCCATTGGTTTAGTCCACTACGCTCAGGTACGTGGTTTCCTCCTCGTTTGCTGTATAGAGGAAGAATTACATAATCATAACCCTTGGTCTCAGCAATGAAAGATTTAGCAGATGTTATAAAACCTAGTTTGGTAACCTCTGTATGGCCTACCTGTTCTCGGAGTAGTTGGGCTAACAGTTCAAGTGGTTCATTTAGGATGGTTACGGGTATATCGACGTAATCGCTTGGCAAGTAGAACTTCTTGTTTAGTACGCTTTTACTCTTGTTAAAAGAGTATTCGCTTGTGCCGTCGTTGAACGATATGGATGTCTTGGTGTCTTTGACATCACAGATATTTTCTATATTAATTTTTTCGTATGGTGAGTTGAAAACTGTCAAACGACCCTCTTGTCTTCCAACGATATGGTATTGGGCCTCAGTAACATTGTAAGCGCTGTTAGAGAAGTCCATTCGATCGTTGCGGAACTCTGCGATTTTTCTTGCTAATTTGAGGCGAGATAACCCATCTAATTCGGGCTTTAGTTTGTCAAACTCCGCAATCTTCTCAAGCGAAGAGCCTGATTTTATACCAAAAGTCTTAATGCCGATACCCAAATTGTTCAGGCGAGCATCGTATGCGGTGCATGAACGAGCATCATTTTGTGCCTCGAAATATTTGCAGAATAGGTTCTCTGCAATACGATAATTCAAGTATGGAATGGAGTTCTCGGAGAATAATCGAGATATGCTTGCCATAAGTTTAAGCATCTCAAAATAGATGTTGTTATCACGCCAATTCTCTAAGAATGTTGCGAGATTACTGTATAAATTTCTTGACATACTTTTTGGATTAGAGGTATTACGACGGAGTTTCCTGCCTGTTTGTAGCAAGCAGAAAAAGGAATTGTGTTAGGAAAACTATACGTCTCAGGGAATCCCTGGAAATTTAGACACTCCTTAGGAGATAATTTTCTGATGCCAGCATCGGTAAGTATCAATGGTACGTTGTGGCCACCTGTGCCCATATTGGCGGTTAATGTTGGACATACAGAACTCTTATTCTCTCGAACATATACTCTACGCCATTGATATACAGAATTTGTAGAGGTTATACTACTCTTTAGTTCTTCGTAGTGTTTCATCTTTTCGCTGTAAAAAAGACGTGGGTCTTGCTCGTTGCTATCGATACAGTCGTGAATATTCTTTACCAGCTTCTCTTCTTTTGGGAAGGTAAATGAGGTGTGGTTTGGAACTTGCTCTAAGTCGAAGCAAACAATAAATATACGCTCTCTATTTTGTGGAATATTAGCATATTCCATCGCATTCATCACCTTGTCGTATACCACGTAATTAAGACTTTCAAGGGTCTTCTTTATAACACTAAACGTATTGCCGTTGTCGTGTGTCTTAAGATTCTTGACATTTTCCAAGAACACAGCCTTGGGTCTATGTCTCTTGATTATTTCTACTACGTCAAAGAAAAGAGTACCACGAGTATCATCGAATCCCCTCTGATATCCTGCGATAGAGAAAGCCTGACAAGGGAAGCCACCACATAGTAAATCGAACTTGTCGGGAATATAAGATTTAACTATGTCTAATGTGATATCACCGTATGGTATCTCTCCAAAATTGTGGGTGTATGTTTTTTGTGCATAGTTATCCCACTCTGACGAAAATAGACATTTGCCCCCAACATTTTGGCAAGCAATACGAAAACCACCGATGCCTGCAAAGAGGTCGATGAAGGTGAATTTCGGCTTACGGGGCGACGGAAATGGAATGTTGTGTTTTATAATATGTGGTTCGGCTATTGGCATAGTCTGTTCTAATGTTCAAGGTCAAAGTGTCCCTATACAGCGTTTTATTAATTTAGTAGTTAGTTTCTGTTTTAGTACGCCCCGTTATCTCTTCTCTACCCAAGAATCCTTGAGGCCAAGGAAGTAGAGGATGCCGTCGAGACCGACGGTGGAGAGTGATTGGCGCGCTGTCTCGCGCACCTTTGGTTTAGCGTGGAAGGCGATGCCGAGACCTGCAATGTTGAGCATTGGTAGGTCGTTTGCACCATCACCCACGGCAACAGATTGCTGTATGTCGATGCTCTCGAATTGGCATAACAGTCTGAGTAGCTCAGCCTTACGTGCTCCATCTACAATCTCTCCCGTGTAGCGGCCAGTAAGTTTACCATCCTCGACCTCCAACTCGTTGGCATAGACATAGTCGAAGCCAAAACGACGCTTGAGGTAGTTGCCGAAGTAGGTGAAACCTCCCGAAAGGATAGCGGTCTTGTAGCCCACACGCTTAAGGATGGTCATCATACGGTCCACACCCTCGGTGATAGGTAGATTCACGGCGATATCCTCCATAACCTCCACATCTAAGCCCTTGAGGAGTGCTACGCGCTCCTTGAAACTCTCGCGGAAGTCTATCTCGCCACGCATAGCGCGCTCGGTAATTTCGCGTACCTGTGGGCCGACACCAGCACGATCAGCCAACTCGTCGATAACCTCTGTGCGGATAAGTGTCGAATCCATATCGAAGCAGATGAGGCGACGAGAACGACGGAAGATACCATCCTTCTGGAAGGAGATATCTACCTCGCCATCCTTCGAAATCTTCATCAACTCGTTCTGGAAATGGCTCTTATCACAAAGTGTTCCGCGCACGGAGAACTCGATACTCGTCTTTGGGGCGCGCTCGTCGAGGTCCAACGGCATACGGCCCGTGAGGCGGTTGATGTCGTCGATGTTGAGGCCCTCCTCGGAGATAGCCTGCGTCACACGTGATATATGCTCGGCAGTAATCTGGCGACCTACCATAGTGATAATATAGCGGTTTTTGCCCTGTCCAGTAACCCAATGGTCATATTGCTCGGCAGTGATAGGCTCAAAGCGGATGGTTATGTTCATCTCCGAAGCCTTGAACAGCAACTCCTTCATAATCTGTCCCGAACGCTCTGGGGTGGTCATAAAGAGTATGCCGAGGGTGAGGCTCTGGTGGATGTTCGACTGTCCGATATCGAGGATGAAGGCGTCGTGTCGTGCGAGAATGCCTGTAAGTGACGACGTAAGGCCTGGTTTATCCTCTCCTGAGATATTGATTTGGATGATCTCTATATTATCTCTGTTCATACGAGCAACTTTTTTTAGTGGTTGGACTTACAAATATACGTATTATTTTCAAAAAATAATTAACTTTGTAGCGTTAATTTTCCTAATTGACAGATATAAACTTTAGACTTAATAGACAAATGAGAGATTTTCTTTTTACTGACGAGGTCCTTGTGGCTGACACTGAGTCTGCTACTGAGGGCGTAGAGGCGGTTGCAGAGACTGCCACTGAGAGTGTTGCTGAGCCAACAACAGTTCTTGAGAATGTTACAAATATCGAGAATATTAAGGAGGGTGTTGCAGAGTTGTTTAGCTACGACTTCTCAACCCTTATGCAGCTCTTTATTGATGGTGCTATAAGTTTTGCGATGAAGGTTGTTGCGGCCCTTGTAGTCTTCTACGTAGGTCGCTGGATCATCCGCCGTGTACTTAGCTTTATGGATAAGGTCTACAAGAAGCGTAACGTGGATGAGTCTTTGCGCTCGTTCCTTTCGGGCATTGTCAAGGTGTTGCTCTATGTAGTTGTAGTTCTTGTAGTAATTCAGATTTTGGGTATCAACACAGCCTCATTGGTTGCTATGCTTGCCTCTGCAGGTTTGGCTATTGGTATGGCTCTCAGCGGAACATTGCAGAACTTTGCGGGTGGAGTTATGATTCTCATCCTCAAGCCTTACCGTGTGGGCGACTATATCGACGCTCAGGGCGAGGAGGGTACTGTTAAGAGCATTGGCCTCTTCTCTACCGAGATTATCACCGTTGATAACCGCATCATCTACATCCCTAATAGCACTATTTCGAGCGCCGTTATCGACAACTACTCTACCTCGGCTACACGTCGTGTTGATTGGACCGTAAGTGTGGAGTATGGTACAGATCCTGAGAAGGTGCGCAAGGTATTGCTCGATATCATCGCCGAGGATAAGCGTGCGTCGAACGAGCCTAAGCCTGTGGTATATCTTGTGGAGCTTGCTGATAGCGCAGTTAAGTTCTCGGCACGTGCTTGGTGCAAGAACGAGGATTACTGGGGTTTGAAGTTGGATATCCAGGAGCGCATCTACACTGAGTTGCCAAAGAATGGTATCAGCTTCCCATTCCCACAGCTCGATGTAACTGTTAAGAAGACTATTCAATAAACATAAAAAACAATTATAGAAGATGGAATTAAAAGATATTTTGGCTATCTCAGGACAGCCAGGTCTCTACAAGTATGTAGCGCAGTCTATGCGTGGTGTTATCGTTGAGTCGCTCACCGATGGAAAGCGTATGAACGCCTCTGTTACTTCACGTGTTAGCGCTCTTACCGAGATTTCTATGTTTACCGAGGGTGAGGATATCGCCTTGGCCGATGTATTCACCAACATCTGGAACTACACCGAGGGTAAGGAGGCTATCTCTCATAAGGAGTCTGCTGACCGCATCGTCGAGGAGTTCGCAAAGGTGTTGCCTGAGTACGACCGCGAGCGCGTTCACGTATCGGATATGAAGAAGTGCTTCGCTTGGTACAACATCCTTGTAAAGGCTGGTTTCACAGAGTTTAAGCTCCCTACAGAGGCTGAGTCAGAGGAGTAATCCAAAGGGGCTAAATATCGCCGCTTATGCTACGATTAGTTGCGATAGTCACAATGATATTATTTGTCGGTTGCAGTGGTGCGGCCGACAATAATATTATTATCGGCGGTGTCGAGACCTCGACAATCACTATTGGTGACCTTCGTAGGGATGTCGTTGGAAGTGCGAGTGCGACCCTGCCTTGCGAGAGTGTTGTTCGTGGTAGGGTGACATCGTCGGATAGGGAGGATAACTTCTACAACCAACTTGTTGTTGAGGATAGTAGCGGAGCGCTGATGCTCTGTGTTGCCCTCTCGAACCTCAGCTCATACTACCCCGAAGGTCTCGATGTGTCGCTCAGGCTCGATGGCCTTGAGGCTAACTACTATCGTGGAGTGCTTCAGGTGGGTACAGTTGCCTTGGGTTATACGGGAGTGGGCGATATCGAGTCTCGCCAAGTTATTGAGCGCACGATTCGTCGTGGGGATAGTGTCGAGGAGTTGGTGCCACAAAGAGTTACCATTGAGGAGCTTGAACTGAGTGAGTGTGGACGGCTCGTGCAAATCGATGATGTTGGCTTGGTGTCCTCTACGGCGCTTGCTGAGGGACGACCGCTCGCTGATGCTACGTGGCAGGGGTATGCACTATTTAAGAACGAGGCAGGTGATAGCATTGCGGTACGCACGAGCAAGTATGCCACGTTTGCCACGGAGAGAATCCCTCTGGAGCGGGTCTCGCTCACGGGAATATTGGAGTGGGGTAGTTATGGCGAAGGCCCAGAGTGTTACCACTTAGTTTTGCGATATAATGACGATTGCGCACCTATGCCTTAGGTGCGCAATCTCTTTTTAACTCTCATCCCTCCTCTTTCCTCTTTCCTCTTTCCTCTCTCCTCTTTTCTCTCTCCTGAGACGTTACTCCCTGTTCTGGGCTACCCAATTGGTTAATTCCACGAAGTCGGCTACCGATAACTGCTCGGCGCGCATAGTGAAGAATTGGTGCTCGCGACCTCCGAAGTTGCCAAAGGCTGCCTTGAGGGAGTTGCGCAACATCTTGCGACGCTGACCAAATGAGGCTTTCACGACCTTGATGAATAGTTGTTCGTCGCAATCGAGGTGCTCGACGTTGTTGCGCACCAGACGCACCACGGCACTCTTAACCTTTGGGGGTGGGTTAAAGACCTTCTCACCCACGGTGAAGAGGTACTCGATGTCGTACCAAGCCTGAAGCAATACGCTGAGGATGCCATACTCCTTGGAGCCTGGGGGCTCGGCAAGACGTACTGCCACCTCGCGCTGAATCATACCCACACACTCAGGGACGATATCTCTGTTTTCCAGGACTTTAAAGAATATTTGCGACGATATGTTGTATGGGAAGTTGCCGATAATCTTGAGCCTCTGGCCATAACACGCCCTTAGGTCCATCTTTAGGAAGTCGCCCTCGCTAAGACGGGGTGCGAAGTCGGGATAGTGTACGTGGAGATACTCTACCGACTCGCTGTCGATCTCTGCGCCATACGTTATGATGTCGTCGCGCTGGAGCAGGAACTGGGTGAGTACACCCATACCGCAACCCACCTCCAACACCTTGTCAGGGGTCTCTGCTGTACCTCCCGATAGTGACGTTGCGATCTTGCGTGCTATGTTTAGGTCTGTAAGGAAATGTTGTCCGAGAGCCTTCTTTGCTCTAACTTCTGCCATAGGTCTCTTTAATCTTTAGTTTGCCACCTCCGAGATAAACTTTATGCGCACCAAGCGAATCTCCTCCTCGCTGTAGTCGCTACCGAGTTCCTCGTAGGCATCCTCCAACGAGTCGGTCTCGGCATCCTCCTTGAAGTAGAGATAGATGTCGTTAATCTTATCCTCGTCGAGGACGGTGTTGAGGTAGTATTGGATGTCGAGGCGAGTTCCTGAGTTCACGATGGTCTCGATCTCGGTGAGCAGCTCATCCATCTCCATATTTCGTGCGTGTGCGATATCCTCGAAATCCATCTTGCGGTCGATAGACTGGATGATGAATATCTTGTTGTTCGACTTGTTGGCCACGCCCTTGACTACGAGGTCCTGAGGACGGATAATCTCCTTCTCCTCGACATACCTCTTAATGAGCTTGATGAACTCTGCGCCGAACTTCTGGGCCTTGCCAGCACCAACACCCGATATAGTCTGCAACTCCTCCAAGGTGATAGGGTATTGAATCGACATATCCTCAAGGGATGGGTCCTGGAAGATGACGTATGGGGGCAAGTCGTGCTGTTTTGCCACCGAGCGACGAAGGTCCTTGAGCATAGCAAACAACTCCTCATCGGCAGCGCCACCACCCTTCATTGGACCAGCCATATTCTCCTCGTCCTCCGAGTCGTAGTCGTGGTCGAGGGTGATGCTTATCGATGTTGGGTTCTCGATAAAGTCGAGACCCTTCTGGTTTACCGAGATAAGGCCGTAGTTCTCGATATTCTTGTCGATGAAGCCCATAATGAGAGCCTGACGAATCACAGCATTCCAGAATGGAGCCTCCCTCTTTTCGCCAGCACCGAAGAACTCCGACTTGTGGTGGTTATAGCTCTTGACCATCGCTGTTACCTTACCCGTAAGTACGGCTACGAGGTGGTCGATTTTGAACTTGTCGCCAATATCTTCCAATGCCTCAAGGGCCAACTGCATCTCGCGCTTAGCCTCGATCTTTGGCTTAGGGTTGCAACAGTTGTCGCAACTGCCACAGTTCGCCTGACCATACTCCTCACCGAAGTAGTGGAGTAAGGAGCGACGACGACACATGGAGCTCTCGGCGTATGAGACGGTCTCAAGAAGTAGTAGCTTGCCAATCTCCTGCTCGGCAACGGGCTTGCCCTGCATAAACTTCTCAAGCTTCTGAATATCCTTATAACTATAATAGGTGAGGCAGTGGCCCTCGCCTCCATCACGACCTGCACGGCCAGTCTCCTGGTAGTAGCCCTCCAACGACTTAGGAATGTCGTAGTGGATGACGTAGCGCACGTCTGGCTTGTCGATACCCATACCGAAGGCAATGGTCGCCACGATGACATCGACCCTCTCGTGGAGGAAGGCATCTTGGTTGTCGGCACGAGTCTGCGAATCCATACCTGCGTGGTATGCCAAGGCCTTGATGCCGTTAGCCACCAACAACTCGGCTAACTCCTCGACCTTCTTGCGGCTGAGGCAGTAGATGATACCGCTCTTTGAGCTATGCTGCTTGATGAAGCGGATGATGTCGTGGTCTACGTTGTGCTTAGGGCGTAGTTCGTAGTATAGGTTTGGTCGGTTGAACGACGAACGGAATACCGTGGCGTCGGTCATACCGAGGTTTTTCTGGATGTCCATCTGCACCTTAGGTGTCGCCGTAGCTGTGAGGGCGATGAGTGGTGCATTACCGATATCGTTGATGATAGGGCGAATTCTGCGATACTCAGGTCTAAAGTCGTGACCCCACTCCGAGATACAGTGGGCCTCGTCGATGGCATAGAACGATATCTTTATCTTGCGCAAGAAGGCGATGTTATCCTCCTTGGTCAAGGACTCAGGCGAGAAGTACAACAACTTGGTACGACCCTCCAAGACCTCTTGTCTTACCTGTGCTATAGCCGACTTGTTGAGCGAGGAGTTGAGGAAGTGGGCGATTCCCGACTCTGTGGAGAAGGTGCGCATAGCATCCACCTGATTCTTCATCAAGGCGATGAGTGGCGAGATGACAATTGCCACACCATCCATAATGAGGGCGGGGAGCTGGTAACACAACGATTTACCACCTCCTGTAGGCATAAGAACAAAGGTGTCTTTGCCCTCCAATACATTCCTTATGACAGCCTCTTGGTTGCCCTTGAACGATGAAAATCCAAAGTACTCGCGTAACTTTTCGTGTAATAATGCACCCTTTTCGGTATCCATAATTTGTGGTTCTAAGCAAAATTTACCCAAATATACGATATTTTTTTGTAAAAATGTAATAACTTTGCAAAAAAGTTATAAAAAAAGTAAAGTACCAAGATGCGACTTTATACAAGCGAATTAGTAAAATCCTATAAATCACGCACTGTCGTGAATCACGTCACCATCGACGTTAATCAGGGCGAGATCGTTGGTTTGCTTGGCCCTAATGGTGCAGGTAAAACCACCACCTTCTATATGATCGTAGGCCTTATCAAGCCTAACGAGGGCCGTATCTACCTCGAAAATGATGAGGGTATCGTTACCGACATCACCTCATTGCCAGTCTATCGTCGTGCGCAGATGGGTGTCGGCTACTTGGCACAGGAGGCCTCAGTCTTTCGTCACCTAACCGTCGAGGACAATATTCGTGCAGTTTTGGAGATGACCAACTATTCGCGCGAGTATCAGAGGGAGCGTGTCGAGAGTCTTATTGAGGAGTTTCGCTTGACTAAGGTGCGCAAGAGCTATGGTAATCAGCTTTCGGGTGGTGAGCGCCGTAGAACGGAGATCGCCCGTGCTGTGGCCATCAACCCTTCGTTTATCCTTCTGGATGAGCCTTTTGCTGGTGTAGACCCCATTGCGGTAGAGGATATTCAGAGTATCGTGGGTACGCTCAAGGATAGAAATATCGGTGTTATCATCACCGACCACAATGTTGATGAGACTCTGGCTATTACCGATAGAACCTACCTCCTCTATGAGGGTAAGATTCTTAAAACAGGTACGGCCGAGGATTTGGCCAACGACGAGATGGTGCGAAAGGTATATCTTGGTAGTAACTTTGAGTTGCGTACCTCTCCGCAGATGGCGCGCCAGCGCAAGGAGCGTGAGGAGCGCGAGCGTGAGGAGGCTCTCAAAGCATTGGGCCACGTCCACAACGAGGAGGACGAGGAGCAAGAGTAGTAAGTAAAAATTGATATATGGATGACAGTACAGTCCCTCTTGGGAATCGTTTGCGCGGAACGATAACTCCGCCCTGTTCAAAGAGTTATGCACAACGTGCGTTGGCCGCAGCCCTTCTTGCTACGGGACGCACAACACTTCGTGGCATAGAGTTATGCCGTGATACTCGCTCGGCTATTTCGGTCATAGAACTTCTTGGTGCCAAGGTCGAGGTCGTCAATGAAGATACACTTGTCATAGAGGGGGGACTTAGGAATAGCCCTCAGGAGTTGAATGTTGGAGAGTCGGGCCTTGCAGCACGCCTCTTCACACCCATCGCCTCGCTTATCAATGCCCCTGTGACCATTAGTGGTGAGGGTACGTTGTTGCACCGCCCTATGTCGATGATGGTCGAGCCATTGAAGGAGCTTGGTGTCGAGGTGCGTGATGGCGGTGGTCGCCTACCTATCGAGGTTAAGGGTCCTATGCGTGGTGGCCGAGTTAGGGTGGATGGCTCTATGTCGTCGCAATTTGTCACAGGACTGTTGTTGGCCCTGCCCGTTGCCGAACGCGATACGACTATCGAGGTCGAGGGAGCAGTCTCTGTACCATATATAGATATGACACTTGAGACGCTGGAGCGTTTCGGTGTGGAGGTTATGTATAATAGTGGTGACTACACCCAATTCTACGTAGAGGGTGGCCAGAGCTACCAGGCTGTAGACTATACCATTGAGAGCGACTGGAGTGCCGCAGCCTCTATTATGGTTGCTGGTGCCATTGCTGGAGAGGTCACCATAAATAATATATCGACCCTTTCGCGTCAGGCCGATACGGCCATTTGTCGCGCTTTGGAGCGTGCAGGAGCTTCGCTCATTATCGAGGAGAACTCTATTACGGTTGCACACCGCGACCTCGAAGCCTTCGATTTCGACGCTACGCAGTGTCCTGACCTCTTCCCCGTGTTGGTGGCCTTGGCTGCCGCTGCCGAGGGTGTCTCTGTTATCAAGGGCATTAAGCGTCTTAGGGGCAAGGAGAGCGACCGTGGCGAGGTGCTAAAGAGTGAGTATGCGAAACTTGGTATCGACATAGAACTCGACTACGATAGCGACGAGATGCGCGTTGTGGGTGGAATGCCTACTGCAGGTGCGGTCGATTCTCACGACGACCACCGTATTGCTATGTCGTTGGCAATTACTGCTTTGCGTACTGCTGAGCGGATTGAGATAAAGAATAAGGAGTGTGTGGCAAAGAGTTATCCCACATTCTTCGAGGATATGGAGTTGTTGAAGGCTGGCGGTCGTGAATAATAGTTTCGGAGAGATATTGCGCACCACGATTTTTGGTGCTTCCCACGCCGAGGAGGTTGGCGTAATGATGGAGGGAGTACCCAGTGGTATTGCCCTTGGGGCTGAGGTGTTTACCTCGGACTTAGATCGTCGCCGTCCTATGCTTAAGGGTGAAACTCCACGCCGTGAGGAGGATATGCCTATTGTCGAGGGTCTCGATGCCGATGGTGTCACTACGGGAGGAATTATCCGCATATCGTTCAAGAATCGTAACACTCGTTCTGGGGATTACTCTAAGTTTGTGGAGCATCCACGCCCCTCTCACGCCGACCTTGTTCAGCGCAAGAAGTATGGCGAGGGGTATGATATTTCGGGTGGCGGTATGTCGTCGGGCCGTATGACCGTAGCCTTGGTTTCGGCAGGTGTGGTGGCGAAGCAAGTCCTTGGAGATGTGGTATTTAGCACACACCTTATTGAGGTGGGTGGATGCCGTGATGCCGAGCAATTCGAGCAGATCATAGCAAATGCCTTGGCCGATGGTGACTCGGTTGGAGGAGTTGTCGAGTGTAGGGTGCAAGGGGTGGATTGTGGCCTTGGAGAGCCCTTCTTCGACTCGGTCGAGAGCGTGGTTTCGCACCTGCTCTTCTCGGTTCCAGGCGTCAAGGGTGTGGCCTTTGGCGACGGTTTCGACTCAGCCTCAAAGCGAGGATCAGAGCGCAACGATATGATTGTGGATGGTTCGGGCCGTACCCTTACGAATAACGAGGGTGGCGTAAATGGCGGAATATCAAATGGTAACGATATAGTTGTACGTGTGGCTGTAAAGCCAACGCCAAGCATCTCTAAACCACAGAATACCTATAATTTTGCAACTGGAGTGGTTGAGCCGTTGGTTGTTGGAGGCCGTCACGATGCCTGCATAGCACGTCGTGCTATGGTCGTTGTTGAGGCTATGGTGGCCTTGGCTCTTGCCGACTTAAAATTTCGCGCCAAGTAGTATGACCAGACGTGAGGCGGTAAATAGGTTGGCGGCAGTGGCAATGGAGTGCTACGACGAGGTTGAGGCACGCCAGATAGCGCAGATGATAGTTATGGCGCGCGGTGGTGTGACCTATAATCAACTCCTTGTAGAGCCTGAAGCAGAGGTAGTTATAGAGGATATTGAAACCATCGAAGCTGAGCTAAGAGCTTGGCGACCCGTGCAGTATATTGTGGGTCAGGCCGAGTTTATGGATATGTCATTAGAGGTGGATAGCGCAGTCCTTATCCCACGCCCTGAGACCGAGGAGTTGGTATATTGGATTGCATCGGAGTATCCGCACAATGCTCGTATCCTCGACGTTGGTACTGGCTCTGGCTGTATCGCAATATCGTTGGCACGTTCTATCGCAGAAGCAGAGGTCTCGGCCCTCGATATATCTGTTGGGGCCCTCGATGTGGCCCGACGAAATGGCGAACGCTATGCCCCTCAGGTAGAGTTCGTTGAGGGTGATGCACTCTCGGATTTTGATAATCTTTTTGCTGGGGAGTTCGACGTGGTGGTCTCGAATCCACCCTATATCCCTGCCTCGGATGTCGAGCGTATGAGGCCCAATGTTGTAGATTATGAGCCACACGGTGCGCTCTTCGTCACGGATGACGACCCACTGATTTTCTACCGTTCCATAGCGCGTGTTGCTCGCAGGATGCTCAAGCCGTCGGGTGCGCTCTACTTCGAGATTTATGAGGCCTTGGCCGAGCAGATGGAGGAGATGTTGCGCCGTGAGGGCTACTCGCAGATAGTTGTAAGAGAGGACTTTAGAGGAAAACCACGAATGATATGCGCAAGAGTGTAGAGCAGTTCGATAAGCCTAAGGAGCGTAAGCCTAAGAGTGCGGATGAGGCCCTTCAGAGCCTTATGCGCCTATGCTCTCGTGCCGAGAAATCCTCTGGCGATGCACTGCGCCTGATGCGAACGTGGGGTGTCTCGGAGACGGAGCGTGTGGGAGTGTTACGTAAGTTGATGGAGATGCGCTTTATCGACGACGAACGCTATGCCGAGGCCTACTGCCGTGAGAAGGTGTCGGTGTCGGGCTGGGGCGTGCGCAAGATAGTCCAGCAGTTGCGTCTCAAGGGTGTCTCGAATGATATAATTGCGCGTGTCACAGCGACCATAGACAGTGAGAGCGTTTCGCAAAATATAGAGTCTAAACTACGTAGGAAACTACCCTCGGTGAAGTCTAAGTCGGAGTACGAACTGCGCGGTAAACTACTGCGCTATGGCCTTGGATTGGGCTACGACTATGATGTTGTTACTCAGGCGATTGAAAAGGTTTGTGCGGATGCAGAAGAGTAGGCGCTATCGCTCGATGGTGTAGCCTATGCAGGCTCTGTAGGCTCTGCCATCCTCGCTAAAACTGAGGTATAATGGCCCTGCCATTGTAGGGGTGATGGCGATAGATAGTGTGCCATCTGTGTCTCTGGTCCACTCCTTATGTAATCTTATCTTATTCTCCAGAATTCCCCACTCCTTGTTGCACCGTGGGCGGAACTTAAAGGTGTAGCATTGGCCTACACGAAGGGTGCTATCCATCGGTATCTCCACAATCTCCATAAGGGCTCCCATACCTGTATAAAAGGTAGGGAGACTCACTATCGCTTTCGACTCTATGAGGGCCTTGCGTCTTTCGGGAGTTATGCCCGCATTAGCCCACTCGTCTGGCGACCAAATCCTCTGCTCTTGGCCATTTGTTGTGGCCTGGTCGCTCGAACTTAGGGCTATGTCGTATGAGAATAACACATTGAGGTTGTTGGTGTTATGTGGGTCGTTACAACAAAATCTAACCTCTTGGGCGTGGCGTGGTATGTAGTTTATGGAGTATATGCCCTCGCCTTCGTCTGTCCACTCCGAGAAACGGGTGTGCGCGATTCCGTTTATTATCTCGATGCCAAATCCCTTGGCAAGTAGTCGAATCTTGAAAGTATAACTATGTCCTACGACCAACCTCTTTAGGGGCATATCCAGAATTTGCATCTGTAAGTCGGCATTGCCAGCAAAGAAGTTGGGAGTGTATAGTAGGTTGCGTCTGGCAAGCAGGAAGAGTCGCTCGATGTCAAGACGGTAGTTTATCCAACTGTCGTGTGCCGTGGGGAGTGCTTTGAACTCGTTATAAGAGAGACTCTTCTCCAAGAACTGATACTCTGCGACATCGGGGAAGTGTGTGAATATCATAAACTTGGGGTCGGCGTCGAACCACGCCCATATACTCTTCTTGTGCGAAAACTCTCCGTTTATTACCGAGCCTGAGCCCCACGTGGGGTCCATAAGTATAGCCTTGTCGTTGCCTACTGCTGCCACCAACCAGGCGTGTCCCGTATCGGAGATTACGCCATCCTTGTCCTTCGACCTGCCCTTGATGATTACGGAGTGGATACCTACAGCCTTGGCGATGTAGTGGAAAAGCTCACAGTAGGCCTGGCAGACCCCCTTGCGCTTCTCGTAGCACTCGTCGGCGTGGTAGATGGAGTAGGTGGTGTCGTAGGCTATGTTTTTGCACACCCACGCATAGATTGCGCGCACCTTGTCGTAGTCGGTGCTACGTCCCTCGATAATCCTATGCGCTAATTCGTCATAGGATTTGTTCGAAGCCGAGACAAATCGGCTTGGTAGGGGTGGGTTGCTTAGCGTAATCATAGTATTTAAAAAAATCTCCTCAACAAAGGTAGCAGAAATCTTTAGATAAGTCAAAAAAGTTGAATAAAAAGTTATGGTTTGCGGAAATTTTTTTATAACTTTGTAAAAGAGGGTTAATCTATTGTTAAATCTAAAAAAAATAGGAGGACGGAGTATGGTAGATATGGATGTGCGAGCAGAGTATTTTAATGCACGAGAGGCCTTGACTATGACGTGTGAGAAGCCAGGTACCGAGCAGTATGACGAGTTGTTGGTGGAGGTTATCTGTGGAACTATCCTTGTGTTGCAGGATAACTACTCTAAGCAGGAGAGGTTGTGGGAGATTACCGACTTTACCAGGGAGTTCTGTCGTTGTTTGGATCTGCTTAGTGATAACTATTCGCAGATGGATACGGTGGAGGAGGCGATATATCGAATGAACGATTTTATCCCTGATCGTCCTCGATTGAAGGTGTCGTTCTGCGAGTGTGTGTTAAGGTTATATGATAGAGTCCCATACTTTAAGTCGAAGGGCGCTGAGGACCTTAAAGGTTGGAATAGGCAACTCGACTTCTTGCGCCGAAATATAGAGCGTGCCGATAGGGGCGATTTGGATAGTATCGAGCAGAAGGGTAGATTCCTCAAGAGCGACCCTGTGGAGTGGACAGCGCGTTGGGAGGAGGTCATAGATGATGCTGAGCGTGAGGCCTATGCTTATTTGGAGGATACGCCACGAGGTATGGGCTTCTGCTATAGCTATTGGTCGGCGCTGGGTGCTGTGCTTTCTGAAAAGTATGGCATCGAGTGGAGGTCTCCATCTGTGATGAACCGTGGCGTTATGTTCGACTAATGTGTATATAACAAGCTAACACTTAAGATGCTATGAAACGATTTTTCGATGCCGAAGCGATATTTCATATCCCTAACGAGGAGATTGAGGCGTTAAAGTCTCGTGCTAAGACCGAAGATAAGGATGCCCAATTCTGCTTGGGCCGTTACTATAATGTTGTTCAGCCCGACGAAGATGCCAGCTATAAGGCTCGTGACCTCTTCAAGAGTGCTATGGCGAATGGCTCGCTGGAGGCTGAGGTAGCCCTTTCGCTGATGTATCGCAAGGGCGAGGCGCTGTTGCCTGTCGATGTGGAGAAAAGCGATGAGATGCTCCAGCACGCTGTGTCTCAGGGGTGTGAGTGGGCTAAGGTGCGCTATGTGCGTAGGTTGATCTATGGCGACCTGTTTGCCGAAAAGGACCACGATTTAGCCCTCGATATTATCGAAGAGACCTTGAAAGGTCCTTGCGACAAGGGTGAGTGGTACTGCCTCAAGGGTGAGCTTTTGGAACTCTCGGAGAGTCTGTCGGCCTCTCGTGAGTGGTACCTCAAGGCTCGTGCCGAGGGCTCTGTTAAGGCCCACGCCTACGCGGCTATAGCGCTCTGCTACGACGATGAGTATAATATGGTAGATTGGGAGAACTTCTTGGACCTTACGGACAAGGGCTTCGAGGAGCATAACAACACTCTGTGCTTGTCGCTCCAGAAACTTGTGATTAAGGAGCATCTCGACGATGTGCCCGCTTATAAGTGGCACGATGTACGTGAGGAGATTCGCCAGGGTCTTGAGTTGGCTAATCGCTTGGGCGATTTAGGTGCGATAGCAGCCTTGGGCGACATCTATCGTTGTGGCGAGATGGATATAATGCAAAGATACTCTATGGCTTGGGCATACTATGCACGTCTGGCTATCCTTGGTGGTTATGAGGGTTACGAGAAGTTGTACTCTATGATGAAGTCGCGTCAGGTGGAAAAGAGCGACGAGTTAAAGTATAGTTGCGCCATCAATGCTGTGCGTTACGGTTGCAAGGAGATGATTCCTGAGGTGATAAAACTATATAAGAGGGGCGAACTCGATGCCTATGCCAAGGAGATAGAGAAGTACTATATGCCTATTTATCTAAATATGCCCGACGATGACTATCCCGATGACGATGGTCGATTCGATGGCTATGCTTAACCTAAAACTGTGATTACTATGGCTATACGTTTAACGATGACTCCCACCGAGGAGGATCTTACGGGAAAGAGTAAGTGGTGGGGATCTGCCGACTTACCACGTGGTGTGGCCTACCCTTGCTACGATGGTGGGGGTGTGGATGAAGAGGGCTTTGAGGATACTCTTACCTTTATCTGTCAAATACGTCTTGAGGATATTGCGCCATACGACATGGAGGGTCTTTTACCTCGCAAAGGTATGCTCTACTTCTTTGCCAATATCGACTACTTCTTGGGCGACGATGAGGCGGAGTGTGAGGGTAGTGGCGAGTGGGATAAGGCCTCGTATACGGTGCTCTATGCCCCCGACTGTTCCGACCTTGTGACCCATAAGATTGTGGATTGTGATGGCGAGGATATTGCTCTTTCGGCTGAGGCTATAGCCTTTTCGGAGTGTGAGGAGCGCGATTCGGGTTTCAAACTCTTGGGCAAGGCCTTCTACAACGAGTATGAGGAGTATGCCGAGCACCTATCGCTCCTGCAACTCGACGAGGAGGAGCGCTGGGGTATGCGTTTCTTTGATATGGGTATGGTAAACTTTTTGATTCTGCCCGACGAACTTAAGCGTGGCGAATTCGACGCTACGGTGGTCTATCTGCATACGTTGTAGATGGCTTGTGTCGCTCGTCGATGTCGATTATGAGGGTATTTGTCCAGATACTATATATTTCGATATCACTTGTTCTGCTTGGGGCGTGTAGTGGTGACGTTGCTACGCCTCAGGCAGATGCTGTTATATCTATAGCCCACCTTTGCAGTATGGCAAGGGGTAGTTCCCAGCCAATAAAGGATGATGTTGTTGTCAGGGGTAGGGTCGTTGCCAATGACTGCTTAGGGGAGCTTCCTGGGGCGGTCATCATTGATGATGGTAGTGCAGGCATCAAGGTTATGGTTGAGGCCGAGCGAGTGACGGACTATCTACCTCTCTACTCCTCGGTTACGCTCTACTGTTCGGGCCTCTATATAGGTCGTCAGGGCAGGGGTGTTGTGGTGGGAGCGCGGCCTACTGAGGATTTCGTTGTCGATAGGATTGATAAAAAGCATATTCTCGACTATATGGCCGTAGGCGACGCTGATGATGGCTGTGTTCCGCTGAGGCGCACTCTTGCCGAGATTAAGTTGGGTGATGCCTATCGCTATGTGGTGGTTGAGGGTGTTTCGGTCGTGGAGGAGGAGCAGGGCCTTGCGTGGTGTGATAGAGACCCTCTGACGGGCTTCTACCAAAACTCCGTTCGCCATATTACCGACGGCACGGATACACTCCCCGTGGTTGTCTCCAAGGAGTGTGTCTATGCCCAAGAGGCACTACCGCCCCACACTTTTAGGTGCGAAGCGGTAGTGGATATCTACGAAGGCGAAATAGCCTTGCGCATTACAAATCATAGAGTGGAGCAATTGTAGTGGCTATATGGAGGCCACAATCTCTTGCATCGTGCCGTACTGCTCCTCCATACTCTCCAAGAGCCTCTGTTGTGCCTTGGTGCGAACAAGGTTGTGTGTGGGGTAGGCAATTTTGTAGTATCTATCCCCGTCGATATAGTCCATTAGGAATCGTAGCACCTGCTCGTAGGTGATGTATAGTGCCGAGAAGGCGAGCCACTCGCGTTCTACTTGTGTTAGTGTCTCCTTGCGCTCCGAGAGGTAACCTTCTGTGTATGCCCTGAATAGGTCGATATCCATACCCACATTTTCGAGATTATTGTCATCCTCCGCACCACGATTGGTGTAGGAGCGGATGGCATCGCCGAAGTCGTTTAGTGAGGTGCTTAGCATCACCGTGTCGAGGTCTATGACGCAAAGCACGTCGTCGTTCTTGTCGAAGAGTATGTTGCTGAGTTTTGTGTCGTTGTGGGTCACGCGCAGGGGTAATTCACCCTCTTCGACCATCCTCCAGAAGTTGAGCATCCTCTCCCTGCGGGCCTCTATCCACGCTATCTCCGAGGCTACGGTCTCTACTCTTCCAACCCTATCCTCTGCTAAGGTGTTGTCCCACTGCTCGAAGCGCCAACGTATATTGTGAAAACCCTTGATTACTTCGGCTAAGGGCTCGTCGAAGTCAGCCAAAAGCGACTGGAATCGCCCAATAGCCTTGCCACCCATATAGGCTAATCGTGGCGAGGTGGCCTTGTCGTGGGTCGTAGAATCCTCGATAAATAACGACATAGTCCAAAAATCATCCCCCTGTTTATGGAGTAGCTCGCCCTGCTTGGTAGGGATTATCGTTAGCACCTCACGCCTTGCATCGCCACCAGCACTCTCCACCTTTGTCTTTAGGTGGCGTGTCACTCGCTCGATGTTGCGCATCATCGCTGGCACATCGGGGAAGATGTTGTGGTTCTTGCGCTGTAGGATATAGTTGGGCGCATCTCCCGCCGTATGGAGGATGTAGGTGTCGTTGATGAAACCCTCGCCAAGGGGTTTGATATCTGCTATTTGGCCCTCGAAGGCGAATTGCTGGGCTATTGTGATAAGGTCTGTATTGTTCATAATTCTCTGTTACTCAGCAAAGTAGTGTGTTAGTCCATCGATTTTGTTCCACTCACCACGGGTGAAGTCTGGAATACGTACGGGCTTGCTACCATTCTCTATCGAGATGCGAGTGAGTTCGCCCATACTGCTCCATTCGGCAGCGTCGTAGACATCCATATCCAGAGGGAGGCCGTGGCGTAGGCAGTAGACGAGACGGTAGTTCATAATGAAGTCCATACCGCCGTGACCACCCACTCTTTTAGAGTACTCCTCAAGAGGTGTGCCATCGACTAACTGTCGCTGCACGGGGTGCTTGTATTGCTCCATCATTGCCTCCACAACCCCCTTTGGAGCAAAGGTGTGGTGGTTGAGGTTTTCGATATCGGGGGTCGTTCCTAATTCAGGGGCAACCTTGTTTATCTGGTCGGTTTTGAATGTGTAGCCTTCGATGGGGTATTTGTTGGCGAAGCCCTCTGTGCCAACCAACTGATACATACGACTATATGGTCGTGGCGTCATCACGTTGTGTTGCATATCTATCGTGCAACCATTCACCGTGCGTATTAGCGTGTTTATCTGGTCGCCCTGACGACACTCCTCTTCGTTCATCAACTCCTTGACGAGTTTTGTGCCATTCACCGACTTCGTGGACATCGCCACGAGGTAGTCGAGCCTGTCGCCTCGGTGGATGTTTAGGGCTTGGCAGTTGGGGCCTATGCCGTGGGTGGCGTATATGTCGCCATTATGGGCTTGGTTGTACTCCAAACGCCAGTTGTCGGCATAGTGTTGCCAATAGGGTTCGAGGTTGTGGATATAGGCACCCTCGGTGTGGATGATCTCTCCGAAGAGTCCCTGCTGTGCCATATAGAGTGTCGTAAGCTCGAAATGGTCGTAGCAGCAGTTCTCCAATATGGTGCAATGTACGCGGTTGCGCTCCGCAGCATCCACCAGTTGCCAGCACTCTGCCACGGTGTTTGCGCAGGGTACTTCGATGGCAACGTGCTTGCCATGCTCCATAGCGTATAGGGCTATGGTCACGTGCATCTGCCAGGGGGTAGCGATATAGACCAAGTCCACGTCATCGCTTTGGCATAGTTCTTTGTAGCCCTCGTCTCCAGAGTAGAGCGTTGCATCTGCCATCCCTGCCACTCTGAGATAGTGTTGAGCCTCTTCGGCACGCTCCTTATATTTGTCGCAAAGGGCGGTTATGGCCACACCATCTATGTAGGTGAATCGCTCCACAGCACCTGGGCCTCGCATACCGAGCCCCACAAAACCAACTCGTACGGTATCTAAGGGCTCTGCGCGAAACTCCAATAGGGAGGTCTGCCCCTCTTGTCGATGAGGCTCGCTCAGCACTATGACTCCATCTTCGATGGTGTAGTTGATGCTTGCCTCGTAAAGTTTTTCGCTGTTGCATCCAGCAAAAGTTGTGGCAAGCAGAAGTAGTGAGACAAAAAACGTACACTTTTTCATAGGTTGCTCGGATTAATGTTATACAAAGGTAACAATTAAAAATCTATAATCAAGATTTTTTTTGAAAGAGTTACCTTATTATATATAGGTATAGAGGGAAATTTTAAGAAAAAGTGATTTTTTTTGTAATTTTTTTGCGAAAAAATTTGCAGAATAAAAAATTATGTCTACCTTTGCACCGCAATCGAAAGATAACGGTTCTTTACAATGCCTGAATAGCTCAGTTGGTTAGAGCACATGACTGTTAATCATGGGGTCCTAGGTTCAAGTCCTTGTTCAGGCGCTCAAGTGCGAGGGATGCACGAGAAAGAGGTAGCAAACGATAAGCTGCAGTGGTGATGACCAAAGGTTGGTGGAGGAAAGTCTGAAACCGCCGATAAGCAGAAAATTCGCGGTCGAGCTTCGAAAGATGACGAGACTCTTAAAAAAACTTATCGAAAAATTTGCAGATTAAAAAATAATGCTTACCTTTGCAGTCCCAAGCCTTACAAAACGGGAGCATAGCTCAGCTGGTTCAGAGCATCTGCCTTACAAGCAGAGGGTCAGGGGTTCGAATCCCTTTGCTCCCACAAATCTAACAAGAAGATGTCGCAAGACATCTTTTTTGTTTTTATGTAGTTTCTTCAACATGATCGACAGCCACGGCTGTCGTTTTTTGTTTTAGGGCTTGTGGGGTGGAAGTGAGGTGGCATTGTGTTGTAATGCCCGTTATGCGGTAAGTAATTTAGGGAAATTAGGGAGTTTAGGGAAATTAGGGAGTTTAGGGAGGCTCCCTTAATGGTCTGCACAAAGCTTTCGTAAGCATAGGCACGCTCTAAATCAAGCACTTTCTGTTCTCCATACCCCCTTTGATGCAAGCATCAGGAGGTATGAAAAACAAAAAGCCCTCAATCTATCGATTGAGGACCTCCGCTTACTCAGCTTTGTCGGGATGACAAGATTGGCTACTACGCAGGCGAAGCCTGCTTCGCTTAACGCCCATCTTGGATGGCTCCCTTAATGGTCTGCACAAAGCTTTCGTAAGCATAGGCACGCTCTAAATCAAGCACTTTCTGTTCTCCATACACTCCTTGATGCAAGCGTCAGGAGGTATGAAAAACAAAAAGCCCTCAATCTATTGATTGAGGACCTCCGCTTACTCAGCTTTGTCGGGATGACAAGATTCGAACTTGCGACCACACGCCCCCCAGACGTGTACTCTAACCGGGCTGAGCTACATCCCGTTTGCAAAAATGCGGTGGCAAAGGTAATAATAATTTTTCGGATAATGCAAATTATTCATAAAAAAAATATACATTTGCGCTATGAAGAAAATATGTACTATAATACTCTGTTTTATGGCGCTTACACTCTGTGTTTCGTGCCTCGGAGAGATAGCCTCTCCCGCTACGGAGTTTACCAATATAGTTTATCAGCCACGCCACGCCACAGGTTTCTTAATCGCTGAGGATGAGGCGCATAACCGCCTGCTTAGGGTGACACGCCCCTGGCAAGGAGAGGAACTCAAGGAGCAGACGTTGGCAATATTTAACAGCGCCGAGGAGGCTCAGGGCTACAAGGGTCAATATATCGTGGGCCCAGCCAAGAGGGTGGTCTGTATGTCTACAAGTCACGTGGCGATGCTCGATGCTGTAGGTTGCGTAGATGCTATTGTGGGACTCTCAGGCAAGGACTACGTAATGAACGAGACTATAGCGCAGCGTACCGAGGTCTTGGATGTAGGCTACGACAGTAACCTCGACTATGAGGCACTCTTATCTCTGCACCCCGATTTAGTGCTTATGTATGGCATCACGTCAGAGAATGGTGCGCAGACGGCAAAGCTCCGAGAGTTGCGCATCCCCTATATCTATCTCGGAGACTACACCGAGCAGTCTCCCCTCGGTAAGGCCGAGTGGGTTGTTGCCGTAGCCGAGATTGTGGGTGTGCAAGAGGCTGGTATTGCGACATTTGGCGAGGTGGAGCAGCGCTACTTGGAGGTTAAGGGTAGCATCTCGACGGAGGGTCGTCGCCCCAAGGTGATGCTCAACACCCCCTATCAGGATGTGTGGTATATGCCCTCGGACGATAGTTATATGGTGCAACTCATCGAGGATGCTGGAGGTGAGTATATCTACAAGGGTAACAACCCCACGGGAGGCTCACGAGGTATAGGTCTTGAGGAGGCTCTTACGTTGGTCGGGAGTGCCGATATATGGCTTAACCCAAGCCAGTGCCTCACGTTGGAGGAGTTGCGTAGGAGTGTACCACATTTTGCAAATTGTGGTGTCGTGGAGCGTGGCGATGTCTATAATAACAACCATCGTCGTTCGCCCAAGGGTGGTAGCGACTTCTGGGAGTCGGCCATCGTGCGCCCAGATAGAGTGCTTAGCGACCTAAAGATAATAATGGAGGGTGGAGAGGATGAACTATACTACCACCACAGATTGAGATAAGTATGGAGATTTCGAGACATAGGAGGTTGATTACGCCACTACTCTTTATGGGGCTTGCCCTGCTATGCGTGGTGCTTGCCATTGCCGATATGCTGGTGGGTACTACACACTTGTCGTTGGCGGAGGTGTGGGCGGCTCTGTGTGGCAGACCCTATGATGCGCACCACGCAACCATAGTGCTCTATATGCGTCTTCCGAAGGTCGTGGTGGCGATACTCTCTGGCGTTGCTCTCTCGGCCAGTGGTCTTCAGATGCAGACCCTCTTTAGAAACCCCTTGGCTGGTCCTTATGTGCTTGGTATAAATGCTGGTGCGAGCCTTGGTGTGGCACTCTTTACCCTTGTGACACCACTCTTGGCTCTCTCGGCCTCGTGGCTCCTTACTGTCGGCATAACGGGAATGGCGTGGCTGGGCTCGGCCCTGATACTGCTCCTTGTTATGGCGCTCTCCAGACGTATCCGCAACATAAACACCATCCTCATTATCGGTATGATGCTCTCTTCGGCAATCTCGGCTGTGGTGGGCATACTTCAATATATGGGTACCGAGGAGTCGCTCAAGGCCTTCGTGGTGTGGACTATGGGTTCGGTATCGACGGTGACGGTGGATCAACTGATGGTGCTGCTGCCCGTAGTTGTTGTAGGCAGTCTGTTTGCCATTGTGGTTATTAAACCACTGAATATGTTGCTCTTAGGAGAGGGCTATGCCCGCAGTATGGGCCTTAATGTGACACGCTCTCGCAGGTTGATATTCCTCTCTACGACCCTCTTGGCAGGAGGCGTTACTGCCTTCTGTGGCCCTATTGGATTCATTGGCCTTGCTATGCCACATCTGGCGCGCATCACCTTCCGCACGGCAGACCATAGGGTGCTTATGCCCGCCTCAATGCTGTGGGGTGCGCTCTCGATGGTTGTCTGCACCCTGGCTTGCGACGTGGTGGCACGACAGGGCGTTATGCTCCCTGTAAATACCATAACCTCGCTTCTCGGTATCCCCGTGATAATATATGTCGTACTAAGAAATAGCCACCGCCAATGATAGAACTATGTAACATAACTCTCGCCTTTGGTTCTCGCCAACTTATCGTCGATGGCTCGGCACATTTTCGTTGTGGAGATATGGTAGCCCTGCTCGGCCGTAATGGTACGGGTAAATCGACCCTTCTGCGTGCCATTGCCTCGTTGGGTAAGTTACAAGGGGGCAGTGTGCTTGTTGGCGGTGATGAACTCTCGACGATTGCCCCTTACGACTTGGCACGTCGCATAGCCTTCGTGAATACGGAGCGTGTGGATGTGGAGGCTTTGAGTGCCTACGACCTTGTTGCTATTGGCCGTTCGCCCTATACCGACTGGGCGGGCCGTCTTACCTCTCACGACCGCGAGGTCGTGGAGCGTAGCCTACGTCTGGCAGGTGTTGAGAGCCTTGCGGAACGAAGTGTTGATACATTGTCGGATGGTGAGTACCAGCGAGTTATGATAGCCAGGGCCTTGGCTCAAGAGACTCCTGCCATCCTCCTTGATGAGCCAACATCGTTCCTCGACCTGCCGAATCGCTATGCGCTATGCCAACTATTGTTGGATCTGGCGCACAACCAAAATAAGTGTATACTCTTCTCTACGCACGAGTTGGATATAGCCCTCTCATTGGCCGATAGCATAGCCTTGGTCGATACGCCCCACCTCCACCATCTGCCCACCGAGGAGATGGTTAAGTCGGGAAATATAGAGCGATTGTTCAATAGCGATAACATTCGATTCGATGCCCCAACAGCATCAATAAAGATGAGATAGAGTGAACTATAGGTAAGACGCGTTTAGCTAAAGTTCGGAAACTTAGCGTAAAAACGATTTTTTTTGGCATATCGTTTGCCAAATCGAAAATTTTGCTTACCTTTGCCCCGCTAATTGCCCCAATGGATTGGGACATTAGTGGTAAGGTCCGTTCGTCTATCGGTTAGGACACAAGATTTTCATTCTTGAAAGACGAGTTCGACTCTCGTACGGACTACACTTGGCGCGTTGTACTTCGGTGCAGTGCGTGCGGATTAAAACTTTTTTAGGAGCGGGCAGACGCCTATCCGAAAGCGACTAAGGTCGTCTTGAAAAGCCTTTGACAGTGGGGCTTACCGACGTAGGGTTGGTGAACAACTGTAAAAAATAGAAGACATAAAATAAAAAAATAAAAGATTTAATTACTATGGCAAATCACAAGTCATCGAAGAAGAGAATTCGTCAGACCGCAACAAAGCGTGCGCACAACCGTCTTTATCACAAGACTGCTCGTAACGCTGTAAAGGCATTGCGTAACACTACTGAGCGCAGCGCAGCAGAGGCACTCCTTCCAAAGGTAAGCTCTATGTTGGATAAGTTGGCTAAGGTTAATATCATCCACAAGAACAAGGCAGCTAACCTTAAGAGCTCTCTTTCACTTCACGTGAACGCATTGTAGTCGTTGGCGACACACGATTGAGATGGGTGGTACTTCGAGTATCGCCCATCTTTTTTTGTGGTAATACGTCGTTGGTTTTTGTGGTAGTAGGGTGTTTGAGGGGTAGGTAAGGTGGTATAAATCATAAAAATATCGTAACCTCACCCCTAATTACACTTTTTTTATTATCTTTGCCCTTTAGTTATACACAAAGTGTATAAAAGTCGTAACGAGGAAATTTGAATAAAACAAACATATATGGCAAAAGAACTAAAAGATTTGACCAAGAGCGACGAGAACTACTCGCAGTGGTACAACGACTTGGTTATTAAGGCGGGCTTGGCAGAGAACTCTGCAGTGCGCGGTTGTATGGTTATCAAGCCTTATGGCTATGCTATTTGGGAGAAGATGCGCGATGTTCTCGACAGGATGTTTAAGGAGACAGGCCACGAGAACGCCTACTTCCCACTCTTCATCCCTAAGTCATTCTTCTCACGCGAGGCAAGCCACGTTGAGGGCTTCGCTAAGGAGTGTGCCGTAGTTACACACTACCGCCTCAAGAACGATGAGGAGGGCAAGGGTGTTGTTGTAGACCCTGCAGCACGTCTTGAGGAGGAGCTTATCGTGCGTCCTACTTCGGAGACTATTATCTGGAATACATACAAGAACTGGATCACCTCATACCGTGACCTCCCAATCCTTTGCAACCAGTGGGCTAACGTAGTGCGCTGGGAGATGCGTACCCGCCTCTTCCTCCGTACCGCTGAGTTCTTGTGGCAGGAGGGTCACACAGCTCACGCTACAGCTCAGGAGGCTATCGAGGAGACCGAGCGTATGATTAATGTCTACAAGACCTTCGCTGAGGAGTGGATGGGTGTGCCAGTTATTGTTGGTCACAAGTCTCCTAACGAGCGTTTTGCAGGTGCTGTAGATACCCTCACTATCGAGGCATTGATGCAGGATGGTAAGGCTTTGCAGAGCGGTACTTCACACTTCCTTGGTCAGAACTTCGCTAAGGCCTTCGACGTGCAGTACACCTCTAAGGAGGGTAAGCAGGAGTATGTATGGGCTACATCGTGGGGTGTTTCAACACGCCTTATGGGTGCTTTGATTATGGCTCACTCCGATAACAACGGTCTTGTGTTGCCTCCAAAGTTGGCCCCTATCCAGGTGGTTATGGTGCCTATCTATAAGGGCGAGGAGCAGCGCCTCCAGATTGTTGAGCGTTTCGAGGCTATGGCCAAGGAGTTGCGTGCTAAGGGTGTGTCAGTGAAGATCGATGCTCGCGACAATGTGCGTTCAGGCTTCAAGTTCGCCGAGTATGAGTTGAAGGGTGTTCCAGTACGTTTGGCTTTGGGTCCACGTGATTTGGAGAATGGCACTATTGAGTTGGCTCGTCGTGATACCCTCACTAAGGAGTCTGTATCGCAGGAGGGTCTCACCGACCGCATCGTAGCTTTGCTTGACGAGATTCAGCAGAACATCTTCCAGAAGGCTCTCGATTATCGTAACTCTATGATTACTAAGGTTGATAGCTGGGAGGAGTTCAAGGAGGTTCTTGAGAATAAGGGTGGTTTCATCTCAGCACACTGGGACGGCACACCTGAGACCGAGCAGGCTATTAAGGAGGCTACTAAGGCGACTATCCGTTGTATCCCTATGGATGTTGTTGAGGAGGAGGGTACCTGCGTATTCTCAGGCAAGCCATCTAAGTTCCGCGTATTGTTCGCTAAGTCATACTAAGCCTCGGCTATTCCATTGTATAGGTCAGAGCCCTACGGGTTTACTACCTATAAAAATAAGAGAGATTCAAGCGAATCTCTCTTATTTTGTTTACCCCAAAGTCATCTATTACAAGTCGTTGATGAGTTGTGGGATGTCGGTGGTTGTCTCGCGCTCTCCGAGGAGGTGCTCCGAGAAGTAGTCTGCCATACGCCAGAAGAAGTACTCGTTCATATCGCCGAAGCCGTGGCGCTGACCTGGGAGCAACAACATATCGAAGCGCTTGTTCGAGCGAATCAGGGCATCTACTACGCGGAGGGTACAGCCAGGGTGTACGTTCTCGTCGATGTCGCCGTGAACAAGGAGAAGGTTACCCTTGAGACGGTCGGCAATCTCGTGGTTCGCCGAGATGTGGTACTCGAAGATGGTCTCACCATCGCGCTCTACCTCCTTGATGCCGTGGTGCTTCTCGCTCCACCAGCGGTTGTAGATGTTGTTGTCGTGGTTACCAGCGCAAGAGACTGCCACGTCGAAGAAGTCGGGATACATAAGTATCGCTGCAGTGGACATAAAGCCGCCGCCAGAGTGACCGTGGATGCCGACACGTGAGATGTCGATGAAGCTGTGACGTGCTGCGAGTTGCTGTGACGCAACAACCTTATCCTTGAGGCCGTAGTCGCGCAAGTTGCCATAGCCGTAGTTGTGGTACCACTTCGAGCGGTCGGGGTGGCCACCGCGGTTACCTACGGTGATTACGATGAAGCCCATCTGTGCCAAGCGGTCGGTACGAATCTGTGGGCGATACCACGCCTGCTCCACAGCCTCGGTCTGAGGGCCAGGATATACGTACTCGATGATAGGGTACTTCTTGTTAGGGTCGAAGTCGTAAGGCTTGTACATCACGCCGTGGAGGTCGGTGATGCCGTCAGCAGCCTTTACTACAAAGGTCTCAGGGTATTGGTAGCCAATGGCGAAGAGTGGGTCGAGGTTCACGCTCTGCAAGGCCATAACCTTGCGACCCTCTGTGGTGTACAACTCTGATACTGGGGCGCAGTCCACACGTGAGTAGGTCGTTGTGAAGAACTTACGGTCGTCGGAGAGTGAGAACTCGCCGTGGTAGCCTGTAGGGTCGAGCTGCTTGAGGCCTGAGCCGTCGTAGTTTATGCGGAAGAGGTGTAGGTAGTATGGGTTCTCGCCCTTGTTGTAACCTGTTGCGGTGAAGTAGATTACACGCTTAGCGTCGTCTACGCCCAAGACGTTAGATACGTGCCACTCGCCAGAGGTGATCTGGTTTAGCAACTCGCCATCTACGGTGTAGCGGTAGAGGTGTGCCCAGCCCGAACGCTCCGACCACTGGATTACCTCCTTGTCGTTGTTGATGAGCGTAGGCATCTGCCACTCGATAGAGGTGTTCATCTCCTCGCAAACCACATCCTTAGCCGTCGCAGTAGCTACGTCTACTACGCAGAGGTCGGCGCGCTTGATGTCGCGGCTCTGACGGATTACATAGAACTTAGAGTTGTCGCCCTGCCATACAGCGCGCATAGGACGCTGATATCTGTCGGCACTTGTCGTTGGGCGTGGTGCGATGAAGAGCATCTGCTCCTTGTACTTAGCCATATCTACCTCCTTGCGCTCGAATGTCTCGGTGTCGAAGAGTTCGAGTGTGAAGTCGGGGCTCTGCTCGCCAGGCATCTGGTACTTGTAAGAGAAGAGTTCTGGGCGCTCCTTGAGTACGTTTATCACCCAGAAGTCCTTGAGCATAGAGGTATTGCTGCGTACTGTTGCGAAGTGCTTAGAGTCGGGTGACCACTGCAAGAATACGCGGTAGCGCTCACCCTCCTTGAGTTGCTCGATGCAGTCCTCAAACCAGTGGTATGCCGTAGCCTCGGTGGCGTCGGTGGTTATCTGGTGCTCTACGATGGTGCTGTCCTGAGGGTCGATGAGGAACTTCTCCACATCCTCAAGGCTCATATACCATAGGTTGTAATCCTTCTGGTAGACCGCAAAACGGCCATCAGGTGATACGTTTGCCCACTCTGGCATAGGCTTTAGGCGAGAGTCTACGAGGTTCAACTCGCGCTTTGCAATGTTCCACTCGAAGTGGAATACCAGAGGCTTGCCCTCCTCATCCTTTGGTGCGTAGTCGTTGTTCTCGACCATCACTTTGTGTGGTGCGATGTCGAAGAGTACGATGTTATCCTCCTTGAGTTTGATATTCTCGATTGGGAGGTGCTGTGCGTCGAATGGATAGTTTGTAGCACGTGTCACCTTCTCTGCGAGTTCTGCCATTGACCACATCTCTGTCTGCTTGCCTGAGGCTGGGTCTACGATGTAGTAGTTCTCGGCATCCACGCTCTTCCACGCGTACCAGAATTTATTGCTCTGTTCAAACCAGTTAGGTCTTACAATGGTCTGAGGAACAAGACGTTGTGTCTTCTTTGGAGAAAACTTCTCTGCCAACTCGTAGTTTGGCGAATGGTTCTCTTGTGCTGTTGCTGGCACGGTGGCTATTGCCATAGCACCGAGAGCCAAAAGTAAAGCGAGTTTCTTAATCATTTTAGGTATGTTGTTAATTAGTTGTCTCTAAGGGCAAATATACAAAAAAAGAGTCTAACTAACAAGTTAGACTCTCATTTATACGCTTATTATCTAAGTATTACTCCTCCTGACGGTAAGTGTGCTCTACGTAGATAGCGTGCTGCATAGCCTCACGCTTAGCGATAGATGGCTTTGTGAAGTACTGGCGACGACGAAGCTCCTTCAAAACGCCTGTACGCTCATACTTTCTCTTAAACTTCTTAAGGGCGCGCTCGATGTTCTCACCCTCCTGTACCTTCATTACGATCATAGTTCTATTCTTTTTTTTAAATTAATACTCTTGTTTTTGTTTTTTTTGTGGGGCTTTTTTCGTTTTGCATCCCAACTAAATACAGCCAGCCTTTTTATCTTTTACCGAACTCGCCTTTATTGCTCATTCTCTCGGCCCTTCTCTCGGCCCTTCTCTCGGCCCCTTTGCTATTGCTCGTTCTGTAATCGCTACCGAACTCGCCTTAATTGCCTGCCCCTTTGCTGTATTATGAGGGAGTGTGTGGTTATTCTGTGGATGTGTGTGTACCAAAATCGAGATATGGTGCAATTCGCATTGCCTCATCCTCACTCATTATGTTAGCGTCGGTCATCTCTTCTATGGTACTCCAACCTCCTTTCAATTCTCTGTGGTTAATTATGCGCTTAAGCATTCGGTTCGTAATATATGGGTGAACCTCCATCTGCTTTGGGCGTGCAAAGTTAATATAAATTTTCTCAATTCGTGCAGTATCAGCGTAAATTTGTTGAGAAAAAGTGTTAAAATTCTCGGTTGTTACACATTCGAGTTCAAGAATTTGCTCGATTTCGTGGTATCCACCGAGCAAATCGCGGTAACGGATGATGTGTTGCGCACTCTTTGGACCTATGCCCCTGAGAGCTACGAGGGCCGTGGAGTCGGCACTATTGATATCTATTTTGCGAGTTGAGGGTGCGATAACATCCTTAGGCGAAAATATTATGTATGGCTCAAGGCGGTCTGCCACTTCGTCATCTACGACATAGCACTCCCTGAACTTATCCATCGATGTTATGCCACCTATGGCCTCGCGGTAGTTCGCTATCACCTCGGCTTGTCGCACCGAGAAACCTATGGTCGAGAGGTAAACCACAGAGGCGGTGTCGATAAGGAATGGCTCGTATGCAATCTGCACATCTTGCCTCTTGCTCTTGGTGAATGTTTTATTGTCGCTCTTAGGCTTTATGGCGTACTCCTTACCTATAATTATATATGGCTCCAATAGGAGGTATAGCGAGTCGGTCATACCATAGCAGAGGGCGATATCTTCCTTTATGCGATACACCTTGCCTGATTCGCGCCAACGTATTATGCTTACCGCCACACGGCGCTCCACACCCGCCTCGACTAACTCAATGTACGAAGCCTCGTTGGGGTCGAAGTTGCTGAAATGGTGCTTGTTAATCACCGAGTCTGCCACTGCTGTCGGTTGCTCCGAGGGTGTGTCGTGGGGCTGAGGGGTGCTTGGTGCCTTTGCGAAGTATAGCAGAAGCACGACTATTATGAGTAAGGGGATTAGGGTCGTGATACCCCTTAGTAGTTGCTTTGTACGCTCGTTTGACATATCCGTTTACCATTGTGCCTCGTCCGAGAGCCATAGTTTGCGGTAGCGACGTGAGGGTGACTCGACGAACTCCCCGATGTTGTACTCCGCCCAGCGCTCATCTACGAGGTGTATGGTGTCGGGGTACGAAGTCACGACATTGGGGAAGCGCGCAGGGTTGTCGCCATAGCCTGGTCGCTTCGAGCGAGCATCTATGATGAGGGTCTTGCCAAAGAGACGTATGTCGCGCTTGGGGTCGGTATTTGCCGCTGCAAGCCAGAGGAGGTCTGAGGGGGTCATATATCCTGCAGCTCCACGGTCGAAGAGGGCGACATACTTCATATCCGTAAAGTTGTTCTGGGTGAGATAGGCCTCCACATCTATCTGTTCGTGCCACTCACGCTCGGCATAGAGGATGAGTATTCCCCACTCCTTGGCAAACTCGGTATTGAAGAGTTCTACGCCACCTACGGGGTGTGCCGTGCGTGGTGTAGCGAAGCTTTGGGGCAGGGAGGCTGTCTCTATGTCGGTTAGGTCGATGGCCAGTTTTGAGCCATAGCCCGTCGTGGCTGTTGCGTGGTCCAAGACGTCGAGGATACCCTCCGACCAGATAAGGTTCTTCGAGGGGTCTACACCCTTTAGGAGGGTGAGCAACTGCTCCTTGGAGCGAATGTCGCACTCTTCGGGTGCTACGACCAAGTATTTGTTGAACATCATCTGTCCAGCACTCCAGAGACCTTGTGCCACCTTGTTGGGCTGTCCGAGGTATCGCTTGGCTATCGAGACGATGGCTATGTTGTGGGCAGTGCCCTCTATCGGCATAAAGAGGTCGCGTACCTCAGGTTGAACGACAAGGCGTATTGGTGCAAGGAATATGCGTTCGGTGGCCTTGGCGATGTAGGCATCCTCCATCGGTGGAACACCCACTATGGTAGCGGCATATATGGCGTCACGACGCGAGGTGATGCACTCGACGTGGAACTTGGGGTAGAGGTCGGTGAGCGAGTAGAAGCCTGTGTGGTCTCCAAAAGGGCCCTCCACGGTTAAGTCCTCCGCGGGGTCTACATATCCCTCGATTACGAAGTCGCAATCCTCAGGTATCCATATATCGTTTGTCAGAGATTTCACCAAACGCACAGGCCTACGGCGGAGCATACCTGCAAGAAGCATCTCGTCGAGGTTGTCGGGCAGTGGGGCTGTAGCCGAGTAGATATAGGTGGCATCACCACCTATGGTCACACTCACGGGCATACGCCTACCCAATCGCTTATAGGCGTCGTAGTGTCTTGCTCCGGTCTTATGGCGGTGCCAGTGCATTCCCGTTGTGCGCTTATCCAAAATCTGCATACGGTACATTCCGAGGTTGGGGATGCCACTCTCAGGATCTACGGTTGCTACCATTGGGAGTGTGATGAATGGTCCACCATCTGCTGGCCACGAGGTGAGGATTGGGAGTTTCGAGAGGTCTACCTCGTCACCTTGCCACACCACCTCCTGACAGCGACCACGACCCTTTATGCGCTTAGGAAACCACTTGGCCACATCGCCCAAGAGGGGCAACATCTGCATCTTCTCCCATAGCGAGTGCTTGGGTGAAAGAGCATCCTTGAGGAGGTTGTCTATGCGTGCCGATATCTCGTCGAGATCCTCGACATCCAGAGCCCACGCCATACGCCTATCCGACCCCATCATATTCATAAGTACAGGGTAGTCCGTTCCGGTGTTCTCGAAGAGGATGGCCTTGCCACCTCCCGCCTGCTTAGAGATGCGGTCCGTAATTTCGCATAACTCGAAGCGCGTATCTACCTTTGTGGTGATACGTAGGAGTTCTCCGTTCTGCTCTAATTTGTCGATTAACCTTCTGATATCCATAATATTAGTTCGTTAGTCGTGATCAACTATTGTGCCTTCGGGGTGTAGGCGTCTGAAGTCCTCAAGGTGGAAGTTGCGCTTAAACATAAGTGCTGTGGCTATGGCGTCACCCAGGGCGAGGTGTGCGGTAGTTGAGGCCGTGGGCACTATGTTTAGTAGACAGTCCTCACGCTTTACTTCGCTACAGAGAATTATGTTGGCGTATGTTGCAAGGCGAGAGTCGCTGTGGCTTGTTAGTGCCACGATGCTATTGCCGATTGATGAGGCGTAGTCTGCCACACGGCACACCTCCTCGGTCTGACCAGAGTGCGATAGTGCCAAAAGGATATCCCCTTTGGAGATGATGCCGAGGTCACCGTGGAGGGCTTCGGCTGGGTGTAGGAAGATGGCAGGAGTGCCTGTGCTTGTCAGCATCGCCGCAATTTTGTGGGCTATGATGCCCGACTTGCCCATTCCCGTAACTACAACCTTACCGCTACACTCGTAGATGAGGTCTACGGCCTCGATGAATCTGTCGTCGAGAGAGTTCTCTATCTGTAGCAGGGTCTCTGCCTCGTTATGCAGAGTCTTGCGCCCGATGTTAAGAATATCTTGGGGTGTCATGGGTTGTGTTGAAGGTTATAGTAGTTTAGTAATGATAGTCTCTAAGTTGTTGAGATATAGGCTGTTGTCGCCGTCGCATAGAGCCTCTTCGGGTGTTGGGTGTACCTCGAAGAAGTAGCCGTCGCAACCAAAGGCCTTTGCAGCCTCGGCCATGGCAGGGATGAACTCTCTGTTGCCACTGCTACACCCCTCGCCGCCGCCAGGGCGTTGTACCGAGTGGGTGCAATCCATGATCACGGTAGGGGCAAAGGTGTGCATATCGGCGATATTTCTGAAGTCTACCACAAGGTTGTTGTAGCCAAAGGTGTTGCCACGCTCGGTGAGCCACACCTCCATCGCGCCACTCTCCATAGCCTTGAGGTAGGGGTGTCGCATATCGAGACCCGATAGGAATTGTCCCTTCTTGATGTTTACGATTCGCTGGCTTCGTGCTGCTGCGACGATGAGGTCGGTCTGTCGGCTAAGTAGTGCTGGAATCTGTATGACATCTGCCACGGAGGCCACTACATCGGCCTGCCACGCCTCGTGTATATCGGTGATTATCGGCAGGTTGTATCGTTGCTTTATCTCGTCGAGAAGGACTATACCACGCTCTATGCCTACGCCACGGTAGGAGTGTAGCGAGGTGCGGTTGGCCTTATCGAAGGAGGCCTTGAAGTAGATCTCGACACCGAGGCGTGTCGCTATCTCGGCAATGGTCTGGGCCGTGAACTCCATAACCTCGCGACTCTCAATCACGCAAGGACCAGCAATGAATATCGGTTTTCTATGCTCCATACTCTCCTTTGGCTTATTACTCTTGGCTGAGCATCGTCTGAGCGCGCTCCAAATCTTCGGGGGTGTCGATGCCTATGCTGTGTGACGATGTCAGGCCTACGCCTATGGTGTAGCCACTCTGCAACCAACGTAGCTGCTCAAGACTCTCGGCCATCTCCAATGGTGTAGGTGTAAGTTGTGTAATCTGTTGTAGTACCTCACGACGAAAGGCGTAGATGCCTAAGTGGCGGTAGTAGGTGTGGTGTGATGCCCACTCCTCTCTCTCCACTCCACGAATGTAGGGTATAGGTGAGCGAGAGAAGTAGAGCGCGCGCCCACTATCTGAGAGAGTCACCTTCACGCAGTTGGGGTCAAAAATGTCGTGACTCTCGGCTGGAGGGATTGGTGTTGCGAGGGTCGCTATGTCGATGTCGGGGTTAGCGAATTGTGCCACCACCTCGCATAGTTGCTCCTTGAGGATGAATGGCTCGTCGCCCTGAATATTTAGTATGATGTCGTAACCATCGTCCACCCTTCGGGCCACTTCGGCGCAGCGTTCTGTGCCACATCTATGCTCCGAGGAGGTCATCATCGCCTCACCTCCAAAGCTCTCGACCTCTTTGGCGATGCGCTCATCGTCGGTGGCTACGACAACATCGTCGAATTGGCTCTTAGCAACGCTCCATACCCACTCAATTATGCACTTACGGCCAAGCATTGCTAAAGGCTTGGCCGGAAAACGCGATGAGGCGTAACGTGCAGGGATTATTGCTAAAACCCTCATATCTTAATTGTTTAACTACTTGAGTGCCAATGCAAGAACCTCGTCGTTACACTTTACGTAGTGGAACTCAAGACCCTCAAGATACTCGGCCTTGATCTCCTCGATGTCGCGGCGGTTCTCCTCCGAGAGGATGATTTCGCGGATGCCAGCACGTTTTGCTGCCAAGATCTTCTCGCGGATGCCACCCACGGCAGTAACCCTACCACGAAGGGTGGTCTCACCCGTCATAGCGATACGCTCCTTGACCTCACGACCCGTATATGTCGAGACGATAGAGGTTACCATAGTGATACCAGCCGAAGGACCATCCTTAGGTACTGCGCCCTCAGGAACGTGGATATTCAAATCCCACTCCTCGAACATCTTGCGGTCGATGCCGAGTTCTGCGTAGTGGGCCATAACCCACTCGTGAGCAATCGTCGCCGACTCCTTCATCACATCGCCGAGGTTACCCGTGAGGGTCAATTTGCCCTTACCAGGGGTTAGGAGCGACTCGATGTAGAGGATGTCGCCACCTACCTGTGTCCAAGCCAAGCCCGTAACAACACCCTTCATTCCTGCGATGTCATAGCGGTCGTTGCGGAAGATTGGCTTACCGAGGATAGGCTCAACCATATCGGCCTCTAACGTTGCGGTGTACTCCTCCTCAAGGGCGATCGCCTTGGCACGGTTGCGAGCAATTTTTGCAATATTCTTGTCGAGACCTCGCACACCCGACTCGCGTGTGTAGTCCTCGATGATACGCACTATGGCCTCCTTGCTTAGCGAGAGCTTATCTTCGGCAATGCCGTGTGCCTCGCGCTGCTTAGCTACGAGGTGTTCCTGTGCGATATGTACCTTATCCTCAAGGATATAGCCAGGAATGTTAATCATCTCCATACGGTCGCGCAAGGCCGACGATATATTCTCGATGTTGTTTGCCGTAGCGATGAACAACACCTTCGAGAGGTCATACTCCGTGTCGAGGTAGTTGTCGTGGAAGGTGGTGTTCTGCTCTGGGTCGAGTACCTCCAAGAGTGCGCTTGAAGGGTCACCGTGGTTCGAGCGTGATACCTTGTCAATCTCGTCGAGGATGATCACAGGGTTTGAAGCGCCACAACGCTTGATGGTCTCGATGATACGGCCAGGCATAGCGCCAATATATGTGCGGCGGTGGCCACGAATCTCTGACTCGTCGTGCAAGCCACCAAGTGATATACGTCCGAACTTACGACCCATAGCCTCCGCTACCGACTTGCCCAACGAGGTCTTACCAACTCCTGGAGGGCCATAGAGGCAGAGAATAGGGGATTTGAGGTCACCCTTGAGCTTAATGACTGCGAGGTGCTCCAATAGACGCTCCTTGACCTCGTCGAGGCCGAAGTGGTCCTTGTCGAGTTGTGCCTTTACGGCGTTGAGGTCGAGGTGATCCTCGGTCATCTCCTCCCAAGGGAGGTCGAGCATAAGTTGTAGGTAGTTGATCTGTACTGAGTACTCGGCAATGGCAGGGTTGAGGCGCTCAAGTTTAGCAACCTCCTTTTCGAAGAGTTCTGCTGTACTCTTTGCCCACTTTTTGCTCTTTGCCGCCTCGCGCATACGCTCCACGTCGGCATCCATACCGTCGCCCAACTCATCCTGAATTACGCGCATCTGCTGCTGGAGGTAGTAATCCTTCTGCTGCTTGTCGATATCCTGCTTGACACGATTCTGAATGTCGTTCTTTATCTCGGCGAGTTGCTGCTCACGCACCAATATCTCAAGCAAACGACGTGAGCGAGCAAGGAGACCTGGGGCCTCAAGGAGTTGCTGGCGGTCGTCGTCCGTGAGATCCATATTCGAGCAGATGAAGTTGATGATAGCACGGCTCGAATCGAGATTCTTAATGGCAAAGGCCGCCTCCTTAGGCATTAGTGGAGATATGTTGATGATGTTCAAGGCAACCTCTTTGATTGAGTCTACTAAGGCTGTGAACTCCACATTCTTGGGGTCGGGAGTGGTGTCCTTGATTGGGGTGATTGTGGCCTTGAAGTATGGCTGAGTAGAGATATATTCACCAACCTCGATCTTCTCTAAACCAGCCAAGATTACTGTGAGGTTGCCGTTGGGCATCTCCAAAACCTTGAGGATGCGAGCCGAAGTACCAACCTTGTGCATATCGTTTGGCTGAGGGTCCTCCACCGAGCCATCTACCTGTAGCACAGCACCCAAGAGCTTGTCACCAGCCTCCACGGCGCGTACCAAGGCGATAGACTTAGCACGGCCCACGGTGATAGGGGTCACCGAACCAGGAAAGATAACCGAACTACGTAGGGTTAATATGGGAAGTACCTCAGGGAGGTTTACCTCTTCGATGGTGTCGTCACCACCCGACACGATGGGAATCACCTGGTGCTGTCCATCGAATAACTCAGGCGTGAGAGCCAAATCGTCAAAATCCTTATCGTTATGTCTCATATATAATTTGTTGTTAATCAAAAGTTTATTGCTCCCCGTTTCGCAAAATAGATACCATTCTGCACTACAACTTGCGAGAGTCTTAATTTGTAACGTACAAAAATATCTATTATTTTGTTGCTCTTTGCCGATAAAGATAAAATCTTTATAACAATTTATTGACAAAAGGGCATACAAAAAGCTCGGAAGTCGTTGTGACCTCCGAGCGATGTTATGTTGTGCGCACCTCGATAAGTGATCGTGTGGGGCTTAGATATGTTTGTCGCCCGACGAGAATTTGACGTCTTCGATAAAACTCTTGATGCTCTGTTCGTCGCTCATAGGGCATATAAGCAGTACGTCGGCAGTGTCCACGACGATATAGTCCTTGAGACCGCTCACTACGGCAATCTTCTCCTTGGGTACGGTGATGAGGGAGTTGCGTGTGTCGTAAACATTTATCCTGTCGCTACTTAGGGCATTGGCATACCTATCCTTCTTGCCGTGCTGGTAGACCGAGCCCCACGTTCCGACATCGCTCCAACCGAAGTTGCCGTTGTGGACATATACGTTGTCGGCGCGCTCCATAACGCCATAGTCGATGGAGATGGTGCGACAAGCCGAAAATACTCGTTCGATAGACTTAGCCTCATTTTCTGTACCTAAGTCGCCCTCGATGCTGCTGAATAGCGAGGCGTGTTCGGGGAGGTGTTTCTCGATAGCAGAGATGATGTCGCCAACCTTCCAGATGAAGATTCCAGAGTTCCATAAAAATTCACCACTCTCCAAAAATACTTCGGCCATTTCGCGGTTAGGCTTCTCGGTAAAACACTTGACCTTGCAAATCTCCTCGGCATTCGATTTTTGGATGTAGCCGTAGCCTGTTTCGGGACGTGTGGGCTGTATGCCGATGGTCATTAGGGCGTTGCGATACTCCACAAATTCGAGCGAACTCTCCACGACACGGATAAACTCCTCCTCGTTGAGTATCAGGTGGTCAGAAGGTGTTACAATCATCTCGGCCTTGGGGTCGCGACGCTTCAAGGTGTAGGCGGCGTATGCGATGCAAGGGGCTGTGTTGCGACCTATAGGCTCGCAGAGTACTTGCTCCTCCTTTAGTTCGGGAATGTGCTCTAAAACGAGAGACTTATAGCGTTTATTAGTTACGACTATGAAGTTCTCAATTGGTATAATTTTGGCAAATCTGTCGAATGTGTGACGGATGAACGAACGCCCCGTATCGAGGATGTCGAGGAACTGCTTTGGACAACTCTGTCGGCTCATAGGCCAGAAGCGAGTGCCTATGCCACCTGCCATAATTACACAATAACGATGATTTTTCATAGCCTAAATTTTACAAATTTACACAAAGATAAAATTATTTTTGTATCTTTGCAAAATATTTGGCACAATTTAAAACGATTATCGTGCCAAAAACGAAACGAAATAGAGGAATAAAGATATGAATATCAGGCTGTTCACAATACCGAATATGCTCACACTCGGCAATTTGATTGCTGGAGCGTTGGCCATTATCTTTACGCTTAGGTATCACGCCTACGAGACTGCCTTCTGGTTAATCATCGTGGCTGCAGTCTTCGATTTCTTCGATGGCTTTGTGGCACGTCTGCTCAAGCAGCAGTCACCCCTCGGTGTTCAGCTCGACTCGTTGGCCGACGACGTGACATTTGGTTTGGCCCCTGCGGTGGTGATGTTCGACCTCTATGGCACGACAACCTCGCTCTATGGTCTCAATGCAGAGGTTATGCACTACGTCGGTTATGTGACACTTCTTATCGCCGCCTTTTCGGTGTTGCGCTTGGCTAAGTTCAATATCGATGACAGCCAAACAACAGAGTTCTGTGGTCTGCCAACCCCAGCAAATGCCTTGATGCTCTTGTCGTTGGCTATGTTGTGTCAGAGTGGCGAGTTGGCAATCTATCAGGAGCAGGTAGCCATCATCGCCGTAGCATCGTCGCTGTTGCTCATCAGCCCTATCAGAATGTTTGCCCTTAAGTTCAAGGGCTTTGGCTTCAAGGAGAATAGGTTGCGCTACCTCTTCTTGTTGCTCTCGGTGGCGATAATTATTTGTGAGCCTACATACTCGATACTACTAATCATCGTTCTCTATATTGTGGTATCTACGCTTCGTTGGTTGCTTGCTAAAGAGTCAGTAACTGAGAAAAAGTAAGTTCGATGAGGAAGTTGCAGTTGATGATATCGGTTGTGTGTGCTATGGTGGCAATTCTGCTACCTGAGTTGTCGTACGCACAGATGGATGCTGCAGCGATGGCACGAGCCCAGCGTGAGCAGGCCATGGGCTTGGGCGGAAGAGACCAGACTGGTATGGGTGGAATGTATGGTGGTATTCCAGGTATGGAGGGTGAAGAGGGTCTTGAAGGTGAGGTCGTTGATTCGACCGAAACACGCAAAAAACGCGAGAAGAAGCCCCTTGAGTCCTACTATTTCGATGATACGGTACGTGCCCTGAAGAACTGGAAGTGGAATGTAGATAGAGACTATAACCGAGTAGATATCCAGCCCCTCGATACTACGCTTGCCGATTGGCGTATCGACTACGTATTCTATCGCAAGGGTGTGGGAGATATGGCTCTCGGAGGCCTCGGTCAATCCTCTCAGGCGGTCAATTGGTTCGATCGTCGCCAGGATCCCGACTTTATCTTTGCACGTAGTTACGACGCCTATACCGCACGTGTCGATAATATGCCGTTCTATAACAGCAAGACGCCTATCACGAATTTGACCTACCTTGAGTCGGGTCAGAAGCGCTATCGTGAGGAGCATTTCGAACTGTTGCACGCCCAGAACATATCGCCCTCGACCTCGGCAAATGTGAGTTATAAGGCTCGTAGCACTATGGGTCGCTACGACTGGCAACGTACGAAGAACCACGCCCTTTCATTGGGTTTCGCTCATACGGGAAAGCGCTACTCGATTCACGCTGGCTATATGCGTAATACGGTGGATACCCGAGAGAATGGTGGTGTTGTAGGCGAGTGGGCCATTGCCGATACGGTATTTGAGATGCCGTCGGGTGTGCCTATGCGCTTGGCGTCGGCACAGGCTCATAACCACTATCGCAATAACTCTATCTTCGTGAAGCAGGCCTATGCCATTCCGCTTCAGCGAGTTACCGAATACGACTTCTCGTTGGCCGACCTCTCGGCAGTCTATATCGGACACCAGTTTGAGTTGAACACGTGGTCGAAGGTCTATACCGATAAGTATGCTACCTATAGCAACCTACGAGGTAAGTATAACGATGAAACGGATAAGTGGGAGACTGTGGATGGCCTGACCTATTACGACGATTGGTTTATCGACCCAGAGGCCTCGCGTGACTCCATTTCTGAGCGTGTTATTTCGAATAAACTATTTGTGCAGATACAGCCTTGGGATCGCAACGGTGTGATCTCGACCATCGATGCTGGTGTGGGCGTCGATCTGCATACCTACTCATATCTCAACCTCAGAGACTATATAAGTGGCTCTATGACCAGGGACAAATTCACTTCGTGGTATGTCTATGGAGCTACGGGAGGTAAGATTAAGCACTATGCCGATTGGGGTGTAGATGCAAAGTATCACCCTTCGGGCTACCGAGGTGGAGATCTCTCTTTGGGTGCCGAAATTACCCTGAGAGCCTATATTCGTGAACATCCCCTGATTCTCACAGGTCGCTTCAAGCAAGACCTGCGCTCGCCATCCTATTGGCAGGAGAATCTATTCTCAAACCACTATGTGTGGTTTAACTCCTTTGATAAGGAGTCTGAAACTCGTTTCGAGGTGAACTTCTCAGTCCCCGATATAGCACTTGAGTTGGGTGCTTGGCAGGGCGTTATCGGCAATATGATCTACTACGGCAGTGATAGCCGTGTTGCTCAGAGCCCCGATGTAGTGAGCCTGACGAGTTTGTATGCTCGCAAGGATTTCCGCTTCGCGGGATTCCACCTTGACCATAGGGCATTGGTGCAAATCACATCCGATGAGAGTGTGCTTCCCGTACCTACGTTCAGCGCCTTCCTCTCGTACTACTACGAGTTTTGGGTGAAGCGCGACGTGCTACGTGTGCAGATTGGCTTGGATGGTCGCTACAATACGGCGTACCACGCTCCAGGTTACAACCCTGCAATTTCGACCTTCTACAACCAGCGCGAGGTAAAGATAGGTAACTATCCTTATATCGATGCGTTTGTGTCGGCAAAATGGAAGCGTATGCGTATCTTGCTGAAATTCCAGCACTTGAACCAGAATCTGTTTGGCAATGGCGAATACTTCCAGGTGGCTCGCTATCCGCTCAATCCGCGAATGTTCAAGTTGGGTATCTCGTGGTCGTTCTACGACTAAGGCGTGTTTTGCTCCGGTACAAGCAGCCCACAAAGTACCAAACAATGTTTAAAAAAGTATCTTTTGTGATCCTCGTGGCAATGTTTCTTGCCCACTACGGATCATCATTAGGTCAGTCGCGTCCGATGGATACTCCGAGTGTTGAGGAGGCCATTGTCGCTGACCAACTTCGTAGCGAGCAGTGTGCCGAGACGGCAGAACTCTCGTATGTTATTTCGCGCTTCGACAATGTTATGCGCAAGGTAGGTGAGGAGCAAGGGCTCGATTGGCGCCTGATGAGTGCCATTGCCTATAGCGAATCACGTTTTATTGAGAACCTCAAGTCGAATAGGGGTGCTTCGGGTATTATGCAGATACGCCCTGTGGTGGCCCGTCATTTCAATATGCCCGTTGAGAGTATCAACGATACGGAGACCAATATTCGTTTGGCTGGTATGTTGCTTTCGGAGCTCGATAATATGTTGCGACTCCCAGCCTCTACGCCAGATGCCGACCGCTTGAGTATCATTCTTGCGAGTTATAACGCAGGCATTGGCCACGTTCTCGACGCTCGACGCTTAGCGCGCCATCAGGGCGAAAACCCCAATTCGTGGGTAGTTGTGAGCAACTATCTTAAGTTGATGTCGGATCCCGCCTACTACCAGATGGATGTAGTCCAGTGTGGTAAGTTTTCGGGTAGTGGTCAGACGCTGAACTACGTCAGCGAGGTTATGCGCAAGTACGATCAGTATTGTAAGATTGCTACATTGTCCTAAACAGAGCGCAAAAAGATAGAGAGGAGTGATTCCCACGTGGAGTCACTCCTCTCTGTTTTTGCATTATTACCTATACTATAATACGCGGTTATATTCCAGCAGGGTGCGTACCTTGGCCCAATTGACCACGTGGTGGCGCACACCGTCGATAAAGGTTATGGGACAACCCAAGGCGCTGTCGTCGATGTAGAAGTCGGCATATACCTTCGGAGACTCTGTCCATTTGCTCTGCTCAGGGTTTTCGTTTACACCCCATAGCGCTATTTTGCGCTCCTTGAACCACCTAACTGCAACGTCGAGTTTCGAGCCTGAACGCATAGTGTAGAGGATGATTCTATGGCCACGGCTCTGCAACTCTTTGAGGGTCTCCACAGCACCCTCCACATCAAGTCCTACCTCTGGATAGTCGTGCTCTACGCAGGTGCCGTCGAAGTCTACGGCGATGGTATATGTCTGGTTCATAGTCTCTTAATAGTTAGTTGCGACGACGGAAGAGGTTCTTGACATAGTTCCAGCCTCGGCTCCACTTCGAGTTCTGCTCGTTCTCGGCGAAGTAGCCGTAGCCATAGGTGTAGCCATAGCCGTAGGCGCGCTTGCGTGTGGTCACGCCATTGAGTATGGTGCTGAGATTATGGAACTTCTTTTCGCGGTATAGTTTCTCGATCTCAGGGAGGTGGCGACGGTCGAGGTGACCTTCGCGGATGACATAAACCGTAAGGTCTACCAGACGGTCGATAATCATAGCATCGGCCACAGCCATTGCTGGTACGCTGTCGAGGATGATGTAGTCGTAGCGCGAGCGCAACTCCTTGAATAGGTCGTCGATGTGCGACGACATAAGCATCTCGGCAGGGTTTGGTGGCTGAGGACCAGCATAGATGATGTCGAGGTTTTCGTCGATGCCACTTGGCGATATAATGCCGTCGAGCGAGGTTATTTTTCCGCTAAGATAGCTTGTCAGTCCTCGTCTGTCGTTGCGGTGGCCAAGAATCTTTGATAGTGTTCTACGACGTAGGTCGATATCGATGATAAGCACTCGCTTGCCCGATGTGGCGAGTGTCATTGCGAGGTTCGACGACACGAAGGTCTTACCACTGTGGGGTATCGACGAGGTAAACATAATCACCTGAATAGGCCTATCTACAGCCATAAAGCTGAGGTTGGTACGTATCATACGGAAGGCCTCAGATATGGCATCACGGCTCTCGTCACGCACAACGATAGGGTGGTCGAGGTGGCTACTATGCTCAGGGATATCGCCCAAGAATGGAATGGTGAGGGCTTCGTCGAGGTCGCGACGTGAACGCACTGAGGTATTCATTATCTCGCGTAGGTAGAGGATGACAAATGGGGTAGCAAGACCCAAGAGGAGGGCTATAGCTATCGTCATTCGTCGCTTTGGACTTATAGGCTTGTTGCTGCCGTAGGCCTTGTCGATGATGCGGGCGTTGCTCTCGGCCGTAGCACCTGCCAATGAGTTCTCCTCAAGTTTGGTAAGCAGGTAGATGTAAAGCTCCTCCTTGACCTTTTGCTGGCGAGCCTTCGAGAGCATCTCCTTCTCCCTCTTTGGCGAACTCTGCATATATCTGTCGGTCTCGTTCTGCTGGCGAGTTATGTGGCCCATCTGCAACTTCAGTCCTTCGATATGAGACTCCAAGGATAGGATAATCGCTGAGCGCATATTTGAGATGTCGTTGCGAAGGTCCACTATCGTTGGGTTGCTCTCCGACGAGCCTGCGATGAGGCGCTGATACTCCAATAGGCTCTTGTTGTAGAGGTCTATCTGAGTAGCCAATGCCGATGAGGCATCGCTGAGGGTTATGGTCGAGGCTGGAATCATTGCCAAGGCACGGCTCTCGTCGTTGAGGTAGTTGTAGATGTACTCGGCCATCTCCAAGTTGGCCTCCAGCGAGAGGGCTTCGCGCTTGAGACGCTTGGCCTCCTCGGCACTCATAGCGGCCTCCTCGGCAATGTTGTAGAGACGATTATCCTGCTTGTAGGTGGCGATGTCGCTGTCGGCAAGGTTTAGTTCGTGGCTGAGGGTCTCCAAGCGCTCGTTGATAAACTCCTCGGTTAGATTAGATATAGCCTGCTTATCCTTGATAGCATCGACGTTGTAAGCGTCTATAATTCCGTTGATTACGTTCTCAGCCCTGAGTGGCACATTGTCCACCATCGTAAGGCGTATCACCGAGGCCTGCTTGTCCGAAATCTCGCACTTGAGACGCTTGCGGTAGGCCTCCGTAACCTCGTTTAGTGGCAGGTGGCGCACGATAATCTCGTTCTCTCCATAGCGTGCTATGTAGGGTGTAGCGATGGTTGTAATCTCGCCCAATGGGGTGGAGATAGTATCTCCTATGGCGCACTCGATGGTCACGCCCTCGTTGTCGGTGAAGTTCGTGAGTCTGAGTCCTCCGTTGTCGGTGATATTATATTTAAAGGATGTTATGCCTTGAGGAGTTGCTCCAAGAAACTTCACCACCACAGGGGTTCTGCCATACATATCCGAAGTCTTCACACGACCCTTAGAGAGGTATTGTGTAGTTAGGTCGTAGCGCTTCACCACCTGCTCCATAAGGTGGCGCGACTGGAAGATGTGTAACTCGTTGTCCACCGAGCGACGGCCAATACCACCGATGATGTCGTTGAAGGCCGTAACCTCGCTACCTGAGCCCTTGCGCGAGTCCTTCACAAGCACCGTTGCGGTACGCTGATATAGAGGGGTAGTGTAGCGTAGGTAGGCGTAGGCTCCAGCACCAAAGAGGAGGAGCGAGATGATAAACCAGTACCAATTCGAAAGTATGATGTTGAGTATGTCGTGTATGGATAGCCTATTTATTATGGCCTCCTTGTTCTCCATCGATTCGTTGATATCTGCCATATTTTCAGGGTGTTATAATTCTGATTGTTAGTGCTTAGCTTAAAGGAGGATTGTGAGTAATAGGGTAGCTAAGGATATTGCTGTTGAGGTTATTGATATCCAGAAAGTACGATTCTGGTTTATCTCTGCCGTAGCAGCCTTATACTTGTTTGGGCTTACGATGATTACGTCGTTCTGCTCGAGGTAATAGTAGTCCGACGAGAGACATTCGGGGTTACGAAGGTCGAGTTTCGTGATTATGTTTTTGCCATTCTGCTCCCTTATTATTGCTACATCCTCACGGCTACCATAGATGGTCATATCGCCAGCCAAGGCCAAAGCCTCGAATATAGATAACTGGTCGCGCTCGATGTCGTAACGGCCAGGCTTGTTCACCTCGCCCACAACAGATATTGTGAGGTTTGCAAAGCGCACGTTTACCTGAGGGTCGGCGATGTAGCCAGCCTCGCGGATACGGTTTTCGATGTTGTGTGCAAGTTCCATACGGGTAAGCCCAGCACACTGAATCTTGCCAATGATAGGGAGATTGATGTAGCCCTCCTCGTCGATGGTAAGTACCTGCAAGTTGCTCTCTGTAGCGGTATTTGCTACCGTGCCCACCAAGGCGTTATAACTCGACGACGAGTTGAATGGGGTGGCCAACTCAGGGTTCTTGCTATTCACCACCACGGTAATTTGGTCGAGGGGTTTTAGGCGTATGATATACTCCTCAGGGAGTGATATCTCGGTACCACTCTCGATACCTTGTATGTAGAGGACGTTCTTCTGTGCGTTGCAACCCGCAAAGAGGAGAGCAAACGCCACGATAGCAACTCTTAGGTAGTTCATATTTTTCGGATGCTGTAAAGTGTTTTACACCTCAAAAAAAAAGTATGGTGTTGGTTAATTTGTACAAAGGTACAAAAATTATGCAAATATTGGTCAGTGACGCACTTAAAGTTGAAAACTTTAGTTGCTGTCGAGCCACTCCAAGAAGTCAGAAGTGCGACTGCGGCTAACTACGATCTCGTCGTCTGAGTGGGGTGTTAGTTGTATCTTAAGGCGTGTGCCGAGGTGCTTTGATATGTTCTCTATGGAGTTTATCGATACGATGCAACTACGTGATACTCTGAAGAATAGGCTTGGGTCGAGCATCTCCTGCATAGTGTCGAGCGAGTAGTCGAGCAGTCGGCGTGTGCCATTGCGATTCACGGCATAGGTACTCTTATCCTCGGAGAAGAAGTAGGCGATATCCTCTACGGGGATGATGATTATTTTTTCGCCCATCTTTACCGTGAATCGCCTCTTATACATCTTGTCCTTAGGGGTATTTGCCTTTGAGACAATATCCAAGAGGGTCTCAATATTGGGGGTTGTTCGCTGTTCGAGACGCTCCTTGCATCGTTCCCAGGCACGGCGCATATCGCTCTCGATGATTGGCTTTAGCAGGTAGTCGATAGTATTGACCTTGAAGGCATTAACGGCATAGTTGTCGTATGCCGTGGTGATGATTACCTGTGCTGACACCTCCACCTCTTCGAAGACTTCGAAGCAGGTGCCGTCCGAGAGTTCCACATCCATAAATATCACGTCGGCCCCTTCGGGATTCTCCTGAAGCCACTTGATGGTAGAGCGTACAGAGTTGAGAGTCATCACTATACGACTCTGGTCACAGCACTTCTCGATAAGTTTTTTGAGGTTTATTTGAGCAGGAATCTCGTCCTCTACGATGAGTACCTTAATCATATTATTGGGAGTTTTACAATAAATTCAGTTTCACTCTTCTCTACGCATATATCCTTGCCTGTGATGTCGAGGTATTGTCGGCGAATATTCTCCAGACCTAAGTGTGTTGATGGTTGTCCGTGGACACGCATCTGGAGGTTGTTTCTTACGACAATTTGCTCCTCGTGGCTTCTTATGGATATGTGTAGTGGCATATCGCTACTAACGATATTGTGTTTTGTGGCATTTTCGACCAAAAGTTGTAGTGCGCAGGGGACTACGTAGCGGTCGCGCATAGCCTCATCTATATCTATCTCAAAGACCATTCCTTCGGGGAAACGCTCCGCAAGAAGGTCTATGTATTTGGTGGTGAAGTCGAGTTCCTCGGTGAGTTTCACCAGAGGCTTGTCGTCGTTGCTGAGTAGGTAGCGATACATACCCGCAAGTTTATGGATGAAGGCACTTGCACGCTCGGTCTGTACCTCTTGTACGAGGTAGTCGAGGATGCCCAACGAGTTGAACAGGAAGTGGGGGTTTATCTGTTGCTTAAGTCGTTCGTATTGATACTGGCTTCGGTGCTTGAGTTCTCGCTCCTGAAGGAGCTGGTTGCGAGAGGTGATGGATAGCCTGATTAAGATACATATAGTGATGGTAATCAGGTTGATAATCACCGTACCAGAGAGTATTTGAAGGAACTCGCTAATGGTTGAAAATGGTGAGTTGAGAAAGGGTATGTCAAAGAAAATAAGTGTGGCGCTGAGGGTGGGTATGATAAGTGTCGAAATCGACAAAATGGTGATGTTGCGATAGCGGGGGTGCCTACCCTTTTCCTCGTTACGCGTCAGGTGAATAGATAGCACGATGTTGCTGGCGAGCAAGAATAGCAAGGCCCAACTATTACCAAACAGATTGATTATGCTGTCGAAGAGCATACCTTGGGTAAATATCTGCGCTCTATCCATCGCCACGTAGACCATTCGTAATACGAGAATGGAGAGAGCAATTATTATAATGCTTTGGGTCGAAATAGGAAAATTATGTTCTCTATTTCTAAAGCGCACGGTACGTCGGGTAACATACTGAGTTACTAAGCCGAGAATCAACGTAATAAGGAATGTGGAGATGGCTGGGGCGAAGGTGTCGCTATTGACTAAAGTGGTCATCGGTTCGCGTAGCCAAGTTCCTATGACAAAGCCGATTAGTGTGGTTGCAAGAGTTAATATTGCCATTAGTTCTACTCGCGCATTGTTACGCATCGAGATCACTATCACCATCGTTATTGTCAGCAGGGTGAGGGGGATGTCGTCGTAGTAGTCGAAGGCACGGCTAATTATGGCTGTCACAAAATGGAGAGCCGCAAATAGCATAATTATGGCAAAATCTTGTATGTTTCTTCGGTTGGTCATATTTTGCAAATTTAAAAATAAAAACTCTAATTCCAAAATTTTATCACGCTATCGTTGTTCGACCGTCATCCGATTAGTGCTAAAAATTCGGAGGTCGTGTTTGGTTTGAAGGTGGGGTGGGGTAGTCCTGATTTTCGGCTTTGGGGTCGAGCGAAGCTACTCAAATTGTATCAATGGTTCACTAAATAATTTGACCAACTATTGACATAGTCAAAGAGGTTCTCTATAGCCTATAGTTGTGTGTGAAAGTAATAACAGCCCTGTTTCGGATAGAGAGTAAATTACCATTCGGTAGGTACATTCGGCAGTTCATCTCAATATTCGGCCAATTTGGTCTCTTTTATTTGGAAGTCTCGCCAATTTTTTTAAAATTTGTAGTGTGGAGAGTATGGAGATATTAAATTATTTTAATATAATTCTTCGCGAAAAAGAGAGACCGATAAACTACAAACAAAATAAATTTTTATGCAAAAACCTACACTTTCATTCTGGCAGATGTGGAATCTCAGTTTTGGATTCTTCGGCGTGCAGATCGCTTATGCGTTGCAGAGTGCTAACATCAGCCGTATCTTCGCGACGTTGGGTGCTGATCCCCATACGTTGAGTTTCTTCTGGGTCTTGCCTCCATTGATGGGTATGATCGTTCAGCCTATCGTGGGTGCTATGAGCGACAAGACTTGGTGCAAGTGGGGCCGTCGTAAGCCCTATCTCTATGTTGGAGCACTCGTGGCCATTATCGTTATGGCGTTGTTGCCTAATGCGGGTAGCTTCCATATGACCGTAAAGGCTGCGTTGGCCTTCGGTGCTATTATGTTGATGTTGCTCGACACATCAATCAATATGGCGATGCAGCCATTCAAGATGATGGTCGGCGATATGGTCAATGAGGAGCAGAAGACTAAGGCCTACTCAATCCAGAGCCTCTTGTGTAACGCTGGCTCGTTGATTGGCTTCCTCTTCCCATATTTCTTCACTTGGATTGGCGTTCAGAGTGTCGCACCAGAGGGTGTTGTGCCTGATTCGGTGACTTGGTCGTTCTACGCTGGTGCTATCATCCTTATCCTCTGTGTTCTCTACACAGGTGCAAAGGTCAAGGAGTGGAATCCTGAGGATTATGCTAAGTACAACAATATCAAGGCAGAGAGTGAGTCTGAGCCTAAGGAGAACCTCTTGACCCTCTTGGTTAAGGCTCCTAAGGCATTCTGGCAGATTGGTCTTGTTCAGTTCTTCTCTTGGTTTGCATTCCTCTTTATGTGGACCTATACCACTGGAGGTATTGCCGAGAATGTCTCTATCTGGAATACTATCAACACCTCTTCGGCAGAGTATCAGGCTGCTGGTGACTGGACTGGCGTGTTGTTCGCTGTTCAGGCCGTAGGCTCAATCCTTTGGGCTATGGTGTTGCCTATGTTTAAGCGTGTTAAGATGGCCTATGCCTCAAGCTTGGTGCTTGGTGCTATCGGTTTCATCTCTACCTACTTCATCCACGACCAGTATATGCTCTTCGTATCGTTCTTGCTCATCGGTTGTGCTTGGGCAGCGATGCTTGCTATGCCATTCGCGTTGCTCACCAACTCGCTCTCTGGTAAGGCTATGGGCTCATACCTCGGTCTATTCAACTGCACCATCTGTTTGCCTCAGATTGTTGCATCGTTGGTCGGAGGTCTCATCCTTGGCGTTGTAGGTGGCGAGGTTGTCAATGGCGTTCAGACAGGCCAGATCGCTATGCTTGTGGTAGCGGGTGTTGCCTTGTTGTTTGGTGCTGTTGCAGTATTCGGCATCTCTACTAAGCGTGAGTAGAGAGTTGTGTTGAAAATCGAAAATCGATATACAATCAATTCAATTAATCAATTAACTTTATTAACTAACACTAAAACACTATGAGAAAATTCTTAACTATGTGTTTGGGTTTGGCCCTCTTAGCGATGGCAATTCCCGCCCAAGTGTTTGCTCAATCGGGTAAATACGAGGTTAAAGGTGTGGTAGTTGATTCTACCGGAACGCCGGTTATCGGAGCCTCTGTAGTAGAGCAGGGCACGACAAACGGTATCACCACCGACGTTAATGGACAGTTCGTGCTCAATGTTCAGGGCGAGCAGTCTATCGTGCAGATTAGCTTTATCGGCTATGTAACAAAGAGTCTTGCTGCATCCTCTACCGAGTTGCAGTATGTAGTCCTTGAGGACGACTCAGCTATGATTGATGACGTTGTTGTCATCGGTTATGGTACGGTCAAGAAGAACGACCTTACCGGTTCGGTAGTTGCCGTTAAGGCTGAGGAGCTCAACCGCGGTGCTGTGGTATCTACACAGGATATGATGCAGGGTAAGGTTCCAGGTTTGCAGATTATCCCTGGTGATGGTGGTCCTAACTCAGGCTCTACTATCCGTATCCGTGGTGCTGCATCATTGAACGCATCTAACGACCCACTTATCGTTATCGATGGTGTGCCCGTAGCAAGCAATGCGGGTGCCGGTATGGCTAACCCCTTGTCATTGGTAAACCCTAATGATATCGAGTCGTTCACCGTATTGAAGGATGCTTCTGCAGCTGCTATCTACGGTTCACGTGCTTCTAACGGTGTCATCATCATCACCACCAAGAAGGGTAAGGGTAACAAGATTGGCGTATCGTACAATGGCTCTGTATCTGTTTCGCAGAATTCGAGCGATATGCCCGTTATGTCTCCCGAGGAGTTCCGTGCTTATGCCGAGGAGTTGCCCAATGCAGGTCAGATTAAGGCGTTGATGGGTAACTACAACACCGATTGGCAGAGCCTTGTGTTCCGCACAGGTATTTCGCACGACCACAACGTGAGCCTCTATGGTAATTACAAAGATGTATTCCCCTATCGTGCATCTGTTGGCTACACAGGTCAGCAGGGTACGCTCGAGACATCGAAGTTCGATCGTGCTACTTTGGACGTGAGCCTTGCTCCCAAGTTCTTGAAGGATCACCTTACCGTATCGATTAACGCTAAGGGTGTTTACACTCACCAGAACTATGCTGATGGTGGTGCAGTAGGTACTGCTGCGTTCTTCAACCCCACACAGCCCCCTTACTGGTATAACGAGGATGGCTCTATCGACATAACCACTACAAACGGTTACTGGAACTTAGGTTCTGGTACGGGCTCAGATTTTATCCCCAACAACTTGGTATCTCCTAACCCTCTCGCATTGCTTTACGACATTGAGAATAAGGGTGATGTATATCGTGCACTCGGTAATGTAGCTTTGGACTATAAGGTTCACGGTTTCGAGGCTTTGCGCTTCAATTTGAAGGCCGGTTTGGACTTGTCTGACTACCGCTCATTCTACAAAACTAACCCAGGTTCGTTCCAGGCTTACGAGGATACTGATTATCGTGGTTGGGGTCAGTACTCTGAGGGTAGAAAGTTGCGTCGTAGCCAGGATATCGAGTTCTACGGTAACTACAACGAGACTTGGGGCAAGCACAACCTCGACGCTATGTTGGGTTACTCTTGGCAGTGGTTCTATCAGTTCGACCGCGACCTCTCTTACTCGAATGAGACAGGTGAGCGTAATCCTAAGAGCGAGGGCTTGAAGTATCAGGAGGAGAGCTACCTCGTATCGTTCTACGGTCGTATCAACTACTCGTTCGACTCTCGTTACTTGTTCACCGTATCGTTGCGTGCCGATGGTTCGTCGAAGTTCTCGAAGAACAACCGTTGGGGTTACTTCCCCGCAGTGGCATTCGCTTGGAACATTAAGAACGAGCAGTTCTTGAAGGATGTAGATGCTGTTTCGGCGTTGAAGCTTCGTTTGAGCTATGGTCAGACAGGTCAGCAGGATATTCTTAACTACCAGTTCTTGGCTCGTTATGCCGAAAATAACAACACATCGGATAAGGTAAATATGGGTGGCAGCCTCGGTTGGATGGACTACTACACTCCGCTCGTATACGACGAGACTATTAAGTGGGAGACTACAACTACTTATAACATAGGTGTTGATTTCGGTTTCCTCGATGGTCTTATCGATGGTAGCTTGGATGTATATCGTCGCGACACGAAGGATCTGTTGAACAAGGTAACTACACCTCTGGGTATCTACTACGGTAACTTGGTATTTACCAACGTAGGTTCGATTCGCAACCAGGGTGTTGAGTTCTCATTGAACTTTAACCCCGTACGCACCAAGGATTGGAGCTTGCGTTTCGGTATCAACGGTACATTCCAGGATACGAAGTTTACTAAGCTTCAGATTTCGGATGAGCCAGGCTACGCTGTCTATATTACTAAGCCTTCGGGTGCTGGTGAGGGTGCTGCCGGTGATTTGCAGATGCACACTGTTGGCTCTGCTCCCTACACCTTCTACACTTATCAGCAGGCATACGACTCAAATGGTAATCCTATCCAGAACACCTTTATCGACCGCACGGGCGATGGTAAGATCTCTAAGGAGGACCGTTACAACACAGGCAAGAGCCCAGCTCCAGACTTCTTCTACGGTTTGAACCTCAAGCTTAGCTACAAGAATTGGGACTTTGGCTTCAACGGCCACGGCTCGGTAGGTAACTATGTTTACAATGACTTCTTCGCAGCTAACTCAGAGTCGTACGTAGATCCTAATGCAGGTATCCTTTCGAACTTTGCTAACACCGTTACTAAGACACGTTGGACTGATGCAAACAAGGTGGAGCAGAACTACTCTGATATGTTCTTGGAGAATGCTTCATTCTTCCGTTTGGATGACATCAACCTTGGTTACACCTTCGAGAAGGTTGGCAATACCGATCTTAACATCCGCGTAGCAGCAGGTGTTCAGAACGTATTTGTTATCACGAAATACAGTGGTCTCGATCCTGAGGTTCCTGGTGTAGAGGGTATGGATGGAAGCATTTGGCCTCGTCCCCGCATCTACTCGTTGCGTGTAAACCTTAATTTCTAATCAATTAAATAGTTACGACAATGAAAATTAAGAAATATTTAACATTGGTTGTCAGCGCTATGGTGCTCTGCACCTCGTGTGTTCAGGACTTGGATACTGTTCCTATGAACGAGTGGGATCCAACAGCCGACAATACCTACGGAGCTGACGAGATCGCCTATATTAAGGGTTTGGGTCGAATCTATAAGATGCTCAACTCGCACAACCTTACCGACCTTACAGGTGTCGATGGTGGTGCGTCTGAGACCTTCCGTTCTTTCTGGGCCTGCCAGGAAATCTCTGCCGATGCTGCAAAGGTAGCATGGGGTGGTGATGCTTGGACAGATCCTGTGAACAAGAACACTTGGACTGATACCGAGAACGACGTTATTTCGGGTGTCTACTACCGCGCTATGCAGACCGTAGCATACGCTAACGAGTATTTGCGTCAGACCTCAGCCGCCAAGCTCGCTGAGCGTGGTGTTGAGGCAGATGTTCAGAATCGTATCGCAATGTACCGCGATGAGGCTCGTTTCTTGCGTGCTTTCTACTACTGGATTTTGGTTGACTGCTTCGGCTCTGTACCCTTTGGTACTGAGGCTGATGCGGTAGGTACTGAGCTTCCCCAGGCTTCGCGTGTAACGATTTACAACTTTATCGTGTCGGAGTTGGAGGCTTTGACTGGCGAGAACAGCAATCTTCCCGTTGATCCCGAGTATCCTCGTGCAGGTAAGGGTGCAGCACTTGGTTTGTTGAGCCGTGTTTACCTCAATGCTGAGGTTTATTCTGGTACTCCCGCATGGGATAAGTGTAAGACGACTTGCGAGAAGCTCTTCCAGCTCAACAAGTACGATCTCTGCTCTAACTACGGTGATTTGTTCCGTGGTGATAATGGTCAGAACCCCGATGCTTTGAAGGAGTTGATCTTCACTGCTGACTACGATGCAAATGTTGCTCAGTCGTACGGTGGAACATCGTTCTTGACTCTTGCTGCTACTGCAAGTACCGATATCGCAAACTATGGTTGCCCTACAGGTGTAAATGGTGGTTGGGGTGGTATCCGCACTACCTATGAGTATGCCAAGATGTACTTCGATGTGAAGGACGTTGATTGGACTGCCGGTACATACACTTGCGACGATGCTCGTGGTCAGTTCTTCTGGTTGAAGGATAAGGTTGACGAGGAGGCTCAGTCTAAGATTGATAAGGGTGAGATGACTTTGGACGAGGTAATCTTGCGCCACTCGAGCATGAAGGATGAGCTCTCACAGTTCAAGGCCGGTTGGACTTGCTGGAAGTATAACAACATTCCTCACGACCAGACCGCCGAGGAGTATAAGGCGATAGCCTCTTCTACTGCTTTCGCAAGCATCGACTATCCTATCATCCGTTTGGGTGAGATCTACTTGACTTATGCCGAGGCTTGCCGCGAGTTGGGCCAGACTGCAACTGGTCTTCCCTATCTTGCTAAGTTGGCCGAGCGTGCAGGGGTTAGCGCACCTACTGCAGCTCAGGTTGAGGGTGATGTGAATGTTAAGGCCGAGAGCGCGGATGCAAACTTCGTGGCTAATGTTGACTTCTTCATCGCAGAGCGTGCTCGCGAGCTTATGTGGGAGGGTCATCGTCGTACTGACCTTATCCGTCACAACCTCTTCCACTCGGAGGCCTATTTGTGGCCATATAAGGGTGGCGATAGCTTCAATGGTCAGGCATTCGATGCAGGTCGTAACGTATATCCTATCCCTGCTTCGCAGCTTAGAGTATACCCTGGCCTTCGTAACCCTGATATTTATTAATCATTGGTGATGAACCAAAAAAAAGGAAAGATTATGAAATTTTTGAAATATTTAACTGTGCTTGCTGCAGTGGTGGGTTTGACTGCAGCCTGCACGACTGATATTGAGAAGACGCAGATTGCCCCGCTTGATGAGGTTGTGGTACCCGTGCTTCACGAGTTGCCTGAAACAGCAATCACTATCAACGAGGAGACTTCTTCGGACAAGATGAAGCTCACCTGGGATAAGGCTGACTTCAAAGCCCCTGTATCTATTTTGTATGCTGTATGCGCAAAGCTCGGCGATAACTCTGTTGAGCTTATGACCGGTATTACAGCAACCGAGGCTGAGCTTTCAAACTCGACATTGAGCCGTTTGCACAATGCAGTTGAGAAGGGTGGTTTGGCTATCGAATACGAGGTTCCTACCGTCGTTAATATCTACATCTCAGCTAAGGTTGGTGACAATAACGTAGTTTACTCGGAGTCTCGAGAGCTCGAGCTTACAATCTTCGAGATTCGTGAGTCTGTTAAGATGTATGCTCACTCTGAGGGTGGCTGGTCTACATGCTTTATCTACGGTTGGGACCTTGCAGGTTGCAACTTTGGCGACTGGCCCGGTATTGAGATTACGTCAAACAAGGAGATTGTCAACGGCAAGGAGTACTACTACTTTGAGATTCCTCGCGAAGCAGAGGGTAACACCGGTAACATCATCTTCAACACGGGTGATGGTAAGCAGACTCAGGATATCACTGGCGTTAAGATGGATGAGAGCCGTTACTTCACTATCGCAGCAGAGGCTACCGATGGTAAGTATATCGCTACTGAGCAGGTGCTTCCTAAGAAGATTAAGCTCTATGCTCGTTCGTTGGCCGGTTGGTCAAAGATGTATCTCTATGGTTGGGATGTTAAGGGCGTATCGTTCGAGTGGCCCGGTGAGGAGATTACTATGACCGAGTTTGTTGACGACTTGGAGTGGTTCGTTTATGAGTTGCCTATGGAGGCATTCGAGACTAC